>ERZ1034984.628-NODE-628-length-38495-cov-7.179110_pt1 | contig 38495 bp, 30 predicted proteins | sample MGYA00520589_ERZ1034984 | MGnify/ENA primary metagenome ERZ1034984 (study PRJEB33766, sample SAMN09781790) | gut metagenome | biome: gut microbiome | host: Homo sapiens | place: Madagascar | study: EMG produced TPA metagenomics assembly of the PRJNA485056 data set... | reverse complement strand
CACGCGCCTGCAAGCGCATCAGCTTTGCCGTGAACAAGGGTGAACTGGGCGATGTCATGGGCACCGCTGGCAGTGAAAACGTTCAGGGTGAAGTGCAGAAGAAGCTGGACATCATCGCCAACGAAACCCTGATCGAAGCCAACGAATGGGGTGGCCACCTGGCAGCCATGGCTTCGGAAGAAATGGAAGGCATCTATGTGGTGCCTAACCGCTACCCCCAGGGCGAATACCTGCTGATGTTTGACCCACTGGATGGCTCCTCCAACATCGACATCAACATGTCGATTGGCACCATCTTCAGCGTGCTCAAAAAACCTGATAACCACCCCGGCGTGCACGACAACGACTTCATGCAGCCTGGCACCCAGCAAGTCGCGGCAGGTTACTGCATCTACGGCCCCCAGACCACACTGGTGCTGACCGTGGGCGATGGCGTGGCCATGTTTACGCTGGACCGCGAGCAAGGCTCCTTCATTCTGATTGAAGAAAACGTCAAGATTCCTGAAGACACCAAGGAATTTGCCATCAACATGTCCAACATGCGCCACTGGGATGCCCCCGTAACGCGCTATGTGGACGAGTGCCTGGCAGGCGAAGAAGGCCCCCGTGGCAAGAACTTCAACATGCGCTGGGTGGCAGCCATGGTGGCAGACGTACACCGCATCCTGTGCCGTGGCGGCATCTTCATGTACCCATGGGACAAGCGTGAGCCCCACAAGCCCGGCAAGCTGCGTCTGATGTATGAAGCCAACCCCATGAGCTGGCTGATTGAGCAAGCTGGCGGCATGGCCACCAACGGCCGCCAGCGCATTCTGGAAATCCAGCCCACCGAGCTGCACCAGCGCGTGAGCGTCATCCTTGGCTCCAAGAACGAAGTGGAACGCGTGACGCAATATCACCTCGAAGCGGATCAAAAAGCGCTATAATTTTTCCTCGTTGCCGGTGTAGCTCAGTTGGTAGAGCAGCTCATTCGTAATGAGAAGGTCGCGTGTTCGATTCATGTCTCCGGCACCAATGAAATAAAGAAAAGCCTGCTACTGGAAAAGTAGCAGGCTTTTTGCATTAGTGGCTGGTGTAGCCAGGTGCACTGTATTTTTCATGGGCTACCCGTTCATGCCCTCGTTCTGCACATCTGCAGCTTTCCCCTGCCCTTGCTGGACGCACACGCTCCTGCACTTGGGGTCAGTCATGCGTGCTTGCGATAAAGGCTAAACTCTCTGGCGTTACAACATCACTTATGCAAGCAATGTCATCCACAGCAAAGACGCACCACCATGAGCTGACCAAGCACCAGTCACTCGTGCTCAACGCGCTTGCGCGTGAGGAAGCTCCGGCGAGCGCCTATACGCTGCTGGATCAGCTGCGTGGTGAAGGTCTGCGTGCTCCACAGCAGATTTACAGAGCGCTGGACAAGTTGATCGAATACGGCCTGGTGCACCGTGTAGAGAGTCTGAACTCCTATGTGGCATGTGCCCACCCCCATGATCATCAGCATGGCCTGGTCGTCTTTGCGATTTGTGACCAGTGTGGGCATGTCAATGAGTTTCCCGACCAGACGGTGGAGCGCCGTCTGAAAAACTGGTCCAAGAGCAATGCGTTTCACATGCACACGGCGACGGTAGAAATGCATGGCACCTGTGACCAGTGCCACCAAACGGCTGCGGCAGAGCCTGAACCTGAACCTGAACCGACAGCCGGGGCCTGAGCCCTCGGCTTGCCTCTTTCGCCCTTAAAAATCCAGCCGCAGGCTCATTGCGGCTGTACGCCCCGGTGCGCTGTAGGCAGCCAGGCGTGGATCATTCCCTGTCAGGTGGCTCACGGTGGACCAGTCGTAATACGAGCGGTTGAACATATTGTGGATCGCCAGATGAAGCGTCACCTGCTTGCCCAGCCTCCAGTAGGCCGTGATATCTGCGGTGGCATAGCCGCTGGTTTTCAGCGGCACAGGTGCGGTGGGGCCAGTCTGCGCCAAAGCTTCATTGACACGGCGCTTACCGGCAACCAGGTTGGCGGTAAGTTCTGCGCCCCAGCGGCGGCTGCGCTCATCCCAGCGCAGACCAGCGACCAGCCGTGCGGGCTGAATGCTGTTGAGTGGCTGGTTGGTGACTTTGTCGTTACCCACAGAAAACTGCAGCGCGCCCAGCAACTTCCAGTGGTCCTTGGCGTGCAGCCACTGCCCGATTGACAAATGCCCCTTGGCTTCAATGCCGTAGATTTCTACTTCGCCAATGTTGCGTGACTGAAACGTGCGGATGGCCCGCGCATCGCCGCTTTGCCCTGGTGGAATGAAGGCAATCATCTGCGTCTGGATAAAGTCGGTATAGCGGTTGTAGAAAGCCGCAACCTCATAGGAGCCGCGCTCAAACTGCCCACGCATGCCCAGCTCCAATCCCCTGCTGCGCTCAGGTTTGAGGTTGGGGTTGGGAATAAAGTCGTGAATAAAGCTGGCGACAGGCACGCGCCCTATGCGGTTGAGCTGGTCATAGGTGGGCATGCGAAAGCCCGTGACGAAGTTGGCATAGATCACCTGCTGGGGCAGCCAACTGTAGCTCAGGCCCAGGCGCGGCGTCCATGCGGTTTTGGATTGCCCCACGGGTTTGCTGCCAGCCGCATTGGCATTGGCAAACAGCGCATCGGGGTGTGGCGTAATCCGGTAAGTGTCAAAGCGCAGGCTGGGCGTGATGCGCAGGCGGTCATGCAGCAGCGCAATTTCATCCTGCACAACAACGCCAAGGTTTTGCACCGTGGTGTCTGGTGCGATTTTGCGCGGGTACAAGTCACCATCCACGATCTTGCTCACCACTTGACTGCCCACAGTGCGCTGCAGTGCGTCATTGCGCACCTCCAGCTTTTTGTACAGCATGTCTGCGCCCAGTACCCAGCGGTGGGTCAGTGCGCCCTGCTGGTGCTGGCCATCCAGTTGCAGGCTGCCAGACCATTGCTTTTCGCTGTGTGCCAGTGTGCTTTCGCGCAGCTGGGCAGGCTGTGCGCCCGGCGGCTGGCGTGCCTCGTCGGTGAATTCGTTGCTGCGGCTGTGCTGCACATCGATTTGTGCGGACAGGTTTTCAAACCATGCCCCTTCGGGTGTGTAGCGATAAGCCAGCCCCAGTCGATCGCGCTGGCTGCTGTCATCGGCCGCACTGCGCGTAATGCGTGTACCACCTGCGATGGGGCCTAGCAGTGATTGCAGATAGGCGCTGTTTTCCTTGCGAAAGTGTTCTGCCGTAAGCGTCATGCTCTGGCTGCTATCTATGCCCAGCACAGACTTGAGCAACACGTTGTGCATGCGCCAATCCTGTGGGTCTGGCTGCAGTGCACTGTCAGGGTGGTTTTGCAGCTCATGCCCACGGCTGGATGAAACCGACACCAGGTTTTGCGCGGCACCCGCGCGAAATGCCAGATTGGCATTGGCCCAGCGGCTGTCATCAGCACCATCAAAGCCTGCAGATGCAGAGCCTGCCAGGTGCTGACCATCGTCCAGAAAATCCTGTGGCTCCAGCGTGCGAAACAGCACGACACCCGCCAGCGCATCGCTGCCATACAGGCTGGATGCCGGCCCTTTGAGCACTTCCACACGCGACAGCGACCGTACATCCAGCTTTAACTGCCCATGGTTGGCGCCTGCGGCCACATAACCGCCTGGCTGGCGCACGCCATCAACCATCAAGCCCAGTCGCTGGCTGCCAATGCCACGCACTTCGATATGCGCCTCTCCACCTCGGCCACGTGGATCGCGCCCCACAGCCACGCCGGGCTCGTGGCGAAACATGGTGCGCAGATCGCTCACCAGGTCTTCCTGCAGCTGCTGGCTGTCAATCACGGTCACCGTCGCAGGCGTCGTTAACGCTGCGGAGGGCCTGCGGGTTGCCGTAATGGTGACGGCTTCCAGGCTGGCACTGGCCTTGTCTTGTGCGCCGGGGTGCGTATGCATCTGCCCCTGTGCTTGCTGTGCCCAGGCCACTCCCATGCTGGCACATACCCCCCAGATCGCTGCTTGCAGCGCAGTCATACGAAACATCTCACTTCACCTTGAACCAAATGCGAAACAAAGAATGTTATAACATCACAAATTGATTTTCTGAACAGGTCAAGAAAAATGACAGGAGCTTTTCGCTCACGCTTTACTGCCCGGCGCTGGCAGCGCATTGCGCTGGGCGCTTTACTGTTGCTGGCATGTGCTGTGTGGCTGTGGATAGGCTGGCGCACATGGCTGGCACCCACACGCATCGCGCTGGTGAACTACCCGGAGTTCCAGGCAGCACGCCTGGTCAAGGCCAGCCCTGATGCTTTTCATCGCATCAGCGTGTTGCCACTGCAGCGCCTGCAGCAGGTCAAGGACTATGACCTGGTGCTGGTTTTTGGCCGTGGCCTCAAGCTGGATGACACGCAGCTGCAGCATTTGCGCGAAGCTGCGCAGGCAGGCACCCCTTTGTTTGTGGATGGGGCCAGCAACCCGCAGCACGACACCCTCACCAACTTGCAGGGTGAGGATCTGGACGCCGTCTCCAGCTACCTGCACAGCGGTGGCCCTGCCAATTACGAACGCCTGCAGGCCTACGTACGCAGCATGATCGATGGCAAGCGCTTTTTTACGCAGGCCGTACAGCCTGCGCAGGAAATGCCGCAGGATGTGTTTTTTCACCTGGGCGATGAAGCTGTCTTCGCTGATTTACCCAGCCTGGAGCAACACCTGCAACAGCAGCCCGGCTGGCAGCCACAGCGCCCACGTCTGGCATTGCTGACCAGCGTGCCCGGACCTTTCAATGCCAATCGTGACCATGTGGATGCCACCATCCGCGCATTTGAATCGCGTGGCTTTGAAGTCATTCCCATAGCAGCGGTGCGCCAGCGCCTGGCTTTTTTACAGCAGGTCCAGCCCGACGCCGTGGTCTACATGCCCCATGGGCGGCTGACGCTGGGCCAGGCCGATGAGGCCCGCCAGTGGCTGGCGCAGCGCAATATTCCGCTGTTTGCCCCCGTGAGCATCTTTGCGGAAGAGCAAGCATGGCTGGATGAGCCGCGCAGCTTTGACGGCAGCCTGCTGACCATGTCCATCACCTTGCCAGAGCTGGACGGCGCCACCACCCCCATGGCGATTGCCGCACAGTTTCGCGACAGCACGGGTTTGCGTGTTTTCCGCGCCCTGCCCCAGCGACTGGAGCGCTTTGCCGATCTGGTGCAGCGCAGCGTGGCCCTCAAAACCATGCCCAATGCCGAGAAAAAACTGGCCATTTACTACTACAAAGGCCCCGGCCAGAGTGCGCTGACGGCAGGTGATCTGGAGGTCGTGCCCTCTTTGTACGCCCTGCTCCAGCACCTGCGTGCACAGGGCTACCGAGTGGATGGCCTGCCTGCCACTGAAGCGGAGTTTGCCCGCCTGCTGCAACAGCGCGGCCCCAATATTGGGCCCTACGCCAAGGGCGACTTTGCCCAGTTTCTGCAGCATGCAGACCCTGCACTGGTGTCTGCCACGCAATTGCAGCAATGGTGCGGCGCACGCATTGCATCAACACTGTGTGAGCAAGTCAGCCAGCAGTTTGGCCCTGCGCCCGGTAACTACCTGAGCCACCAGAACCACGTCGCCGTGGCCCGTGTGCCGCTGGGCAATGTGGTCTTGCTGCCGCAGCCCCTGTCTGGCGTGGGTGACGACAGCTTCAAAATCGTGCACGGCACCAAGCAGGCTCCGCCCTGGCCGTATGTGGCTTCGTATCTGTGGACGCACGAAGTCTTTGGCGCCGATGTGGTCATGCACTTTGGCACCCACGGCAGCCTGGAATTCACACCCGGCAAGCAGATGGCCCTGTCAGACCACGACTGGCCCGATGCCCTGATTGGCAATGTGCCGCATCTGTACCTGTACACCATGGCCAATGTGGGTGAAGCCATGATTGCCAAACGGCGCAGCTATGCCACCACTGTTTCGCACCTGACGCCGCCACTGCGTGCTGCAGGTGCCCAATCTGCACATAAGCAGCTGGCTGATCTGCTGCTGGCCTGGAGCAGCGCAGACAGTGGCGCGCTCAAGCACCAGTACGCCCAGGACATCCAGCAGCAGGCGGTGGCACTGGGCCTGCACCAGGACTTGTCCCTGACCGCCGATGCCCCGTGGAGCGAAGCACAGCTGCAGCAGCTGGCCGACCACATGGAAACCGTGACCAGCGCGAACATCACCGATGGGCTTTACACACTGGGCACGCCCTATTCGGACCGCGCGCTGGACAGCATGGCCCAGCTGATGGGGGAAGACGCCATCCTGCACGCACTGGCAGAGCTGGACGTAGCACGCGGCAGCGTTGCACGGGCCCAGCTGGAGCACAGCGCATGGCTGGCACAGACCTACCGCCCGCGTGTGCAGGCGCTGATCGAGCTGGCCCAGCAAGGCGAGCCTGCACACAAACTGCTGGAGCAAGTGCTGCAGCCCGGCGAGCTGCAACGCGCGCTGGACTGGGAGCACAGCCAGCACCGCCCCAGCGATGACGACCTGGTGCGCGGCTTTATCGCACTGGGCAGCCAGCGCGCATCTGCAGCACCTGCCGCAGCCCCGGCTGTGGATGATGCCGTGCTGCGCCAGCACCTCGCCCGCGCACTGGCCGACCCTGACAAGCAGGAATTTCTGCACAGCCTGCGCTCTGAGCAAAAGCTCAAGCACGCACTGCGGGCGCTGGACCCTCAGGCGCTGCAAACCGCACGCAGCATCGCCAAGGCCATTCCGGTCATGGGCAAGGCGCTGGACATCGCCACTGATGCCGATGTGCTGCCCCTGCTGCAAGTCATGCAAAGCGCGGCAGGCCGCCAGAAAGTGTTCGACTGGCTGGCCGACCCCACGTTGCAGGCCAGCGTAGAAGCTGAACTACTGCAGGCCAGGCAGCGCGCGCAGCAGGCATGGCTGGCACAGGCCCAGCAGTATGAAGGCACGCTGGATACGGCAGCTGCCATCACCAGTGCAGAACAGGCGCAACAGCACGTGCAGCAACTCAATCCAGCGGCCCGTGCGCAATTGCACGCTGCCTTGGCGTTCTGGCAAAAAACAGAGCAGCCAGCGCTTGATACATCAGCATTTCAAATGCAAAATGCTTTGAAAGGCTTAGAGCATCTGCGCAAAGCGCTACAAAAAGCAGAAGATCAGCAGCAGGACAGCGAGCGCCGCTTTGCCCAGGCCGTGCTGTCGCTGCGCGCACGCCTGCAGGCGATCCCCGACTACCGCGAGCAGCTGGCCCACAGCCCTGCGCGTGAACTGGCGGCGCTGAGCAATGCGCTCTCTGGCGGTTTTACCGAGCCGTCTTCGGGGGGCGATGCCCTGGTCAACCCGCAGGCGCTGCCTACGGGCCGCAACCTCTACAGCATTGATGCGGAAAAGGCCCCATCCGAGCAGGCCTGGCGTGTGGCACGCCAGATGGTGGACCAGATGCTGGCCCAGCACCGCGCTGCCCATGAGGGCCAGTGGCCCAGCAAAGTGGCGTTCACGCTGTGGGCGGGTGACTTCATCCACACCGAAGGCACCAGCGTGGCGCAAATCCTCTACCTGCTGGGGGTGGAACCGGTGCGCGATGCCTTTGGCCGTGTCTCCAGTTTGCGCCTGATCGACCGTGAAGTGCTGGGCCGCCCCCGCATTGATGTGGTGGTGCAGACCTCGGGCCAGCTGCGCGATCTGGCCGCCTCACGCCTGTACCTGATCAACCAGGCCGTGGCCATGGCGGCACAGGCGCGTGAAGCGGACAATGCCGTCGCTCAGGGCGTGCAGGCGGTGGAGCGCACCCTGAAAGAGCGCGGCGCAGCCCCGGCGCAGGCGCGCAAACTGGCCCATGTGCGCGTGTTCGGTGGCGTCAATGGCGGCTACGGCAGCGGCATCATGGACATGGTGGAAGCCGGTGACCGCTGGCAAGACCGCTCTGAAGTGGCCCAGACCTATATCGCCAACATGGGCGCAAGCTATGGCGAAGGCGAAATCTGGGGCGACTTCCAGGCCGGTGCCTTTGAAGCCGCACTGGCGGGCACGCAGCTGGTGGTGCAACCGCTGGAGTCCAACACCTGGGGGCCGATCTCGCTGGACCACGTCTATGAGTTCATGGGCGGCCTGAATCTGGCCGTGCGTGAAGTCACCGGCGAGGAGCCGGACGCCTACTTCAGCGACTACCGCAGCCCCAGCCGCCCCGCCATGCGCGAGGCCAAGGCCGCCATTGCGGTGGAAGCACGCGCCACGGTGCTCAACCCGTCCTACATCCAGTCGCTGACCCAAGGCGGCGCTTCTGCAGCAGAAAACCTGGCGGAAATCACCCGCAACCTCTACGGCTGGAACGTCATGAAAACCGATGCCTTTGCCCCCGAGATGTGGGATGCGCTGCACGACACCTATGTGCGTGACCGCCACCAGCTGGGCGTGCAGGCATTTTTTGAGCGCGTGAACCCCTACGCCTTGCAGGAGATGACCGCCGTCATGCTCGAAACCGCGCGCAAAGGCTACTGGCTGCCTGGCGATGAACGCCTGCAGGAGCTGAGCATGCTGCACGCCGACCTGGTAGGCCGCTTTGGCGCCAGTGGCACCGGCTTTGTGAACGACAACCGGGCGCTGCGCACCTTTATTGCGCAGCAGCTGGGCGATAAGGACGTGCGACAGGCCTATCAGGACGCGCTGCAGACCGCCAACGCCGGGGCCAGCGTGAACACCGACAAGGCACTGGTCCTGCAAAAAACCAACGATGGCCCCCTGGGCAATCCCGCCCAGCCTGCTGCCAGCAGCGATGCAGCGCAGGCACAGCCCACCAATAAGGCGCAGCAGCCCAATAAGGATGAGCAAACCACGCTGAGCCTGCGCCCCAGCGGTGCTCTGCTGGCTGTGCTGACGGGCGTGGTGCTGGCACTGGGCGCACTGGTGTGGTGGCTGCGCCGCCGCCATGCAGGGGTTGGCGCATGAGTGTCGATGCCACCTTGCTGCTCCTGCTGGCCGTCTGCTGCTGGGTGCTGCTCGCCTTACAGGCCAGTCTGTGGCCGCGCTGGCTGCAGCTGGCTGCGCCGCTGGCACTCGTAGCCCTGCTGCTGGCTACGGGCGATCTGGCCAGCCACACCAGCATGGCCAGCATCCTGCAATGGGCGGCCAACCCGCAGCGCCGCCAGGATCTGGCCGCCCTCATGCTGGCCGAAGCCCTGCTCTACGGCTGCCAGGCCATATGCGGCGCGCAGGGCCAAAGTAACTGGTGGTGGCGCTTGCTCAGCTGGCTGCCCCTGCCCTCGGCCATGCTGATGCTGTTTTTTGCGCAGGTGGGCGTGATGCTGCTGGTCGATGGCTGGGACTACCAGCAGCTGGGCTGGCTGTGCGCCCTCAGCTTTGCACTGGTGTTGGCTGCCATCAGCGCGCTGCTGCACTGGGCCTTGCCTGAGATGAGCGTGCGCCATGTGCTGCGCGTGGGTCTGCATGGTGTGCAGGCCCTGGCTGCCTTGTGGCTGGCGCGTCCGGCGCTGCCACCCAGCGTTGATCCGGTGCCGCTGTGGGGCGAACGGCTGGCCGCAACGGCCTGCGTGGTGCTGGCACTGGCCGCTGTGGGCTGGTGGTGGCAGCGCCGCCGCTGATGCGGCTTTTCTCTCTGAATACACAACTCTCTCTGATACACAAGTTTTATGGAATCGTTGATTTACACCCTGTCCTGGATCTCCACCGCGCTGCAAGTGCCGGTGGTGGTCGCCATCCTCTACCTGCTGGTGCGCGGCCTGCTGGCACTGGGCGGCTTTTATGGCCAATGGAGCGACCGCCTGCGCCGCAGACATCACATGAGCACGCTGGCAGACATTCCCGCAACGCAGCTGCTCGACACACTGGAGCAAGCCTGCGTTCGCCCCAAAGACGCCTTGCGTCAGGCCCTGCAGGCACTGCGGAAAGCACCTGCTGACCCGGTCTGGCATGAGCGCGTAGTCACCGAGTTTGAACTGGCTGTTGACCAGCGCCTGGCGCTGTTTCGCACCATGACACGCATTGGCCCCCTGCTGGGGCTGATGGGCACGCTGATTCCGCTGGGCCCCGCACTGGTAGCCCTGGCAGGCGGCGACATTGCTGTGCTGGCGCGCAAGATGGAAGTCGCCTTTGCCACGACCGTGGTCGGGCTGGTGATTGGTGCCATTGGCTTCATGCTGCACCAGACCACCCAGCGCTGGGCCATGGACGATTTGTCGCTGCTGGATCTGGTCAGCGCCCGCCTGCGCGGAGACAAGGCATGAAGCGCCGCCGCTCCCTGCTGCGCGGTGGCGACAGCGACGACATGGACCCCATGGGCTTTCTGATCAACCTGTTCGATGTGGCCCTGGTATTTGCGCTGGCGCTGATGATTGCGCTGGTGTCCAACCTGCGCATTGCCGACATGCTCACCGCCAAGGACTTCACCGTGGTGAAAAACCCCGGCCAGCCAGACATGGAAATCATCACCCGCGAAGGCGGTAAAGTCTCACGCTACGTGGCCGGTGACGCCCAGGCCGAAGGCAACAGCGCCCGCCAGGGCCAGCGCGTGGGTACGGCCTACCGGCTGGAAAGTGGCGAGATCATCTATGTGCCGGATGAGACAGCTCCCTGACATGAGCCAACAACACCCTAAGCAAGCTCTGCACAAATAGTGCTCTGGTGTGCTTGTAGCCCCCGATGTGTCCAAACAGAGGTGGTTTTCATCTTCAAGCCAGCTTCAATGCCCGCCTTTTGGCGGGCATTGGCCTTTGAGGCCATGCATTTAAGCCCTGTTTTCTGGTGTTTTCAGCAAGCGCTTAGGGTGTGTCATCTAATCGCATCCATTCCTGCTGCAGCCGTCTTAGCCGATAAGGGCTATGACGCACAAGAGCGAGTCGTTGAACCGCTCTTGCGACAAGGCAAACAAGTGGTTATTCCCAGTCGCAGGTGCTGCAAAGAAAAACGCCCGGACGACAAACACTTATACAAAGCACGTCACCTGATCGAGAACTTCTTTGCACGCTTGAAGCAGTACCGCTGTATTGCAACACGCTACGACAAAACTGCAGATGCGTTCTTGGGAGGCATTTATCTGGCAGCAATCGCCATATGGCTCAATTGATGACACGCCCCAGGAACCATCCACAAGTTGGCTAAGGCAAATAAGGTGTGTAGCTGCGGGGTGTTCTTCTGCAAACCTCAATAGCGGACCTTGCGGTGTCCGAATTGGCATTTGATCACCCTGAGGGCATGTTCAACCTTAGGCCTGATCCTGGCTTTTTTCACTTGCTCCCGCCCCTGATTTGTAAAAGACAGGAACTGGTATTTGGTGCACGGCAAAGCAGTTCCAATACACGAATGGGATACTCGCCATTCCAGATGCCGAGTTCATTGGGCAGACTCCGCATAATCTGCGCCTTGTGCGCAAACGCTCAAGATCACCGGCATTTCAATTTAGCCTTGCCTGGTGACTACCCAAAATAAATAAGCAGGGAGACATATGTTTCGTACACTTTTGAAGTCAAAGATTCATCGCGTCAAAACCACGCAGTGCGAGCTGCACTATGAGGGTTCGTGTGCCATTGATGAGGATTTGCTCGATGCCGCAAATATTGCAGAAAACGAGCAGATTCACATCTGGAACATTGACAACGGTGAGCGTTTTGTCACGTACGCAATCAAGGGGCAACGTGGCAGCGGCATGATTTCGGTCAATGGCTCGGCCGCTCGCCGTGCTGCGGTGGGTGATTTGCTCATCATTGCCGCTTTTGCCCAGGTTCATGAAAAAGATGTCGCCAATCACCAGCCGCAACTGGTTTTTGTGGATGACAACAACCGCCAGACAGAGCTGCGCCATAAAGTTCCTACACAGTCTCTTTAAGACTTTGTCGCCCACACCTGACAGCTACGCACAGGGCATAAGCGCCCTGTGGATCTTGCCTGCCAGCACGGCAGGCTCCGCACTTGAAAGCCGCTGACAGTTCAAGAAATAAGCCAAACCCTCAAGGCGCTGACTGAGCAGTGCTGGATCAAGGGATTGGTTAGCGGCCGTTAACTTCTGAATGAAAGTGTACGGACATGAGCAATACGACGGACTCCAAGGCCAGCGTTTCTTCTGGGACACCTTACGGCACTATTCCCCCAGCCTCACCCATGCCTGGGCGTAAGCCGGTCAGCCTGCCTCGCTTGGCACAGATGCGTGCACAGGGTGAAAAAATCGCCATGCTCACAGCCTACGATGCAACGTTTGCAGCAGTCGCCGATGCCGCAGGCGTAGATTGCATCTTGATCGGAGACTCTCTGGGCATGGTATGTCAGGGACGCCACAGCACGGTGGGTGTCACCATGGAAGACATGGTCTATCACACGGCTAGCGTCGCTCGAGGCATTCATCGCAGCCAGGGTAGCGCCTGGCTGGTAGCCGACCTGCCCTACGGCAGTTATGCAGAAAGTCCCGAGCAGGCGATGCGCAACGCGTGCAGTTTGATGCAGGCTGGCGCTCACATGGTGAAGCTTGAAGGTGGCGGCTGGACTGTCAAAACCGTTGAGTTCCTGGTCGCTCGAGGCGTGCCCGTCTGCGCCCATCTTGGCCTGACGCCCCAGACCGTTTACGCTCTGGGCGGCTATCGTGTTCAAGGCAGAGACGAGTCTGCCGCGCAATTGCTGCGCGAGCAGTCACTGCAGCTGCAGGAGGCTGGTGCAAGCATGTTGGTGCTGGAGATGGTTCCTGCAAGCTTGGCAGCCAGCATTACCCAGGAATTGGTGCATTGCCACACCATAGGGATTGGCGCAGGCAACGGAACTGCAGGCCAGGTGCTGGTGCTGCATGACATGCTTGGCATGAATCTGGGCAAGATGCCTAAATTTGTGCGCAACTTCATGGAAGGCGCAGACAGCATCAAGGGAGCCATGCAAGCCTATGTCCAGGCGGTCAAAGCAGGCAGCTTTCCCGACAACGCTCTGCACGCTTGGTAAACACAGGCTCAGCATCTTCGAGATATTTCACCTATGCAAATCGTTCACACCACAGATGCTTTGCGCCAGGCTTTGGCCGGCCGCGGCCGCCCCGGCTTTGTCCCGACCATGGGTAATCTGCATGAGGGGCACCTTTCCTTGGTGCGCCATGCGCAAACACTTGCAGACGTGACGGTTGCCAGCATCTTCGTCAATCGTCTGCAGTTTCTGCCGCACGAAGACTTCGACAGCTATCCACGCACGTTTGAATCTGATTGTGCCAAGCTCGCTTCACTGGGCTGTGATGTGCTGTTCGCCCCTAAGGAGGTTGACCTCTACCCTCAACCCCAGACATTCAAGGTCCACCCAGATCCTGCACTGGCCGACATCCTCGAAGGACAGTTCCGTCCAGGCTTCTTTACCGGCGTGAGCACTGTCGTCATGAAGCTGTTTCACTGCGTTTTTGGTCATTCGGTGGGGGGCGTTGCCGTATTTGGCAAAAAGGACTACCAGCAACTATTGGTCATCCGCCACATGGTGCAGCAGTTTGCCATGCCGATAGAGATTGTTGGCGTTGATACCCAGCGCGCTGAAGACGGACTGGCGCTGAGCTCACGCAATGGCTATCTGGAACCGGAGCAACGCAACCAGGCCCGTGCACTGTATGCACAGCTGCAGTGGCTCGCCGAACAGGCTCTGCAGGGCACTTCTGCGCTGGCCGAGCTGGAAGCGCAGGCCATGGCACAGCTATCGGCCCTGGGCTGGGAGCCTGATTATCTGACCGTTCGCCGTCGCAATGATCTTCTGCCGCCTGCGCCAGCAGACATTCAAACTTCCAGCCTGATCGCATTGGGCGCTGCGCGTTTAGGCAACACACGGCTGATTGACAATCTGGAGTTCTAGAAAATCACGCCATGCTGGTTCGCCTTCGCGAACATGCCCCAATTGATTGGAACCGAGCCAGCATTGATGGCTCTTCGGTGCCAAGCCCCCGGGGGGCCAAGAAACAGGCCCAAACCCCACAGATAGAGGCAAGTTAGGCTCCAAGCGACACATCATCGTAGATGCTCAGGGCATCCCATTGGTCGTCCTTGTGAGTGCAGCCAACAGACATGACTCCAAGATGTTTGAGTCGTGTGTGGATGCCATACCTGCAGTCAAAGGGCTGCAAGGCCGCCCTCGCAGACGGCCCCACAAGCTTCATGCAGATAAGGGATATGACTACCCGCGGTGCAGGTCTCATCTGAAAAAGCGTGGAATCCTCAGCCGTATCGCAAGACGCGGTGTTGAAAGCAGCGAGAAACTGGGCAGGCATCGCTGGGTCGTGGAGCGCACACATGGGTGGTTTGCTGGGTTTGGGAGCATGACGACCAGCTCGTCTGTGCACAGGGCGGCCCCAGCGCGACCGTCATCACCGTGCAGCTCAAGAACGGCCAGCAGCTGCAGGCACGTGTCGACAAGGCCAAGGGCGAGCCCTACAACCCCATGTCTGGCGATGAAATGCGCAACAAGTACCTCGATTGCCTGGCCTTTGCAGGCATCCCAGAGGCACAGGCACGCAGCAGCCTGCAGCGCCTGAGCCAGCTCGAGCGTGAAGCGCAGGCTGGACAGGTGCTGTCAGCGCTGGTTGTGCCCAAGGCTTGAGCATCGTCACTGCATTGGACGGTTTTTCGAGCGAGCTTAACCCTCCTCACCAGAGGCAGACACAAAAAAACCGCCCTGCTGCACCAAGGCACAGGGCGGTTTTGAGCAGAGGCGCTGTTACAGCGCAAGACCACGAGCGCTTTACAACGCGATCTTGGCCTGTTGCCTGAACAGCAGCATCTGATTGACGGGCGACTGCATCAGCTCCAGCAGCTTGGGCTTGTATTCCATGAATACCCGCTCACCCTGCTGACCCAGGGCACCGGCCACCATCTCACGGTTGAGCTGGTTCATCAGCCCACGGTAGCTGCCCAGCACCTGTTCGTACTTCTGAGCACCGCTCCACAGAATCGACTGTGCCAGCGCGGGTTTGCCAATGCGTGCGGCCAGCAAATGCTCGGCATGCAGAGCGCCGGGCAGGATGTCCACCAGCATATGGATAAAGTCCAGCATCAGCTTGAAGTGCTTGCTTTCACTGCGCTCTCCTGCGCTGTTCTTTACATAGCCTGCAATGTTGTCCACCAGCGATGCAATGTGGTTGCGCTTGCTGCCCAGATGCGCCAGCAAGGGGGTGGCCACCTCACGGATTTCTGTGGCCATGGCGCGGTCCTCCAGCAGGCTGCGTGCGTATTCCACATAGCCCATGTAGTCGCCAATCTTGTCCATGTAGAACACCAGATTTTGCTCATGCTGGGTCTGCGCGATTTCATCGACCGTGTCCTGAATCGCATCCAGCTTGCGGCCCAGATACTGCGTCTGCACCACGATGGCGCCCACCACCACCACGCTGCTGAGCACCTGCGCGGCCATCAGCACGTTTTGCATGCTTTGCACCGCCTGCGCCACATTTTGCGTGGCCGATGCCACCGACTGCAGCTGCTCTATGATCTGCTTGGCGTTCTCTGCCTTGCTTTGGATGAAGTCGAGATGCTGAATGACTCCAGTCTTCCCGCTACCCTTGGCCCAGTAAGCAACTCCGTCATAGATGGCTGCCTGGCCTTTTTGTAGCGCCTCAATCAATTCTGGCTTGATGCTATTGGGATCTAAGATCCAGACCTTGTCGAGCAAGTCAGTTAAGTTATTAATCAAAACAAGTCCCTCTCCAAATACTTCTTGCGCATATAGGCAATCTGAATCACCGCTGGCATGGTCACGCGGTAGGCCGCGCCAGAGATCATGGGCACCGTCAGCGCCACGCCCAGCACCACGGCAAAAGGCCCGGCAAAAGCAGCTGCACCCAGACGTGTGCCAATGAATTGCGCAGCCATGGGCCCCGCAAAGCGTGCGGCCAGGCCTGCGCCCAGCGAAGCCAGCATGGCCCCCGCCACATATTCATACAGCAGCATGGCAGCCGCGCCACCCGTTGCCAGCGCCAGGCGCACGGGCGACAGGCCGCTTGCGTCCTTGAAGCGCTCGATCAGATTGATCTTTTCCAGAAACTCCGCACGCTGGGCTTCGTCCATCTTGTCCCAGGCCTTGTTGGCCAGAAACTCGATGAGTTTTTCTTCCTTTTGCACGATTTCTTGGTCTTCGCTGTCCAGCTTCACGCCCACGCGCTCGCACACGTCCGACAGAATTTCCTCATACAGCACGCCCGTGCCACGGAACAGATTGACCACCGAGTCACCGCCGTACAGTTGCAGCTCACCCGCCACCACCTGCCAGCTCTTGACCCACTTTTGCGGATCGTCCAGGTGCTTGGTAAAGCCCTCGTCAGTCAGGATGCTGCTGGTGCGGCGCACCTCACCATCGGTGTCATAAATCAGAATCTGCGCCAGATTGGACACATCATCGTTGTCGCACATGGCCAGAAACTTCAGGCCGGGGTCTTCGCGGTATTTGATTGCCATACAGGCTTGCTCACTCTCTCAACAAAACAAGGCAAAACACCCGCCACGCCCATGGCCGCAAGCAGCGGCAAGGGCAAGTGGCTGGCGCATGGGAATAGCGGATGCGGTGTGTGTGTGGTGTGCCCGCTGCGATGGTCTGGTGCAGGCATGGCAGCGGGTGTGACGGGGTGTGGGCTTATTCGGAAACGGTTGGGGCTTTGGCCGCACGCCCACGCTTGGGCTTGCTGGCGGTGTCAGCAGCACGCGCCTCGCGCAGGCGGCGCAGGAGTTCGGCCGCCGGTTCGTCGCTGACCAGCTCGCCGCGAAAGGCCTTGGCCAGCAGCGCGGGGGTCAGGCGCTCGACCGCGGTCTGGGCGGATTGCAGACGGGCTTCGAGGCGGTCGGCAAAGGCAAACAGGGTTTCGACACGGCGGACGATTTCGTTTTGTTCTTGTACCGGTGGTAAAGCCACCTGCAAAGACAACCATTCTGGGAAATAAATAGTTGTGTGCGTTGAACCCTTACCAAACCTAGGTAAGGCCTCGCCTTCTGCGACAAACAGCCATTTCAACCAGTCAGGATTTATGGCTTCAGAGCAAGTCCAATTCACAAAATCTTGGCTGGTTGCCATAGGTTTACCCATTTTCACGACATAGCCAACCGAAGCCGTTCGACTTACGCATATAGTTCCTTTCGGCAGTATGCGCGCAGCAGAATTTTTTATACCCTCTTCATTAGTTTTTTGAATTGTATCTAATATTGTTCCGGCGTGATTTTCTCTGGCATCAGCAATTCCAATCCAAGGTATACCTCCTCCCCAATAAGCCTCAACAGAACGGCTAGGCGTATGTCCGGATTCCATGCGTGCAACATCAACTAATGGAACCCATTTCCACGCTTCCGGGATTTTCATTTTTGCATCGTTTACAGACAACGCATAATCACCCGCAATAATGGCTTCAGTTCTAGAGTTATATCTATTTGGTCGAGGAATTGGACTTATTTCTGATAACGCTTCATCTACACTCTTAAACTTTTCAATTGCTCTGAATTCCTGAGTGAGTTTGCCTGTATATGCAGCAGCCAGCACAGACTGGCGAAAGCGTTTGAGCAAGGGGGTGATGCGCGCCAGTCGGTCGTTCAGGGTATCGACGCGCGCCAGTGTGGTGTCAAGTTTGTCGGCGATGCGGCGTTGTTCCTCTTTTGGCGCAACCAAAAATGGCAATTTGGCAGCCGCACTTCCGGATAGTTCTTTAAATGTAGTCCCTGTTGCCCGTGCTTCTGCCTCAGGAGTTATGTAGCGCAACTGATAATAGGCGAATCCATTATCTATATCTTGAGGAAAAACAAAGCTTTTGAAGCCTTGATTGGTAGATATTTGATTTTCTGCGATGGCAACATACCCAATAGGTGCACGACTTGAAAAAAGTACTGAGCCTTTAGGCATGAGCCTTGCAGAGCAAGAATTTAGCCCTTTCTCGGTTAAATCACGCGCACCGTGGCTAATAAATTTATTTTTATATCCACTTAAATCCGCAGGTGTAATCCATGGAATAGCTGATTTAGGTGGAGCAAAGCAATCAGATTCACGCGATGGAGGCGTACCACCACTGATAATTTGAGCAATCTCACCAATGTCGGCAATTTGCCATGAGTTCGGAGCTGACAACTTCATCCTTTAATCTCCCCCAACTCCGCCAAAATCCCCTCCAACTCTTCCAGCGCGGCATTGAGTTCATCGGTAATTTCGCGCGCCAGCACCGCAGGCTCGGGCAAATCGGCCGCGTCTTTCACGCTATCGTCCTTGAGCTAGGCAATATCCAGGCTGTCCTGCTTTTCCGTGGCAATCCATTCGCGGCTAAAGCAGCGCCAGCGGCCCTGCTCGCCTTGGTCTTGGCGGGGGCTGCGGCCGTTCGGGTCTTGGCCATAGGCTGTGATGAAGTCCGCAAAGTGCGCTTCGGTCAGCGGGGTGCGTTTGCCAAACTTGGGGGCGTTGGCGCGCATGTCATAGACCCAGACGCTGTCCGTGCTGCCGGTGGCGGATTCGCTCACTTTTTCAAAAAACAGCACATTGGTCTTGACACCCTGCGCGTAAAAAATGCCCGTGGGCAGACGCAGGATGGTATGCAGGCGGCATTTGTCCATGAGCATGCGGCGAATGTCCGTGCCTACGCCGGCTTCAAACAGCACGTTGTCGGGCAGCACCACGGCGGCGCGGCCACCGTCCTTCAAGTGGCGCACGATGTGCTGCACAAAGGCCAGCTGCTTGTTGCTGGTGGCAAAAGTCAGGTCATCGCGTGTGGGGCCGCCACCGCCCTTGGCCGTGCCAAACGGCGGGTTGCTGAGGATGATGTCGCTCTTGGGCAATTGGCTGCCCGCGCTGCCCAGCGTGTTGCCCAGGCGAATGGCGCCTTCGCCACGGCCTTCGATGCCGTGCAGCAAGCAGTTCATGAGCGCGAGGCGCCGGGTGTTGGGCACCAGCTCCATGCCCACATAGGCATCCACAATCTGAAAGGCGCGCTGGGCTTCGGTCAGTTCCAGCAAATCGTCCGTCTGGGCGCGGATGGCGCGGTCTGCGGCAATCAGGAAACCGGCCGTGCCTGCGGCCGGGTCCTGCACGGTCTCGCCCACCTGCGGGCGCATGACTGTGATCATGGCGTCAATCAGCGGGCGCGGTGTGAAGTACTGGCCTGCGCCGCTTTTGGTTTCGGACGCGTTCTTTTCCAGCAGGCCTTCGTACAGGTCGCCCAGGCCATCCTTGTCAGTGTCAAACCAGTCAATCTGGTCCAGGCTGCGGATGAGCTGCTCCAGATGGCGCGGTTCCTTCAGGCGCGTCTGCGCATCGGCATAGATGGCTGCTAGACGCGGATCCTGCGAGCGCGAGAGCTTGAGCAGCGTCTCCTTATAGTGATTCATCAGGTTCGGGCCTGACAACCTGTGTAGTTCTTTCCAGCGTGCGTATTCGGGCAGCAGCGGTGCGGTGATGACGCCGGACTCCACATTCTCATGCTCCATCTTGATAAAGAGCAGCAGCACCAGCTCGGTGACGTAGTCGCTGTAGTTGATGCCGTCGTCACGCAGCACGTCGCAAAGGTTCCAGAGTTTCTGGACGATGTCAGAGGTGGTCATAGAGGGTGTGTTGTGGTTTTGATAGCTGCCAGCGCTGGATTTATATGGGTTTCAGCATGTTTTATGCCTGAAATGCTTATAAATCCAGCGCTAGCCGCTCTTTTTTCTGAAATATGAAAAGTTTTGCCATGCAGCATAGCAAGGGATGGCAAGGGGTCAAGCGACCGCAGGCATTCAGGCGGCTTTCTGCCACAGGGCTTCGGAGAGTGTGGCAACCACACTGTCCAGCTTGCCGTCCAGCACCTTGTTGACCTGCTTGATGCCGCCTTGCTGGCGGAAGGCTTCGTTCAGAAAGTTCTGGTCCACCACGGTTTCGTGCTTGAGCTGTCTGGCAATGCGCTCCAGCCAGCTGCGCTGCGCAGGCATCCAGTTGTGCATGGCGTAGATGCGCTGCATGGCGCGGTTGACGCGCTCCTCGAACGGCAGCAGCGCCTCGCCCAGCGCAGCCTGGCGGATGTAGGCGACGATGCCTGCGGCAATGTCCTGGTTGCTCTGGTTGCGCCACGCGGCCTTGAGCGCGGCTTCCGAGTAGCCTGCACCATCGAGCAGCAGGCGCACTTCACGCAGCTGCTCGCGCGTGAGGTCCTTGGGGCGGTTGACCACGACGGACAGCGCCACGGACTGGTTGACCTGCTCGCGCACAAAGCGGGCAAAGCTGTCCAGATAATCTGCCGGTTTGGCGTACTGGCCCCAGCTTTGTTCGCGGGCCACCAACTCGTCATGGTGGGTGGAAAGGACGGGCTGGTAGGCCGTGCCCATGAGCTGCTGCACTTCGCCCAGCTGGGCCAGCAGGCGGGTGTTTTCGCGCAGGAAGCTGGCTGCAGCCTTGACGCCGTCTTTTTTGGCCACGGCATGCAGGTGCTGGTGCAGCTGGGCCGGTGGCACGCCCCAGCTTTGTTCCAGCTGCTGTAGCTGCGCTTTCAGCGCGGGTTTCTTTTGCGCCATGTGCTCGGCCTTGCGCAGCACGCGCATGAGCTTCTGGTTCAACTGGTCCAGCACATCGTCGGCATGGCGGCGCTGCGGGCTGCTGCCTGCGGCTGTGTAAGCGGCGGGGTTGTCCAGCTCGGCCAGCAGCTGCTCGATGCTGACTTTGGGGTCTTTGACCAGCGGCTGCATGGTGTTCACATCCTGCAGGGTGGCGTACAGGTCCACGGGGTCATAGATGCGGAACACGGTTTTGCCGATACTGTCGCAGCGGCGCGTGGCGCGGCCAATCATCTGCTCATACAGAATGCGTGAGCGCACGCGGCGCATGAACACCAGATTGCAGATGGCGGGCACATCAATGCCTGTGGTGAGCAAGTCCACGGTGACGGCCACTTTGGGAAATGGCTCGTTCTTGTAGCGGCGGATCAGCTGGTCCACCTTGTCGCTCTTGCCGGTGATCTTGACCACGGTGGCCTGGTTGTAGGCATCGCCATGCAGCTCCTTGAACGCCTCGCCCAGCATGCGCACCACCTTGTCGGCATGGGTGTCGGTGGCACAGAAGATCATGGTCTTTTCGTCGCTGAAGGGGTCCAGCTCCATGGCCAGCTGGTTGCAGATCACGCGGTTGAAGTTGTCGTTGAGCACGCCTTTGTTAAAGCTGGCCACGTCAAAGTGCAGCTCGTCTTCCAGCTCGGCCTGGTCCACCTCGCCTGTGTGCAGGTTGATGCTTTCCACGGCTTCGCCCTTGTCAAAGTGGATGCCGTTTTGCGTGAGCAGCGTGGTGTAGCGAATGGGTGGCTCGTGGTCGATCAGCCAGTCATCGGCTACGGCTTCACGGTAGCTGTACGTATACACAGGTTTGCCAAAAATATCACTGGTGTGCTTGGCAGGGGTGGCGGTCAGCCCCACCTTGGCCGCATCAAAATAGTCCAGCACCCTGCGGTAGGTGGACAGGTACTGGGCCTGGTCACGCAGTTCCAGCTCGCCCTCGGTCATTTCCTGGTCCAGCGTGTAGCCACGGTGGGCTTCGTCCACGATGATGCAGTCAAACTGGTCCACGGGCGGCGGGTTGTCGCTGGCAAAGATGCGCTTGACCATGGCCTGCACGGTGGCGACTTGCACGCGGTCTTCGGCCTGCGCCGCCATGTCGCCCAGATCGGCCACGTTATAGAGCTTGGACAGCGGCAGGTTTTGCTCCAGCAGCACGTCGTCAAAGGCTTCCAGCGCCTGGTCACCCAGCGCCGTGCGGTCCACCAGAAACAGAATGCGCTTGAAGCGCTCCGCCTTGAGCAGGCGGTAGATCAAGCCAATGATGGTGCGCGTCTTGCCCGTGCCAGTCGCCATGGCCAGCAGGCAGTTGGATTGCCCCTGCGCCAGCGCGCTTTCTACGGCGCTGATGGCTTTGACCTGGTAGTCACGCAGGCCCAGGTAGGCGTGGCCTTCGGCGGCAAGCATTTCCTGCGCCTTGGCAAGGTCACGCTGCAGCAGGTCCAGCAGCCCTTCGGGCGAGTGAAAGTTCTGCAGCGGCTTGGCGAGGTTGGAGCTGTGGCGCAGATCACGAAACCAGGTGCCGCTGGCTTCTTCATGCTGCTTCACATAAGGGCGACCATTGCAGGAGTAGGCAAAGGGAATGGTGAAGTGCGCGCCCTGCCCGTCTTCCCAGGGCTGCACGCGCTGGGCCAGCTGCCACGCGGCCTGCACGCCATCGGCCGGTAAAAAGGCACGGGCATAGCGCTCTGCCTGGCTGATCTTGCCCGCCACGTTCTGGTTCAGGCGCTTGGCCTCCACCACGGCCACAGGCACCAGCCCGGCAAACAGCACATAGTCTGCGCTTTGCATGCCTTGCATGGGCCACTCGGCAATGGCCTGGTTTTTGCCGCGCTGCGGGCGTGCGCCTTTGGCGTGGGTCAGGTGGACGGTGTCGGCCTCCCAGCCCGCGTCGCGCAGCATCTGGTCGATGAGCAGGCGCGTGCTGGCTTCGTCCATGTGCACCAGGCTGGCCGCCTTGCGGGAGCGCTCGCTCCAGCTGCGCATGGACTGGCTGCTTGGTGCTTGTTGCTGCGCGGCCTGTGCCTGGGCTTTGTGCAGCTCGGCCTTCAGGGCTGCAATGGTCTGGCTGGCTTCTTCGGCCAGCTGTTCGTAAATATCGCGCTCCTGCTGGGCCTGGGCGGCCAGCGCTTTTTCCTGCTCCGCCTGCTGGCGCAGCAGCTCGGCCATCGCGGCAGTGTCACTGCTGGCAGCCTCGGTGCTGCTGAGCTTGCGCTGCAGATCTTCTATCTGCTTTTGCAGGGCGTAGAGCTTCTGGCTGGGGTCATCGGGCAGCTGAAAGGGGCCGGGCTTGAAGTGTGGGTCCTTGCCAAAGGTGCGGTGAAACCACAGGGCCACTTCACGCGCGACTTTGAGGCTTTCCAGCGCTTCGCGGTAGCCAATGCGGTGATCGACTTCATGCGCGGCTTCATTGCCACGGGTGCGCAACAAGTGAAACATTTGCCGCACCTGTGCATCCAGCCCCAGGCGGGCATCGATGGCGCGCAGCAACTCGGCCTGGGTGGGCTGCAGCAACTGGATGCCGAGCCGGTTGGCCATGTCTTTGGCAATGGCCTCGGCCAGCAGGCGCAGCTTGGCCACGCAACTGACCGGGTCGTGAGGAAAGATTTTTTCTGCCGTGGCGCCCAGTGTGGCCAAGGCGTTGGAATGTGCCTGCAAAAACTCGAAATTGCTCACCCGCATTGCTCCGTGTGTTTTTTCTTGTCTGCTGCATTATGACGCTGTTACATGGCGTTGCAATTAAAGCGCTTCGCCCCATACCCCTAGGGTCTGCCATGGTTCTTGGCCCATACATACAGTGTGTGTTGTGTTTTAGCCGCACTACCTGCATGCCGGCATGCGACAAGGTCGAAGGCCTAAGTCTTTGATTTCTTGGGCGGCACATCCTCAGATCACAAGGCCACCCTCCGGGGTGCTCAGTGCCTAGCATTTTTTTGCCATTCAAGCACGGCATGCAGCGCAATATTTCGCTCGGTTAACGGCCGTAGAATTGAGCCCGTTGGTGCACTTGCTCGAGTGCTTTGAGCAAGGTTAAACGGGAATCAGGGCGCACTTTTTCACAGTGCCAACCTGAACTGCCCCCGCAACAGTAAGTGAGGCGCGCTGCGTCAAACCGCGGTGCAAGGTAGCACACACAGCCACTGAAGCCTGAAAGCCTTTGGGAAGGCGTGCTGCCCAGGCCCACCAGTCTGGATACCGGCCAACTAACCACATGGAACGACCTGGTTCCTCCATGTATTTCCTCAACCGTACAGGCGGGGACGCCTGGGTGGTATGCATATGTTTTTGAAGATTTTGTGGTTGTCGCGCATGCCTGCATGGCTTGCGTGCTCACTTTTCTTTTGTGATATGCAAGCCCGACGTCCTGCCTGTGTTTGCTGGACTTGTCGGCTTCATGATTACGCTTTACTCCAAACCCAATTGCCCCCAGTGCTCGATGACTGCACGCACTCTGGATCGCCAGGGCGTGGCCTATGAGGTCATCGACGTCTCGCAAACCCCGGAAGCGGCCGCACAAGTGCAAGCCTGGGGCTACCGCCAGGTGCCCGTGGTGTTCACGGGTGATGAGCACTGGAGCGGCTTTCGCCCCGACCGTCTGGCTGCCCTGGGCGCTATCGCCTGAGCCATGACCCGCTGGGTGTACTACTCCTCCCGCTCTGGCAATACCGAGAAGCTGTTGCGCCAGGCCGGTTTGCCCGCACTGCGCATTCCGCAGGAGGTAGACGCGCCCATGCCAGCGGTAGATGGTCCGTTCGTGCTGGTCACCCCCTCGTTTGGCGACAGCACCGGCAAAGGTGCCGTGCCCAAGCCTGTGATTCGCTTTCTGAATGACCCGCAGCGCCGCCAGTGGCTGCGCGCAGTCGTTGGCTGTGGCGACCGCAACTTTGGGGCCCTGTTTGCGCAGGCATCAGAAGTTGTGGCACGCAAATGTAGCGTGCCCCTGCTGCTGCGCATCGAGATGAGCGGCACGGCCAGAGACTGGCAGCGCCTGCAGGCCATTGACCAGCATTTTTCTGAACACTTTGAATTTTCTGCTTTCCAAGCATCGCCATGACCTTGCATACCCCAACTGAACTGGACTATCACGCCCTGAATGCCATGCTGAACTTGCCTGATGCTGAGGGCAAGATCCAGTTTGATGCCGACCGCATGGCCGCGCGCCAGTACTTCCTGCAGCATGTGAACCAGAACACGGTGTTCTTTCACAGCCTGCAGGAGAAGCTGGACTATCTGCGCACTGAAAACTATTACGAAGGCGAAGTGCTGGATGCGTACTCGCCGGAATTTATTGAACAGATCTTCAAGGCCGCGTTTGCCAAGAAGTTCCGCTTCCCTACCTTCCTGGGTGCCTACAAGTACTACACGGCCTACACCCTGAAGACCCGTGACGGCAAGCGCTATCTGGAGCGCTTTGAAGACCGTGTCGTCATGACGGCACTGGCGCTGGCCCGTGGCGATGAAAAGCTGGCCATGCGCATGATGGAAGAGATCATTGCCGGGCGCTTTCAGCCTGCAACGCCTACCTTCCTGAACGCTGGCAAGAAACAGCGTGGCGAGCTGGTGTCGTGCTTCCTGCTGCGTCTGGAAGACAACATGGAGAGCATTGGCCGCGGCATCAACTCTGCCCTGCAGCTGTCCAAGCGCGGTGGCGGCGTGGCCCTGCTGCTGAGCAATCTGCGCGAGCAAGGCGCGCCCATCAAGGGCATCCAGAACCAGTCTTCGGGCGTGATTCCCGTGATGAAGCTGCTGGAAGACGGCTTCTCCTATGCCAACCAGTTGGGCGCACGCCAAGGCGCAGGTGCGGTGTATCTGAACGCACACCACCCTGACATCATGCGATTCCTGGACACCAAGCGTGAAAACGCGGACGAGAAGATCCGCATCAAGACGCTGTCGCTGGGCGTGGTGATTCCGGACATTACGTTCGAGCTGGCCAAGAAGAACGAGGACATGTACCTGTTCTCGCCCTATGACGTCGAGCGCGTCTACGGCAAGCCTTTTGCCGACATCTCCGTGACCGAACACTACAAGGAGATGGTGGACGACCCCCGCATCAAGAAAACCAAGATCAAGGCACGTGAGTTCTTCCAGACCATTGCCGAGATCCAGTTTGAGTCGGGCTACCCTTACATTCTGTTCGAGGACACGGCCAACCGCGCCAACCCGATTGCGGGCCGCATCAACATGTCCAACCTGTGCTCGGAGATTCTGCAGGTCAATACACCGTCCGTGCTGGGCGAAGACCTGAACTACGAGCACATTGGCAACGATATTTCGTGCAACCTGGGTTCGCTGAACATTGCCACGACCATGGACGGCGGCAATCTGGGCGCGGCCGTGGAAACCGCCATCCGAGCGCTGACTGCCGTGTCGGAGATGAGCTCCATCAACTCCGTGCCTTCGGTGCGCCAGGGCAATGAGGACAGCCACGCCATTGGCCTGGGCCAGATGAACCTGCACGGCTATCTGGCACGTGAACGCATTCACTACGACAGCCCTGAGGCGGTGGAATTCACGAGTGTCTACTTTGCTGCCGTGGCTTTCCACTGCCTGCGTGCCTCCTGCCTGCTGGCCCAGGAAAAGCAAAAGCGCTTTGTAGGCTTTGAAGACAGCAAGTACGCCACGGGCGAGTACTTTGACAAGTACGTGTCCCGCGACTGGCTGCCCACCTCTGAAACGGTGAAAGCCCTGTTTGCCAAGACCGGCGTGCAGCTGCCTACCCGTGCAGACTGGGAACAGCTGAAAAAGGACGTGATGGCGCACGGCCTGTACAACCGCAATCTGCAGGCGATTCCGCCCACAGGTTCGATCAGCTACATCAACAACTCCACCTCGTCGATCCACCCTATCGCCTCGCGCATTGAAATTCGCAAGGAAGGCAAGATTGGCCGCGTGTACTACCCCGCGCCTTTCCTGTCGAACGACAACGTGGAGTATTACCGCGATGCGTATGAGATCGGCCCCAACGCCATCATCGACGTGTACGCCGCAGCCACCGAGCACGTGGACCAGGGCCTGTCGCTGACGCTGTTCTTCCCCGACACCGTCACCACGCGCGACATCAACAAGGCCCAGATCTATGCCTGGAAGAAGGGCATCAAGACCATCTACTACATCCGCCTGCGTCAGCTGGCGCTGGAAGGCACGGAAGTCAATGCGACCTGCGTGTCCTGCACTCTGTAAGAAAGATTAGTCATGACCAAGCTGACCCAAGCCATCAACTGGAACCGTATTGAAGACGACAAGGATCTGGAGATCTGGAACCGCGTCACGGCCAACTTCTGGCTGCCTGAGAAGGTGCCACTGTCTAACGACATCCCCTCGTGGGCCACGCTGCGCCCCAACGAGCAGCAGCTGACGATCCGCGTGTTCACCGGCCTGACGCTGCTGGACACCGTGCAAAACCAGGTGGGCGCACCTTCGCTGATGCAGGACGCAGTGACACCGCACGAAGAATCCGTGCTGTCGAACTTCACCTTCATGGAAGCGGTGCATGCGCGCAGCTATTCGTCGATTTTCTCGACACTGTGCTCAACCACGGAAATCGACGAAGCTTTCCGCTGGTCGGAAGAGAACCCCTGGCTGCAGAAGAAGGCATTGCTGATCCTCGAAGAGTACAAGGCCGAAGAGAACCCCTTCAAGAAGAAGATTGCCTCGGTGTGTCTGGAAAGCTTCCTGTTCTACAGCGGCTTTTACCTGCCCCTGTACTGGAGCAGCCGCGGCAAGCTGACCAACACGGCCGACCTGATTCGGCTGATCATCCGTGACGAGGCGGTGCACGGCTACTACATTGGCTACAAGTTCCAGCAGGCCTTTGCCAAGCTGCCTGCAGACCAGCAGGAAGCCATCAAGGGCGAGGCCTACGCCATGCTGTACGACCTGTACGACCTGGAATGCCACTACGCCGCCGAGCTGTATGACCCCGTGGGCCTGACCGAAGACGTCAAGCGCTTCATGCACTACAACGCCAACAAGGCGCTGAGCAATATGGGCTTTGAGCCCATGTTCCCCGAGGACATGTGCCAGGTGAACCCCGCCATCATGGCGGCGCTGAGCCCCAGCGCGAACGAGAACCATGACTTCTTCTCTGGCTCGGGCTCTTCCTATGTGATTGGCAAGGCAGTGGCTACTGAGGACGAAGACTGGGACTTTTAATGTCTTTCAGATGCCGTCTGGCGCCAGTCGCTGAACGGCAGCAGCAGCCCGCACCTTGTGTACACTGAGGTGCACTCCACGGCCAGCACTATGCTCCACAACATGGTGCTGGCCGGTTCACTTTCTGTATAGCACTGAACAGCAAGCAGCCTGCGCCACGAGGAACTTGCACACCGGACTGCCTATGTTGGGAAATCTGAAAGCTGCCATCCCCGCCAGCGCCATGCTGGCTGTCTTGTTACTCTCCCCTTCAGAAAGCCTTGCCCAGCAGCATGCACATACGCATGGCCGCATGCACATGGATGTGGCAGTAGATGCCTGGGCTATCACCGTCACACTTTCCAGCCCACTGGACACTTTTCTGGGTTTTGAACGTGCTCCACGCACAGAAGCAGAGCAGCAACAGCTTGAACAGCTGCTCGCTACGCTGCAGTCAGCGCAGCAGCTGATACAGCCTGACCCTGCAGCGCAATGCGCACTGGACAGCGTGGATGTGGAATCCCCCATCCTGTCTGATCACACGCATGATCACCACCATGCAGACCATGCGCACGACCACGCGCATGACGAACATGCGGACATGGATGTGTATGTGGTTTTCTCCTGTGCGCATGCCCATAAGGCGCAATTTCTGGATGTACAGCAGCTGTTCCGTGCGTTTCCACGCCTGGAGCAGGTAGCGGTGCAAGTGGCTGCACCGCAGGGGCAGTTCAAGCGCCAGCTGCACGGCGGCGAGACACGGCTTCGTCTGGTTCGATGAAGGTCCACATGGCTGAAGCTGTACTCCAAGTTGACCAGCTGCGGTTTGCCTGGCCTGGTGCAACACAAGACTGCATAGATATTCCTGCACTGAGCGTGGATCGTGGCGACACCGTATTTCTGCACGGACCCAGTGGCTGTGGCAAAAGCACTTTGCTGTCATTGCTGGCAGGGGTGCTGCTGCCACAGTCCGGGCATGTTGCACTGCTGGGTACGCCCTGGAACCAGTTGCGCGCTACGGCACGAGACCAGTGGCGCGTAGACCACGTAGGCTATATCTTCCAGCAGTTCAACCTGCTGCCCTATCTGTCTGCGCTGGACAACGCCATACTGCCTTGCCGCTTTTCACAGCAGCGCCTGCGGGCTGCCCTGCAGCAGGCAGGTTCGGTAGACGCTGCGGCCCAGACCTGGCTTAGCAACATGGATCTGGACAGCAGCCTGTGGAACAAGCCCGCACACCAGCTTTCCGTTGGTCAGCAGCAGCGTGTGGCGGCTGCCCGAGCCCTGATTGGCACCCCGGACCTGGTGATTGCCGATGAGCCAACCTCTGCACTGGATGAAGAGCGACGCAATGCTTTTCTGGATGTATTGCTGCAGGCATGTACACAGGCGGGTTCGGCCCTCGTCATGGTCAGCCATGACCCACGCATGGCCAGCCGCTTTTCGCGCCAGATCTCACTACCCACACTGAACCGAGCACAGCGCAGCAGCGAGGGGGTGGCATGAAGCTTCGCTATCTGATGCAGCTGGCCGCCCTGAGCGCCTGGAACCGCCGCTCGACCCTGCTGCTGACCATCTGCTCCATCGCCCTCTCCACCTTCATGCTGATGGGTGTAGAGCGCATGCGCACAGACTTGCGCAGCAGCTTCAGCTCGGCGGTTTCAGGCACCGATCTGATTGTGGGTGCACGCACTGGTTCGGTACAGCTGCTGCTGTACGCTGTCTTTCGGGTAGGCAGCCCTACTAACAATATCCGCTGGAGCAGTGTGCAGGCACTGCAGTCCATGCGTGGCGTCGCATGGGTGGTACCGCTGTCTCTGGGAGATTCGCACCGTGGATTTCCCGTGCTTGGAACATCGGCCGCGTACTTCGACCACATGCGCTATGGCAATAAGCAGTCTCTGCAACTGCAGCAGGGCCAGCGCTTTGAAGATTTGTATGACGCAGTCATTGGTGCAGAGGTAGCGGAGCGACTGGGCTACCAGCTGGGCCAGCGCATCACACTGACGCATGGCAATAGCGAAGTCAGACTGGGCAACGACCATAGCGACAAGCCATTCACCATCACCGGCATTCTGGCGCGGACAGGAACACCTGTAGACCGTACCGTGCACATCAGTCTGGAGGCGATGGAAGCGCTGCACTTGGACTGGGTGGCGGGAGCGCCGCTCCCCCAGATGCGGGTCAATGCACAGGCGGCGCGTGAGCACGACCTGCAGCCCAAGTCTGTGACGGCGGCTTTGGTAGGTTTGCACAACCGTGCCGCGGTGTTTTCCGTGCAGCGTCAGGTCAACCAGTTTGCCGCAGAGCCGCTGATGTCTATCCTGCCCGGTGTGGCGCTGGATGAGCTCTGGGGCATTGTGGGTATGGGCGAACAGGCTCTGCTGCTGATGTCAGGTGTCGTTGCGCTGGTCAGCATGGCCGGACTGATGTCGGTCATTCTGGCTGGCCTCAATGAACGCCGCAGGGAGCTGGCCGTGCTGCGTGCCGTTGGCGCCAGCTTGCGCCATATTCTGATACTGCTGACACTCGAAGGCCTGTTGCTGACCGTGCTGGGCTGCGCCCTGGGGCTGCTGACATTCACCCTCTGCGGCTGGGCATTCGCACCCTGGTTGCAATCGAGTTTTGGCCTCCGCCTGCAATGGAGTCAGCTGAACTCCATGCAGATGCTGCTGCTCGCTGGGCTGGTACTGACAGGATGGCTGGCCAGCCTGCTGCCTGGCTTGCGTGCCTACCGGCTTTCTCTGGCAGATGGCCTGTCCCCCAAAGTCTGATTCTTATGCCTGCTTCTGCTTCTTTGCTGACACGCCGTCGATGGCTTCAGTGCTCCACGGCTGCCCTGATGGGCATGAATGCCTCATGGCTGCATGCCGCGTCGTTCGAAAAGCTGGACTGGGAAGCACTGGTCCCTGCTGACTGGGACCCCATGCAGTCCTTCAGCAATCTCCAGGATCTGGCCAATTTGCCTGATACGGATCCGCGCGTAGCCAAGCTCTACGAGCAAATGCGCAAGGTCTGGGACGAAGCCCCCACCGTGGCAGCGCTGGAAGGCAAAAACATCCGTATTCCCGGCTATGTCGTACCTCTGGAAGGCGACAGGCAAGGGATGTCGGAATTTTTGCTTGTGCCCTATTTCGGAGCCTGCATCCATTCGCCGCCACCGCCTGCTAACCAGATCATCCACGTCACGACCAGCAAGCCGGTACGAGGTTTTGAGAGTATGAGTGCCGTGTGGGTCAACGGCAGGCTGGGTCTGAACCGCAAGCATTCCGAGATGGGCGTGAGCGGCTATTTGCTGCAGGCCGAAAAAGTGCAGGCCTACAAAGAATGAGGCAAGAGTAAGGCGACACAGCCTGTCGCCTGCAGTTTCTACAGTCTGGTGTGTTCTGTTTCAACGCCATGACTATGTGTGAGACTGTCGTACCCATCCTCATCGCACAACTGAAGGCCCTGTATGCGCGCGAGTGCCGTACACATCAAGATCTGCGCCTCCACATCACCGAGGCACTCGCCCACTTTGGTTCGCAAATACAGGCGCTGCAGCTGCAAGACCCGCTGGAAATGCAGTTTCTGGAGGTGTATGGCCACCTGGCCATCTGGCGCATCGAGCAATTCAGGAACGACATCCTGCAACGCGTGACCATGCTGAATGCATCCCCGCTGGTGCAGCGGGCAATACAAATGCTGCCGTCGTGTACTGCCATCACATGGCAAACAACTGATCCGGAGCCAGCGAGTGTGCCCAGCATCAAGCAAGCCAAACTGCAGCACATCACGACAGGCTTCCTGGCCTTGCTCCATGGTCTTGAGCAAATACAGCAGCAGATGCTTGGACTGATTCAGGGTTTAAGAAATCTGCAAGATGCCGCTGCCTGATGGCCCCAGCCGCCAGCAGCATCCAAGCAAGTCACCAGTCGGATTGGCTCAAACGCCCACATAAAAAAACGTATAGTTACATTTTCTGATTCCTAGCGTTTTTTCATGTCTTTTTTCAATACGACAGGCGCTGAGTCCAAAGGTGAAAAGCTGGCGCAGCGTCTGTCGCAGATTCTGGCCCGCCTGCACCAGGGCGAAGCCATTAACAAACACGCGCTTGCCCAAGAGTTTCAGGTTGACGTGCGCACGATTGAACGAGACCTCAGTGAACGTCTGGGGGGCATCATCGAACGCGCAACCAATGGTCAGTGGCAGATCAAGCATGCGGTGCGCAGCAATATTCCGGCCAAGCACCTCTATGCCTACGCACGGCTGTCAGGCACAGAGCATCTTTTCCCGGATGGGAGCCTGCCCTATCTGCTGGAACAGCTGCACACGCCCGAGCCACAGCGAACGACACAGGTACACCCTGTCTCTCATGAGGACATGCAAGCTTACGCGCAAGAGTTTGCATTACTGCAGGCTGCGATCACGCACAAGCACCCTTGCCACTTTGCTTACAAGAGCAAGGCACGCCTGGTCTACCCCTACAAGCTGATTCATCAAAATGGTGTCTGGTATCTGGCTGCCGAAGAGGACGGTCGGCTGAAGAACTTCAGCATCTCACTGATCCAGGCGTTGCAACTGGACAGAACGCAGCAATTTGCCCCCAAGCGTGAACACACGGAATACATCAATGGCAAAGAGGATGTATGGTTCACTGAAGACACCACAGAAGTGCTGCTGCGTATTGCTCCGGAAGTTGCGCACTACTTTCTGCGGCGTGCGCTGCTGCCTCACCAGCAGCAGCGACAGGACCGTGATGGCTCCCTGCTGGTCAGCACCCATGTGAACCATATGTACCAGCTGCTGCCCGTGGTGCGCTACTGGCTGCCCCATGTGCGCATCTTGCAGCCTGTGGCATGGCATCAGGAGCTGGTCGCCAGCTTGCGCCGCGCTTTGCAGCAGTGGGGAGAGGGATCAGCGTCAAAGAGGCCATAAGCCCTTGTCTTGCTCCTCGCAAAAAACGATGCAGCTGATCGTCGCCTGCTCCAGCAAGAGCACTTGCTGAGTTACAAGGAAGCCAAAGCACCGTGCCATGCGAGACTTTAATAGCTGGATTCAAGCAATGCTGATGCATTGTCGCCTTGTCAACAATGTCTCTAAAAAACATGCATTGCTCGCCCAATCAGAGCATGCCACCCCAGTTTTCTTTGGGAGTTGATACAAGCCCGCATAGAATCAGCCGCAATTTGACGCGCGTGAGCACCTCATTTCGATTTTTATATTCCCCAGAGAGACATCCCCGATGACAAACGAAGAAATCTTGGCGCAATACGGCCCTCGAGAGGCCATGGAATACGACGTCGTAATCGTCGGTGGTGGCCCCGGCGGCCTGGCCACAGCCATTCGCCTGAAGCAGCTGGCTGCTGAAAAGGGGCAGGACGTCTCGGTGGTCGTACTGGAAAAAGGCGGTGAGCCCGGAGCGCATACGCTGTCTGGCGCCATCATGGATCCTCGCGCACTGACCGAGCTGATTCCTGACTGGAAGGAAAAAGGCGCGCCGCTGAACCAGCCTGTGACAGAAGACGCCATGGTGTTCCTGAGCGAAAAAGGCTCTATGCGCACCCCGAACTGGTTGCTGCCACAGTGTTTCCACAACGAAGGCAACTACATCGTACGTCTGGGCTTTGTCACCAAGTGGCTGGCGGAACAGGCCGAGGCACTGGGCGTAGAAATCTTCCCGGGCTTTGCAGCCGCTGAAGTGCTGTACAACGAAGATGGCTCCGTCAAAGGCATTGCTACCGGCAACATGGGCGTGGGCAAGGATGGTGAGCCCACAGGTGACTTCCAGCTGGGCATGGAGTTGCACGGCAAGTACACCATCTTTGCCGAAGGCGCACGCGGCCATCTGGGCAAGCAGCTGATTGCCAAGTACAAGCTTGACGATGGCAAGGACCCTCAGGCCTACGGCATCGGTATCAAGGAACTGTGGGAGATTGACCCTGCCCGCCATAAGCCCGGCATGGTGATCCACACCGGTGGCTGGCCCATGGACAGCAAGACCTATGGCGGCGGTTTCCTCTACCACCTCGAAGACAATCTGGTCACGCTGGGCTTTGTGACGGGCCTGGATTACGCCAACCCCTATCTGTCTCCCTTTGAGGAAATGCAGCGTTGGAAGACCCACCCCAACATTCGCTACTACCTCGAAGGAGATGAATCTCAGGGCATCAAGCCTGCCAAGCGCATTTCCTATGGTGCACGTGCCATCACCGCTGGCGGCATCCTGAGCCTGCCCAAGTTTGTGTTCCCCGGTGGCGCATTGGTGGGCTGTGATGCAGGTTTCCTGAATGCCTCCCGCATCAAGGGCAGCCACGCCGCCATCAAGACCGGCATGCTGGCTGCAGAAGCTGCCTATGACGCCATCGTTGCAGGCCGTCAGAGCGACGTGCTGACAGCCTACGAAACCTCATTCGAACAAAGCTGGCTGTACGACGAGCTGTGGAAGGCTCGCAACTTCAAGACCTGGTTCAAGAAGGGGCTGTCTACTGCCACCATCATGAATGGCATTGAGCAGTTTCTGCTCAAGGGCAATATCCCATGGACGCTGCACCGCGATAAGCCAGATCACGCATATCTGAAGCCTGCTGCAGAGTGCCAGCCCATTGAATATCCCAAGCCTGACGGCAAGATCACCTTCGATCGCCTGTCCAGCGTGTTCATCAGCAATACGAACCACAGCGAAGACCAGCCTGCACACCTGACACTCAAGGACGCATCTGTGCCCGTGAATGTCAACCTGGCCAAGTATGCAGGCCCTGAGCAGCGCTACTGCCCTGCTGGGGTGTATGAGTTTGTGGATGACGAAGTTCAGGGCGGCAAGCGCCTGCAGATCAATGCGCAGAACTGCGTGCACTGCAAGACCTGCGACATCAAGGATCCCACACAGAACATCGTCTGGGTGACCCCTGAAGGCGGCGGCGGGCCCAACTACTCGGGCATGTAAATTCATCCCAGCTCACAAAAAGAAAGCCTGCATTGCAGGCTTTCTTCGTATGTCAGGCGTCAAGCTTTCTGACGCATCTGCAAGCGAAGTTTTCAGCGTGCTTGCTCTGAGCCCTCCAGCGACCGTGATGCATCGTGCACAACACCATCGTCATCTATCCAGCCATAACGTACACGTACAGGTTGTGCTCCTGAACCTGGTTGAGGCAAGCGAAGTTCATTGGTCGAAAAAGGTGCCAAGGTGCCGTCTTCAAGATCAAGGGGCGCCAGACCTGCATCAATCTGCAGATAAGCCAGCGAGATATAGTGCGGCCCTTCATTCGTGACAGTGATGCGATCGCCATCCATGCGAAATTGCAGAGATGCAGCCGTGCGTTCCAGAGACTGGGGTAGCTTTTGGGGCCGCAATATCAGCTTCATCTGGGTTTGCATGGTGACTGTCACTTGCGTGCTGTCCTCTCCTTCAGGCCCCTGCTGCGTAGGCGGAACCTCATGAATGTTCAGCCAGTACAGCGACTCGCGGTCACTGGGCAATTTGTCACCGAGCTGCAGCAGGCGCAATGTCTGTGTCTGCTGCGGGTCCATATGGAAAACAGGTGGCAGTGGCATGACCGGCGCCTTGGCAGATTCAGGCGTATTTCCTGGTTGTCCGTCATTGACCCAGACCTGAGTGATAACTGGGTACGTGTTCAGGTTGGCGAGCATTAAAGATACTTCTCTCTTGTCCTGAGGGAAGATGACTCTGGTGCGCTCTGCCGTTACTCCGGCAAATGCCGTAGACATCAGCGCCATGCAAGCCAGAGAAAGCAAAGAGATAAAGCTGCTTTTTTTCATGTGGAAACTGCTATTGAACACGAATGACGACCGTAGCTGTCGCTCGGACACGTCCTGGTGTCACAGCAGCAGCCTGAGGTAATTTTTCCAGTCTGGCCCGAAAGTTTTCAGTATAGAAATCAACGCCATTGCGATTTCCGGTCAGCACCGTATTGTTTCCAATTATGGGATACCAGCCCATTTGGTTGGCATTGGCATCTCCAAGTGCGGAGTTTTCACTGGAAAGCAGGTTGATAGGGTTGTTGTCTCTCAGAATTCTTATCCCTACCCCTTCCGCATAGCCAGAACTGCCGTAGTTGTCTGAAACCAGATGCGAAATACCTGATTGTGCATTAACCAGTCCCAGTTTTTGGGCCGCAGCATATGCCCCCGGCGAAGCAAGAATACCTAAAGCAGTTTGATTATTACCCGTTCCAGAGACCATGGCGTTCTGGCATTTAAAGCTGATCTGAAATGGCACCTCACTGGTCGCCGTACCATTTTCTATGTCGTTACGACTCACTGACGGAAGAAAGACATAAGGAGTGGCATTGAGCACCACACACGTTGGATAACGCTTGAGCGTAACATTCCTGTACATGCCAATCGCACCTGGCCAGTTGCCAGCCCATCCGTTAAAGTCATTCACGTGTGAATTGCCGGTTGTAGGAGCGGCCAGGCTTGGTCCTTTTATCGCAATGTACGCACTTGGCTGCGTATAGGCATAGATCTGGCTTAATCTTGTGTTTGCATAATAATGACTTTGATTTCCACCAGAACTATAGACTTCTGCACGCACTGTTGATAGATTTTTAGCCTTTACCAAGCGGTAGCCATGACTATCAGTATCAAGATCCGTTAAAAGTCTTTCTTTCCAGATGTCCGTAAAATACTCACCCGTTGTCACATTAGTGAGCCTGAGCAGAATATTGTCCCATGCTGTCTCATAGGCAGCTTCAAGGCCAAGTGCCAGCCCTGTCTTATCACGCGTTGGGTGACCACTGTAATAGTTATCACCATTCGTCGAATACATTTCATAAACAGGATCTTCCGGTGCACAGCGAAAAAAAACCCTCTCTGGGTCATAACCACCAGTCGTTCCATATTGAACAAATGGAGCCACACTGCTGGCTAGCATTGTTCCGGGTGGAATAAAATCTCCACTGCTCAAGTTAATCACCGATGGAATTCCCAAATTTCCATTACAAGTGTCACATGCACCTGCCCAACTTGCTGCGACGCCTTCACTTGGCTTGATATAGCCGGAAGTGACCCCTGGATTATCTTGAGTACCAATGACCTTGTAGCATCTTGCAAAAGCATGAGGTGCCGCGCTACAAAGCACCAAAGCGAGCACAGGCCATAAAAATGATTTTGTGATTCTCATATTTTTTACTTTTAATGCGTTCAATAATTGATGAGTCAGAATTACTGCACTTTGGCATCTGCACGTCGGCAAATATCCTTGCGGCGCACCAGATCCTGATTCCAGTCTGCATCAGAGATGTCATATGAAAGCACGCAGCTATCTTCATCCGAAGAACCCCAGCGCACTGTCAGATTGCCGCTTTTTTCAGAAACACGTGCATAAATTTGACCGCCTTGTCCAACCACACCAATTTCTGGATCGTCTGCTGCGGATACTGCTGCCCCCATGGGGATGGGTTGACCAGATTCCTGAGTTGCCTCGATCAGAAGCGCCTGTCCAAACCGGGTTGCAAAAGACATGGCCACAATCGCACCCGCATAAGGCACGACACGTTTTTCAGTTTCGAGCAACTCTGTAGATGTAGGAAGATCCTGAGGATCAATTCGAATGGTGTTATAGCGGTAAGGGCTTAATGCAGGAACGACGGCATAACCACGGCTGTTAATGCGGGTGATCTGGCCATTGTGAATCTGCGCGCCTTCAGCGCCAGCAGCATGCACCAGCGCAAATGTGTCACCTAGCGATGGGCCCAGTGTCAGCCCCCCTTTGTGCAGCACCAGGCCACCACGTATCCCGACGTTGTACTGACGGTAGTCCTGCGCTTGGCCATAGCCCAGTGTCATGGATGCATACGGGCCTTGACGTTGCAGGTTACCACTCCAGTTCAGGCCATCCAGCTCACTATCCTTACTAGTGGAAATTGCATAGCTATATGCATTGTTTTCACCAAAAGCACCTGTAATTCCAGTCTGCAGCGTATTGCCTCTGTTTTCACCTGAGCTCGAGGTGTAAGTACTGGTCAAAGATGGCGCACGCGGACTCAAACCCAATGGGAAAGATACCGTCAAAGAGATGACATTGCCTTTTTGCACATTGGAAATCTGAGGCGCTACTGCAAACTCATAATAAGACTGGTAATAAGCATTCTTGTGATAAGACCATGAAAGCGTATAGCTCATACTCTTCCAGCTATTGGTATAACCCAGCTGGAATTGCGTATTTTTCTGCTTCCCCTGATAATAATCACTGGTTGATCCTGAAAAATACAGCGATCCGTACCGCCCCAGGTTCTGGTTCAGCATGAGCGAATATTGAGCACGTTGCTGATAACTATAAGAATTCCAGCTCCCATAACGACCTTCAGCGTAACGAATGCCCAGAACATCGCTTAGCTCACGATAACCAGCCAAGAGTAACGGTAACCGGCCAGCGTCAGCGTCGTATTGGACCCATCAAATGTCTGACTGTAGTCAGCACCCAGTCGCCAGCCATTCTTGCGGGTTCCATTTTCCACACGTGCGTGGGAGGATGTGAAATTCACACCCAGAGCCCCCATGCACCCAGCGACCACGCCTCCAGCCAGCAATGACACATAGTCTTTGGCCAATCTGCTGCCGAGATTGACCGTCAAGTTATTGGTCAAGCCGCGCTGATACGTTGCTTCAGCAAACCATGGTTCATCATATTGAGAAGCTTGCGCCAGTGTGAGGCTGTACTGAGACAGGCCTGGCCGGATAGACTGCGGGACGGCCGCGAAGGGCACGGTGTAACGTGTCACATTGCCGTCTGCTTCAATAATTTCAACGTCCAAGTCACCGCTGTATGAAGTACTTTGCAGATCATCAACAATAAAAGGGCCAGGCGGAACGGTAAGTTCACGAATAATCTGACCACGCTGCCGAATAAGCACCCGTGCAGTCGTAGTTGCTGTTCCTCGCACTTCTGGAGCGTAGTATTGCTG
>ERZ1034984.627-NODE-627-length-38511-cov-5.875390_pt1 | contig 38511 bp, 29 predicted proteins | sample MGYA00520589_ERZ1034984 | MGnify/ENA primary metagenome ERZ1034984 (study PRJEB33766, sample SAMN09781790) | gut metagenome | biome: gut microbiome | host: Homo sapiens | place: Madagascar | study: EMG produced TPA metagenomics assembly of the PRJNA485056 data set... | reverse complement strand
TAAAAAAATAGCCGAGCTTTTTGGCCAGAACGACCCCTACGGTGCTTTTCCCACAGCCCGGCATGCCAATTAATGTAATATTATTCATACGCATCCCCATTTCCGGTTTTTCTTACACTTTACTGGATTGCTCTCTTTTTGTAAAGGGGAAGGAATTGCACTTTCAGTTTACAAAGAACTTCGGTTATAGTAAAATTAATATTGCAGGAATCTGTCCAGTTGCAGGAGTCCCCATCCCTGCTGCTCGTGGGGATAGCCCAGGCAGAGTGCACTGTCGTGGAGGCACTGTTTGATGTTTTTGGGCTTCAGATGAGGATCTTTTTGTAACAGGAGAGCGACGGAGCCGCTGACTACGGGGGTGGACATGGAAGTCCCGCTTCGGTTATCATAGGCATTCTGGGGAAGAGGTTTCTGGTGGTAGAGATTGCTGCAGCTGATGATATGGGAACCGGGAGCGACGATATCTGGTTTTTTAATACAGTTTCCGGTAGGACCCCGGCTCGAATAATCGGGATCCAGGTGGTTCTGCAGATGATCGGAGGAACCGACGGTGATGATCCTGCGGCTGTTGCCGGGAGCACCGATCGAATGGGGAGCAGGGCCGTGATTTCCTGCGGCGGTCAGGACAACCATGCCGGCCTTCCAGAGTTCTTCTACTCCTGCGACCAGAGGGGAGGTCTCCGTAAATTTTTTGCGGGGGGTGCTTCCCACTGAGAGGTTGACGATACGGATGTTGTATTGTTTCTGGTGGTGAAGCAGCCATTTGATGGCGGCCAGAATATGTGAGGTATTGCATTCCCCGCGGGCATTCAGCACTTTCAATACAATGAGATGGCTGTCGGGAGCGATGCCTTCATAATGACCATGACTGCATTGACCGGAGCCGGCCAGAATGCCACAGACATGGGTTCCGTGGCCGTGGTCGTCATAGGGCGTGGAACGCCCACGTACAAAATCCCGGAAGGTAGCGATACGGGGAGGATCTCCCTGAAAATCCGGGTGAGGACTGATTCCGGTATCCAGAACTGCGATACCGATGCCTTTGCCGGTCAGATGATGATTCCGGGCATAGGACAGATGAATGACAGAAGCGACTCGATGCATAAAGGGCTCCATTCTTCCTTTCTAGGTTACTATATGTGACCGGAGGGAGTGTGTGCGGGTTCCTCAGTGGATTATGTGTGACAGAAGATATGAATATAGAGTAGTATGGAGTGAGAAACAGCATGATACAAATAGAGATTACCCGGTTGCAGATCCGGGGGAACAGCCTGCAGATCCGGTGTCTGTCCGGTGGATTTCCACATAACAGGAGGGTATATTCGCCCAAGATTTCTGTGTGCTTTGAGGATGCCAGAGGATATATCCGGCGGATTCCCATGGTGATCCGGGAGCACCGGGAGGAGCAGGGACAGGCCGTGCTGGTGGCAGAGCAGACCTTCGATCTGGAATATCTGTTTACGATCGGAAAGATCCCACAGAGCATTCAACTGTGGTTTGTCATGCAATATGGTGCATTGGAACAGGAGAACATCCCGATTGTTCTGGAAGAGGAACAGGGCACTGTGAATGTCCGTGTACAGCAGCCACAGGAGGGCTGTATCGTGATCCGGTGTGTCCCGGATAAGGGACAGGATGCCGCGGATAGTGCTGAAGGCTGCCAGGGTACGAGCCTGGAGAAAACCAACCGTAAACCGGAACCGTTTTGTTCCAAACTGAACCGGCATCTGTTCAAGGCAATGTACCGGCTGCTCTCGTATAGGGGCATCCGTGATGACAAGGTATTCTTTTTGTCAAACCGGCGGGATGATCTGAGCGGAAATATGGCTTTTGTCTTTGAGAAGCTCAAAGACGAACCGGTTCATATACGTGTTCTGCTCAAGAACTGCGATATGACACAGTTTCATCCGCTATACTTCTGGAAGGCAGCATGGCATGCAGCCAATGCGCGGGTCATCCTGCTTGATGATTCCTGCACGTTTCTGGATTATATCGATCTGAAGCCGGAGACAAGATCGATCCAGTTGTGGCATGCCTGTGGGGCGTTTAAGACATTTGGATATTCCAGACTGGGCAAGGCACAGGGACCGTCTCAGCGGGACCGCAATCATCGTTTTTACACACATGCTATCACGAGCTCCGCACAGATTGCACCGTTTTATGCCGAGGCATTCGGGATTCCACTCAGCCATGTGGAGGCGACCGGTGTGCCGCGGACGGATGTTTTTTTTGATCCGGCCTACAAAAAGCGGATGCAGGAGGAACTCCTGAGAGAGCATCCGGAGTTCACCGGCAAACGGATCATTTTGTTTGCACCGACCTTCCGAGGCTGGGACAAGGAGAATGCATACTATCCGGAGGAGCAGTTTGATGCGGTGCGTTTTATGCAGAACATGCCGGAGGATACGGTACTCGTTGTGAAGCATCATCCATATATCAGACAACGCATTGAGATACCGGATGCATGGCGGGAACGGATCATCGATCTGACCGATTCTGCGGAGATCAACGACCTCCTATTTATTACGGATCTGCTGATCACAGATTATTCTTCGGTGATTTTTGAGGCTTCACTGCTGGATATTCCGATGGTATTTTATGCCTTTGATCTGGACGAGTATATCCGGGATCGGGATTTTTATTATGAATTTATAGAGTTTGTACCGGGTGTGATCGTAGAATCCTGGAATGAACTGGTGGACGTGATCCACAGACAGAAGTTTGAGACAGAAAAGATTGCTGCATTTAAGACAAGATTTTTTGACCATCTGGATGGCAGATCTTCCGAACGGGTTGCAGAACTGGTGATGAAAGATGTCCGGGGAGAGGCAGGAGACTGCCTGGGACGCTGTCTGGAGAAAGAAACAAAGGAGTGAGAGCATGAGTGAAAAAAAGCCAATGGTGACCATTCTGCTGGCAACCTGCGAGGGAGAACGGTATCTTCCTCAGCTTCTGGAGTCCATACGCACTCAGAAGTATGAAAACTGGCGGCTTCTGGTGCGCGATGACAACAGCCAGGACAGCACAATGGATATTTTGCGGATGTTTGCGGCTAAAGTACCACAGAATGTAAAGATCACAGTCAATAAACCGGCGAGCGGGAGTGCCAGAAATAACTTTGCGCTTCTGTTTGAGGACGCGGCATATGAGAAAGCAGACTACGTGATGTGCTGTGACCAGGATGATGTCTGGAAACCGGAAAAAATCTTCGTGACCATGCAGACCATGCTCTGGGAGGAACATGTGCTGATGGGAAGCCGTGTCCCGATTTTGGTACACACGGACCTGGAGGTCGTGGATGAACAGGGAGATGTCATTGCGCCGTCTATGAGTGAAATGTCACAGATCCGGAGAAAACAGACTCTGGAACAGCTTCTTCTTCAGAACCATGTAACGGGATGTACCATGATGATCAATGGTCCACTGCTTTTGGGGGTGGCGGATTATATCCATGGATCCGCTGTGATCATGCATGATTACTGGTGTGCACTGTATGCTACGGTCTTTGGCAAGGTGGTGGCCGTGAAGCGGGCCACGGTGGAATACCGCCAGCATGGAAAAAACAGTGTCGGAGCCAAGGACAGCAGACGGCTTTCCTATCTTCTGGGGCGCCTGGGACAGGGAAAGGCGGACTATAAGAATCAGATGCATGATTCCAGAAAACAGGTGCGCTGGTTCCTCAAATGTTACGGTGTTCGTATGAAAGAGACCCGTTATGAAAAGGAGTATGAACTGATGCATGACTATGGGGAACTGGGAAGACAGAGCCGTGCGGCCAGACATACCTTTTACCGGGAACATCATGCCTGGAAGAAGGGCTTGGTACGAAAGATCATGCAGTACTTCTGGGGATGAAAGGCCGGGAGCGCAGAGTGTTTTGGGCGTAAGAAAATAGTTGACCGTAAAAGGAATCTGCGGCCGTGGGGCGGCGGAAAAACAGAAAGGTATGGTAGTTAAGATGTCGTTGATATCAAAGCCGGGAAAGTATCTGCGGATGTATGCCGGAATGCTGATGCGCCGGGATCCGGGGCTGATCGTGTTCGGAGCATGGCTGGGAGAGCGGTTCGCGGACAATTCCAAAGAACTGTTTCTGGAAGCACAGGCCAGAGAGGGCATCCGTGCGGTCTGGGTGGCAAAGGAGCAGGCGGTGATCGATGAGATCAACAGTCTGGGATTTGAGGCATATCTCTGGGGAAGCCCGGAGGCGAGATCTATCCAGCAAAGAGCCGGATATGCCGTGATCTCCAATGGGATCAGTGATCTGGAGCACACCTATCTGGGGGGGGCTGTGATCCTGGATCTCTGGCATGGAGTCCCGCTCAAGAAGATCTGTTATGATGACCGCTATGAGAAAAACTGGGACAGCCCCAAGCAGAAGATTCGTGATTTCCTGATTAACATACCTCTTGGCAAAGAATACTATGTGGCAACCAGCCAGACTTTTGTGCCAATCTATCAGAGTTGTTTCCGGAAAAGTCAGGATCATATCCTGTGTCTGGGACAGCCAAGAAATGATCTGTTTTTCCGGGAGAGGCCCGAACCGTATTACCCGGGGAAACGGGTGATCCTGTATTGTCCGACGCACAGAAAAGAAGGCGCCGAGCCGATGTATGCCGGCCGGTTGTTTGATCTGGATCGTCTTGAGGCGTTTCTGGAGGAGACGGGCACCTGGTTTGTGATCAAAAAGCATTTTTATCACCGGCATGAGCAGGATGATCTGAGAGCATATCCGCATATTATAGATGCTACCGGGGAAAATATGGATATTCAGCGGCTGCTGATGGAAGTGGAGCTGCTTATCACAGATTATTCCAGTATTTATATCGATTATCTTCTGCTAGATAAGCCATTATTGTTTTATGCCTATGACTATGAACGATATCTGGCGCATGACCGGGAAATGTATTTCCCATATGATGAGGTGACACCGGGGGAGAAGGCGGGAGACTTTGATACCCTGCTCGCCCAGATGAAAAAGGCGGTTCTTCAGGGTGACACGTACGGCCGGGAGGAGAGACACCGGTGCCGGGATCTCTTTTATTGTCAGGAGGGACAGGGACCGGTCGGAGAGCGCATTCTGGATATGATACAGGAGGGGAAGCTTCGGTGAAGGCAGTGAGACATCTCTGGGAGTCCTGTTTTAAGGACAGTCCCCAGTATCTGGACTACTACATGGAAGGGCCTTTTCGGGAGTGCGTGGTATTTACCGGCGGGGAGCCGGTTTCTTCCATGCTTCATCTTCACGAACGGCAGATCCGGTGGCATCACGACTGGAAGAAGCTGCATTATATTGTCGGAGTCAGCACCCTGCCGGCCTTTCGTGGAAGAGGGATGATGCGGGGGCTGCTTCGCAGTGCACTTGTCTGGATGTATGAGAGGCAGGAGCCGTGGACATATCTGACACCGGCCAGGGAAGAGATTTACCTTCCGTTTGGCTTTTGTACGGTGTCAGCCGGGACGAAGTCACATTGGACGAAAGATCAGTGGAAGAAGGAGCCGGGGGACAGAACGATACAGGAGATGTCCGGGAGCGGGAAGGAACAGGAAGTGTCGGAACACGGAATGCCGCAGGCAATCCCGGGGGCATGGAATGCGTATGAAACACTGGATGACCTGCAGAAGGAACTGCTTGCCTCCGGAACCGGGAAAAAACTTCTTCGGGAAGATGTCGTGCACATCCGCAGGGATTCGGCGTATTATGAGGATCTGGCGCGGGAGATGAGAGCCTGCCGGGGAAGACTTATGGTGCGGCTGGATGCGCAGGGAGAGCCGGTGGATTATGCCGCGTACGGACAGGAAGAGGATGAGATGGAAGTGTTTGACTGTCTGGAAGGAGAGAGGACTGTACTGTCCGGGCTGGGCGGGGAGGGATGGAGATACACCGCACAGATCATGGTGCGGATTGTCCATCTCGAAGCTTTCATGAAGTCCCTGACCGGACGGGTGATCCCTGATGGAGTATATCGGATCAAGGATCCGGATCTGGCTGCCAATGATGGGATCTGGCAGATCGTCTGGAATGGAAGTGCGTATGAGATCCGGCGGATGCCGGACAGTACGATGACAGAAAATACATTGGACATTGCGAAACTGTGTGCCATGGCATGGAGTGACTGTCAGGTACATCTGAATGAACTGGTATGAGAGGAGAGAACGATGAGTAAGGCAGAGACATGGAGTAAAGAACTGGATCGACTGGAACAGGGCAGGAGTTCCTATGTGTGGGATGAGATTGAGGAACTGATCACGGACGACTATTCGGATGAGAGAATCACCGAGGAGGAATTTGAGTCGCTGATGAGACGTCTGATGGATATAGATTGTGACCTGTAAAGGGGGAGAAAGAGATTGGAACCAGAACAGATAAGCCGCGCAGAGGCAATGCGCAGGAGAAATATTAAGAGACAGCGGCGCCGGGAGCGCAGAAGAAAAGTCATGATCGCAAGGTGCTGTGTTGCGGTCGTGCTGCTGACCGTGATATGTGGAGCCGGATACGGCATCTTTCGGGTGGCGGATCATCTGCTGAACCCGGATGACGGGAAGAACCAGACCGAACAGATACTTGTCACACCGGAACCTACCAGTGCCTATTATGTCCCGGAGGGGATGGAACAGTGGGCTGAGAAACTGGAGGCAATGCGTGAAGAGTACCCACAGGTAAAGGACATTCTGATCAACTTAAAGGAGTACCGGGAGTCTATCCTGAACCTGGCGGTGACCAATCCGGAGACATTGGATTTTGTGCTGGACTATCCGCGGAACAAGACCATTGACGAGCAGACCGGTGAGATCACGGATGAGGAACTGGATCAGGGAATCCCACAGCTTCAGCAGTGGGATAAGCGATGGGGATATGTCAATTACGGTTCAGACTGCATTGCAATCTCCGGATGTGGGCCAACCTGCCTGTCCATGGTGGTGTCGGGGCTGAAGCAGGACAAGACTGTGACACCGGCGTATGTGGCACAGTTCAGTCTGTTTCACAATTATTATTCGGCAGATTACGGATCGTCCTGGAAACTGATGTCCACCGGGGCAGAAGAACTGGGCCTGAAGGTACACAATGACCTGTCTGCGGGATCTGCGCGTCTGGCGGAAAAGGTGGTGGATGTGCTCCGCAAGGGAGATCCTGTGATCGCCAGCATGAAGCCGGGAGATTTTACGACGGCCGGACATTTCATTGTGCTGACCGGGGTGACGCAGGACGGGAAACTGCTTATCCATGATCCGAACAGCATCAGCCGTTCCAGCAAACAGTGGGAGCCGCAGACGGTCTGCTCCCAGATCAAGGCTGTGTGGTATTATTCCCTTCCTTGATTTCAAGAGCGTTTCGGCGTATAATTGACCACAACTATTGACAGAATACATAAGACGAGTGCACAGAGGTGAGACGTATGGCAGACACGGAATTTGACTTTAAGATGGACACGGGCGAGCTGGAAACCAGTACGATTCCTGCGGATTTTACAGATCCGGAAGACTTATATGACAGACTGATCCGGATGGTGAAGAAATACCATCCGTCCGATGATATTTCTCAGATTGAGAAAGCATACCGCATCGCGAAGAATGCCCATGAGGGGCAGCTTCGCAAATCCGGAGAGCCGTATATTATTCATCCGGTGTGCGTGTGTATTATTCTGGCGGAACTGGAGCTGGATAAGGAGACGATCGTAGCCGGTATGCTTCACGATGTCGTGGAGGATACGGTGATGACCAGCGAGGAGATTGCGGCGGAGTTCGGCGATGAGGTGGCGCTGTTGGTAGATGGTGTTACCAAGCTGACCCAGATCAATTATGTGGCTGACAAGGTAGAGGTACAGGCCGAGAATCTTCGTAAGATGTTTCTGGCGATGGCCAAGGATATCCGCGTTATTCTGATCAAGCTGGCCGACCGCCTGCACAATATGAGAACCATGCAGTATCAGACTCCGCTCAAGCAAAAGGAGAAGTCCAGGGAGACACTGGACATCTATGCGCCGATCGCGGATCGTCTGGGAATTTCCAAAGTCAAAGTCGAACTGGATGATCTGGCATTTCAGTATCTGGAGCCGGAAGTATATGAGGAACTGAAGGGACAGATCGAGAATGGCCGTGTCCAGAGACATGATTTTATCGTTAAGATTGTAGATGAGGTGCGCTCCCATATCGAAAAGGCAGGGATCAAGGCCACGATCGATGGCCGTGCCAAGCATTATTTCAGTGTATACAAAAAGATGGTGACCCAGCACAAGAAGCTGGATCAGATCTATGATCTGTTTGCCGTGCGTATTATTGTGGATTCTGAGAGGGAATGTTATACGGCACTGGGCGTGATCCACGAGATCTACAAGCCGATCCCGGGGCATTTTAAGGATTACATTGCCATGCCAAAGCCGAATAACTACCAGTCTCTTCACACGACGCTGATCGGACCACAGGGGCAGCCGTTTGAGATCCAGATCCGTACCTATGACATGCATCGTACCGCGGAATATGGTATCGCGGCACACTGGAAATACAAAGAGACACAGTATGGCGGCAAATCCCGTGACAATGAGGAGGAGAAACTGGCATGGCTGCGCCGTATCCTGGAGTGGCAGCGGGATATGTCCGATAACAAGGAATTCCTGAGTCTGCTCAAAAGCGACCTGGATCTGTTCTCAGACCATGTCTACTGCTTTACCAAGGACGGAGATGTCAAGAATCTTCCGGCCGGATCGACGCCGATCGACTTTGCCTATGCGGTGCATTCGGCAGTAGGTAACCGGATGGTGGGAGCCAGAGTCAATGGAAACCTGGTTCCGATCGAGTATCAGATCCAGAACGGCGACCGTATTGAGATCATTACCTCACAAAATTCCAGAGGACCGAGCCGTGACTGGCTGGCTCTGGTCAAGAGCACGCAGGCCAAGAACAAGATCAATCAGTGGTTCCGTGCGCAGAACAAAGAGGAAAATATCACCAAGGGCAAGGATCTTCTTGCAACGTATGCCAAGGCACAGGGAGTGGTTCTGGCCGATCTTCTGAAGCCGGAATACACCGAGGCCTGTATGAAGAAATATGGCTTCCGTGACTGGGACAGTGTGCTGGCCTCCATCGGACATGGTGGGTTAAAAGAGGGACAGGTATTGAACCGTCTTCAGGTGGCATATGATAAGAAAAATCCACAGCATGCGACCGACCAGGATATTCTGGATGCCGTCAACAAGCCACAGCCGACCGGCTCCATGCCACGGTCTGCCACCGTCAAATCCAAGAGTGGTATTGTCGTGGCAGGGATCGATGATGTCTCTGTACGCTTTTCCAAGTGCTGTTCTCCGGTTCCGGGAGATGAGATCGTCGGATTTGTGACCAGAGGACGTGGAGTATCGATCCATCGTACCGACTGTGTCAATGTGATGAATCTGTCAGAGCAGGACCGAAAGCGTGTGATTGAGGCCGAGTGGCATCTGGCCGGTGGCAATAAGGAAGAAGAATATTATGACACGGAGCTGATCATCTATGCATATGACCGCATGGGCATTCTGCTCGATATCACCCGTGTATTTACCGAGAATAAGATCGATGTCAAATCCCTGAACACCAGAGTGAACAAACAGGGGATTGCCACGATTGAAGTCTGTTTTGGAATCCGCGGGGTGGATGCACTGCGTGAGATCACCAGAAAATTATATGGAATCGAGAGCATCAAAGATATTCAGAGAACTCGTTCCTGATCGAGAAAGGGTTAGAAGACATTATGGATCGTTTATGTATCAAGACACTGGTCGTGGGACCGATTCAGACAAATTGTTATATCGTATATCATGAGGACACAAAGAAATGTATCGTGATCGACCCGGGATTTGAACCGGATCGAATCTACGGGGATGTCCTGAAAATGGGACTGGACTGTCAGGGGATTTACCTGACACACGGACATTTTGACCACATTACCGGAGCACAGGAACTGGCGTCTCTTCTGAAGACAAAGATTCACATTTCGCGTGCGGAATTTGAACTGGCCCGGGATCCTTCTATGAACGGTTCACTGATGTTCGGACACAGTGCTGTGGTCAAAGCAGATGTCTGCCTGGAGGATGGGCAGGAGGTGGATGTGCTGGGTCGCAGGATGCGCTGCGTTCTGACACCGGGTCATACGATCGGAGGAATGTGCTTTTATTTCCCACAGGATCTGATACTGTTCTCGGGAGATACCCTGTTTCAGGAGTCCGTGGGAAGAACGGATTTTCCGACGGGAAGCCATCGGCAGTTGATGGAGAGTGTCAGAGATCTTCTGGCACGGATCCCGGAGAGTGTGCGGGTTTACCCGGGACATGGGCCGATGACGACGATACAGGATGAGAGAATGTTTAATCCCTTTGCGGGATGATACCGCTTGCAGGAGAACCGACAGTGATTGAGATCAGATTAAATCAAAAGGAATTTGACTATGAACTGCAGGCGCTGGTCAACAGCTTTTCACCGGGCCAGCGCAGTGTAGTCAGGGTGGAGGAACCCACGGATATAGAGTGTGAACAGATGGCGTCAGAGGAGCCGGCCTGGCTGATCGTGCAGGTGCGGATGGATCTGCGCTATTTTGATGTAAATGTCCGATTATGCCATGGACAGGGAGAGGACTGCGTCCTGACATATCACGGTGAGCCCGATGTGGAGGGCGACTTCAGAAAGAAGCAGACCCCGGAAGAACGCCGGATCCGGACACAGTACAAAAATGAAGTGAAGGCGGCCGTGTTCACCCTTCTGGAGAAATTGCCGGTGCCCGAATATTTGCCACAGATTAAGTGGAGGATCCCGGGCTGGGGGACGATGACCGGAGTGAGACCGACAAAGATCCCGATGAATATGCTGGAACAGGGATGTTCCCCGGAAGAAGTCTGTCAGGTGATGCGGCAGCAGTACCACTGCGGACAGGAGCAGGCCAGACTGAGTATATCTATCGCACAGCGCGAACTGGAACTGATGAATGTGTCCGGAATTCGGGACGGGTATAGTTTGTATATAGGAATTCCGTTTTGCCCTACGACTTGTCTGTACTGTTCGTTTGCTTCGTATCCCTGTGCTCAGTTCGGATATATGATCCCGGAGTATATGGAAGCACTGCACAGGGAAATCCAGTCTGCGGCAGAGCGGTTCCGGGGACAGAAACTGCGATGCATTTATGTGGGAGGGGGCACTCCGACGGCATTGGACGAGGTGCAGCTTGGAAGGCTGATGGAATGGATCCATACATATTTTGCACCGGAGGACCTGTTTGAGTTTACGGTGGAAGCCGGAAGACCGGACAGCATCACCGGAGCGAAACTGCAGGTGTTAAGAGATGCCGGGGTGACCAGGATTTCGGTCAATCCCCAGACCATGCAGCAAAGAACACTGGATCTGATCGGACGACGGCACACCGTGGAGCAGACAGTGTCGGCGTTCGAGATGGCCAGAAAGGTTGGATTTGATGATATCAATATGGATCTGATCGCGGGTCTGCCGGGGGAGACGGCTGAGGATTTTGCGGATACCCTGCGCCAGATTGACAGCCTGCAGCCGGACAGTATCACCGTGCATTCCCTGGTGATCAAGCGAGCGTCCCGATTACGGCAGGTACTCGATGAGGGGACCATGCCGGAGCGGGAGCGCGAGGAGGCCATGGAACAGATGCAGCAGCTCGCCAGAGAATATGCTGTCAGACAGGGAATGGAACCGTATTATATGTACCGGCAGAAGAATTCTGCGGGGCATGGAGGAAGCACCGGACAGGAGAATATCGGATATGCGGCACCGGGAAAGAGCTGCCTTTACAATATCCTTATTATGGAGGAGAAACAGACGATCCTGGCACTGGGAGCCGGAGCGTCTACCAAAGTATATGAACCGGAGCAGAACCGTGTATACCGAATTGAAAATGTCAAGAGTGTCAAGGACTATATCGAGCGAATTGACGAGATGATACATCGAAAGGATGGAATCGGATCATGAATGAATATCTAGTGGAATTACTGAGCAGAGGGAATCTCAGCGAGGATCTCAGACAGATGATCTACACGCAGATGATTCACGCGGTCAATGTCAGCACCCTGTCCCGGAATCTGGCCAAAGAGCTGGAGATGGATGAGACATTCTGCCACAATATTGAGATAGCAGGACTGTTGCATGACGTTGGCAAGATCCCGTTGAACCGGCACCTGTTTCAGGAAAAGAAAGGGCATCAGAATATTGAGCAGATGCGTTATGTCAGACTGCATCCGCTGGTCGGCAGGGAGTCACTGGAGAAATCCCATTATCCAAGGGAGATCTGTGAGGCGGTGTACTGCCACCATGAGAACCTGGATGGCTCAGGCTATCCGGAGGGACTGCGGGGAGAACAGATCCCGGTGATGGCCAAGATCATCCGCACCTGTGATGTGTACTGTGCACTGATCAGCGACCGCAGTTACCGAAAGGCATTTGACCGCGAGACGGCGCTTGGGGTGATGATCGATGAAGTGGAGAATTACGATATGACGATTTTTCTGGCATTGCAGCGTCTGGTACATCGTGACGATGCGGGACAGGATGAGGAACTGCAGACCATTACACAGAATCAGAAAGATCATCTGCCGTTCTTTCTGCGGGAGGTGCAGCATCTGGATGCATATCTGTAGATGCTTGCAAGAAGCAGGATTTCGTTGTAAGATAAGGTGTCTGGAAAAAGTGAGTTAGGAGGATTTTGACGATCATGGCTGAATCAATGAAAGGGCTGAAGCGCACCTGCAGATGCGCAGAACTTAGTGAAAAGAATGTGGGAGAGACTGTCACCGTCATGGGATGGGTGCAGAAGCAGAGAAATAAAGGTGGTATTATCTTTGTCGATTTAAGAGACCGTTCCGGAATCTTACAGTTGATCTTTGAGGAAGATGAGGTTGGCGAGAAGGGCTTTGCCAAGGCGGAAAAACTCAGAAGTGAGTTTGTGGTTGCCGTGACCGGTGAGGTGACGATGCGTTCCGGTGCCGTCAATGAAAATCTGGCGACAGGTTCCATTGAGGTGCGGGCAAAGGCGCTCCGTGTGCTGTCAGAGTCACTGACACCTCCGTTCCCAATCGAGGCGGATTCCAAGACCAAGGAAGAACTTCGTCTGAAATACCGTTATCTGGATCTTCGTCGGCCGGATCTTCAGAAAAATCTGATGATGCGAAGCAAGGTGACGACACTGATCCGTCAGTTTATGGCGCAGGAGGGATTTCTTGAGATCGAGACTCCGATGCTTTGCAAGAGTACGCCGGAGGGAGCCAGAGATTATCTGGTGCCAAGCCGTGTCCATCCGGGAAGTTTTTATGCACTTCCACAGTCACCACAGTTGTTCAAGCAGCTTCTGATGTGTTCCGGATATGACCGTTATTTCCAGATCGCCCGCTGCTTCCGCGATGAGGATCTGCGTGCAGACCGTCAGCCGGAGTTTACGCAGGTGGATATGGAGTTATCTTTTGTAGATGAAGAAGATGTCATGGATGTCAATGAACGTCTGCTTCAGTTCCTGTTCAAGGAAGTCCTGGATGTCGATGTCGAACTTCCGATCCAGCGTATGACCTGGCAGGAGGCGATGGACCGTTTCGGTTCCGACAAGCCGGATCTTCGTTTTGGCATGGAACTCAAAGATGTCTCCGATGTAGTGAAGGACTGTGAGTTCTCCGTATTTACCGGAGCATTGGAGCAGGGGGGATCTGTCCGTGGTATCAATGCCAAGGGACAGGGGGCAATGCCTCGCAAGAAGATTGATGCCCTGGTGAAATTTGCCAAGGATTTCGGAGCAAAGGGTCTTGCTTATCTGTGTATCAATGAAGATGGAAGTTATAAGTCATCCTTTGCCAAGTTTATGAAAGAAGAGGAGCTGGATGCGCTGGTTTCTGCCATGGAGGGAGAGCCGGGTGATCTGTTGCTCTTTGCCGCAGATAAGAACAAGGTTGTCTGGGATGTTCTCGGCAATCTTCGTCTGGAACTGGCTTCCAGACTGGATCTGCTGGATAAAAATGAGTATAAATTCCTCTGGGTTACCGAATTCCCTGAGTTCGAGTATTCTGAGGAGCAGGGAAGATATGTGGCTATGCATCATCCGTTTACGATGCCGATGGAAGAGGACATCCCATACCTTTCATCCGATCCGGCAAGAGTACGTGCAAGAGCATATGATATTGTGTTAAACGGTACTGAGATCGGTGGCGGATCCATCCGAATCCACCAGGATGATGTACAGGAGACCATGTTTGAGGCGCTTGGCTTTACGAAAGAACAGGCCAATGATCAGTTTGGTTTCCTGATCGATGCCTTTAAGTATGGAGTTCCGCCACACGCAGGACTGGCGTATGGACTGGATCGTCTGATCATGCTGATGGCGAAGCAGGACAGCATCCGTGATGTGATCGCCTTCCCGAAGGTGAAAGATGCATCCTGTATGCTGACAGAAGCTCCTGGTATTGTCGATGAGAAACAGCTTGAGGAGCTTGGCATTGAGATCAAGGCCGCTCCGGAGGCATCGCAGGAACAGCCACAGGCATAATAGGATAGAGAAGAATAAGAACAGATATCCCTGCCGCGTATATCACGGCAGGGATTTTGATGTAAACGGAGTCTGCGGACATAGAAAGGAAAGTCATCCATGTCCCTGAGATGAGGATGATTGGATGGTACGGGTATTTATGAGACAGGAAAGTTTTGATGCATTGATGCGCTGGACAGAAAAGTGGATCGGGGCAGGGCGTGTCGTCTGGATCGTGCGTCTGCTGACGGATATTACAGCGGGCTGTTATCTGACCGGTGGGTTTCTTCTGGCGACGCAGAGCCATTTCCGTGAACTGGCAGAATATCTTCTGATCCCGGCAGCGTGTCTGCTGGTGATCTCGGTGGCACGCAGAAAACTGGGAGTCAGACGGCCGTATGAGGTCTATGGGTTCACCCCGTTGATCCCGCGGACGGACCGTGGAGATTCCTTCCCGAGCAGACATGCCTTTTCCAATTTTATCATTGCGATGGCAGTCCTGCGGGTGTGGTGGCCTGCGGGGGTGGTTCTGTTCGTGACCGGAACCGTGTTGTGTTTTCTGCGGGTGGCGGCCGGAGTGCATTATCCCAAAGATGTGATCGTCGGCGGCATTCTGGGAATTTTCTGTGGCGGCCTGGGATTTTTCCTGCTGTAGCAGATGGAGGCAGAGGTTGACAAATGGCCCTTATACGGTAAAATGTATAGGTATGATAATAGGTCTGTCCTGTGGCAGATGCAATAAATAACCCCTCGCGGGGTTCCTGGAGGATAAAAGAATGGCAGAGATGTATAACCACCATACGGTGGAAAAGAAATGGCAGAAGTACTGGCAGGAGCATGAGACTTTTAAGACGGATGTCTGGGATTTCTCCAAGCCAAAATACTATGCACTGGATATGTTCCCATATCCATCCGGAGTCGGCTTACATGCCGGACATCCTGAGGGATATACGGCGACGGATATCATGTCCCGCATGAAGAGAATGCAGGGCTACAATGTCCTTCATCCGATGGGATATGATTCGTTTGGCCTGCCGGCAGAGCAGTATGCCGTGACCACCGGAAATCATCCAAATGGATTTACACAGCACAACATCGAGACATTTTCCAAGCAGCTTCGCGAACTGGGATTTGACTATGACTGGTCCAAGATGCTGGCGACTTCTGATCCGAAGTTCTACAAGTGGACCCAGTGGATCTTCAAGAAGTTGTACGAGGCAGGCTATGCCAAGCATATTGATATGCCGGTAAACTGGTGTGAGGAGCTTGGAACCGTACTGTCCAATGACGAGGTCATTGACGGAAAGAGCGAGCGAGGCGGATATCCTGTGGTCCGCAAGAATATGAAGCAGTGGGTGATCGACCAGCCGGCATTTGCCGAGAAACTGCTCGAGGGTCTTGAGGAGATCGACTGGCCGGAATCTACTAAAGAGATGCAGAGAAACTGGATCGGAAAGAGCACCGGTGTCGAGGTGGACTTTGAGATCGTCGGCGGTGGATCATTCTCCATCTTTACGACCTGTATTGAGACGATCTACGGTATCACCTTTATGGTACTGGCTCCGGACGGAGAGATCGTACAGGGACTGATGGATCGCGTGGAGAATAAAGAGGAAGTACAGGCTTATATTGATGAGACGCTCAAGAAGAGTGATATGGATCGTACCGAACTCAACAAGACAAAGTCAGGATGTATCCTGAAGGGACTGTATGCGGTCAATCCGGTCAATGGCAGGCAGGTACCACTGTTCATCGGTGATTTTGTACTGGCAAGCTATGGTACGGGTGCCGTAATGGCTGTGCCAAGCCACGATCAGCGTGATTTTGAGTACGCACAGGTTCACGGCATTGACATGATCCAGGTTATCGATGGCGCAGATGTCAGTGAGCATGCGTTTGAGAAGCAGGATTATCTGGGCAAGGGCTGCAAACTGATCAATTCCGAGGAGTTCACCGGACTGACTGTGGAGGAAGCCAAGGAAGCGATCACTGCCAAGCTTGAGGAGCAGGGCGTAGCCAGACGCAAGGTTAATTACCGTTTCCGTGAGTGGATCTTTGCACGCCAGAGATACTGGGGTGAGCCGGTCCCTTGTGTATACAAGGAGGACGGGGAGATTTACTTCCTGCCGGATGAGGAACTTCCGCTGATCCTGCCGGAGCTGGATGATTACAAGGGTAAGAACGGGCAGGCTCCGCTGGAGAATGCAACCGAGTGGAAGAAGTACGACCACAATGGCATCAAGGGTACCCGTGAGACTTCTACGATGCCGGGTTCTGCTGGTTCTTCCTGGTATTATATGCGTTATATCGATCCGGACAATGACAAGGAATTTGCCAATCAGGAGCTGTTAAAGCACTGGCTTCCGGTCGATCTGTATGTCGGTGGTCCGGAGCATGCAGTGGGACACCTGATGTATTCACGTATCTGGAACCGCTTCCTGTATGATCAGGGTCTTTCTCCTGTCAAGGAGCCGTTTAAGAAGCTGGTTCATCAGGGTATGATCCTGGGCGAGAATGGCATTAAGATGGGAAAGAGATTTCCTGAGTTTGTCATCAATCCGAGTGATATTGTGGAGGAGTATGGTGCAGATACTCTGAGATTATATGAGATGTTTATGGGACCTCTGGAGGTGTCAAAGCCTTGGAATTCCCAGAGTGTACAGGGTGCATACCGCTTTATCAACCGTGTCTGGAAGTTCTTTACCGAGCCTGAGAATCTGACGGACGGCGAAAATGAGGCACTGACCCGCGTATATCATCAGACGGTCAAGAAAGTCACGAACGACTTTGAGGCACTTGGTTTCAATACCGCGATCAGTCAGATGATGATCTTTGTCAATGAAGTATACAAGGTTGGCACATGTCCAAGAGTCTATGCGGAGGGCCTGATCAAGATGCTTTCCTGCATCTGTCCACATGTGGGCGAGGAAATCTGGCAGAAGATGGGACATGAGAACACGATCGCGTTTGAGGCATGGCCGGAGTACGATGAGGCTAAGACCGTAGAGAATGTGGTCGAGATTGCCGTGCAGATCAACGGCAAGACCAGAACAACATTGTCCATCGGCAGAGAGGATGCCAAGGATGATGTACTGGCAGCCGCCAAAGAGGCACTGGCCGACAAACTCGATGGAAAGAATGTGATCAAGGAGATCTACGTTCCGGGACGTATCGTCAATATTGTGGCCAAGTAGAAACTACGAAAATATGAAGAAACGGGAAGCTATGTATGCGGAAGTGTGCATAGCTTCTTTTCTGTTGTGGGAGCAGAGGTGTTTTTTGCGGGAATTTTGGAAGTGTTCTGAAATTTTTGAAAATATGAAAAAAGGATGAAATGTCAGAATAATGGTTGACATTCCCTGTGAGATGAGTAGAATAGGGTGAGATGATTGTTTGACATGAAACAGTTCGAGGTCAAACAATTATGAACAAAGTGTGAACATACGGGAGGTGATGGGATGGAGGACTCTTTAGGAAAAGAGTTAAACCGGGTCAGTCACAGGATTCACAGACAGATCGACCGTCAGGTCCGCAGGATGGATCTGGACGAAGCCAGCCGGAGCAATCTGTGGATCATCGGATATATTTATGACCACAGAGAGCAGGATGTCTTCCAGAAAGATCTGGAGGGTGACCTTTGTATCAGCCGGTCTACGGTGTCCAAGGTGGTGGATCTTATGATACAGAAGGGAATGGTACGGAGGGAACCGGTAGCATACGATGCCCGCTTGAAGAAGCTGATCCTCACCGAGAAGGCACTACAGATCCATCATCAGATGGAACTGTCCACTCAGAAGTTCGAGCGCAGGCTCTGCCGGGGTTTTTCAGAAAAAGACCTGGAGCAGCTGCAGGAGTACCTGAGGCGATTGGAGAAAAATATGGAAGATATCGAGAAGAGTAAGGAGGAAGAGAGTTTATGATAACGATACTGTTGAGACGGGTCAAGGGATATACGGCAGAGTCGATCATGACGCCGGTATTCATGATCCTGGAAGTTATCATGGAGACGATCATTCCGCTGATGATGTCGTCGATCGTCGATGACGGTGTACAGGCGGGAAATATGCGTCATATCTATGTGATGGGGGGCTGGATGATCGTAGCTGCCCTGTTCAGTCTGTTTTTTGGGTTTATGGGAGGTAAGCTGGGTGCCAGGGCATCGACAGGGTTTGCCCGGAACCTCAGGCAGTCTATGTATGAGAATATACAGACCTTTAGTTTTTCCAACATTGACAAGTTCAGTACGGCGGGACTGATCACCCGTCTGACCACGGATGTCACTAACGTGCAGAATGCATACCAGATGATCCTGCGTATGTGCATGAGAGCGCCGGTCAGCCTGATCTGTGCGATGGTCATGGCATTTAAAATCAATACACGGATCGCATCGGTCTATCTGATCGCGGTACTTCTGCTGGGTGTGATCCTGTTTATTCTGGTGAGCTGTACGACCAAATATTTCCAGAGCATTTTCAAGAAGTATGATGATCTGAATGCCAGTGTGCAGGAAAATGTGTCTGCGATCCGCGTCGTGAAAGCCTATGTGCGTGAGGATCATGAGAAAGAGAAATTTACCAGAGCCAGTGCCAATGTGCGCAAACTCTTTACCAAGGCTGAGGCGATGATCTGCCTGAATGCACCGGTCATGCAGTTTACGGTATATACCTGTATCCTGCTGATCAGCTGGCTTGGCGCCAAGATGATCGTAGCCGGTGATCTGACGACAGGAAACCTGGCAGCACTTCTGGCATATTGTATGAGTATTCTGATGAATCTGATGATGCTGTCTTTCGTGTTTGTTATGATAACCATGAGTGTGGCAAGTGGAGAACGTATTGCTGAGGTTCTCAGTGAGGAAGCAGATATCAAAAATCCGGAGGAACCGGTATATGAAGTGACGGATGGAAGCATCCGCTTCGACCATGTACAGTTTGGGTATCAGAAAGGGGCACAGGAATATGTCCTCAAGGATATCAATCTGAACATCCGCTCCGGAGAGACCGTCGGAATCATCGGTGGGACCGGAAGCGGAAAGACCAGCCTGGTCTCTCTGGTCAGCCGTCTGTATGACACTTCCGAGGGCACGGTATACCTGGGGGGACGTGATGTCCGGGAATATGATCTGGAGACACTTCGTAATCAGGTGGCCGTGGTATTGCAGAAAAATGTGCTGTTCTCGGGATCCATTCTCGACAACCTCCGATGGGGCGATGAGAATGCGACGTTGGAGGAGTGCAAACATGCCTGCAGTCTGGCATGTGCGGATGAGTTTATCGACCGCATGCCGGAGGGATATAACACCCATATTGAACAGGGCGGTACCAATGTATCCGGCGGACAGAAACAGAGATTGTGTATTGCCAGGGCATTGCTGAAGAAACCAAAGGTATTGATCCTGGACGATTCCACCAGTGCGGTCGACACCGCAACCGATGCGAAGATCCGCCGGGCGTTTGCCCGTGAGATACCGGGTACCACCAAGCTCATCATCGCACAGAGAATTTCCAGTGTGCAGGATGCGGATCATATCATTGTCCTGGAAGACGGACGCATTGACGGGTATGGTACCCATGAGGAACTGTTGGCAGACAATGAAATCTACCGTGAGATCTATGAGGCGCAGACCTCTGGCTCCGGTGATTTTGATGAACCGGCATAGAGAGGAGGAGCGATATGGCACAGACAAGAAGACCGGGACATGCCGGCAGAGGGCGCATGGGTGCACCCGGCCAGAAAGTCAAGAACCCGGGAAAGATTATGATGCGCCTGATCAAGTATGTCGGGCAGAACTACAAATATCATCTGATCGTCGTGATCATCGGTATTTTTATCAGTGTCCTTGCTAATGTGCAGGGAACCATGTTTATCCAGTCACTGATCGATGATTATATCAAACCGCTTCTGCTTTCCAGCGGAAGACAGGATTTTACACCGCTTCTGCATAAGATCATGCAGGTGGCAGGATTCTATCTGATCGGTGTGGCATTTACCTGGATCTACAACCGGATCATGGTCACGGTGACACAGGGAACCATGCAGAAACTTCGTGATGACCTGTTTGTACACATGGAGTCCCTTCCGATCAAGTATTTTGACACCCACGCTCACGGCGATATCATGTCCATCTATACCAATGATATTGATACGCTGCGCCAGATGATCAGCCAGAGCTTCCCTCAGCTGGTCAACAGTGCGATCACGATCGTGAGTGTACTGATCTCTATGGTAGTGCTGAACATCCCGTTGACGATTGTCACGCTGTTGATGGTTGGTGTGACATTGATCGTGACAGCCAAGGTGGCCGGATTGTCCGGACGCTTTTTTCTGCAGCAGCAGAAGGATCTGGGTGCCGTCAACGGTTATATTGAGGAGATGATGGAAGGACAGAAGGTCGTAAAGGTGTTCTGTCATGAGGACAAGAGCGTGGAGGAGTTTGTCGCAAAGAATGATGCACTTTTCCACAGTGCGGATCAGGCCAATACCTATGCTAATGTCATGGGGCCGATCAATGCGCAGCTTGGCAACCTCAGCTATGTGCTGTGTGCAATGATCGGTGGTGTGCTGGCCCTGCGTGGGGTCGGAGGATTTACCATCGGTAAACTGGTCAGCTTCCTGACCTTCAACAAATCCTTCAGCATGCCGATCAACCAGGTCAGCATGCAGTTGAACAGTATCGTGATGGCGCTGGCAGGAGCCGACCGTGTCTTTGAGCTGCTCGATGAACAGCCGGAGATCAACGAAGGCTACGTCACACTGGTCCGCGCCAATGTGGCAGAGGATGGCACGATCACAGAGTCCAAAGAGCGCACCGGAAAATGGGCATGGAAGCATTACCATAAGGATACCGACACTGTGACGTATCAGCAGTTACAGGGAGATGTGGTCTTCGATCATGTAGATTTTGGCTATAATGACGACAAGATCGTTCTCCATGATGTGGAGATCTTTGCAAAACCGGGTCAGAAGATCGCGTTTGTCGGTGCCACCGGTGCGGGCAAGACGACGATCACCAATCTGATCAACCGTTTCTATGATATTCAGGACGGAAAGATCCGTTTCGATGGAATCAATATCAACAAGATCCGCAAAGAAGATCTGAGACATTCTCTGGGAATCGTTCTGCAGGATACCCATCTGTTTACCGGAACCGTCCGTGATAATATCCGCTATGGAAAGCTGGATGCCACGGACGCGGAGGTGGAGGCTGCCGCAAAGCTGGCCAATGCCGACAGCTTTATCAAGTATCTGCCACAGGGCTATGATACGATGCTGACCGGTGACGGAGCAAACCTGAGTCAGGGACAGAGACAGCTTCTGGCCATTGCCAGGGCAGCCATCGCCAATCCGCCGGCATTGATCCTGGATGAGGCGACGAGTTCCATTGATACCAGAACGGAAAAACTGGTACAGGATGGTATGGATCAGTTGATGGCGGGACGCACGACGTTTGTGATCGCGCATCGTTTGTCCACAGTTAAGAACAGTGACTGTATTATGGTTCTGGAGCAGGGACGCATCATTGAGCGCGGCACCCATGATCAGCTTATCAGTATGAAGGGCAAGTATTATCAGCTCTATACCGGAAAAATGGAAGGAGAACAACTGGCATGACAAAACTGCCACTGATCAGTATTTATCCGGTGCTGGCGAGACAGACCGGATTTCCGGTCTATCTGTCCGGCATTGGCGTGACAGATCCGGAATATCATATCATCAGAGAACAGGGACTGGTGTCCCATCAGATCCTGTTCACCCTCGAGGGAGAGGGGCGGATACGCGTGGATGGAAAGAAGTATGAGGCGAAACCCGGGACATTGTTTTATGTGGCCAGCGGCGTGGTTCATGAGTACTATCCACTGCGAAATCACTGGAAGACGTGCTGGATGGTATTCCGCGGAGAATATCTTTCCGACATGATGACGAATCTTGGGTTTCCTGACTATATGTTTAAGAAACTGTCTTCGATGGAGGAGATTACCCGGATGTTTGGCCGGATCCTGGCGGCAGCCAGGGATCCGGTTCATGCGGAGGAGCGCTGCTCGGTGCTGGTATATGAGTATATTATGGCGGTACGACGCATGCTGCTTACCGGCAATGACCGGGGAGATACCGTGATCAGTCAGGCGTTGATCCACATGGATGATCATTTTTCCGAGGATATTGCACTGGGTGAACTGGCAGAAAGCTGTGGAATTACGCAGCAGCACCTGTGCCGTGTATTTAAGAAGGAGTTTGGAATGCGGCCGCTGGAGTATCTGGCCAGGCAACGGATCGCCAGAGCCAAATCCCTGCTGTATACCACGGACTATCCTGTGGCGAAGATCGGTCAGCTGGTGGGATACTCCAATCCGACTTATTTTGGACAGGTCTTCAAAGATATCGAGGGATGCTCGCCCAGGGAATATCGGAAGAGTACGAGTACGCGGTCGGAATGATGTTCATATTTTGAGAGTTTAAAAAAATTTCAGATTGTAAGAAACACTGTGTTATTTTATAGTAATATAATAAGAAACACGGTGTTTTTTGATTTCATATCAAGGAGAAGGAAGAGAGCAATGAACTCTCTGGAATGGAGGAGAATGTGAAAAAATCGTTACGGCGAATCGGAGCGGCGGTGCTTAGTGCAGTGATGGTAATGAGCAGTATTCCCGGAGGATCACCGGTAACCGCCAGGGTCAGTGCCCAGGAGACTAAGACGCAGGAGTGTAAAGTGCATCTGAACGGAGATGATATCCGGACAGACAGTGTCAATGGATTGACGTTTAAGGGCTTCGGACTTCTTTCCGCCAATTCCACCAGCGACCTGCTGATGGATTACAAGGTAGAACATCCGGAGGCTTACAACCAGCTGATCCAGTATCTGTTTGGCGGAGATCGTCCGATCATGAACCATGTCAAACTGGAGATGGGTAATGACAGAAATACATCCACCGGAGCACAGACCTGTACCAAGAGAACACAGGATGAGAAGGCCAATGTGACCAGAGATCCATCCTGGCAGCTTGCGGCGGATGCCAAAAAGGTAAACCCAAAGGTGAAGGTCAGCATCCTGAAATGGTGTGCACCTGCCTGGGCTAATACAGCCCAAAAGCAGTATCAGTGGTATAAGGAATCCATCCTGGCAGCGTATGAGACCTATGGTTACATGGTGGATTATATCAATCCAAACACCAATGAGAGATGGAGTGAGACAGGAGATCCTGCCAACACCAAGCAGTGGGCCAAATGGATCGCCCAGGAAGATGAGACCACGATCCCGGATGCGGACGCACTGGAAGCGTATCATAAGATCAAACTGGTGATCAGTGATGAGGCAGGTACAGTATCAGACTCTGTTGCTTATAACCTGCAGCAGGATCAGGAATTTATGGATGCCACCGACGTGGTGGGTTATCACTACAGTCCATGGGACGATACCAAGGGACGTATGAAATGGCTGGCCGACGAGGTTGACAAGGAAGTATGGAACAGTGAGGCACAGGCGACGTTCTCCAACTCCTACTTCAGACCAAGCAACAATTCCAAGGACGGCACATTTGATGCAGACACCAGCGGAAGCATCGGTGGAACCGGAAGTGCTCTGGAGATGGCAAATACTTTTATTAAAGGATTTGTAGAGTCCAGAAGATCCCATATCATCTATCAGCCGGCCATCGGTTCCTTCTATGAGGGCGGTCAGTATTCATTTAAGGAACTGGTCAGTGCCAGAGATCCATGGTCCGGATATATCCATTATGACACCGGCCTTCTGATTCTGGAGCATCTTGCCAGATTTGCAAAGACCGGCTGGGAAAATGAAGACAATACAGAGGGCATCTGGAGAGGTGTTGTATCTGCCAGCAAGACCAGCGCAGACGGAACCAATCCGGTCAATGGACGAAACGGTGGAGCCAACTACATTACATTAGCTGCACCGACGAAGGATGACTTCTCAACGATGATCGTCAATGACAGTGATTATACACAGAACTACACCTTATCTGTGGAGAATATGAAGCTGGATGAGAATCAGAAGCTGGAGCTGTGGGAGACCAGAGCGGCTGATGATGGAGCTTATGATGAGAATTACATGAAGGATCTAGGAACCGTCGAAGCAAAAGACGGAACCTACACCTTTACCGTAAAACCATACAGCACCGTGACCGTGACGACGCTGGAACTGTCTCAGGAAGAGAAAGAGGAACTGGCTCTTCCAAAAGACACCGAGCGTACTGTTCTGGATGTAGATCAGGGAGATGGGACCCTGTATGCAGATGACTTTGAGTACAGTGATGAGTACATGGACATGAGAGGCGGCCAGCAGGGTGCCAGCGTCAGATATGGACATAATGTCAATGGCGCCTTTGAATCTTACCTGACAGAGTCCGGCAATCATGTGCTGCGCCAGCAGCTTGACAAGGAGACAATGGGCGTTGGTTCTGCATGGGGCCAGGGAGATGCCAATGTGCTGATCGGTGACTTCCGTTGGGCCAACTACACCGCATCTGTCGATGTGAATTTTGAATCTACGGCCAGCAAGTCTTACGCGGCAGTAGCGATCCGTCAGTATGGCAGCAACACGAAGCTGGCCGGCAGTGCAGGCTATACCTTACGGCTGGATCCGACCGGTGAGTGGACATTGTACCGCCTGACCAAGACAGCTGCCACCGGTACTCTGACAGAGGCGGATGGCTTCCGGGCGGGAAGCGGGGCATGGAACCATCTTTCCCTGTCCGGCAATGGTGCAACGATCACCGCATGTATCAATGGAAAAGAAGTGGCTGTCTATGTGGATGATACTCCGATCACTTCCGGACGTGTCGGACTGGGAAGCAATTACAGCTTTACACAGTTTGACAACCTGAAAGTGACCAAGATCGCAGGAACTTCTCCGTATTATAAGGAGCTTCTGGACAACATGGAGACCTATGATCTGACGGATCAGAAGAATGCAAAGCTGATCTACAGCGATGGATGGTCGAGATATAACGGCTGCGGCATGTACTGCTACCAGAGAAGTATGTCATCTACCAGCCAGGCAGGAGCGACTCTTACCTACACCTTTGAGGGTACCGGACTGGAACTTCTGGCGGCTGCCAAGAAGAGCTGTAAGATCCGTGTGACCGTAGACGGCAATGTGGCAGAGGAAGCAGATACCTATGCCACCAAAAATGATAACCAGACGATCTACTCTCTGAATGGACTGTCTTACGGAACACATACCGTACAGATTGAACTGGTATCAGGAACCTTATATGTCGATACCGTAGGTATCCTGTCTGATACATACGGGGAGGTACCGGCAGAGCCAACACAGGAGCCTTTACAGACACAGGAGCCACAGCAGACGCAGGAGCCACAGCAGACTCAGACGCCGGCACAGCAGACTCAGACGCCGGCACCTGCACCGGCACAGCAGACACAGGAGCCGACCCCGCAGAATGGACAGTCCGTGAGCGATGGCACAGCAGACTACACTGTAACTGACGCAGCGGCGCAGACCGTGACATACCGGGCACCGGCCAATGCTAAGGCTTCCGGTGTGATCGTTCCGGATCAGGTGACGATCACTGCGGGAACGCAGAAGATCACCTACAAAGTGACTGCGGTCGCAGACAATGCATTTGCCAAGAACAAAAAGCTCAAGAGTGTTGTCATCGGAAAGAATGTGACCACGATCGGCAAGAAAGCATTCTTCAAGTGCAGCAGCTTAAAGAAAATCAAGATCAAGAGCACAAGCCTGAAAAAGGTAGGTGCAAAGGCAATTCAGGGGATTGCATCCAAGGCTGTGATCACCTGCAACAAGAAATGCCTGAAGAATTACAAAAAACTCTTTAGTTCCAAGACAGGATACAAGAAATCCATGAAGATCAAAAAGGGTTGATCGGATCCTGGAAGACTCGATTGCGTCCTGTTTGGAAATAACAGAAATCGGGAAATGACAGGAATGCAGAACATGTCAGAACATCAGAAAAGGCCAGAACCGAAAATCGGTTCTGGCCTTTTTGCTGTCTGAGAACAGAAATGTTCATAATGTCATTTGTATAATTACAGTGTGTTACGGCTGTGACAGCATTTACTGCGCCAGATAGTCCTCGTAGAGTGCGATGACTTTCTTCATGGCTTCCGGACCCGGTGCACCGATCGTATTTCGCTTGTCCACACAGGTTTCCATGCTGATCGCATCGTAAATGTCTTCCTCAAAGACAGGGCTGATCGCCTGATAGTCTTCCAGCGGAAGCTCGCCCAGGGAGATTCCCTTGTCGATACAGGTCAGAACAAGCTGACCGATGATGCCGTGTGCATCGCGGAATGGAACGCCGTGGTTAACCAGATAGTCTGCCGCGTCGGTCGCATTGGTAAATCCGCCTTCGGCACTGGCTCTCATGCGGTCCTTGCGGAAGGTCATGGAATCCAGCATGCCGTGGAAGAGGACGATACAGCCCTTGGTCGTGTCGATCGCATCAAACGCAAATTCCTTGTCCTCCTGCATGTCCTTGTTGTAGGCCAGAGGCAGTCCCTTCATCGTGGTCAGAAGGGAAGTGAGGGCGCCGTAGACACGTCCGGTCTTGCCGCGTACCAGCTCGGCGATATCCGGATTCTTTTTCTGCGGCATGATACTGCTGCCGGTGGAATAAGAATCGTCAATGTCAACAAACTGATATTCGTTGGTGTTCCAGGTGATGATCTCCTCACAGAAGCGGGAGAGATGCATCATGATGATCGACATGTCATTGAGAAATTCGATCAGATAGTCGCGGTCGGATACGGAGTCCATACTGTTGAGCGTAGGACCTGTAAAGCCCAGAAGGTTGGCGGTCATCTCGCGGTCGAGCGGATAGGTCGTTCCTGCGAGGGCACCGGATCCCAGAGGACAGTAGTTCATGCGTGCATAGGTATCTTCCAGACGGGAACGGTCGCGCTTGAACATCTCAAAGTAAGCGCCCATATGGTGAGCCAGCGTGATCGGCTGGGCTTTCTGCAGATGGGTGAATCCCGGCATGATCGTGTCTGTGTTTTCTTTCATGATCCGAAGCAGGCTCTTGAGCAGATCCTTGAGCAGATCGTTCATCTCGAGGATCTCTTTGCGGGTATATAACTTCATATCCAGTGCAACCTGGTCATTACGGCTTCGGCCGGTGTGGAGACGCTTGCCGGCATCTCCGATGCGCTCGATCAGATGTGCTTCCACAAAACTGTGGATATCCTCGTGCTCACCGTCAAAGACCAGAACACCGGACCGGATGTCTGCCAGAATGCCCTGCAGTCCTGCGATAATGGATTCTTTGTCCTGCTCACTTAAGATGCCCTGTGCAGCGAGCATGGTTACATGTGCGATGCTTCCTTCGATGTCTTCCTGGTAGAATTTCTGGTCAAAGGACAGGGAAGCATTGAAATTGTGTACTAATTGATTGGTTTGTTTGGTAAAGCGTCCGCCCCAAAGTTTCATCGTGATAGGTTCCTTTCTATATATGTAATACATCATGAAAATACCGAAATGGGATTACCGCTTCCGGTAGCCATTTCGGTATCACATGTGTCATGCCGGCAGAGAGGATCAATCCTCAGCAGCTGGCTTTGCGTCAGTGTACTCTACATAGTCATCATCGAAATCATCCAGAAAATCATCATCGAAATCATCCAGATAATCCGGTGCAAAATAACGGAATACCGCGTAAGCGATCGCTGCCACAGCAGCAACGGCACCGATGACTGCCAGTACGATCAGCAGAGTATTTTTGTTCTTCTGCTCCAGCTCCTTCTTGTGAAGAAGTTCTGAGATCTTTGCCTGATTTAACAGGTCCTCTAAACGTTTATTGCACATAGTCGTTCCTCCCGTCTGCTTCTATTAAGCATATTTTTCTTAGTATAACATAGTTTCTGTTAAATATCCACTTTTTTCAGTTTGGCAAAGGAGGCCATCATCCTGCGTGTGCTTCCGTTGTCAAAGGTTACGGTCACCTGATAATCACCGCCTTTTTCTTCAAGTGCAGTCACTTCCCCCTCGCCGAACCGGGTATGTCTGACACGGTCACCCATCCGGTAATCGATGGAGGTGTGCGCCGGTTTGGATTCCCTTGCGGCGTAGGAACTGCCAAATCCCTTGGAGATCATGCTGTTGCCGGCAAAGAGATTGCCGGTGCCGGGGGATGCAGGGCGGGCCTGTCGGCGCGCCTGTTTTTCGGCCATCGGATTCCAGCTTCCGGTTCCGTAGGCCGGTGTGGAGGCTGGACGGGAGGCGTAGCGGGAGCCGGACAGTCCCTGCCCGCCGGGCTGGTGCCGCAGGAAATCCGCGCCGCTCATACCCCTTGGGGAGGAGACACCGGTGGATGGAGAAGGTCTGCGGTTTCCGATATTTCCCGTCGTCGATAACAGGTAGCGTGGAATCTCCTGGATAAAGCGGGAAGGCGGGTTGAACTGCTGCTCTCCGTTGCGGAAACGGCTTCTGGCACAACTCAGCGACAGTTTCTTCATGGCACGGGTAATTCCCACGTAACACAGGCGGCGTTCCTCCTCCATCTCTTCCTGCGCGGTCTGCGGATCTTCGGCATAACAGGCCATGGCACCCGGGAAGATACCGTCCTCCATGCCGACCAGATAGACATACGGGAACTCCAGTCCTTTTGCACTGTGCAGGGTCATCAGCAGAACGAGATTGGTGCCGTCCTCCACATTGTCAATGTCTGCGACCAAAGCGACCTCTTCAAGGAAACCGGAAAGGGTCGGCTCGTCTTCACAGTTTTCCTCATAGGAAGCCGCTTTGTTGATCAGCTCCTGAATATTTTCCAGACGCGCCTGCGCCTTTTCTTCTTCCTCCTCGTTTTCGATCATCGTCTCGTAACCGGTCTGTTCGACAACGGTGCGGATCACTTCCTCCACGGAATATCCGGGCTCCTGGATCAGTTCCTTGAGAGATTCAATAAGATTGACAAAGGAGGTCAGCTTGGTCTTTGCCCGTCCCAGTCCGTCGATGTACTCATGGTGCAGCAGGGCACCGTAAAAACTGGTTTCCTGTGCCTGGGCATAGGAGGTCAGACGGTCGATGGAAGTCAGGCCAATGCCACGCTTTGGCACATTGATGATACGTTTGACGCTGATGTCATCGAGGCCGTTGTCAATGGTGCGCAGATAGGCAAGGATATCCTTGATCTCCTTGCGCTGATAAAAGTTGACAGCACCTACAATGCGGTACGGAACATTTTCCTGGATAAGCTTCTCCTCAAAGACACGGGACTGTGCATTGGTACGGTACAGGATGGCGAAATCGCCATAGTCCGCCTCGCCGTCTGCGGCAGCGTGGGAGATGGCAGAAGCGATCACTCCGGCCTCTTCATATTCGTTTTCAAACTGAGTAAAGTAAATGGGATCTCCCTTGGACTTCTGTGTCCACAGAGATTTGTCCTTGCGTTCGGTATTGTTATGGATCACGCTGTTGGCAGCGTCCAGGATATTTTGTGTGGAACGGTAGTTTTCCTCCAGCCGGATCACTCTGGCATCCGGATATTGCTGCTCAAAGTTCAGAATGTTGTGGATATTGGCTCCACGGAATTTGTAGATCGACTGGTCATCGTCACCCACTACGCAGAGGTTGTGCTCAATGTTTCCGTCCTCGCCGGTAGAACTGGCAAGAAGGCGGATCAGCTCAAACTGGGCGGTGTTGGTATCCTGATACTCATCCACCAGAATATAGCGGAAGCGCTGCTGGTAACGAGACAGAATATCCGGATTTTCGCGGAAAAGCTGGATCGTCTTGACAATGAGATCGTCAAAATCCAGGGCGTTGGAATCCTGCAGACGCCGCTGGTATTCGCGGTAGATCCGTGACAGAAGCTCCCCGTGGAAGGCATCGCGTGTTCCGTAGGAATCCTTGATGATATCCTCCGGTGTCTTCAGTTCATCCTTGGCCTTGGAGATGGAACTGAGCATATTGCGCTCCTTGTATTTTTTCGGATCGAGATCCAGATATTTGAGAACATCGCGCATCAGGGCGCGCTGGTCATCGCTGTCGTAGATCGTAAAACTGCGGGAGTAGCCCAGTGCCTCAATCTCACGGCGCAGGATGCGCACACAGGTGGAGTGGAAGGTGCTGACCCAGATCGCTCCGGCATCGTCGCCCACGATCTGGTCGACACGCTCGCGCATCTCACCGGCCGCTTTGTTGGTGAAGGTCAGAGCAAGAATATGGTAGGGACTGACCCCATAGTGATCGATCAGATAGGCAATGCGGTGTGTCAGTACGCGTGTCTTTCCGGAACCGGCTCCGGCCAGGATCAGCAGTGGACCCTTGTGGTGGCAGACTGCCTCTGCCTGCGGAGCATTCAGGCCCGCCAGCATATCGTGTGTTGTATGAGTCATGGTCATAATATAAGTATCTCCTCGATTAAAATTTATGGGTTCCGGCCGGCTTGTTGATCAGCTGGTCACGGTAAGCCTTGGCACCGGCAAAAAAGGTGTGCAGCGCTTCCTGATCCCCCTGACGGATTGCCTCCATGACACGCTGCAGGACGTTCTGGAAATCCTCCAGAAAATCCAGAATGCAGTCGGAATTGTTCAGACAGATATTTTCCCACATAGCAGGGGAGGATGAGGAGATCCGGGTGATATCCTTAAAGCCTCCTGCGGCCAGCAGACGGTAAATGCCGTATTGGTCAAGATCTGCCACGGCATTTACCAGAGCGGCAGAGATGACGTGTGGGCCATGGCTGATGCTGGCAGTCGCCTGATCGTGGACCTTGACATCGACCTCGACACATTTGGCACCGGTCGCCTCGACAAATTCATGCATCCATGCGACATATTCCTGCGGAACCTCCGAGGTAGGGGTCAGAATGTAGAAGTGATCGTGCAGCAGTTTCTCATCGGAATACTGGTAGCCGATCTTCTCGGTTCCGGTCATGGGATGACCGCCGATGAAACAGGAATTCATTCCAAGGTCTGCCACAGCCTCGTGGATATCCCCCTTGACGCTGCCCACATCGGTCAGGATGCAGCCGGGGCGGATCAGCGGCTTGAGGCGTTCCAGATAGGAAATGTTCTGGCGCACCGGTGCACACAGGAAGATCACATCACAGTCTGCAAAGTCTTCCAGACTGCCGGTCATCCGGGTGAGAACACCGTCAGATATCGCCAGTTCAAGCTGGGGATTCGGGGTGTCCGGGTGATACGTATAGGCTATGATCTGAGCTTCCGGCTTTTGCAGGCGGATGCTTCTGGCGATGGATCCACCGATCAGACCAAATCCGATAAATCCAAATATATTTCGGGATCGTGTATTCATTTTCGTTCTCCGTTCTATTTATGATATTTGTATGTAAACATACATTGCGATCTGCTTTTGACCCTTGCATCATTGTAATCGACTGCAAAAACCGTGTCAATACGCATAAAAACTTGCGTATTGAGGGGGAAAGGGGTATAATATAGCGGATAATAATTCGATGGAGGAGAAGTCGGTATGGGAAAAAAACTGGGAGATGGAATTCTCTCTACCATAAAGATGATCGTTGGGACCATTTTGGGTTATCTCGGGGTTCTGATGAACATTCTGGGATCGGTGATGGGGGTGCTTGCATCGATTCTTGTGGTATGCATGATCGTGGGAATCTGCGTGTACGTCAAGGTGCTGCCGATGTTCACGGAGGCCAGGGAAGCCGTCTTTGACAAAATGGTCAATATGTCAGAGACCGATTTCATCATGAACGAGGATACGGTGATCTACGATAAGAATGGAGATAAGGTCGGATCGATCAACACGGGACGTTACAAGTATGTATCGATCTCCAAGATCTCTCCTTATATTTATGACGGATATATCGCTGTGGAGGATAAGCGTTTTAAGACCCACGGAGGCGTGGATCTGCTGGCAACCATGCGTGCCGGTGTATCGCTGCTGCGTCACAACGGTGAGATTACGCAGGGTGGAAGTACGATCACCCAGCAGGTGATCAAGAACAACCTTCTCACGCAGGAGAAGACTTTTACGCGAAAGATCGCGGAGATCCTTCTGGCACCTACGGTGGAGGCAAAGTTCGGAAAAGACAAGATCATGGAGTATTACTGTAACAGTAACTTCTATGGAAATAACTGCTACGGTGTGGGAGCCGCCAGCAAATATTACTTCGGCAAGAAAGCAGATGAACTGGAGCCGGAGGAGGCAGCCCTGCTGATCGGGCTGTCCAACAGTCCGTCGGCCTATGACCCGGTGAGACATCCGGAGGCGGCCAGGAAAAAGAGAGACTCCGTGTTGGAGACGATGTACCATGAGGGTGTGATCTCCAAGAAGCAGTATGCACGTTCCTTGAAGGTCAAGATCGACCCGGTACAGATGCAGGAGAAGAGCAACAGTGAGAGTTACGTGGTAAGCTACGCAGTGCATTGTGCCGCGATCTCCCTGATGGAGCAGGAGAATTTTGCATTCCAGTACACCTTCAAGGACAAGGCCGATTACGAGAGCTATCAGAGCAAGTACGGAGAGACTTACAGCAAAAAATGCGAGCTGATCCGCGATGGAGGATACAAGATCTACACCTCCATTGATATGAACAAACAGAAGAAGCTGCAGAAGGCGGTGGACAACGGGCTGGCATACAACACCGAGATGAATGAGGATGGAACCAAGTATGCAATGCAGGGGGCAGCAGTCTGTGTGGACAACCAGACCAACTATGTGGTGGCAGTCGTCGGAGGACGAGGAGAGCAGGATGCTTACAACCGTGCTTATCTGGCAGCCAGACAGTCCGGTAGTTCGATCAAACCGCTGATCGACTACACACCGGCGTTTGAGTCGGGAGTGTATTCTCCGTCTTCCGTGATCAATGACCACAAGATTGAAAATGGTCCGTCCAATGCCGGTGGCGGCTATCATGGAAACATCCACCTCAGAGAGGCGGTACAGCGTTCCCTGAATACCGTGGCATGGCAGGTGCTTGAGACGATCACACCGGAATACGGTCTGTCTTTCCTGGACAAGATGCGTTTCCACAATCTGAGTTATGTCGACAACGGAAACATGGCATTGTCCCTGGGTGGATTCACACAGGGTGTCCGTGTTGTAGATATGGCCAAGGGATTTTCCACGCTGGCCAATATGGGAACGTACAGTGACCGCACCTGCATTAAGAAGATTGAGCATGTGGGAGAGGGCACCGTCTATGAGGATGCGGAGACAAAGACCCGCGTCTATTCCGAGGATGCCGCATGGATGATGACGGATGTCCTCAAGGGTGTTCTCAATGAAAGCTGGGGCACCGGGCGTGCCCTGAAACTGGATGGCGGACAGATTGCCGCCGGCAAGACCGGTACCACAAACTCCAGCAAGGATGTCTGGTTCTGTGGATATACCGCATATTATACGACGGTTGTGTGGGCGGGATATGACACCCCGAAGGCGATGCCGGGAATATACGGTGCGTCAGTGCCGGGTGTGATCTGGAAGAACTACATGAACGATATTCACCGCAAAAAGACACCGGTAGATTTTGCAGATCCTTCCGAGACACTGGTGCTTGCCAGATATGATGGCAGTGGTAAGATCATTGAGGGGACCGAGAAATCACCGACCGGCAAGAGGGTGGCCGGAATGGATTACTTCTCGACACAGATTCTGGAAGATACATCAAATTACGCGTCTTCCCTGAAGGACAAGGCACAGCAGAAGAAGGTTGAAAAGAAACTCAAGAAGTTTGAGGCGATGACCGTGGATACGCTGGATCAGTATTATGACTTTATCCTGGCATACCGGGAGGTCAGCGAGATGATCAGTGCGATCGAGGATGATGATATCCGCAAGAGTTACATGACCCGGTGTAAGGACAAATACGACAGCCTGAAGGATGAGACGGTTGACTGGGCCGATGTCGTTGCGGCCAAGGAAGAAGCGCAGAAAGCGGCCAACGAAGAGACGGCGCGTGAGACTGCCAACAAGGCCAAGAAGGAACAGGAGAGGGAGACCAAGGAAGCAAGGATCTCATTGGCCAAGACGAAACTGAAGGCGCTGACCGGATATGACTATCAGCCGGAGAATATGCAGAGTATTCTCGATGCGGCGCTCAAGGCGGTCAACAAGTGTAAGAAATATACTGAGTATTCTTCGTTGTACAGCCAGTATATGACATACAAGGCGAACCTGGAGGCACTGCCTACCAAGGACGAGTATGACAGGGAACATGGTTCCGGAGACGGGGCGCAGACCACTCCGGCGCCGGATGACAATGCAGCATAGTGAATGAGGGAAATGAGGACGTATATGCAGATGAGATCAACAGAGGTGCACAGCCCGGAGGAAAAGGCCCGCAGGGAGCAGGAGGCTCTGGAGGCGAGACGCCAGGAGATGAAAAGAGCTTCGGCGGTGCAGGAACAGAAACCGAAACCGGTCCGCAGGGAACGCCCTGTCCCGGACAGCATACCGGGTGATCCGGAGCAGATGAGTATCAGTGACTGGCTTTTTACAATCTGCTGGATCCGCATTCCGTTCTTCGGCTTTTTGTACGCCTGTGTGGTGGCATTGAGACGGGGAAACAACCGCACCAAAAAGAATTACGCGGCAGCGTATATTATCTATCGGCTTCTGGTACTGGTGCTGACGGTGGCCGTATTGTATGTATTCTATAAAGTTGGACTGGATTTTGTAGATCAGATGTTGAGTTATGTAAAATGATCCGGTATAGAGAACTCCTGCTGTGGCATAGATATATGTCATATGCGGGAGTTTTTTTGTGATGAAAACCATTGCGTTATATATCAGAACCTCCAAGAAGCAGAAGGTGGAGGCAGGGGAGAGTGTTCTGCATCAGAGGGAACTGCTGGAACAGTATCTCCGGCAGAGCGGACTGCTCAGGGACACCGATGTAGAGATTTATCAGGATGAGGGATGGTCGGGTGGCAGCCTGGACCGGCCGCAGTTTCGTCGGATGTTTGCCGGGATTTTGCTGGGGCGGATCCAGATTCTCATCACTAAGGATTTTTCCAGACTCTCGAGGAATCATCTGTGGATCTCCCATTTCCGGGAAGAACTGCTCACGCAGACCGGAGTGAGGTGGATCTCATTGGGGGAACGGTATGATTCCAGCCAGGGGACATGGCAGCTGGGATTTGGGCTGCGGACAGTGTTTCATGAATATTACCTGCAGGACATTTCCCAGAAGACCAGGCAGAGTCTGCATGCCAGGAAACTGGCCGGAGAGACTGCGGTGGCACGTGCACCCTATGGATACCGGGTGGAGAGGGACGGACAGGGGCGGTGTGTGATGCGGCCCAAACCGGAGGAGGCTGAGGTGGTGGCCAGATTGTATGAGTGGCAGGCTCAGGGGCTTTCCTACAGGGAGATCGCACGTAAACTTGCAGAGGAGAGCATGCATCGGATGGAAGAGGTCAGGATCTGGCAGATCCTGCACAATCCGGTGTATACCGGAAGGTATTTCTGTGAGAAGACAGGTTCCGTATACCGGGGCGGATTCCGGACACAGAAGAAAGAGCCGGAGAGCTGGCTGGAGATCGGGGTACCGCCGCTTCCCGGGCTGGAGCGGTCCGGAAAACAGAAGACTGTGGGGATAGAGGGCTCGAAAAAGACAAGGCGCAGACAGCACGTATTTTCCAGAAGACTGGTCTGTGCAGGATGTCATAAGGGGTTTGCGGCTCGTGAGAAAGGAACACTGATATGCCGCGGCTGTCCGGCCGGAAGCAGATGCAGGGTGCAGGAGGATGAGATCTGGGATATGTTGCGTCTGGCTGCAGACGAACTGGATTTTCAGCCGGAATCACTTTGGCTGACCGGCTTTGTGGACAAAATCCTGGTAGAACCCGGACATAAAATAGTGATTGTTTGGAAATTTCGGCGGCAAAACGAGTGACAAAAGGGGATGGTTTAGGGTATAATACAGATTGGGAAGCAAAAGCAGGAGGAACGTACTATGATTGGAATCGCTATTTTAGATACTGATCGAAAGGAAAGCAATACCCTGGCAGGAATGCTGAAAAGTCTCTTTAAGGAGAAAGGGGTTTCTGTTCGGATTGATGTATTTGAAGATAGTCCGTCGTTTACTTCAGAATATACGGTGCGTCAATATGAACTGGTTCTTCTGGCCAGTGATCTTGAGAAGATTGATGGCATGACTCCTGCCAAATGGATTCATGAACACGGATTTGACACGGATATTATTTATTGTACAGAGGAACGTGAGAATGCAGTGAATTTTGAGATGACTTCTCTGGGATTTCTGATGAAACCTTATGAAGTGCTTGAGGTGAACCGGCTGGTGGATTATTTCAGTTACCGAAGAAATCTTCTCTATGAGCAGGCGGTTGCGGTGACCTCAAATTTTCTGGAGCGCAGGATCCGTTTCCGTGAGATCATTTATATTGAGTCCATGGACAAGGTGGTAATGTTCCATACCGTCCGTGGCGAAGACATCAAGGTATATGACAAACTCAGCAATATCGAAAAAAAACTGGAGCGCGAAAAGAGATTTCTCCGCTGCCATCAGAGTTTTATTATAAATATGGATTATGTGGGATGTATGTTTGAAAACGAATTTATTACCATTACGAACAATTATATCCCGATTCGCAGACGTGAACGCAAACAGATCAAGGAGAGATACTACGAGTATACGAAGAACTGACGGATGTCTGTGAGAGGGAGGAGATGAAGTATGGCAGAAAAGACAGATAAAAAATTATACGACACCGCGCAGGAACAGGAACGCGTGGTGCTGGTCGGCGTGGCTACCGGACCGGGGGACGATACCGTACAGTCTCTGGAAGAGCTGGAGGAACTGGGACAGACGGCAGGAGCACTGACTGTGGGGACAGTGATCCAGAACCGGGAGAAGATGCATCCGGGCACTTATGTCGGCAAAGGCAAGATCGAGGAGATCCGGGCATTGGTAGAACAGACACACGCAGATACCGTGATCTGTGATGATGAACTGAGTCCGGCACAGCTTCGCAATCTGACGGATGCACTGGGTACCAGGGTGATCGACCGGACCGTGCTGATCCTGGATATCTTCGCCAAACATGCCTCGACGAATGAAGGAAAACTTCAGGTGGAACTGGCACAACTTCGGTATCGTGCATCGCATCTGACCGGATCCTACGGGGAACTGTCGAGACTGGGCGGCGGTATCGGAACCCGAGGCCCGGGTGAACAGAAACTGGAGATGGACCGGCGGTTGATCAAGGAGCGTATCACGGTGCTCAAACGGGAACTGGAGCAAGTCAAGCGTACCCGGGAACTGACGCGCAAGAAGCGTCAGGAGAATACTATTCCGGTGGTGGCGATCGTCGGATATACGAATGCCGGAAAGTCGACATTGTTAAATTACCTGACCGGAGCCGGAGTGCTCTCGGAGGACAAGCTGTTTGCAACTCTTGATCCGACGACGCGCAAGCTGGAGACGGAAGAGGGGGAGCAGATGCTTCTGACGGACACGGTCGGATTTATCCGAAAGCTGCCGCATCATCTGATCCAGGCGTTTCGAAGCACGTTGGAGGAGGCCAAATACGCCGACATGATCCTTCATGTGGTCGATGCCTCCAATCCGGATATGGATGCGCAGATGTTCACTGTCTATGAGACATTGCAGAAACTGCAGGTGGGGGACAAACCCATTGTGACTGCTTTCAATAAAATAGATCGTTTTGACGATCTGGAAGAACAGGTGATCCTCAAGGATCTCCGGGCGGATGCTGCGGTCAGCATCTCCGCCAAATACGGACAGGGTGTGCCGCAGATGCTGGACAAACTGTCACAGATACTCAAGGAAAGCAAAGTGTTGATTGAGAGAACCTTTGGTTATGAACAGGGCAGTCTGGTGGCGTCCCTGCGGGATCTTGGCCAGGTGATCGAAGAACAGTACCGGGATGATGGCATCTATGTAAAGGCTTATGTCCCGAAAGAAAAAGAATATTTATTCCGCAGATAGTATGCTGTCTCTGCCTGTGGATAGATATAAATAAAAGAAAAGGAGATGAAAGGCATGAAATGTAAACACATTCTCAAACGTGGTCTGGCGATCACTTTGACTGCAGCGATGATTGTCGTGGGA
>ERZ1034984.625-NODE-625-length-38686-cov-23.709611_pt1 | contig 38686 bp, 32 predicted proteins | sample MGYA00520589_ERZ1034984 | MGnify/ENA primary metagenome ERZ1034984 (study PRJEB33766, sample SAMN09781790) | gut metagenome | biome: gut microbiome | host: Homo sapiens | place: Madagascar | study: EMG produced TPA metagenomics assembly of the PRJNA485056 data... | reverse complement strand
CCCCCACATGCGGGTCCCCCTCCCTGCCCTCGCGCAGCAAAAGCGAGCCGCTTGCAACTTTTAACCGGCGCGGCACATAGGCATTGGTAGAATCGAATGCAGATTCCATCATTCGCACAGCAAGGAGCGTCGTGTTCTCGGTCGATAGACAATCCTTCCAATCGCTTTCCGCGCTGGCGCTGTTCACGTTCGCATTCTTGGGAAGCGAGTTTTTCTTCGACAGCCGGATCGGCTTGCTTATCAGCGCCGAAGGGGTTGTAGGCGCCCAGGCGATGATCCTTGGCGCAAGCGTCGTCGGCTTTCTGGCTTATGCGCCGATTTCGAAGCTGGCAGGGGGACGACGCGCGCTTCGGGCGGTCGAGGCCGTCGGGGCTATTGCGGCCCTGGTCACGATTGCCGTTGTGGAAAGCGCGCTTGCCATGCAAATCGCGGGTTGTATCGCGTTCTTCCTGTTGGGAAGCCTTGGCGCTGAAGCGCATTGGAGCATGGCGCGCGCCTTCGAGGGAAGCCCGTCGCTTGCCAAGGGGGCCGGCGCGGCTTACGCCGCCGGCATCCTGCTGCAGTTCCTAAGCAACCAGTTCGTGCCTGCGGGCATGGCGGACGCAGCGGTGCTGTGCGTCGGCGTCGCCGCACTCGCCGTGTTTGCGGCGGCTGGAGAACGCGATGGCGAACACGGCAACGGACAAGTTGGAGAATCTTCCGACAGGCAATACGGCGAACCGGCAATATCGAAGTCGCCAGAGCAAATGAGCAACCAGACGCAAGCGATGCGGGCGGGGCTAGCGGCCCGCCTGAACAAGACCTGCTCGGAGCAAGCGAACGCCGATCCCTCGCAGCAAGCAACCCCAGGCGCCGCAAAGCCCGTCATCCGCGCCGTTTGGCTTCTTGCGCTTGTGGTGCTGCTGGCCTGCATGTTCTCTACGCTCGACAACGTGGTTACCCTTGCAAACGCGCAGGGTTCCATTTCAGTTGAAACGTGGCCGCGCCTGTTCCTTGCGGCAAGCGGTCTTGCCGCCGGCGTCCTGTTCGACATCCGCGAACGCCGCTACATGGGGTTCATCATGTTCGCGGTCACGGTGCTGTCCACCATATCGATCTTGGCCGTTGAGGCCGGGGCAAGCCCCGTGATCGGGCTGATCGTGTTCTATCTGAGCTCCGGGTTCTTCGTCACGTTCTTCACCACCACGTTTTTGCAGCTGGCGCCGCGTATGCGCACCCCGCAGCTGTGGGCGGGCATGGGCCGCGCCGCCAACAACCTGTGCGCGTTCACCGTGTCGGGGGTCTCCATGATGCTGACGCAATCGGGCATCGCGGCCGTGATGATCGCGTCGCTGATTCTGTTCGTGCTGGTCAGCGTTGCATTTGTAGGTGCTGGGCTGTTCCGTCTGCCATCGACGGTCGGGGAACGCGAGGCCATCAAGGCGGGCCTTGCCGCCGCAGCCGCGCCGACCTTGGAGGAGATGCAGGCCGAATTCATCAGCCGAAGCGGCCTGACCCCGCGCGAGGAAGAGGTGCTGCGCGCCGTGACCGCCGACGAGCGTCCGCTCAAGCAAGTGGCCGATGACCTGGGGATTTCACTGCGCATGGTACAACGCCACCTGACCAACATCTACAGCAAAACAGACACGCAAACCCGAGCCGGCCTCACCCGCGCATTCTTCGGGAAATAGAGCGGACACGTTTGAGCATTCGCTAGGAACGTTTTTCGCCAATCGTGTCACAGATCGCGAGTTTTCCGACTCCATTTGACCCGCGCAGGCTTTACTTGCTTGCTTTCACCATGCGGTTCGTAATAAACGAGTCAATACTCGTATCAAACGCAGACATCTTCGCGAAATCACTGATCACCCGCCGTGATCAGTTCGGAATACTCGCATTCTGAGACATGAAATCCCATTTCGCTTCCTATTGCAGAACCTGGCCGCTCGCAACACGCAAATCTCCCAAGCGCGACCGAGCAATAGGTTAAGGCGAAGCGGTATACATCCCCGCCGATTTCGGGGCTTGATGTTTTAGGGTTTGATAAGGAATAGGCCTTTCGAGCCTGCTAGCTCAAAAGGCCTATTCCTGCTCACTCTGCGAGTCTTGGTGATCGTCTTCGCCGTCCATTGCGGCAGCGATGTAGGTGTTGCTCAGCTGCGTGCCGTCTTCCCCGAAACGAGCATGCGACACGATAAGCCCCTCTTCGCGCAGACGATGTATCGCACGATCCACCGTTTTCAAGCTGATTTGCAGATTTCTCGCTAGCTCTTGCTTGGTCTCGGAACAACCATCTGGGCCGCAAGCTGCGATGAAGCCAAGAAGGCGCAGCTGGGAATTGGTCAACTTGCCCTTCTTCCCCTTGGAGGCAAGGCTGCCATTCGCCTGATCCGCCATCGATCCCCCTTTCAGCGATCCGTTCGCCAACTATTCATAGCATCGACTTTGCCCTAGCCCGCTACACGCAAGCGGCCAAAATGCCCTATAGTAGCAAGCTAATCGTTTGACAAAGGCCGTATATTACCCCACATACTACATCCGCTGCAGCAACTGTAACGCTTTTGATGCCGTATTGTGACGAAATGTAACATCCATGGCACCGGAATGACAGCTAAACACAGAAGCTAACCCGCCGCGAGGCAGGAAGACCTGTTTAACGCCTTGATACCACGGAAAGCAAGAAGGACACAAGCCGCACGCCTCGAATGCTACCGGGCCCCTTGATCCCCCAAATCGCACCTGGATATTATTCGACGCGTGAAACTATAGCGCACAACTTCGCTTTGCAGGCGGCAAATCCACGCACTATTGCCCTAAAAGCTATTCGCCAGCCAGACGAACGGCATATCCCCGGAAGCAAGCAACCCCGGAAACCCGCATCCCAACGAAAAAAGCCGCCGCCCGACCGGTGCGCGTTTTGCGCATGCGGATCGGACGGCGGCTTTTGCGGCAAGCAACTTCTATGAGAGGGCCGAGGAAAACTCGGGGGTTTCACAACCGAAGCCCGCAAGGGCTTCGACGCGGAAACAGGCGGGGATCAGCCGCGGCAAGCAGGCCATAAAGCGCGGGGCTTCGCGCTTGCCGCGCTTTTCAAGCCTCAACAGCTTCCCCATCAGCGAAAACGCAACCCCTTTACGCGTGGGAGCGCTTCGAGGAAAGCAGCAGCGCCAGGGCCAGGACGGCTACCACGCCGGCAGCGACGGTAAGGGCGACGGGGTCGGAAACGTGGAACGCGGGGATGCCGATGAGCATGCCGACGAAGTACGGGACCAGCCACACGAGCCACACGCCGATGCTGAGCGTATGGAAGCCGCGGCGCGTCTTCTCGTTGCCGCGGAATACGACGTAGGTTGCCCAGGCGGCATGGAACAGCATGAGCGCGATCGCCAGGAAGCCGGTGACCGGATGCAGCGGGGACATGGCGCCGCCGCTGTTCTGCGCCATGATGGACATCAGGCCGGTGCCCGTGGAGTCGCAGATCAGGCCGAGCCAGAAAAACGCCAGGTGAGAGCGCTTAAGCTCGCCTGAGCGGCGCTCGGAGAACACGCCGATGGTGTAGGCGACCAGCGCAAGGGAGATGACGGCGGAAGCGGTTGCAAGCATGGGACTCATATTCAGACCTCCAAAATCGAGTGGGTTTGCGGGCTGCGCCCGATGGCGCGTTCGCTTTGACACCATTCATACTGAGGTCCGGCCGTGTGAACATCAAAGGCATGATGTTCATTTTCGCGCGCTACTGCGCGTTGTTTGCGTACAACGTGCGTTCTAACAGGCCAAACAGCACTTTGCAGTTGCCGTTTTGGTGATGGAGGCTGCCCATGACGTTCTCGATGACGAACCTGCACACGCTTTCTGCATTAAACCCATCGGGCAAATCGGCCGAGATTCGGGCGTCGTGCTCGTAGATTTGCATGAGGCCATGGAGGATGTGCTCGATTTGCTGGGACTCGCGCAGGCGGGCGGCGGCCTTCTCGACGGCGGGAAGCGCGTCGATGCCGCGCAGCCAGCATTCGCGGAAGTGCGTGGTGACCTCGCGCATGCTCGCGTGCATCTCCCGGCAGTAGTCCACGAACCCGACCTGCGGGTCGATATGGCAGAAGCGCTCGTAGAACGCGTGCTTGAAGTACAGCTGGATGGTGGCGGTGGTCAGTTCGTCCTTCGCCGAGAAATGGCGGTACACCGTCCCCACGCTGACGCCCGTGGCGTTGGCAAGGCCGCGCACCGAAAGCGCCGACACCCCGTTTTTCTCCGCGATCTGATACGCGTTCTCCAACAGCTCTTCCCGAGAAACAATGCTTTGAGCCATAAGGCGCCCCTCGCAATCGAACTATCGCACCTGCAAACCGGATGGGTTTTGGAAACCATAGTAACCCGATTCCGCAAAACCCTACGGCTTCGTTACCTGCTCGATAGCCCCCATACGCAAAACGGCCGGGCGCGCAATGCGTCCCGGCCGTTTCGAGGGAATCCCGCCCGAAGCGCGGGCAGAAAAGCTACTTCAAGGTCACGTTCTGCATCATGGGCATGGCATCTTCCCAGGTGATGCCGCTGTCGATGAACATGCGGACCGTGGTACCGCACGGAGCCACGGTGAACATGTAGTACGTGCCGGTCTGGGTGTAGCGCGTCCAGGTGGCGCCGTTGATGTCCACCTCGTCGATCTCGCCCTTGCCGCCGAAGTTGCCCTGCAGCGCCTCGGCTTCCTTCTGCGGAGCGCGCGAGCACGTGCTGGTGCTGAAGCGCTTCGTGGAGCCCTCGGGGTTGAACGTGGCGTCGCTGCTCTTCTCCTTGGTCTCGACGAGCGACCAGCCGTCGGCTGCCTTCACGCTATACGCAGCGTAGTCGACGCCGCCCTGCGCCTTGATGGCCTCGGCGGCCTCGACCGCGGCCTTGTAGCCGTCGGTTTCCTTGCCGGTGGTGTCGAAGCGCATGGTGCGCGGGTCGGTGCCGCCCGTGGCGTTCTTGTCGAACTGGACGGTGATCGGGCCGTAATAGTTGTCCTTGGTGGTCCAGAAGTAGACCCACTCGATGCTCTCACCAGGCTCGATAAGGGGATCGCCGTCCGTTTCCGCGCCTTCGCACAGCTCGGCGGGCGGGTTCTTGATGTCGTAGCTGAGCGTGTCGTGCGAGTCGAACACCGGGTCGCCGGCCTCATAGCCGCCGGGGGCGCCGGTGGTGATGAAGCTGAAGCGCTTCATGGCCTTGTCGTTGTTGTTCGTGATCTTCACGCGCAGCCAGAAGCCGTCCGCCTTGTAGACGTCGCCGCGGTAGTACGTGCCGTCGGCCAGCGATTCGACGGTGAAGCCCTCGACGTCGATCGACTGGGACTGGTACGCGGCCTGCGTTGCGGCCGTGCCGTCGCCCGAGCCGCCCTGGCCGCCCTCGGTGCCGCCGCAGCCGGCCATCGTGCACGCAAGCGCCGCGGACAACGCGACGGCGGGCACGCCCATCATTACCTTCTTCACTACGGGTTTCACCATGTTCACCACTCCCTTTCGCTTCCCGTTGCGAAAGCCGCCTCCTCCCCGGCGACCACCGCTACGTCAGGTTTCGAAACGCCAAAGCCCGAAGCACCCGGCCCGGACCTTGGCTCTTGAGAAGAGTATGCCGCGCAACAGGCATGCCGCGAAGCGACCTGCGGCCCAAATGCCGGGCGCGCAAGCCACCCCGCGGCCAAAACACGCGCCGCCGCAGCCGAGCCGCCCGGCAGCCGCCAGACGCCCCGCGCGGCCCGCTTCCCTACTTCAGCACCACGTTCTGCACCATGGGAAGCGCATCGTCCCAGGTCAGCTTGGAACCGATGACCATCGAGACCGTCTTACCGGACGGCGCCTCGACGAACAGCGAGACGGCACCGGATTCCGCGGTGTAACGCACCCACGTGACGCCGTTGATCTCGGCCTCGTCGATCACGCCCTTCTTCTTGGAGCCTTGCCTGGCCTCCGCCTCCATCATCGGGGAGGTGCTGAACGTGCGCATGTCGATGGAGGAGATAGCCTCGTCGCCGTGCTTGAAGTCGCAGCCCTCGTACTTCTCATCGATGCGGTCGCCGAGCTTCCAGCCGTCAGCGGGGATGATGCTGTACGACGGGTAATCGATGCCGCCCTGCGCCTCGATGGCTTCCGCCGCCTCGCGCGCCGCCTTGAACTCATCGCTTTCGCGCCCGGTGGTGTCGAAGTGCATCGCGCTGGGGTTGGAATCGCCGGACGAGGAGCTGTCGAACTCGACGGTGATCGGGCCGTAGTAGTTGTCCTTGGTGGTCCAGAAGTAGATGAACTCGACGCTCTGACCAGGCTCGATCTTGGTGTTGGCGTCCATCTGCGCGCCTTCGCCCAGCTCAACGGCCTGCGTCTTGGTGTCGGCGTTGAGACGCTGGTCGCCGGAGGCGTCGAACACCGCATCGCCCGCGTCGAAGGTGCCGACGGCGGCACGCGCGCTGAACGCGGAAGGTGCTTTTGCGGACTCGTTGTTGTTCGTGATCTTCACGCGCAGCCAGAAGCCGTCCTGCCGCTCGGCGGCGCCGCGATAGTACGAGCCATCGCCGACGGACTCGATGGTGAAGCCCGCGACCTCGGCGGTCTGCACGCCGTTAACCGTCTGACCTGCGGGCGCGTTGTCGCCCGATTCGCCCTGGCCGCCCTCGGTGCCGCCGCAGCCTGCCATCGTGCACGCAAGCGCCGCGGACAACGCGACGGCAGGCACCCCGAACGCAACCTTCCTCATCATGGGTCTCATCATCTTCATCACTCCCTTTCGCATCGCGGATCGCAAGCCGCTCCCCCTCCGGCGCCGCACGCGCCAAAGCCGGCTTCTAAGGCAATTGTCCCGCGCGAAGAAGCGTCCGCGAAGCCACCCATGGCCCAAAGCAAGCACCCCCACGCGCCACACGGCCAAGATAGGGAGCGCGAATGCGACGGGTAGGCGCTGGAGGGAGGAGCGCGAACGGGTCGGGAAGCGACGATGCGAAGAAGCGAAAACGGCCATATTTGCGAAAGGACGCTTCCGACCGCAAGGGCCAGCCCAAGTCTGCGACTACAATAATGTCGCAAACCAACAAGCAAGGAAGAGAGCGCATGTCAACGTTCGAGCAAGCGAAAGAAGTGTTGAAGCGCTGCTTCGGGCACGATGGGTTTCGCCCGGAGCAGGAAAGGGCCATCAAGGCCATCATGGGGAAACGCGACGTGCTGGCCGTCATGTCCACCGGTGCGGGCAAATCGCTGATCTACCAGGTCCCCGCCGTCGCGCTCGGCGGCACCACCATCGTGGTATCTCCCCTGGTCTCGCTCATGAGCGACCAGGTGAGGAAGCTCGTTGAGCTGGGCCTGCATCCCGCTTTCCTTAACAACACGCTCAGCCTTCGGGCACAGGAAAAAGTTCGGAACCGCATCAAAAGCGGCGAGTTTCAGATCCTGTACGTTGCGCCGGAGCGCTTGTCGAACCCGGCCTTCCTGTCGGCCATTGAGAACCTCGCGATCCCCCTCGTCGCCGTCGATGAGGCCCATTGCATCAGCGAATGGGGCCACGACTTCCGCGGCGACTACCGCGAGATCAGCGCGTTCATCGAGCGGTTCGACCGGCGCCCGACCGTGGTCGCGCTGACGGCGACGGCGACTCCGAGGGTCCGCAGGGACATCATCAAGTCCCTTGGCCTGCAAAGCCCCTTGGAGATAGTCTCCTCGTTCGACCGCGCCAACCTTTCGCTTTCCGTTGTGCACATGCCCCACGACGAGCGCGAATCGTGGTGCGTACGGGCCGCGCGTTCGAGGGGAAGCGAGTGCGGCATCTTCTATTGCGTCACGATTTCCGAAACCGAGCGGATCCACAACGCGCTCAGGCGGGCAGGCGTGTCCGCCGCGCTCTACCACGGCAAGCTGGGCAACGACGCGAAGAAGGCGGCGCAGGATGCGTTCATGACGGGGCGGGCGCCGGTGATGGTCGCGACGTCGGGGTTCGGCATGGGCATCGACAAGCCCGATGTGCGCTACGTGGTCTGCTGCGGCATGCCGCTTTCGATCGAGAGCTACTATCAGCAGATCGGCCGCGCGGGGCGCGACGGAAAGCCCGCCGACACGATCATGCTATGGGACGAGCAGGATCTGCAAACCGCCCTGTTCATGGCGGAAGCGGTTGGCGAAGGCCAGAACGGCCCGCAGCGCTCCAGGCAAAAGGGGCTCGCCTTCGACATGCGGGATTTTTGCAGAGAAGAGGACACCTGCCGGCGCGATCTCATTTTGCGCTACTTCGGCGAGAAAGCCCCTGATGACGGAGGGTGCGGGAGATGCGATAACTGCGCGGCGCCCGTCGACGGCATCGTGCGCGCCGAGGACGCCAGGCCGCTGACCGACGACGAGCGAGATCTTTTCGCTAGCCTGAAGAGCGCGTGCGCTGCAGTAGCGAACGGGAATGGTTCCGGCAGTGCCGGCGGCGTTCTGACCGAGCGCGCGTTGCGCGGCATCTGCCGCAAAAGGCCGGGAAATCTCGAGCAGCTTTTGAAGGTCGACGGAATGACCGCAAAAGCTGCGCAGACGTATGGCGCCCAGATTCTCGCAGTTATCGAAACGGGCGAGATTCCCGCTTCCGTCAAGCCGCTCGAAATGCCCGATGTGCCCGAGGCGCTAAGCGACGCCTTGATCGCGACGATCCGAGCACTCGGCAGCGAAGCACGCAGGGCAGTCGTCCTCAAAGTGGCATGCGGAAAAAGCGAACCCGGGACAAAGGCCGACGATTACGAAAGCCTACCATGCTGGGGATCCGCCGGCCCCGACCGCGCCAAAGCGAAGCACGCCCTAGACGCGCTCATAGCCTGCGGGACAGTGGGGCAAAAGCCCGGAGAGAAGCGCCTTCGCGTGATGGTGAAGGGCTAGAAGGGAAAGAATCTCGCGTTGCCCGGCCATTCCCGGTACTCAATCACGCAACAGGCGTGACAACACCTGATACGCAATGACGCGACAACCGTCCTTTGACACAGCGGCACCTCAGTATCTGATATTCGGCCGCCATTCGTAATGCGCTTCGACCATCTTTGCATAGCCGTAGCGCATTGCGAGAATCTTTTCGGCAACCTTATACGGATCGAGTGTGTTTCCGACTTTGCCGGCGTATTCGGGCTTGAGGAAGCCTTCGAGAACGGCATTTTTCGCCTCGGTTTCATCGCGCGAAAGGCTTGTTTCGTCACGATGGCGCATGAATACCCGTACTACTATTCGTGATTCTCCTGTGCCTATCTCGTACTTCGCCATTCCGCCCGTCATGCTGAAAACCTCCCTAGCATCGCCAACACCCCTTTCTACATTTCGATATCGCGCAAATGTTCCTGCGAGAATACTTCAGGCGGCACCACCCCGCGATTCGCGTGTCAGCAAAGGAAATCGACAGCGGCATCGAGAACGCGCCATCGTTCCTGCAAGCTTTGCACCGACATCACATTGGAGCGCGGGAGCAAAATGCTCACCATCGATGCAAGTGCTATGGGCGGATACTGACACTGCACTACGGGAACGAGAAACTGAGCGCGAACAACCGCAACCAGATCCTGTCATACGTGCTTCACGCGGAATATGAATACGAGCTCGATGTGTCAGGCATGCTGCCGTACGCCCAGACCGAGAAGGAGCGCCGCATGCGCGAGACATGGAACGAGTTTGGGCATGAATTCCACTGCAGGACGCTCAACCTGAACCGGGAGTTTAGAGAGATCGCCGCCGAGCTTGATGAGATCGCGGCACTTATGTACGCGCAACAAGCGGATTTGAAAGCCGGCGAACGAAAAGGGACGCAAGCAAACTGCCGGGCCACGATGGTCCGGGTTGGTCAGCATTGACAGCCCCTTGCGATTCCAGCATCGCAATCCCCCAACGCGAAAAGGGGCATTCAACACGACAAAACGCCTGATTCAAGTTGTCTAATAGCTGACCCGCTTATCGCGATGATAAAATATAGTGCTTAACGCTAAATTGTTAACCAGGCGGCGTTTAATAGCCAGTATTTGGATTTGAGGCATCGCATGGAAATCGTTGAGTATTCAAACATCAGCATCTTCAACGAAGATGCCTTCGAACAGGGCATCATAGATCATCTTTGCTCCGCGCACGGTTATGAGCACCTCTATGGCCCCGATGTCCAGCGATCATCCGACGCCTTCGACGATGCCTTTTTGCCCGATATCATCGGCCCTGCACTCGAGCGAATAAACCCCAATGTCAATCGACGCGCCTTAGACCTCGCTATCGCAAAAATCAAGGAAATCGAGGGCGGGACCCTCGTTGCTAAGAACAAAGCCTTCACGGACATGCTGCAAGGCGGCGTGGAAGTTCGCTGGTTCGACGGCAAGGAAGACCGCAACGATATCGTTCGTCTCGTCGACTTCGACAATCCCGATCGCAACGATTTTCATGTCGTAAATCAATGGACCTTCATTGAGCGGGGAACGAATAAGCGTCCCGACGTTATCGTATTCGTGAACGGACTGCCGCTCGTTCTCTTCGAGCTGAAATCGCCCGCTCGTGCCGAAGCCGATAACGAAGATGCCTACCAGCAGATTCAAAACTACAAGCACCAAATCCCAACGCTATTCGTATACAACGCCTTCTGCGTTATCAGCGACATGCTACACACTAAGGTCGGCACCATCACCGCTAATGAATCTCGCTTCGTTTCATGGAAGAGCACCGACGGCAGTTACGAGGCAACCCAATTCGCTGACTGGAAGACGCCGCTAGACGGCATGTTTCCCAAGGCGCGTCTCATCAGCCTTTTGAAGAACTTCGTCCTATTCTCGGAAGACATTAAGATTCTCGCTGGCTACCACCAATACTTCGCCGTGAACAAAGCCCTCGAGAGCGTACACGAGGCCATCGGCGGCGATGGCAAGGGCGGCGTCTTCTGGCATACCCAGGGATCTGGCAAATCTCTTTCAATGGTGTTCCTTGCTCACCTCCTCGAAGAAAAACTCAACAGCCCTACCATCGTGGTAATTACCGACCGCAACGACCTCGACTCACAGCTGTTCACGCAGTTCTCCAAATGCGCAGACTTCCTGCGCCAGACGCCTGTGCAGGCACAGAGCAGAGCCGATCTTGCTAAACAGATTTCAAGCCGCCGCGCCAACGGCATCATCTTCACCACAATGCAGAAGTTCGAAGAAGAGACGTCTGCACTTTCCGAGCGCGAAAACGTTGTCGTCATGGTCGACGAGGCGCACCGTGGGCAATACGGCTTTGAGGAGAAGTTCGACCGGGAGGGCAAGAAGCACACGGGCACCGCGCTGCTCATCCGCCGTGCTTTACCGAACGCGACGTTTATCGGCTTCACCGGCACGCCCATTTCTGCCGAAGACCGCTCAACTCGCGAGGTTTTTGGCGACTACATCGACGTTTACGACATGACGCAGGCAGTGGAAGACGACGCCACGCGACCCGTGTTCTACGAAAGCCGCGTCGTTGCGCTCAAGCTTGATCAGGGCATCCTTTCCAAAGTCGATGACGAGTACGAAAAGCTCACCGAGCAAGCCAACGCCGAGACCATCGACGCGAGTAAACGAGACTTCGCGAATCTAGACGCCGTTCTGGGCGCGCCCGAGGTAATAGACGCGCTATGCCGGGACATCGTGGAGCACTACGAGACAAACCGCGCGCATGAGCTCACCGGCAAGGCGATGATCGTAGCCTACTCGCGCCCCGCCGCCATGGCTATTTACCAGCGAATTTGCGATCTTCGCCCCTCCTGGAAAGAGGAGGGCAAGCTCGGAGTCGTCATGACCATGAGCAATCAGGACCCCGAATGGTGGTTCGACGTAGTTGGCAACAAAGCCCGCGTCAAAGAGATGGCAAAACGCTTCAAGGACGACACGGACCCGCTTAAGATCGTGATAGTCGTAGACATGTGGCTCACCGGCTTCGACGTGCCAAGCCTCGCCACCATGTATATATACAAGCCCATGCGCGGATATAACCTGATGCAGGCTATCGCTCGCGTGAACCGCGTATACAAGGACAAGGTGGGCGGATTAGTCGTCGACTACGTAGGCATAGCCAACGCCCTCAAACGCGCCATGAAAGACTACACCAAGCGCGACCAGAAGAAGTACGGCGACATGGACATCGGCAAAACCGCCTACCCAAAATTCCTGGAGAAGCTTGCCGTCTGCCGCGATAAGATGTTCGGCTTCGACTACTCCGAGTTCCTGACCACCGAATCCGCTGCTCGCCGAAGCGAGCTCATAACAGGCGGCGTGAACCACATTCTCGCGCCCGGCGACGAAGATACTGCCCACGACTTTGTAGAGCAAGCAGGCGTTATGCTCAAGGCCTACGGGCTCTCCAAGAGCCGCGCTACCGACGCTCAGCGCGTTGAGGCAGGCTATTTCCAAGTTGTCCGCGAGCTCATCCTGCAGCTCACCGAACAGGGCGGCTGCCGCGGCGGGAGTGGCGGCAGACTCACCCTCAAGCAAGTGAATGAGCGGATCAACGCCCTGCTTGAGCATAATATCGTCCACACCGATGGCGTAATAGACCTGTTCAAAGTTGAAGATGAGACGGTTTCTATCTTCGATCCGAAGTTCCTGACAAGCCTCTCGCGCATGAAGGAGAAGAACCTAGCGTACGAACTTCTAAAAAAGCTCATCGACGACCAGATCAAGGGCTACCGAAAGAAAAGCGTAACGCAAGCAAAAAAGTACTCCGAGCTCATGCAAAGCATGGTGAATAGCTACCTGAACGGGCAGCTCACAAACGCCGAAGTGTTCGAAGAGATGCTCAAGATGGCCAAGGAAATGCTTTCCGAGAATCAGAAGGCAAAGGAGCTCGGACTCACCGATGAGGAGTTTGCATTCTACGAGGCACTGACGCAGCCACAAGCCATCGCCGACTACTACCGTGAGAAAAACGATGAGCTGGTCGCCATCACACAAGAACTCGCCGCGAAGATGCGCGAGATGCGCACGGTAGACTGGCAAAAGAAGCAAAGCACCCGCGCCGCCATGCGCGTAGCGATAAAGCGTTTGCTCAAGCATCATAAGTACCCGCCCGAGGGCATGGAATCAGCACTTTGCACCGTAATGGAGCAGTGCGAGCTCTGGGCAGACAACGTAGCATAAAGGAGCATTTGAATGGCCGAGGCCAATGCATACGAAAAGGAATTGAAAACGGCCGCCGAGATATAGGGGCCGCCACGACCGTGATCAGTGCCGCTGAGACCCTAAAGGATTCGGCACAACCCGTCCTCAATTCAGACGAAGACAAGGTTGCTACCAAGAAGGCAAAAGACACCTCAATGAAGAATAGGAACTGAAACCATGCCAAGGACTAAGAAGGATACAAAGAACACCGCTGACGTCGGCTTTGAAAAGCAGCTGTGGGACGCGGCGGACGTGCTGCGCGGTAACCTTGACGCCGCCGAGTACAAAAATGTCGTATTGGGTCTCATCTTCCTGAAATATCTCTCGGATCGATTCGACGAACGATACCAGGAGCTTGTCGCAGAGGGCTATGGCAACGAGGAGGACCGCGACTGTTACATGGAACAAAACGTCTTCTTCGTGCCCGAAGAAGCGCGCTGGGCGAATATCGCCCAAGCCGCGCATACGCCTGAGATCGGTCAGATTATTGATAGCGCTATGCGCGCCATCGAGCGCGAAAACGACAAGCTCAAGGACGTGCTGCCCAAGAACTTCGCTCGCCCCGAATTGGATAAGCGCCGTTTGGGCGACGTGGTCGATCTGTTCACCAACGTGCAAATGACCGATAACAAAAGCGAGAAGGACCTGTTAGGTCGCGCCTACGAGTACTGTCTACAAAAATTCGCGTCGATGGAAGGCAAAAACGCCGGCGAATTCTATACGCCGTCTTGCATCGTGCGCACGCTGGTGGAGATTCTTCAGCCCTTCCACGGCCGCGTGTACGACCCCTGCTGCGGCAGCGGCGGCATGTTCGTGCAGTCCGCTGCATTTGTCGAGCACCACGGCGGCAACGTGATACAAGACATCACCATCTTCGGCCAGGAGAGCAACCCTACCACCTGGAAGCTCGCGAAGATGAACCTCGGCATCCGAGGCGTCGAAGCAGACCTTGGCAACTACGCTGATACCTTCAGCGATGACTAGCATAAGAACGAGAAGTTCGATTACGTACTGGCGAATCCCCCGTTCAATCTAAAGAACTGGGGCGGCGAGGCGCTGCGTGAAGACGTACGCTGGAAATATGGTGCACCTCCCACCGGCAACGCGAACTTTGCCTGGATGCAACACATGATTTGGCACCTGAACAGCTCGGGCAAAATCGGTCTGGTGCTTGCCAATGGCTCACTCTCCAGCCAGACAAGCGGCGAGGGCGATATTCGCCGCGCCATCGTAGAGGATGACCTGGTTGAAGGCATCGTAGCCATGCCAGGACAGCTGTTCTACAGCACCCAGATTCCCGTGTGCCTGTGGATCTTAACCAAGAAGAAGGATCAGCCCGGCAAGACGCTGTTCGTCGACGCCCGCGAGATGGGTACAATGGTCACTCGTAAGCTGCGCGAGTTCACTGATGAGGACATCGCCAAAGTTGCGGGCGCATTCGACGCATTCCGCAAAGGCGAACTCGAGCCCGAGAAGGGCTTTAGCGCCATGGTCGACCTGGACGAGATCGCCAAGCAAGATTTCATTCTGACGCCTGGTCGTTATGTGGGTATCGCCGAAGCCGAGGACGACGGCGAACCCTTCGAAGAGAAAATGGCGCGCCTTACCAGCGAAATTTCAAAGTGCTTTGAGGAGTCCAACCGTCTGCAGGAGCAGATCAAGAAGAATCTGGAGGCGATTGGGTATGGGATGTAAGCACGTACGACTCTCTGACGTTGCGATATTAACGCCTGGTTTCGCTTTCAAATCAAAGGAATTTGGTAATTACGATGCCAAAGCGATAAAAATTACCGATGTTTCTGATGGCTGTTGCTCTTCCGATTTAGCGGGCGTTAAAATCGATGAGTATTCTCTCGCGAAGATGAAGAAGTATCTTGTCCATCCGGGTGATTATTTCCTGGCAATGACCGGATCTATAGGCAAAGTTGGCCGAATTACCAGCGGCAACGCTTATTTGAATCAGCGAGTCCTTGGAGTGCAACCGTCTGCCGCTATCAACAAAGGATATCTTTGGCACCTCTTGAACTCCGATGATTTCAAGAATCATTTATTGACACACATTGATAGCCACTCCGTTCAAGCCAATATATCGACTAAGTCCGTGGGGTCATTTGAGTTTGATCTTCCCGAACGAAATATTCAAGATGCCGTAGCTTCGGTTCTGGGCTCTTTTGATTCAAAGATTCAGTGCAACACTAGACTAAATGGCTATTTAGCTGATGCTGTTGACGGGCTGTTCGAGAAAGCTCTTGGGCAAGCCGAAGAAAAAACGCTTACCGACGTTGTTGAGATACTAAGCGGCGGAACGCCCAAGACGAAAATTAGCGAATACTGGGAAGACGGTGAAATTCCCTTCTTCGGACCAGGCGATGCAAATGGTTCTACATATTGTCTAACGACAGCCAAACACATAACGCAATTGGGCCTCGAAAACTGCAATAGTGAGCTTTACCCTGTTGATACAGTTTTCTTAACAGCAAGGGGGACCGTCGGGAAGGTCGCAATGGCGGGCAAGCCAATGGCCATGAATCAATCTTGCTTTGCGTTTAGAGGTCTGGGTGTTTCGCAGCCTGCGGTATATCAAATAATAAAGAGAGCCGTAAGGTCGCTCAAAGCCAAAGCCAACGGCGCTACATTCGCTGCAATCAACACACGTGACTTGAAGATTGAGGCGATTCTAGTTCCGTCGGACGAAAAGCTCACAGCCTTTGAAGAAGAGGCCGCATCGCTGCACTCCATGATGCGCGTAAATGAAGAGGAGTCATTGAAGTTAAGCTCGCTTCGCGACGCGTTGCTTCCTAAGCTTATAGCGGGTGAGATTGATGTCTCGAAGATTGACCTCACGCAGCTAAATAGCCATTTAGCCTAGCGTTTGCTTCGATTTTCGCGTCAAGCGTTCCGAGGACTGCGACGACCTGCTCTTGCTCTTTGAGCGAAGGCAGGTCAACTTCTTGCCTTGACAGGGTTTTAACCGATAAACCCGGCTGCGCCGATTGTGCCGAGAGGCGCCCCGGATGCATCGTCGACAGTCGATACGCGAGGTAATGCGAATCATTGCATTCGTTGGCAACGGCTACAATAGCGTGTTCCGTCATGTATGCTTTACCCGAATGAAATCGAACATTTCCGCAAGCGACGCCTTGCCTGCCAATAACTGCACATTCTCCGTCAAAGTTAAATGCTTCCGTATAGCCGCGAAGTCCGTTTCCTCCGATGACGGGACAGTCGCCATCGTCTTGTATCTTGGTCGCTCTGATTGATTTGCCGCTGCTTAATCTGCTGCAGACGTCTCCAAGTTTATGGCGTTTCATCCCAAGTACTTCCTATGCGATGCCCTCACATTGCTCTGATTCACCATAGCATAATGCATAGTGGTGTCGATTTTTGCGTGGCCCAACAGCTTTTGCACCTGCTCAATTGGCATTCCCTTATCGATGGCGTGCGTAGCCAGCGTTCGTCGGAACTTATGGGGATGTACTCGCCCGATGTCTATCCTGCTGCTTAGCTTTCTCATGATCCATTCGATAGATCCAACAGTGATGCGTCGCGCTCCCGTTAATGTGGCAAAAAGCGCAGGGTTCGCGTCAATTCGGCTTTCCAAGTAGGCTCCGAGACTCAATTTAGCCCGCGCGTCAAAGTATACGGGCCGTTGCTTATTGCCTTTGCCGGTCACGATGCATTCGCGCTCATAAAAGTTGATGTCATCGCGATTCAGCCTAACTAATTCTCCGATACGCATTCCGGTAGAAGACAACATGTCAACAATCGCGCGATCACGCGCATTATCGCACGACGCGCGAACAATTTCTAACTGCTCGTCCGTGAATGTTTCCTTGGCAACAACAGCGGTCTTCACTCGCTTAATCCTTCGAACAGGACTCTTAACGATATAGTCCTCATCCTCAAGCCAAGAAAAGAAGCTCGACATAATACGTCGGATATTGTCGATAGTTACTTTGCTACTTCCACGCGAAGTCTCGTAATCGTTGAGATACTTCCGCAAGTCATCGCTGTTAATTTGCGTATAAGGCTTCGCCACCGAACCGGTCATCTTCCGCAGCGTGTTCTCATAATACTCCAGAGTTTTAAGCGAACAGCCCTCGACTTCTTTAGCGGTGAGAAACGTTTTGAGCAAAGCAGCATTGGTCTCATTGCCTTGCGGCACAAAAGCGCGCTCTAGTGCTACCTTCAGTCGCTTCAACTGGCTTGGTATAAGAACTGGCTGCATTTCGGCAAGTATGACGTTTATGGTGGCTTCCACAGGGATCCTCGCTGTTGATAAGATTGGCTAATCGGGTTGATTTGGATTGCTCTCATAGCAAAGGCACAGGTGACGGCACATATGGTCTTAGGCTGGGAAATTATCGCTTCGTGCGTGTCTACCGGAGTAGCTATCCTTGCTTTGTTTGTATCACTCAGACAAGGGCGAATGGCCAATCGACAGAACCTATTCGACCGCCGTTTGAGAATCTGGATCATCACCGAGAAGCTTATGCAGCTTTACCGGATTAACTCTGAGCTGTTGAAGAAAGACAATGAGGCGCAATTCACCATCGATCTATGCTTTGAGCGGCTGACCAATACGACTTATCTCCAGGAGATTTCTGCCGCTATTTCGCATGTGCTTGAAAGCGGGCATCAGCTGAGGCTTCATCTAAAACTCGATGAGATGAAGTCCCTTTCGATGGAAGCGACTTTCGTGTTCAAAGGTCAACCGAAAACGACGATCGCCGAGTTCATCGATGCTTATCAGGCGCTTCTGTTCACGATTTACCAATATCAAATTATTCTGAATGAGATGCAGGCAAATAAAGCAGAAGCTCTCTGGTCGCTTGAAGAGCGATACAGAGAAGAGCTCTACCAAGCCGAAGACAGACTTACCGCAGCATACGAAAAGCTTGCCGGCAAACGGTTGATTGGCAAGATTCGGCGACAGATCAGACTCGATAGCACTCTGGTTGATTACTTGAATACCTTCCGCTAAATGGCTATTTAGAAGAACTGGCACGCGCCATGTATATGAGCGCAATGCAAGAACATGCAGATAGTGCCGCGCTGCGCGATTTAGCAGAATTCAATCCGGAAACGTATTCACCTAAAGAAAACTGGAATGCTGTAAGCTACATTGATACCAGCGCCCTTATGCTAAACAATCTGGCAGGGCTTCAGCACTTCAACCTCGCCGAAGAAAAGCTTCCAGCCAGAGCTCGTCGCAAGGTCTCCAACGGTGACATTCTCTACTCAACCGTTAGGCCCAATCAAAACCATTATGGATTGCTGTACGGTCCGGAGCCGCATATGTTGGCCTCTACAGCTTTTGCAGTAATACGACCAAACGATACGGTCATGTCCCCGCTTGTCTACCTCGCACTTACAGATGCGAGAATTACCAAGACGCTCCAGCAGCTTGCCGAAACAAGCACTTCAACCATTCCGTCGATTAGACCAGTAGACCTTGAGCGAATTGCTGTACTAGTACCGTCGGATGAATGCGGGAATGAAATTGCCGCTCAAATTGGAACAGCCTTCAAACAGATCGATTGCAATAAACGCGAAAATCGTAAGCTTGCCGCCCTCCGTGACGCTCTTCTCCCCAAACTCATGTCGGGCGAAATTGACGTCTCGGAGGTTGACCTCACGCAGCTAAATAGCCATTTAGCCTAGCGTTTGCTTCGATTTTCGCGTCAAGCGTTCCGAGGACTGCGACGACCTGCTCTTGCTCTTTGAGCGAAGGCAGGTCAACTTCTTGCCTTGACAGGGTTTTAACCGATAAACCCGGCTGCGCCGATTGTGCCGAGAGGCGCCCCGGATGCATCGTCGACAGTCGATACGCGAGGTAATGCGAATCATTGCATTCGTTGGCAACGGCTACAATAGCGTGTTCCGTCATGTATGCTTTACCCGAATGAAATCGAACATTTCCGCAAGCGACGCCTTGCCTGCCAATAACTGCACATTCTCCGTCAAAGTTAAATGCTTCCGTATAGCCGCGAAGTCCGTTTCCTCCGATGACGGGACAGTCGCCATCGTCTTGTATCTTGGTCGCTCTGATTGATTTGCCGCTGCTTAATCTGCTGCAGACGTCTCCAAGTTTATGGCGTTTCATCCCAAGTACTTCCTATGCGATGCCCTCACATTGCTCTGATTCACCATAGCATAATGCATAGTGGTGTCGATTTTTGCGTGGCCCAACAGCTTTTGCACCTGCTCAATTGGCATTCCCTTATCGATGGCGTGCGTAGCCAGCGTTCGTCGGAACTTATGGGGATGTACTCGCCCGATGTCTATCCTGCTGCTTAGCTTTCTCATGATCCATTCGATAGATCCAACAGTGATGCGTCGCGCTCCCGTTAATGTGGCAAAAAGCGCAGGGTTCGCGTCAATTCGGCTTTCCAAGTAGGCTCCGAGACTCAATTTAGCCCGCGCGTCAAAGTATACGGGCCGTTGCTTATTGCCTTTGCCGGTCACGATGCATTCGCGCTCATAAAAGTTGATGTCATCGCGATTCAGCCTAACTAATTCTCCGATACGCATTCCGGTAGAAGACAACATGTCAACAATCGCGCGATCACGCGCATTATCGCACGACGCGCGAACAATTTCTAACTGCTCGTCCGTGAATGTTTCCTTGGCAACAACAGCGGTCTTCACTCGCTTAATCCTTCGAACAGGACTCTTAACGATATAGTCCTCATCCTCAAGCCAAGAAAAGAAGCTCGACATAATACGTCGGATATTGTCGATAGTTACTTTGCTACTTCCACGCGAAGTCTCGTAATCGTTGAGATACTTCCGCAAGTCATCGCTGTTAATTTGCGTATAAGGCTTCGCCACCGAACCGGTCATCTTCCGCAGCGTGTTCTCATAATACTCCAGAGTTTTAAGCGAACAGCCCTCGACTTCTTTAGCGGTGAGAAACGTTTTGAGCAAAGCAGCATTGGTCTCATTGCCTTGCGGCACAAAAGCGCGCTCTAGTGCTACCTTCAGTCGCTTCAACTGGCTTGGTATAAGAACTGGCTGCATTTCGGCAAGTATGACGTTTATGGTGGCTTCCACAGGGATCCTCGCTGTTGATAAGATTGGCTAATCGGGTTGATTTGGATTGCTCTCATAGCAAAGGCACAGGTGACGGCACATATGGTCTTAGGCTGGGAAATTATCGCTTCGTGCGTGTCTACCGGAGTAGCTATCCTTGCTTTGTTTGTATCACTCAGACAAGGGCGAATGGCCAATCGACAGAACCTATTCGACCGCCGTTTGAGAATCTGGATCATCACCGAGAAGCTTATGCAGCTTTACCGGATTAACTCTGAGCTGTTGAAGAAAGACAATGAGGCGCAATTCACCATCGATCTATGCTTTGAGCGGCTGACCAATACGACTTATCTCCAGGAGATTTCTGCCGCTATTTCGCATGTGCTTGAAAGCGGGCATCAGCTGAGGCTTCATCTAAAACTCGATGAGATGAAGTCCCTTTCGATGGAAGCGACTTTCGTGTTCAAAGGTCAACCGAAAACGACGATCGCCGAGTTCATCGATGCTTATCAGGCGCTTCTGTTCACGATTTACCAATATCAAATTATTCTGAATGAGATGCAGGCAAATAAAGCAGAAGCTCTCTGGTCGCTTGAAGAGCGATACAGAGAAGAGCTCTACCAAGCCGAAGACAGACTTACCGCAGCATACGAAAAGCTTGCCGGCAAACGGTTGATTGGCAAGATTCGGCGACAGATCAGACTCGATAGCACTCTGGTTGATTACTTGAATACCTTCCGCTAAATGGCTATTTAGAAGAACTGGCACGCGCCATGTATATGAGCGCAATGCAAGAACATGCAGATAGTGCCGCGCTGCGCGATTTAGCAGAATTCAATCCGGAAACGTATTCACCTAAAGAAAACTGGAATGCTGTAAGCTACATTGATACCAGCGCCCTTATGCTAAACAATCTGGCAGGGCTTCAGCACTTCAACCTCGCCGAAGAAAAGCTTCCAGCCAGAGCTCGTCGCAAGGTCTCCAACGGTGACATTCTCTACTCAACCGTTAGGCCCAATCAAAACCATTATGGATTGCTGTACGGTCCGGAGCCGCATATGTTGGCCTCTACAGCTTTTGCAGTAATACGACCAAACGATACGGTCATGTCCCCGCTTGTCTACCTCGCACTTACAGATGCGAGAATTACCAAGACGCTCCAGCAGCTTGCCGAAACAAGCACTTCAACCATTCCGTCGATTAGACCAGTAGACCTTGAGCGAATTGCTGTACTAGTACCGTCGGATGAATGCGGGAATGAAATTGCCGCTCAAATTGGAACAGCCTTCAAACAGATCGATTGCAATAAACGCGAAAATCGTAAGCTTGCCGCCCTCCGTGACGCTCTTCTCCCCAAACTCATGTCGGGCGAAATTGACGTCTCGGAGGTTGACCTCACGCAGCTAAATAGCCATTTAGCAAAGTGCTTTATCTTCATCATGACTAGTCTCAGCATATGCAGACAAGGACGGGTACTCGGGCGAACTCCTCTACCCCCGCAAATTCGTCCGCGCTCCTAATAACACCCACTGCTTATCATCACCAAGACCCATAACAACTCTCGTGGCTTGATATCGAGAACGACACTAGCGCCTATCACAGCGCCACCGCTAGAATTGGAAAAGAATTGTGAAGGCGCATATTCAGTAAAAGCTCGTTAATGCAAACGGTGAAGAACACCTTGCCAACGAGCAAATCGCCAAGAAAGGATTCTAATAATGTTGTCCTTTGAGGAGTTCGAAGAGATTTACAACTTGATTCCTGGCAAGCCTGAATTCGAGCTTTGGTTCGATGAAGGCGCCCTTAGCTACACGATCATCAAGTATGCCGATTACGCTACCTTTTAGCGTTGCGATAACGGGTCTCACGGCAGTGGCGAGTTCGAATGCCCGAGCCAGGAGGCGCTTCTTAGCGCCAACCTCCTCGGCGGATTAAATCATCGCAGGGGCTGGAGGCGCATTCAGAGCATCGCCGCATCGGACAGCTGGCGCTTGAACGACCCGAACGACCTTCAGCACTTGAAGCAACACTGCCATCGCTACTAAAGTTGTCGTGCCATATCCTGCCACCATGCCGGTGAAAGCTATGCACCCGCGCGCAAGCACGCCAGGAGACCGGTCAATCATCTAAGATCGAGCCCCGCCACCGGCAGGATAATACCCGCAACCGACCACCGAACCGAAGGCGCGGCATGGCGGGCAACCGCAAACAGCGCACGTCCAAGCAACTCACAGCCCAACATCGTAACAACCGCGATCAACCCCATCCCACCAACCAAGCCCCAGGAGGAATGATGCCCGCCGAATTATTGCAGCGCGAAGCAACAGAGTTCCATACCCCATTGGGAACGTTTCGCGTCACAGGACCGCACGGGCCCATTCCTTTCGCGGTCTCGCGGCACCCCGTACCGGATTCCCACAAGGGCGCTCTCAAGCAGTACTATTCCCTCAGCATTAGCCTTGATGATCTCATCGCGGGAGAAGCGTACGTGGTCGAGTTCGACGGCCCCGACCTTGCATACGCGGACTCCGACGAGTTCGGCCAGTTGAACGAGGTGATCGCGAACGGCATCACGGTTAGCGTCTCCGGGTTCAACCCGAACGAGCAGGAAATCACGTGGCCCAAAGGCCCCTCGCCAGACCTCAAGGGTTACTACATCATCTGGGACGATCCGCGCGAAGGATGGTTCACCATCGTAAGATGCCAAGACCCGGGCGCCTACGATCACGCGAGCATCGACATCGGCTGGCTACCCACCGACCAGGACCACGGCGACGAACTCGCGCTCGTGCTGTTCTACTAGCCCCAAAAAAATCCCCCGGCGGCGCCACACAGCGCTGCCGGGGGAAACCCTACAGCAAGCAACTTCTACCCCGACTCGGGGCTCCCTTACTCGCCGTCCTCGTATACCACGTTACCGGCGCAGATGGTGTACTTCACCTTCCCGTAAAGGTCCTCCCCCGCAAACGGGGTGTTCGCCGCCTTCGAAACGAACTTCGAGCCCACGTGCCAGCGTTCGCCTTCGCTGAAGATCACCAGGTCGGCGTCGGCGCCTTCCGCGATCGCGCCCTTGTCCAGCTTGTAGAGCTTCGCCGGGTTCAGGCTCATCTTCTCGATCAGCTGCATGAGCGTCAGATGTCCCTTGCGCACAAGGTTCGTGATGCCCAGGGTAAGCGCGGTCTCCAGCCCGATGATGCCGCTGGGCGCCTCGGCGAACGGCTTGGCCTTCTCCTCGGCGGAATGCGGCGCGTGATCGGTGGCGATGATGTCGATCACGCCGTCCTTCAGGCCCTCGATGATGGCGTAACGGTCCGCCTGCGTTCGCAGCGGCGGGTTCATCTTCGCCATCGTGCCCTTCTCCAGCACGGCGTCCTCGGTCAGCGAGAAATGGTGCGGCGTGGCCTCGGCCGTCACGTGCGCGCCCATCTCCTTCGCCAGGCGCACCAGCCGCACGGAGTTCGCCGAGCTGATGTGCTGGATGTTCACCCGCGCGCCCGTGTGCAGCGCCAGCATGCAGTCGCGCGCCACCAGCACGTCCTCAGCCAGCGCGGGCGCGCCGCCCAGCCCCAGCGCCTTCGACACGGCGCCCTGGTTCACGCCCGGCGACTCGATGAACGCGCGGTCCTCCTCATGGAACGAAAGCGGCAGGTCGAGCTTCGCCGCGCGCTCCATCGCGCACTTGACCAGGGCCTCGTCCATCAGCGGGACGCCGTCGTCGGTGAAGCCCGCGGCCCCGTGGGCGGCAAGCTCCTCCATGTCCACCAGCTCGCGGCCCTGCATGCCGCGGCTGATGGTCGCGCACGTCAGCACGTTGATGCCGCAGCGCGCGCCGCGCTCGAGCACGTAGCCGAGCGTCTCCACGTTGTCCACGGGCGGCTTCGTGTTCGCCATGCACACCACGCTGGTGAACCCGCCGGCCGCGGCCGACGCGGCGCCGCTTTCGATGTCCTCCTTGTACGTGAAGCCCGGGTCGCGGAAATGCACGTGCACGTCCACCAGGCCCGGAGCCACCACGCAGCCCTTCGCCTCGATGATGCGCTCGTAGTCCTCCGAGCGCTGATACTTGCCGATCTTCGCTATCTTGCCGCCGTCTATCACCAGGTCGAGCACGTCGTCGATGCCGCGCGCCGGGTCGATGACGCGGCCGTCTTTCACCAGGATCATAGCGCCTCTTCCTTCAAATGCTCGTACATCACCATCGCGCCGTCGAGGATCGATTCGATGGTGGCGAACTCCTTCTTGTTGTGGCTGATGCCCTTCACGCACGGGATGAACACCATGCCCGTGTCGCAGATGTGCGCGAACGACATGGCGTCGTGACCTGCGCCGCTGATCATCAGGCGATGCGGGATGCGCAGGCGCTTCGCCGCGTCGAGCAGCTTCTGCTGCGTCTCGGACGACATCTCGATGGGCGGGATGTCGGAGGTTTTCTCGCGGAAGTACTTGAGGCGGCGCTTCTCGCAGATGCGCGTGCACGCGGCCTTCAGGCGCGCCTCCATGCGGTCGAGGCTGGCCACGTCGATGCCGCGCATGTCGATGCCCAGCTCCACCTCGCCGGGGATGACGTTGAGCGCGTTGGGGTGGTTCGTCACGACGCCCACCGTGGCCACGGACTGATGCATGGCCTCGGATTTGCCGATCTCCTCGACCTCCAGGATGATCTCGGCCGCCGCCGCGAGCGCGTCGGAACGCATGCCCATGGGCGTGGCACCCGAATGCTCCGCGCTGCCGTGCACGTGCACCTTGAAGCGGCGCGGGCCGGCGATGGTGCTCACGATTCCCACGGCGTCGCCGTATTCCTCCAGTACCTTGCCCTGCTCGATGTGCAGCTCAAGGTACTCGCGGATGCCTTGGATGCGGTCGGGCGTCAGGCTGTAGCCCTTGTGGTCGAACACCTCGTGCAGCGTCTCGCCCTGCTTGTTCACGGCTTCGCCCACGTCGTGCTTGTAGATCTCCTTGGTGATAAGGCCGCTGCCGATAGTGCTCCTGCCGAAGTTGCTGGACTCCTCGCAGCGCATGGCGCCCACGCGAATGGGCAGGTCAAGGCCATCGCGTTCGGCCCAGCCCATCACCAGCAGCCCGGCGATGATGCCCGCGACGCCGTCGTAGCGCCCGCCTTCGATCACCGAATCTAGGTGCGAGCCGACCAGCCGGAAGGGCTCGTCCATGCTGTACTGCGGACGGTACAGGTAGGTGTTCCCCACCTGGTCGGCGAAGTGGCCGTAGCCCTTCTCCTCGCCGAGTGCGCACAGAGCCCGGTGCATCTCGTCCTCGACCTCGGTGTAACCGAGCCGGGTCACGCCGCCCGACTCGCAGCTGCCGATGCCGTAGAACCGGTCGAAAAGGTATTCTGCATACTCAACGTCTTCGATAGCGTGCCGCATAGCTTCTCCTTTCGCATATCGGCATAGTAATCCAACGCGCCGGGGCGGCCCGCGACCACCACCGAAACCGCACTTCACAGGCAGAAAGCGCGGTGTATGCGACGCGATGGGCTCACGTAACCGACGCTCTCCTGGCCGTTGTATTTCAGGCTCGTAAATTCTGCAACAAACCCTTGCAAATAATCGGTATGAGAGTATTTTCATTGAAAGTTTGACCACTTGCGGAATAGGATGGAAATCACTATGCCACACAAAGAAAAAGCTTCCGAGATGAAGCACTACGCCGGCAAAGCCGTGTTCTCCGCGGCCATCGGCCACGCGCTCGACGGTCTGGACCTCATGATCTTGAGCTTCGCGCTCTCCGGCATCATCGCCACCTTCGGCGTTGACAACGCCACCGCCGGCTCGCTCACGTCCATCACGCTGGCGGGCGCCTTCCTAGGCGGCCTGGTCTTCGGCACGCTGGCCGACAAGCTCGGCCGCATCAGGGTGCTCACTTACTCGGTCATCTTCTTCGGCGTGTTCACCCTGTGCTCGGCTTTCGCTCCCAACTTCGAGCTGATGGCGCTGTTCCGCTTCCTGGCGGGCCTGGGCATCGGCGCCGAGTTCGGCTTGGGCATGGCCATCGCCTCCGAGGTTTCCAGCCCCGCTAACCGCGCGAAGGCCACTTCCGCCGTCGGCTTGGGCTTCCAGGTAGGCGTGCTGGTCGCCTCGCTGGCGTCCGCGCCCATCATCGCCGCGTTCGGCTGGCGCGGCCTGTTCGCGGTCGGCGTCGTTCCCGCCATCGTCGCCATCATCATCCGCGCGTTCGTTCCCGAACCGCCCATCTTCGAGGAGCACAAGGCCTCCGGCAAGAAGCACGGCAACCTGGCCAGCCTGTTCAACTCGCCCACGCGCATCAAGTACTCCGTGATCATCATCATCCTGTGCACCGTGCAGAACGCCGGCTACTTCGGCATCATGACCTGGCTGCCGAAGTACCTCAACGGCGAGCTGGGCCTGAGCCTGACCTCCACCGGCATGTGGACCGCCGTCACCGTCATCGGCATGATGATCGGCATCTCGGTGTTCGGTTGGCTGGCCGACAAGGCCGGCCGTCGCCCCGCGTTCTGGACCTTCCAGATCGGCGCCGCCGTCATGATCATCATTTACAGCCAGCTGACCAACCCCACGGCGCTGCTGTTCGGCGGCTTCTTCATGGGCATGTTCGCTAACGGCATGATCGGCGGCTACGGCACGCTGATCGCCGAGCTGTTCCCCACCGAGGTGCGCGGCACAGCTCAGACCGCGCTGTACAACGCCGGCCGCTTCATCGGCGGCGCGTCGGCCCCGGTTGTCATCCCGATCATCGCCGCCGGCCACGGCTTCGGCTTCGCCATCGGCTGCGTGGCCTGCATCTACGTGGTCGCGTTCATCGCCATGTTCTTCCTGCCCGAGAAGAAGGGCTCCGACCTGGAGTAACGGGCTGCGAACTGGACCGGCGCGCCGAGCGCGCTATGCCAGTTCGATCACGCTTGCAAGTTTGCAAAGGCGTCGTCCCCGCAAGGGGCGGCGCCTTTTTGTTTCGGCCGGGGTTTTCCGCTGCTGCTGCGCAACCACCGTTCCCAGCGTCACCTGCGAGCCAGGGCATGAAAAAAGCCCCTGCGCAGCACACGCAGGGGCTTTCAGCTACCTGTTTAAGAAAGCGGTGGGTTACAGACGAACCACGTTGCTTGCCTGGAGCTTGCCGTTCTGACCAGTGGTCACGTCGAAGGAAACAGCCTGGCCCTCGTCGAGGGTCTTGAAGCCGTCCATCTTGATCTCAGAGAAGTGCACGAACAGGTCCTCGCCGTCGTTCTGAGAGATGAAGCCGTAACCCTTCTCGGGGTTAAACCACTTAACAGTACCTTCCGCCATTTTAAATCCTCTTTTCTCTCCCGCGCTATCGCACGGGGGTAACACTGCGCGTTGCATGGCGGCAACACTCGCCCTCACCTCGAGAGCACGCGTTCCATCATACGCTAACAGCCAAGGAAAACGTCCGGGAATCTGGCGGGGCGGGAAGATTTAACGTTGTGTTGCCAATGCAGCCACAATCAGAGGCCGGGCATTTGCCCAGGCTGGAATCGTAGCCTTTTCGTAAGGGTTTCCTGTTGACGTTCAGCGGGGTGGACGATCCGCTGCCGGCGTTATTTCGCGCGGAGCTCCCAGAAGGCTGCGGCGTTGCCGGCGCTATCGCGCGCGTAACTCCCAAAACGCTACGGCGCTGGCGGCGGCGACGTTGAGGCTGTCCACGCCATGAGCCATGGGGATCTTTACCGTATAGTCGCAGGCGGCGATGGTCGAGGGGAACAGGCCCGCCCCCTCTGTGCCGAGCACCATAGCTAAGCGCTCGCACTCGGCAAGCCGCGGGTCGCCCAGCGCAAGCGACCGGTCCTCGAGCGCGAGCGCCGCCACCTTGAACCCGGCCGCATGCAGCAGCGGGATTCCCTCGGCGGCCCATTGGCGCTGCGTGCCGATGCGCGTCCACGGCACCTGCAGCACCGTGCCCTGGCTCGTGCGGCTGGCGCGGCGGAACAGCGGGTCGTGGCATGAGGGCGTGACCAGCACGGCATCGATGCCGAACGCGTGCGCCGCGCGGAACGCGCTGCCGATGTTGGCATAGTTGCCCACGTCCTCGAGCACGGCAATGCGACGGGCGCCGGCGAGCAGCTGCGCGGGATCGGGCAGCGCGGAACGCTCGAAAGCCACCACGGGGCCGCGCACGATTTTGTAGCCGGTGACCCGGGAGAACAGGGAGTCGGGCACGCACAGCGCCGGGCAGTCGGGGTGTTGCGCAAGCAGCTGGCGCGCAAGCGGCGCGGCATCGTCGGCCCAGGACTCGCTTACCAGAAAGGAGCGCGGACGGGTGCCGGCCTCGATCGCCGCGGCGATAACCGCACGCGACTCCGCCATGAACAAGCCGGCAGGCGCATCGGGCCAATCGGCCAAATCGGAATCGCGTACACGCGCATACGGCGCCAAACGCACATCGTTTACGCTGGTAAGGTGTTCGTACGGCATAGAATCGTCCTTTCTTTGCCTAGACGCTTACGGCAAGGGCGTCCTGAAATCCGCGCAGGTCACGCGAGTTGCACGGGTCGTAAGGCTCATGCGGTTCGCGAGGATCGCGAGAGCCGTCGCATCACGCTATTTTATCGCCCAAAAGGCGCCTGCAGCCAAATCAGTCGATACGTCTGCGTTTAAACGGGCGGTTGGCAAGTAGCCACCTCTAGGTGACCAGCATACCCCCAGGTCAGAAGCGTGCTGAAAAACCGGCTACTTCGGATATGCACATTTAAACGCAGACGTATCGCTGCGTTCTGCCGCGCTGCCGCTCGGCGACGGCTTTAGCATTGCGGTTGGCTCATCGCTGCAGCAAAGTTCGGCTGGTTTGCGCGATTCGCTCGCGCAGTTCGACGGGGTCGTCGCCTCGCAAGACCGCAAGCTGGGTCAGCGTTTCCTCGAGCAGCTTGCGCACTCGGGCGGCGCTCCACGGCGCGCCTGCGGACGCAGGCTCGTCGGTTTCCAGCAGCAACCGGTCAACAGGGATGGCCTGCGCGTAGGCTCGTCCGCGTTTCGATGCCAGCATGCGCGGGTTCACGCTGAAGTAGCAGCCCGTCCGCCGAGCGCGCGTGAGCTGGTCGGACGTACCGGAAAACCAATGGATGATGCAGGCGTTGCCCGTCATGCCCCCAAACACGCTCGCATGCTCGAGCACGTCGAGCACCTGGTCAACCGCGCGAACCGCATGCACGGACAGCACCTTGTCGCCCGTTCGAGCGCATGCATGAGCGACACACGCCAGCGCATCAACCTGCGCCTTGCGCGTAGCGATATGGGCTGACGAAAAGTCCAAGCCCACTTCGCCAACGAACCGATTGCGCGCAACAAGACCGTACAAGCGATCCCAATTAGCAGCGACGTCGTATTCGCCAACCCACCAGGGATGCAGGCCCGCACCCGTGCGCACGTTGCCCGTGCCGGCAAGCGCAACCCGCTGCTCGGCGAACTCCGCCGGCGTCACCGTATTCGAGAACGCACCCACGCCAGCGGCCGCAAGAGCCCGCGCCGCCTGTGCCGCATCTTCGCAAAACCCCAGGTGACAATGCATGTCGAAATAATCGGGCTCGTCCATGCTCATGCGCCCCCGACAACCAGGCGCACCACCTTGGTGGACAGGCCATAGCGCTGCTTCACGTCAGCGAGCTTCGCAAAATGCGCCGTGCCCGTATGCGCTTGCTGCGCCTCGCTGCTCGACCAACGCTCCAACAAAAGCACCTGATCGGGCGCATCGACTGGCAGCAAATACTCATACTGCAGACAACCCTGCTCCGCGCGACTCGATTCCGCCATGCGCAGCTGAGCCAAATCGCGCAGAAGGTCATCGCGTTCGCCCACCGTTACCGTATAGCGAACCTGAAAGAATACCTCATCGTTCATGAAAGCCTCCCCATAGCCCTTACGCTTCTGGCACTTGGGCTATCTCGCAGAGCACCTTGCCTGCCAGCATCTGACCGAAAATCGGCGGCATGAACGACGCCGTGCCCAGGTTGGTGCGCTCGCGGCGCTCGGCGCCCTCCACGGCGGGGCGCTTCACCGGCTCCTCGCACGAGTACAGCACGCGCAGGCGGCGGATGCCGCGCTTGCGGCACTCCTTGCGCATGACGCGCGCAAGCGGGTCGTTGCACGTTTCGGAGACGTCGGCGAAGCGCAGGCACTCGGGGTGCAGCTTGTTGGCGCCGCCCATGCTGGAGATAAGCGGCATCCCCGTGCGGTCGGCGTACTCGGCGATGGCCAGTTTTGCGGAAACGGAGTCGATGGCGTCGATGAGCATGTCGACTTTCCCCAGGTAGCGGTCGAGCAGCGGCGCCACGTCGTCGGCGCGCAGGAACATGTCGAGCGCCTCCACCTCGCAGTCGGGGTTGATGTCGTGCACCATGTCGCGCACCACCTCGTGCTTTTTGCGCCCGAGCGTGCTGTGGAACGCGATGGCCTGGCGGTTGATGTTGGACAGCCCGACGATGTCGTGGTCGATGACGATCAGATGCCCCACGCCGCCGCGCGCCAGCGCCTCCACGCAGTTCGAGCCCACGCCGCCCAGACCGATGACCATGACGGTGGCGGCCTCCACGCGGTCGAGGCCGGCGCTGGTCATGATGACCTCGAGCTTCTCGGTGGGCGTTCCGCGGCGCGTGCGGACGCGCAGCGACTCGGCGATCTCCTCACGCGTGCGCGGCGTAGCGGCCGCGGCGCCGGCGGAAGGGGCAAAAGCCCTTGGCGAAGCATCCACGCCCGAAGCCGATGCGGAAGAGGGGGCGCCGCTCGCCGGGGCGTCAACCGCAGAAGCCGCGGCATCAACCGCCGGAGCACCGGCGCCCGCCGCCCCGCCCAAAGCCGCCTCATCCGCAATAGTCGCATTCTTGCTGTTCACGTTCTCTGCCATGCCGTCCCTTTCGCGCACGCCGCAAAAGCGGCGGTTCCGTGTTTCGCGTTCATCCTAGCATCACGAACCCGCACAACCCTGCAGCAGCAGGCATCATCACGGAAGAAGGGGAAGCGAACGCAAAAGCCCGATGTTCGTACAAACCCGCAAACTCGGCGGGGACAAAAGCCCGGCACTCGCGTGAGCCCGCAAGTCGGGCGAACGAAAAAGCGGGGCGGGCGCGATCGTTGCGCCCGCCCCGCTTACCTGTTACGAAGCCGTGGTGGAGCTTGTGGAGCCGCTGGCCGAGGAGCCGGACGAAGAACCGCCCGTGGAACCCGTTGAACCGCTGTTCGACGAGGAGCTTCCCGTCCCCGCGGAGCCGCTGGTCGAGGAGCCGCTCGACGAGCTGCTGGAGTCGCTTGCGCTACCGCTGCCGGAGCCGCCGGTTTGCGAACCGGACGTGCTGCCGGAACCGTTGCCGGAACCGCCGGTGGTGGAACCCGTCGAGCTGCCGGCGCCGCTCGCGCTGCCCGACTCCGTGCCGCTGGTCGACGACCCGCTGGTGCTGCCGGAGCCGGAAGCCGAGCTATCCGACGACGCGGTGCCGTCCTGATGCACCGGTGCGGCGGAATCCTTCGTGGCGGCGCCTTGCTGATCCTGCGTTGCCGACTGCTGGGATTTGCCGCTCTGCTTGCCCTTCGTCGTGGAACCGTCGTCGGTTTGCGACGTCGAGGTGCCGGTGAACAGCGGCTCGGTCTTGGTGCCCACGCCTTCGCCCGCCGTCACCAGGTTGATGATGCCCGCGGAAATGGCCACCGCGGCCAGGGCCGACACCACCGACACCGCGATCACTCCGCGCTGCATGCGCTGGCGGCGCAAATGCTCGGCACGACCGCGCAGCACGCCCGTCTCGCCGCTTTCGCGCAGATCGCGCACGCTGCGGGTAGGGGTTACGGAAGCGGCCGGGTCGTCGGTTACGACGGAATCGCCGGACGCCGCCGCAGCGCCGGACGCGGACATCGCACCCATCACGCGGGTTGCGGAGGAGCCTTCGCCGGTCGTCGGCATCACGCGGGTTTCGCCCGCAGCTGCGGAAGCGCCCGCCTCGTCAAGCGGGCTCAGCTCGCGCAGCTTGTCGGCGGAAGCCTGCAAGAACTGCTTGTACACCTGCGAAGCGACCGTGGACACCACCGAGCCGACCGCCACGCCGATGACCGAGCCGGCGATGCCGATCTTCGACGACAGCAGCATCGACGTCACCGCCGCCAACGCGCCGGCGGCCACCTGCGGCACGGACAGACCTTCGAGCAGCCCGCCTAGGCCCTTGCGCTTGGACGCCTCCTCCGCTTCAGCGGCTTCCGCAGCCGCAGCGCCGTTCGCGCCGGGCATGCCATTCGCGCCCCCTGCCGCAAACGCGCCGTTCGCGCCGGGCATGCCACCCGCGCCGGACGCCGAAAACGCGGCATTTGCGCCGTTCACGACAGGCACGCCAGGCGCGCCGCTCCCGCCGTTCCTGCCGGAAACGGCGAACGGCACCGCCACCCGCTGCGTCGGCGCCGGGCGACCCTGAAGCGGATACGGCGCTTGAGCTGCCTGCGCGGGCCTGTCGGCTCGCAAGGGCATTTGCCGCGTTTCGCCCGCCGCCGGCATTCTTGTATCCTTACCCGCGGTTTGCGGATTTTCCTGCATATGCGCCATGAGCAACCTCCTCATGCTCGCCTTTTCCTGTGCGCGGCTGGCAATCATCGCGCTCGAACCTTGTATTAAGCTGAAGGCTACGCGCTTCGTCATCGCCCCGATACCCTTTCAGCGAACATTCACCGAAGCGATACCGACCCGTCAAACAACAAGCGCCGAATCCGCAAAAGCAGGCCGGACGGACACCCGATCAGGTGTCCCAGCTTGACGTCCCAAGGATACGGCGACGGCCTCCTTCTGGCGCCATGCGCGGAAAGCTCATAGCGAAGAAGCACATCTGGGCGGTTTCGCAGGCGATACCAGCTTTTCCGCAAAAGCTGACCTGGGGTTATTCCAGGCACCTGCCGAAATCCATCCCAAAAACCGCCCAGAACTCCAGACTCATGTCAAAATCAGGCCCGTTTTCCTGCAGAACCGTCCAGAACTCCAGGGTCGCGGCAAAAACCGGGCGACCGTCACCCAAACCACCCAGAACTCCAGGGCCGCGACGGATGCCGCACAACCGAAAGCCAGCGAACAAAACGAGGCCGGCACCACGAAGGGATGCCGGCCTCGCTTCAAGCCGTTTGCAATTGCGAAATCCAGCGCAGCGCTCCGCCACCCTCACGCGGCCGAGCCCTGCACGGGGGAGACGCCCGCGCAGCCCCGTCGCAGCCCCGCCATCTTAGGCAAGCGGCCCCGGCGCCCTTACTCCGCGATCTCGATGTGGGGTTGGGGCGCGTCGGCCAGGTCGCCGACGGTCACGCCGTCCACGTACTTCTCGATGACCTCGTCAAGCCCGGCCCAGAAACGCACCGTGGTGCACACGCTGGCGCGATGGCACGGCTCGGGGCCGTCGAGCGCCGCGCAGGTCACCGGCACCGTAGTGCCCTCGACCGCGCGCAGCACGTCGCCCGCCAGGATATCTTGCGGATCGCGCGCCAGGCGGTATCCGCCGCCCTTGCCGCGCACGCTTGCCAACAAGCCCGCCGACACCATGGGGCGCGCAATCTGCTCCAGATACTTCAGGGACAGTTCCTCGTGTTCGGCCACTTCGCGAAGCGACACCTTCGCCTCGGGCCCCGCTTGCGCGATGCACACCGCCAAGCGCAATGCATATCGTCCCTTCGATGAGATAAGCACGATTCCCCCTTATCGATTCCAACTACTTTCGCCAAACCGCCGAAACGTTTGCCGCGAACCTCGCGCACCGAACGCACGCGGCGAACCCATGCGACGCCTGCGACGCTGCCCGGCGCGCCCAACGGGCCCGCCCTCCCGGCGAACCCGCACCCGACGCGAAACGCCGGCGGGCGAGCCTAAGCTCCGCGCTGCCGCAAACCTCGGGCATCGCGAACAGGCTTCCCAACGCCGCCGCGCAAGCATCACGCGCTCGCCAGCATAACGATCCCCGGTCATCCGTCGGTCGCTCGCATCGCCCGGTGTCGCCCTTGGAACATATAGGTTACACTAGACGTAAAGCATGCGCGTTCGCGCTCATTCCGCGGATTGATCCCTTGCAGCAAGCATTTCGCTTGACAAATCCGCGTGTCACGATATCTTAATCCTATCAAACGTATATGAATAAGCAAAGCCTTATTTATAAGAAATGAGAAGGGGAAGAAGATGGCAGACGAGAACATCCTCCTCAACGTGGCAGGCCTTTCGGCCGCCGTGGATGAGAAGGTCATTCTTCACGACGTCGACCTGACCGTGGGCGCTGGAGAGACCCACGTGCTGATGGGCCCGAACGGCGCCGGTAAATCGACGCTGGGCCACGTGGTTATGGGCGATCCCGAGTACACGGTGACCGGCGGCAAAATCACGTTCAACGGACAGGATATCACAGATCTGTCCACCGATAAACGCTCGCACGCGGGTCTTTTCCTGAGCTTCCAGGCGCCGGTGGAGATCCCCGGCGTGCCCGTCAGCAGCTTCCTGCGCGCCATTTCCGCAGGCCGCCCGGGGGTGGGCGACATGAAGGGCAAGCAGTTCCGCAAGCACGTCAAGGAGCTGGCCGAGGAGCTGAACATGGACCCGGCCTACCTGGACCGCGAGCTGGGCGTGGGCTTCTCCGGCGGCGAGAAGAAGAAGCTCGAGATGCTGCAGCTGCTGCTGCTCGAGCCGAAGCTGGCCTTCCTGGACGAGACCGACTCCGGCCTTGACGTGGACGCGCTGTCCGTCGTCTCGCGCGGCATGGAGGTCTATCGCAAGCGCTGCAACGGCACGCTCGTCATCATCACGCACAACACCCGCATCCTGGAGCATGTGGACGTCAACCGCGTGCACGTCCTGGTCAAGGGCCGTATGACGGCCGAGGGCGACGCGTCCATGATCGCCGACATCGACGAAAACGGCTTCGAGCAGTTCGAGCAGGCCGCGGCCGCAGCCGCCGAATAAGGGGCAGCCATGGCTAAGCAACGCACCGAGGTAGCGGACATCGACCGCAGCCTCTACGACTTTTCATACGGCGACAGCACCGAGAAGCTCGAGGCGGGCCTGACGCCCGAGATCGTCCGCGAGATCTCGGAGAAGAAGGACGAGCCGGAGTGGATGCTCCAGCACCGCCTGAAGTCGCTGGAGATCTACCGGAGCATGCCCACGTCGGACTGGGGTCCTTCCATCGCCGGCCTTGACATGGACAACATCGTCACCTACGTCAAGCCCAACACCGACCAGAAGTCGGACTGGGACAGCCTGCCCGACGACGTGAAGAACACCTTCGACCGCCTGGGCATCCCCGAGGCCGAGCGCAGCTACCTGGCCGGCGTCGGCGCGCAGTACGACTCCGAACTGGTCTACCACAACATGCAGGACACCGCTTCCCGCATGGGCATCGTGTACTCCGGCATCGAGGAGGCGCTGCACGACCCGCAGTGGGAGCCGCTCATCCGCGAGAAGTTCATGACGCTCATCCCGCCCACCGACCACAAGTTCGCCGCCCTGCACGGCGCCGTATGGTCCGGCGGCAGCTTCGTGTACGTTCCGAAGGACACCAAGCTCGACTTCCCGCTACAAAGCTACTTCCGCCTGAACGCGAAGGGCGCGGGCCAGTTCGAGCACACGCTCATCATCGTGGAAGACGGCGCTGACCTGCACTTTATCGAAGGCTGCAGCGCGCCGAAGTACAACGTGGCGAACCTGCACGCGGGCGCGGTGGAGCTGTTCGTCGGCAAGAACGCGCACCTGCGCTACTCGACCATCGAGAACTGGTCGAAGAACATGTACAACCTGAACACGAAGCGCTCCACGTGCGACGAGGGCGGTTCGATCGAGTGGGTGTCCGGCAGCTTCGGCAGCCATGTGGGCTACCTGTACCCCATGTCCATCCTGGCCGGGCGCAAGTCCACGTGCACGTTCACGGGCATCACGTTCGCCGGCACGGGCCAGAACCTCGACACCGGCTGCAAGGTGGTGCTCGCCGCACCGGAGACCTCGGCGTCCATCGAGACGAAGTCCATCTCCAAGGGCGGCGGCGTGTCCACGTTCCGCAGCAGCGTGGTGGCCACGCCGAAGGCCGAGAACTCCGCGTGCAGCGTGTCGTGCCAGAGCCTGATGCTCGACGACCACAGCCGCTCCGACACCATCCCGGCCATGGACATCCGCTGCAAGCACGTCGACATCGGGCATGAGGCCACCATCGGCCGCATCGGCGACGACAAGGTGTTCTACCTGATGAGCCGCGGTATTTCGGAGGAAGAGGCCCGCACGATGATCGTGAACGGCTTCGCCGACCCCGTTTCCAAGGAGCTGCCGCTCGAGTACGCCGTGGAAATGAACAACCTCATCAAGCTGGAAATGGAAGGGGCGATCGGATAATGGGCGCCGACGTTTTGAACAACGTGAACGCGATGCCCGCGCCTACCTGGCATCGCCTTGATATGAACGAGACCGCCGTGGAGCTGCCCGAGGGCCTTTCCTTCGCAGCCCAGGTGGAAATCGAAGCCGCCGCCGAGCTGATCGGCGAGGCTGGCGCCTTCGACGCGGCCGTGGCCGCGCTGCAGGAGCGCGTCGATGCGGCTCGCGCCGCCGGCCCCGCCGATACGCGCGCCATCCTGAAGGCGGTCGACCCCGACGTGGACCCCGCCGACCTGGACATCCCCGCGCTTTCCACCTACGAGCACAAGGCCGTGCGCCAGGAGATGGCGAACAACGTGGCCGAGGCGTTCGAGTGCGGCATGGGCGAGCAGGCCACCGCATGGCTGGCCGAAGCCGCCGGCAAGGCCGCCGCAACCGTGTTCGCGCCGGCCGCCGGCAAGCGCGGCCAGGCCACCGTGCGCATCGCCGGTGTCGATGGCGCCGCCAACGTGGCCGCCATCGACGTGGTGGCCCCCGCGGGCGCCACGTTCGACCTGACCGTGTCGCTTGACTCCCCCGCCGCCGGCAGCGGCGTGGTGGGCGTGGTGCTGCGCGTGTTCGCCGGAGAGAACGCCCACGTCAACGTCACGTCCGTGCATACGCTCGACGACACGTGGATGGCGCTCGACGACACGGGCATCGTCTGCGACGAGGGCGCGTTCGTCACCGTCCGCCACCGCATGCTGGGCGCCGGCAAGTCCTACACGGGCCTTGCCACCGACCTGCGCGGCGATCTGTCGCGCGTGGACGTGGACACCCGCTACCTGGCCGCCGGCCAGGACGTGCGCGACTTCAACTACGTTGTGCGCCATCGCGGCAAGAAGACCCGCTGCAACATCGACGCCAACGGCGCGCTCATGGGCGAGTCGAAGAAGGTCCTGCGCGGCACCATCGACCTGGTGCGCGGCTGCAAGGGCGCCGAGGGCACCGAGCGCGAGACCGTGCTCCTGGTGGACGAGCACGCGGACAACAAGACCATCCCCGTCATCCTGTGCGATGAGGACGACGTGGCCGGCAACCATGGCGCCACCATCGGCCACGTTGCCGCCGACCAGCTGTTCTACCTGAAGTGCCGCGGCCTTTCCCAAGAGGCCGCCGAGGGCCTGTTCGCCACGGCGACCCTCGAGGAGACGGCGCTTGCCGTCGAAGACGAAACCGTTCGCGCGGGCGTCGGCCGCCTGGCCGGCCGCCTGGGCATTCCCTATCAGGAGGTGGAAGGCTAGCTTATGTCAGCTTCCGCAAACAACGCAGAGCTCGATCGCACGGCGTGCGCCGTGGCCGATGCGGCGCACGCCGCCCAGGCCTCGGCCACGGCCGGCGACATCGTGTGCGCCGCCAACATCGCCGAGAACCCCTACAAGCGCGACTTCCCGCTGCTTGCCAACCATCCCGACCTGGTGTTTTTGGACAGTGCCGCCACCGCGCAGCGCCCCGCTGCCGTGCTTGACGCGCAGCGCCGCTTCTACGAGGAGATGAACGCCAACGCCCTGCGCGGCCTGTACCGCCTGTCGGTCGAGGCCACCGAGGCCATCGAGATCGCCCGCCAGCGCGTGGCGAAGTTCATCGGCGCCCCCGATGCGCACGACATCGTGCTCACGCGCAACGCCTCCGAGTCGCTCAACATCGTGGCGAAGGCCTTCGCCCCCACCGTGCTTAAGCCCGGCGACGAGGTGTGCATCACCATCATGGAACACCACTCCAACCTCATCCCGTGGCAGCAGGCCTGCCGCGCGGCCGGCGCGAAGCTCGTCTACCTTTACCCTGACGAGAACGGCGTCATCACGCCCGAGGAGATGGACGCCAAGATCGGCCCGAAGACCAAGATCGTGTCCGTGGTTCACGTGTCCAACGTCCTTGGTGTACAGAACCCCGTCGAGGAGCTGGGCCGCCGCGTGCACGAGCAGGGCGGCTACCTGGTAGTCGACGGCGCGCAGTCCACGCCGCACATCCACGTGGACGTGCAGGCCATCGGCGCCGACTTCTTCGCCTTCTCCGCGCATAAGCTGTTCGGCCCATTCGGCATGGGCGTGCTGTGGGGCCGCGACGAGCTGCTCAACGCCATGCCGCCGTTCCTCACGGGCGGCGAGATGATCGACTCGGTCACCGAGCAGGACGCCACCTGGGCGCCCGTGCCCGAAAAGTTCGAGGCCGGCACGCAGGACGCCGCCGGCATCTACGCCACCGCGGCGGCCA
>ERZ1034984.621-NODE-621-length-38881-cov-31.709937_pt1 | contig 38881 bp, 27 predicted proteins | sample MGYA00520589_ERZ1034984 | MGnify/ENA primary metagenome ERZ1034984 (study PRJEB33766, sample SAMN09781790) | gut metagenome | biome: gut microbiome | host: Homo sapiens | place: Madagascar | study: EMG produced TPA metagenomics assembly of the PRJNA485056 data... | reverse complement strand
GGGATTCTCATGTCGGGGATATATTGAGAGCACTGAGCCGACAGAGACTTATTTTTAACATTTTTTACCTGTGACAATATTCGATTTCTTGTTACCCCCAAATTGATTTCTGGAATTTGTAAACAGCAAATTATCGTATATATTTCCATATCATACCATAACATTATAAATCCCGGGAGAATGGTATTTTACAGTTTGCCATTGTATTGGTTCTGGCCAACAGTATAAATTTGAAAGGTACCGTTGAGAGGGGAAAAGTAAACAGAGTTAGAAGAAACATTGAATATGGAACATGATAAGTTAAGAATTCTTGCTGCATTCGATCTGGAAACAACCGGACTTAATCCGGTCATCCATGACGTGATAGAGATTGCCATTGTTCCTCTGACTCCTGATTTCACACGCTCGGAACTGCCGGAATTTACAGCAAGGATAAAAGCCGTCCATCCGGAGAAGGCAGATCCGGAATCGTTGAAAGTCAGCGGACTTGATCCATTCGAAGGCGAAGATATTGAAAAAGTTGCGACTGCTATAGTTTCTTGGATGTCCGACAACAACATCGGGCGTATTGATCCGGTCGGACATAACCTTCGGTTTGATTTGGATTTTTTTCAGATAAAGTTTCCAATGCTTTTTAATGTTTTTTCCGGTTATGTTCATGACAGCATGTTACTTGCCATTGCCATCAATGACATTGCATTGATCCAGACGAAGGAAAAACTTTTCCCAAGTGTCAGTTTGCGGAAACTGAAACTCCAATTCGGAATGGATATGCCGGTCCGACACAGAGCACTGGATGATGCCCTTGATGCGGCGGAACTCTATCGTCGTTTAATGACCAAACTTATCATCAATAAATAGGAGCCGTTACATGCCTAATATCCAGCAACTTTTGAGCGAAGAACTCCGCCGTCAGGCCCGTAAAGAAGTCAGAACAGAGCTTGTGGAGTTGAAAACACAACTCACAACGATGCGTAAAACTATCGCTGAGCAAAACCGCAGGATTAAGGCTTTGGAAAAAATAGTTCCTCTGCCAGTCAAACCACAGCCGTCTGCGGAAGTCCCGGCAGAAGTCAAGCCGGTTCGCATTACGGCAGCGCGGATTAAAAAGCTCAGAGATAAACTTGGATTTTCACAGGGTAAATTCGCTGCTTTGCTGGGTGTCAATCTCAATTCGGTTCGTTATTGGGAATCCGGAAAAATCGAACCGAGAGAAGCCCAGAAACGCAAAATCGCGACAATCCGCGACATGGGGAAACGTGAGTTGGCAAAGTTGATGGCGGAAAAGAATATTGTGATAAAATTGAGAACTCCGGAAAAGTCAGGAAAGCCAGAAAATGAACAGAAAGAGCAAAGCGGAAAAACGGAAAGCGAAACTCAAAGCGAGAAAACAGCAAACCGCTCACAATGAGCAGACACTTTCCGTGCGCCTTTCCGTTGCCCTGGAAAAACTTTGTGAGTCGGTCATGCCGGAATACATAGATGATTCCAACGGACCGGATTTGATTGGTCGCCGGATTGTCTGGCGGCTGGGGCAGATCGCTTGGAACATCGTGGTTACCGGCCGGAGAGAGCTTGCATCAGAAACGTTTCAGCATACTCGGCTGAATGCGGAGCAGCAAGTTTCCGTTAGAAATGAGATTGCCGGATTGGTCAGGCGAAAATGTGCCGAGTTTCCCAATCTGCGTACAGCCATCCGGGATTTTTCGGTCTTGCTCGTCGGGGGCAAACCTCATGTCAAAGCCCGTCCCGGCGACACGTTTCCGCCACTGCCGTTTCCAGTTTTGGACGAACCCTGCAACGTGCAGACAACGTTGCTTGCCACTCCTCAAAACATTCTCTCGCTGCGCAGGAAAATGAAGTTGACACAGATTCAGTTTGGTAAAATCTTCGGAGTTTCTCCGAAAAAGGTATCTGCATGGGAACATGGAAAAGCAGAACCAACCAAAGACCAGCAGCAAAAAATCCAATCTTTACTGAAAGAAAGCGAGCAAGAGTAGAGGCATGATAGTATACTACGTTGCAAATGCATGCCGGAAAAACAGCGTTTGCAGTCAGCAAATCAACAGGTATTCCGTAAAGATGTGAACCCCAAATACAGTCGGGCATTATCCTTGTGGATTTACTTTTGATTCGGATGAAACATTTACTTTTATTGCAGGTTATACATCCGGAAAAGCTATGGGATTACATGGGCGGAATTGCAAGCTTGTGGCGGAAAAGAGAGATGAGGAATGAAAAAGAAAAAGAAAAACCGCAGCGGAATGAATCTGAAAAAAGAGTTGGAGGATATCTTCTCCATGTTATCTTTATGTTCAGACTCGCATGCGGAAAATATAGGCAGGGAAAAAATAAAGAGCACCGGAAAGAAACGGGGGCGTCCGCCAAAGAATCCCTGCCGGGCATTGATTCCGTTAGATACGGCTAAAATCAGATGGGAATATCAGAGAGAATATAAGCGCAGGAAGCGAGTCCTTGAAAGATTGGAAACGCAACTTCAGCAGTATGAAGAATCAGACGAGCCGGAATTCCGGAAATATCTTGCACGGACATTCGGTGCGGAGCAAACCCTTCACCGTGAACTGGCGGAGCAGATCCATTTGTGGCAGACGCGATATGAGAAAATTCGTTTTCTTGCCCGGGAACACCATATGTCGAAGGAACGGTATTGTTTTTCTTTACATCCGAAAGTTACGGCAGAGTTGGATTTCTGGGGAGTGCTGGAGAAAGAGTTGCAGACATTTTGGGAATCCGGCAGAAAAACTTGCGAGGAGGAGACGCTGGAACAGGAGGAGTTCGCGCAAAAACTCCGTTCTTCCATATTCGGCAATGATGAAGACAGAGAAACTGAAATGGATGAAACGGAACCCGATGAGAAGAGGGATTTTGAGAAAGTCTTCAATAAGCTCTTTGAAAATCTTTTTGGGGATGGCGGTAACGCTTCGGAAAAAGAACCGGAAACAGGAGAACTGAAGAAACTGTATAGGGAACTCTGCCTGCGCTATCATCCGGACAGAATAGGAGCGCATGACGTCAAAACACAACGTCTCTGGAACGAGATACAGGACGCATATATGAATGGCGATCTGGAAGGACTGCGGGCCATTCGTTCCGGAATAGAATTGGAATCAGGAAAAGCGGAACTCAGTTGTTCCGAAATCGACGAGCTGATATTGGATATTGAATGGAGTATTCAAGAGAAGCGTTCCGAGCTCCGGTCGCAAAAAAAGACTCCGATCTGGGGATTTGCTTCGTGGACGGAACAAAAGCGGAAACGGATTGCAAAGGACATTAAGTTGGAATTTGAGCAGGATGCAAGAATGACCCGGTTGCAATTACAGCAGTTGGAAGCGGAATTGGAACGTCTGCTTCGGTGGAGACCGAAGGAAAAGAAGCATCCCATTTCACAAGGAAGTAAGAAAACGAAAGCGCAGTTGCGCAGAGAAACAATGGACAACCTGCCGGATTTGTTTGACTTTTGAATCCGCCGAATAGATGTCAACGCAGTTCAGCGGAGAATTACAAAGCTCAGAATGTTTAGATAAAATGAATCATATGATAATTCCGGATGATAAACTTATCCCGGATTAAGATTCAATCCGGAGAATGCCAGTGGTAACAGCAGGGTGTTTAATGTCAAACTCAATGGGGCAAGAGTACCGGAAACGATGTTTTTCATGCCGGATGAAAACATGCCGAACGGACTTCCAAGCGTCGCCTGGAGAATCCCGACCGGAAGACGGAACAGGTCAAAGATATTTTCCCCCATTTTGAGCAAATGGCGTCCTCCGTTCTGGACTCCGCGCCATACATACGGCGCCGCGATTTCCGCACATTTGACGGCGACGGGGGCAAGAATGGCAATCGTTACGGGGTCCATCGCCTTTACTTCGCGAGAGGTAAACGGTGCGACCAACGCGCCGCCGATTAGGAAGATGAAAAACAATTTCCGCATCAAAAACACTCACTTCTTTCCAAAAACACTTACGTCTGGACGTTTTTCTGATTTTATACTTACGGTTCCCGTAAAAGAATTTCTTTTTTCACAATGTCCGTAAGCTAAAGAAAGAACTGCTGCAGAAATGATCGGGTTGCAGTTTCCGTTCAGAATCTTTTCCGCCGTCTTCAGCCAGGCATCCATAAAGAGCGGCACATCTTCAGGTTTGGCACCGACAAAATGAATGATTCCGTGATCGGGAGCCAAAGTTAATTCGTAAAGAACATCACCGACGATACCCGGCGGCTGATCAGTGTCCTCTATATGAATGCTACAAAAATGGCGCGATCCGGAGAATCCTGAAGATTGACAGACAACGTCTCCTGCAAATCAAAACACAGCTTGCCTTTAACCAGATCAAGGCGGGCATACGGAATTCAGAATAGATCGCTGTGTGTTCCCGTTCGTGCACAAACCAGGACAAGACGGTCTTGCTGAATGAAATAAATCAGCAACCAATCAGGGGCGATGTGGCATTCCCGGAAACCTCGGAGATTGCCGACTAATTCATGATCGCGATGCTTTTCTGCCAAGGGCTGACCGGCTTGCAGCAGCTCAACTACCGTTTGTAAATCTTCAAGATTGTATCCGCGCTTCCGCATCAATTTGCAGTCTTTTTTAAACTGCGTGGTTTGTTGAAGTTTGTAAATCATTTTTCCAAGTCCTTCATCAGTTCATCAACTGACGAATAGGTCTTGGCATTGGGATCGCCGGCCAGTTGAACGGCTTCCCGCATTGCCGCCAGTGTTGTCTGATTTGGTCTTTCTCTACGGACTGCGAACGGAAGTCCCTGTACCATCAGACACTGATTGAGGAAAATATTGAACGCACCGGATAACGTCATGCCGAGATCGGAAAAGAGTTTTTCCGCTTCCGCTTTTTTCTCAGCGTCCAAACGAACCGTAAAATTGGTTGTTTTGATAATAGCCATGGTACACCTCCTGTAGTTCTGCAATAAAAATATAGCACAAACAATGTGCTTGTCAAGTGCATTGCACATAAGAATGGATTTTTTATGCAATTACAGGCAATTTTATTTTCCCGTCAATAGAACATGTACTCGTAAAATTCCAGTTGAGTGGAATTTCCGAACTGGGAACGGAATGTAACCGCCAGACGCATACCGGGCTGCTGCTCGGATGATGTGTCAATCAGAACCGTGTAGAAACCGGATTCCGATGTTCCGTAATACATTTCCAGACGCTTGAGAAAACCGGGAGGCAGTGATTTTTTCAGCGGAGTTTTGCTTTTGTTCCATTCGGCAAAAGCCTGTTCCAATTCGGAGGCCTCCAAGTCCGTCAGTCGACACCGGCTTGCGATCTGTGAAACGGAACTGGAATACAGGTTCGGCCGTCCTCCGATTGGTTGCAGTCCCTTCGGAGCGATCAGCCGGATGGAAGTCAATCGACCGGAATCATCCGGCTGACAGATATCCCGGATTCCCGGGATCAGGAGCATTTCTTCCCGGTATTGGAACGGACGGTTGCGGGGCAGATTGATCAGATTTGCCTGGAGATATTCACTCCGTTCCATCCCGTGCAGTTTAACGAGATCGTCGCCATCCACATAGTCCTGCAGGCGGTTCCCGATCATCTCCAATTTCTGGCGCTCCACGGAATCTTTTTCCAGATTTCCCATCAGAGCGATCAAATCCCGCTGCGGCATACTTCCGGAAACATCCATACCGCCAACGGCATCGCGGATCTCATATTTGACTTTTTCGCCGTAATAGTCCTCAAACACATGCGGTGTCCCATCCGCCAGATAGCGTTCCTCATCATCCTGCAGGGCATCATCGCTGACATCAATGTTCCGCTGCGGATATTTTTTCCGATCATTAAGAATTAACCAATAAAGACGGTTAACGACACCTTCGGCAACATAGGACGAGCGGGTGAAACTGGAAAACGTGTAGGAATCTTTTTCTGCATATTGCGACAGGACAACGGCGGAAGCCGCCAGCAGCGACACCACGGCAAGAATCCCCAAGGTTGTCACCAGAGCAATTCCCTGTTCCGATTTTTTCCGCCTGCGCCTGATCATTTCTTATAACTCCTTTTTCCGAACGAGGAATTGAATCCGCTACCGGCAGTGCGCCTCAGCCATTGTTCTTCCGTTCCATCGGAGAATTTCACATATAGAAACACAGCGAGCGGAATCTGAGTAAAGTTCTCCTCATCCCAATCCTGATACCAGATGATGTCATCACCCTCACGCTCGGCATATTCAAACCGCAACTCCTCAATATTTTCCGCAAGAACCTCTTTGCGAACAGTATCATCATTCTGCGGTTCTCCAAGCCAGTACAGCATCGGCGTTTTCCGATAACATGCGACGAGTTTTTTATCTTCCAGCCTCAGTTCCAGAAAACGGATTCCTCCGCCGTCCGCATTCGTATTGCGGTGCAGATAGGCGAACAGTATCGAATTCGGATCGCCGCGAAAAATCTCCTGATCCCTGTTTTCGGCATTAGGCCAGTGAAACGGAACCATATTCTTGAACGCATAGTCGGCGATACGGTCAATATTCTGGAGCTTTTCCAGTTCACCGGTATGCGTTCCAATGTCATCCCACAAACGCTGAACGGAGGTCAGGATACCGACAGCCATGACCGCAAGAATGCTCAGAATCCCCAGAGCAAGCACGAGTTCCACGAGAGTGAACAACCGGAATTTTCTCATTGCGAGACCTCGACAATCCGGTCCAGACTGACCTGAGTGACGGTTTTTCCCTGTTCGTCGAACAGTTCGACCGTCATTTTTTCCAGCCGCTGACTGCCGATCTCAATTTCCATTCCTTCCGGCAGCTCCACTTCTTCGTAACGGCATTGCACCCGCATATCCCGGTAAGGGAAAAACTTCTGTTCGATGTCCCGTCCGGGCGGATACAGCAGGAAGAATTCAACCGCATTGGCCAGACGGTGATTCTCGGTGCGGAACCGTTCCGCACGCTGGAGCCGCCACGCGGAACCCGACAGAACATACATCGTGACGGTAACGGCGCCAGCGAGGATCATTAGAGCCGCGCAGACCTCAAGCAAAGTAAAATTCCGCCGTTCAGTTTTCCTCATTTTTCACCATGATCCTTCCCGTCAGCGGCGACATGGTTAAAACCAGTTTTCGATCATCCAGAATCAGTTCTATTTCCTGCTCCTCGCCGGAACCGTCCGCGTAGAGACGAAAAATCTCTTTTTTTTCGGGGGCCTTCGTAATATCCTCGCCGCCCATGAAGATTTTTACCCCCTCCGGAAGCTCAATTTCCTCTCCGTCACAGGAGATTATCCGCGTTTCCGGGTCGAATTCGGCGCAAACGCTCCGATTCTGATACGAAGCTGTCTGACGCATGGAGGCACAGGCTAACTGCAAATCCGACGCGATATTCTGCAGCGAAGTGAAAATCGGCGTCCGCTGCAATGCGGAAACGGCGATCCCTGAAATCAAAGCAAGAATCATCAGCGTAGCCAGCAACTCTATGATCGTGAAATTACGCCTGTTCTGGAAATATTTCACTGTTTTTTGATGCCTCGGCTGGTGATGTCGGCATTTTCATCTTCTCCGCCGGGCTGTCCGTCTGCGCCATAGGAGGTAATCAGGAATCGCCCATTTTCCACTGTATAGATGTAGTCGTTGTCCCATGGATCTTTGGGGATTTCAAACACTTCGAGATACGGTCCCTTCCATTTCGGTGAATTAGCAGTGTTCTCAATCAGTTCCTGCAAGCCGACACTGGCATCCGGAATGCGTTTCATGTCCATATTGAATGAGTTGATCGCCTGTACGAACACCGTAATCTGTGCCTGGGCTTTGGTGACGCGCGCACTTTTCATATATTGGGTATAAGATGGTACGGCAATGCCCGCCAGCAGGGCGATAATCCCGATCACGATCAGGATTTCCACAAGGGTGAAATGTCTTTTCTTCTGCATTTTCATAATATTTCTCCTCTGTTAAATTTGGTTCATTCTCATGATCGCCTGAAAAACTGCCAGAACGATCAACGCTATGAATAAAGCCAGGCAGATGATAATTGCCGGCTCAAGCGCCGCGAGCAGACGCTTCAAGTCTTTTTTGACTTCATTTTCGCTGGATTCCGCAATATTGGCAAGCATCTCGGCGACATCTCCGGACTCCTCCGAAATCCGCAGCATTGCAGTCGCTCCCGGAATCATGTAGGGACTTTCTCCGAGAGCTTTTGACAATTTGTGTCCGGATTTCAACTCTGCCGTAACGGAGGAAAAGCTGTCGGCGATCACGGTATTTTGAAGAATCCGGGACGATACCTGTACCGCCCGCAGAATGGGAACATTATTGCGAACCATAATTGCCAGAGTGCGGATAAACCGACTGACTTGCACCCCCTGAATAATCCGTCCGACCAGCGGCAGTTTCAACAGCATTCGGTCTTTCCATTTCTTCAATGCCGCATTGGTCGCGGATTTCCGGACGAGGAAAATCAGCAGCAGAATGAGCAACGGCCACAGCCACCAGACGGTTTTCATGAAATTGCCAATATCCAGCATGGCCTGCGTTAGAAATGGCAACTCCTTTCCGGCGTCTTTGAACAGCTTGGAAAATTTCGGAATAAAAAACGTAAACAGCAGAATGATCATGCTGAAGGTAACAAACAGAATGACAGCCGGATAGATAGAACTTGTGATTACGAAATCCTTGAACTCTTTGGACGAGGAGAGAAAACGCTTCAGTTCCTGAACCACTTCCGACAGATAGCCGGTCTGTTCACCGGTCTCAATCAGGCTCGGATACAGCGGAGGAAAAGTGGCGCTTCTTGCCCGGACCAGCTCGGAAAACTTTTTGCCTTCCTGTAATCCCCGGCGCAATTCCTGCACAACAGAGATTCCGGATTGCCCGGTCATTCCTTCCTCAATGACCGCAAGAGACTGTTCCAGCGGAATGTTGGCTTTCAGGAGAGGTGCCAGACGTTCGGTAAACACATAAACATTAAACCGTCCCCGGTCGAAAAGACGGAAAACAGACCTGCGTTCTCCTTTTTGCGAAGAACTCGTTTCCAGTAGTTTGATGATGGTGACATTCCGTCGAAACAGACCGTTGGCGGCTTCCGTTTCGGAGGATGCTTCCACCGTCGTTTCCGTGAGTTTGCCGTTCTGGAGGACTTTGTACCGGTAAAATGCCATATCAGTCTCCCGCTGTTGCCGTAACCGCCCGTGACAGCTCTTCCTCTGTCGTAATTCCGGAACGGATCAGGTTGCGTCCGCACTGAAGCAGGGGAGTCATGCCGTTTTTCACGGCAATATCGTTGATTTCCGTACTGGAGCAGTTCCTCTTCACCGCTTGCCGGATCTCCTCGTCGAAAATCAGAAGCTCGTAAATGCCGATCCGTCCCCGATACCCGGTCGAACCGCAATGGCGGCATTTCTGTTTTCCCTTGCGGGACTCTCCATTACAGACCGTGCAAACCCGGCGCACTAGACGCTGTGACAGGACGCCGAGCAGAGCGGAGTTGATCAGGAATCCCGGAATGCCCATATCGACCAGACGGGTGACGGCTCCCGCAGCATCGTTCGTATGCAGTGTACTCAATACCAGATGTCCGGTTTGCGCAGCCTGAATCGCGATTTCCGCCGTTTCCCGGTCGCGGATTTCGCCAACGAGAATCACATCCGGGTCCTGCCGCAGAATATGACGCAAACCGTCCGCGAACGTCAGACCGATCTGCGGATTCATCTGCATCTGGTTCAGGCCGGGAAGCTGATATTCGACGGGGTCTTCCACTGTGATGATTTTGATGCTCGGATCATTCAGCTGCATCATGGAGCTGTACAGCGTGGTCGTCTTGCCGCTGCCGGTCGGACCGACTACCAGAATCATCCCCTGACTGCAATTGAGCAATTGCTCGAACGAATGCAGAAGATCGGCAGGAATTCCCAGCTGTTTCAGATCACAGGCCATCGCATCCTTGCGGAGAAGGCGCATGACCAGACTCTCTCCGCGCAGAGTTGGAATGGTGCTGAAACGCAGATCGAGATCATAGGGTCCGGTTTTGAAGTTGATGCGTCCGTCCTGCGGACGGCGGCTTTCCGCAATATTCAGTTTGGCAATCAGCTTGATGCGGGAAGCGATTGCGGGGAAATCCGCAAGCGGAAGCTGCATATATTCCCGCAGCAGACCGTCAATGCGGAAGCGGATCAGCAGTTGCAGTTCTCCGGGTTCAACATGGATATCGCTGGCGTCCTGCTCAATCGCCTGAATGATCATTTCGTTGACCAGCTTGATGATTCTTGCTTCTCCTGCCAGGGAACGCAGTTTCCGCTCATCATCCGGATCGGCGCTTTCCGACTCATCCTGTTCGCTGTTGGAATAGACCTGAGCCAGAAAACGTTCGATCTGGCTCCGTCTTGCAAGCCGAAATGTGACTTCGCGTCCGTAAATTTCTTCCAGTTCATAAAGAATCTGCGGAAGATTGTATGGAGACGCGAACAGGCAACACAGATTCTCTTCATCCCAGGAATAGGGAATACAGCAGTTTACCATAAGATAATTTGCGGATATCAGTGGAAAACGCTCCGGAACTTTCAGTTCTTCATCCTCCTGTTCCAATCCAAGAGTTCTGCAATAAAGTTGAAGCAGCTCGTTCTCCGCAATCACTCCTTGCGCAGTCAACATCTGATCAGCTTTTTCCGGCGAACCGCATTCTGCCAGATATGCCGCATAGACGGGATACCGGTCCGTGAGTTCCTGTCCGATCCTTTGAAGTTTATCCTGCCATGTCTGTTGATTCATTTTTGCAGCCACCCGGAGTCTTTGATTTTGGAGGATTCCCGCGGAGCATGCTCAAATGTGGTTCCCCGTTTATGATAATTTTGAAGCAGAGACACTGCCTGACGATACTGTTTCAGCAGACCTTCCAGATGATTTTCGCTGGTGATGATGCTTCCCGTCACCAGAATCAGCATCTCGGTGCGCTCCTTCTGATAATCGGTATCACCGACCAGACGCCGCAGAAAGGGAATTTGGTCGATAATCGGAAGCGAGTCCAGATTGTCCGTGGTTTTCTCCTTGATCATTCCCCCGCAAAGAACGGTTTGACCGTCCTTGATCATCATTGTCGTCTGCATCGTCCGGGATTGGATTTCCGGCGAGTCGATGTTCGAGGTCGAGTTGCGAACCGCCTCCGAAACCGTCTGATCCATGATTAAAGTGATGTGGTTTGAATGTGTCACCTGCGGAATGATTTTCAGGATGATCCCGGTATCTTCATAATTGATATTACGCACAAGACTTGTAGATACATCGTCTGGAGTTGTGACCACCGACGACTGGCTGTTCGTGATTTCCGAGTTCACGAGCGGCACCTTGTTGCCGACCGCGATGTGCGCCTGCGAGTGAGATACCACCAGTACCTGCGGGCTGGACAGAACCTTGACATTGGTAATTCCGGACAGGGCCTGAACATAGCCGTATTTTTCATTCGGATTCTTCGGGTTGAAAATATTGAAGCGCCCGCCGTATTCATTGTCGCTCCGGGGATTCAGATTTTTGTAATTGGTTCCGCCGAGCGTTTCCACATTTCCCGAACCACCCGTCATGGAAAATTCGACACCGAATTTGATGAGGTCATTCAAGCTGATTTCGACAACAAGCACCTGAATCAAAACCTGCTTCGGAAGAATGTCGTGGCGGTCCAGAATGGCTTTGATCATGGAGTAGGTCCGGGGCCTGGTGCGGATCGTCAGCGTATTGTTGACGCCATCCGCATAAATTCTGACGGCGGCATCATAAATGTTGCCGGCAGCGGCAGTCGCGGCTGTGCCGGTCTTGCTCGCAGCGGTTCCTGTACTTTTGGTGCCGCTTGCAGTTCCGCCGCTGTCCGAAGTAATGCTTTTGACATTGGCAACCACACCCGACTGGCTCTTGGTGTCACCGGTTTTCAAATCCGGAACCCGCATCGTACCCTTCAGGGCAAACATTACGGAAAGAACTTCCGCAAGGCTGTCCGCCGTGGAATTCTGAACCCGGTAAATGTAAACCTGCTCCTGATCGCCCACTTCATTCGTATCAAGGCGTCCGATCCATTCCCGTACCGCATCCAGCGCACCGGCGGTCGGCGCGGAAACCACCAGAAGCTGCAACCGTTCCAAGCTGGTGATCTTCATGCTTTCCGGGGTATCTTTATTCCCGTTGATGGACACAGGAAATCCGAGCACCGGGAGCAGTTGCCCCAACTCCTCCGCAATCCGCTGTGAGGGGACCTGCCTGCACTGAAAAACCGCTTTGTACCAGTTCGCTTGCGCCGGCTGATCCAGATAAGAGATGATTTCCCGAATCTTGTCGATAACCTCTTTATTATCCATGACCATAATTGCGTTCTGCGAGGGAAGCTCTATGATTTTTACGCCTTTGGAAATAAACGGAGCAAGCTGTGTTGCCATATTTTTGGAGTCCAGGTGTTTCAATATAAAAACCTGAACTCCGATATTGGTTCTCTCCGGAGCAACAGTATGCGACTGTCCGGCTTCGCTCATAGGACGGATTACCAGCAGTTTGTTCTGGATCGTATAGTACAGATTCGCGTTGGCGAGAATCTGCTGAAAGATGTCCCAGACTTCCTGTGCCGTCAGCTCCATCTCGCAGATCATCGTCGTTTTGTTCTTGATATCATCGGTAAGCAGATATTGAAATCCCAGTTCTTTGGAAAACAGGGAAACAATCTGAGGAAACGGAGCATCGCTGAAGTTGAAAACCCGCATCTTTTTCTTCTTGTCATTCAGGTCAAACGGCAGTTTTTCCGGTGCAAGCCCGGCATCTTTGGGCGTCTTAGGGGATTGCAGCGATGGTTCAATATTTTTCACTTGCAGATAAGAACTCTCAGCAGGGCGGACCATTTCATCTTTTTGAATATCTTTCGGAAGCGGGTTGCCGCCAGTCTGATCGAAGAAAGAACCCGGTTTTTCCGGTTCCGGAGACGGCTGCGGTTGTTTCTCCGAAGTAGTGCAACCAGGGAATAACGTCAGAAATATGGCGGTAAACGCGACTAGGGTTTTGTTTTTCAAACGTTCCATTTATTCTCTCCCCGGTTGTTTCTCTCTATATAATTATAAAATCATTTTTTTACCACAGGTGATGAAGCTTGTTTGGCTCCCGGCGCTTTTGAAGACTTTTCGGGACCTTGAAGCATCGTCAGCTCCACCTCAATCTTCTCATTTTCTCTCATAATTACTACGGACCGATTCCTGACTTCTTTCAGGATATATCCGTCTGAAATTTCTTTTCCCAGAAAAAACAAATCCGCATCGGCTTTTTTCAGATCGGTATTCGCCGCTGTTTTGGAATTGCCCCGGTAAACAATCAGCGCACCATGCCGATTGTCGGAATGATAAATTCCCTTGAGCTCAAATTTCAGAATAGCCTGCTGCTTATTCTTTTGCGCGGCCTCTTTCTCTTTTTCCGGTGTGGCTTTCCCACGCTGCGGGTGAAACAGATTGTTGGCTGCTATTGTGCTGAAATCTTCTTTGACCCTGCGGGATATTTGCGGTGTCGTCGGCAAAGACTGTTTATCGGACATTGCAGGAGACGACAATGCTTTTCGGTGGGATGGCGATTCGATCAGACTGGCTCCAAGCAAGGCAAACGCAAGAATGCCCAAAATTATTCCAATCAGGTTATATTGTTTGATTGTCATGGTTTCTGCCCCGCACTCTGATTATCACCGTCCTTGAAGCAAACTGCTCCGAGAACGGCGTTGATATTGATATAATCGGGATTGATGACGTTGTTCGGACGCAGATAAAGGCTTCTCCATAAAAATGTCGGGGATTTGTTGAGTGACTCCATAACGGATACCAGTTCCGCTATCTGAATTTCCGCAGTCAGATTAATTTCATAAAGATCAATTCCCGGCAAGCCTTTCAACTGCCGCGGTGTACTGATCGTTTTCACCTGTGCGCCGGATGCGTAGAAGACCTGTTCGACACGGCTGCGGAAAGTTCCAACGACATCGGAATAGTGCGGTGGAATCGCCCGTTTACGGATTTCATGCAATTCGTTTAATTCTTCCTGTTTTTCGGCGATACCTTCTTCCAACTGCCGGATCTTCCGTTCAGAGCTGATCTGCTCCTTCCTGGCTTTTTCAATCATGCCGGAAAGTATCGGAAAAGGTCTGTTGTTCCCAAGGAACAGAAGCCCGGCCAGCAGGAGAAGCCCCAGCGGGCAAAAGATGGAGAGCAGATTTTTGGTATGTTCTTTCATAACGCCTCCACCTTGAGGGTGACGGAATACTCCGTCTTTCCCTGTGTTGCCCGGTTTTTCCGCAGATTCACAAGTTTATAACGGGAAGCCTCTTTCAAATTCTTATAAAAATTGATGTCATCCTTCTCCGATTTGACGGAAAGTTCCAATACACCGTTTGAAAAGCGGAACGAATCGACCCACATATAGCTGGGGATTTTTTGGCTGATCTCCCGTAAAACAAGGCGTAAATCAGGATGTCCGGGATTCAGTTCATGGTAGCTTTGCAGCAGTTGGATTTCTCCGTTCACACGTTGAGCCTCTTTTTGCAGCATCCGAACCCGCTGCGCCAGAACTTTGTTTTGATTTTTAAGTTGAGAATAGATTTGACGGGAATGGTTGAAATGCCTGGAAGCCAGAATGCCGATGCACAAAAGCAGAATACTGCACAGGGCAAAATTGATGCGTTTCAGAGCATAGCAGCGTGACGGGCGCAGTTTCTCCGGCAACATACCGGAATTCATATACAGATTGGCCTTTCCGTCAACAGCGCAGAGATACTGCCGGGCAATAAAAAGATTGATCTGAAGAATCGGATCGACAATCTGATTTTGGGAGCATTCCCCGATAAACTCATGGAAACCGGGAACCTGCTCCGCCGAAAAGTAATTGGCGATTTCCCGTTTTCGCGGCGGCGCATATTTACCGGCATCGGGGAAGAACTGGTCACAAAAAAGAAGAGGAGTTAAAAAGATTTGATCAATTTTAACTCCTCTCTGCTGTAAGTTTTCTACTTGTTCCTGGAATGCGGCCGGGGATACTGATGCCGCCCGAATGGAATGCGGGTCGTTTTTCTGCTTTGCCGGAAGCGGAATGAACTCCCAGCAATTCGGTTCTGCCGGATCTCCATGCGGAAGCATCCGGACGAACAGATACTCCACGCTGTTTGGAATATCCCGTTGTTTGCATTCTGCTGGAATTTGAATTTCCCGGACAATCGCTGTCGGGAAAAAGCCGATATAGACAATAAGGTCAAAATCGGAAAAACGGATCATATCGGGCGCGGAATAAAATTGGGACTGCACTGCTCTGTGCTTCTTGATCGTACAACTTACAGCTCCCCAAGCGGAAGACTCATGGCTGATGATACAAATCCTCACAAGTTGTCCCTCATGTGATATTGTTCAAACCGTTCCTCTGCCAGTATTTTACCTCATAGCAATCATATTGTCAAGTCTTCATAAAGAAAAATAAAGAAATATTTCAGCATAAAAAACGATACTGAAAAAAAATCGTATTCAATTCTTAAGCAGAAAAGTGGCGTCAACTTTGATACGAAAAGCGGAAAACTGTCCGATTGGCAGACGGAAGAGATTGTCAAGCAATCTTGAAGTCCTAAAAAACGCTTGCCTCGTCTAATATTTTTCCGATTAAGTTAGTAAAATCGCTAAAAAATCGTAAAAACTTAAAAAAATTCAGAAAAATGGGGTTGACAATAGCGATATTTTATGGTATAGTGTTTAGCAGGAGCAAGAAACCGGATCACGCTAAATAAACCATCTGGAGAACGACCAGTGAAAAGCGATAGCGTAACATCTATGGACAACGGTTTGTCAAAATCTTCTTATTCCGGTTTTCCGGTTGCTCCGCCTTATCCCGATCATCTTCTTACTTTCATTCCTTGGGTATTGAAGAAACCACTGCTCTGTTTTTACTAAGGTCTCACGCGAAAGCGCCGGGACCTTAATTTTTCTGTGTCCAGATTTTGTATCATAGCCATATCACGCACTCAAAGTGAAATTTTGCAGATAATAAGGGGAGAGAGAGATGACGAAGAAGCTCCACAGAATATCGGTAGCTCAGTTTTGCCGTAAAAGCTTGCAGAATAAGTATTCATACATTTTCCTGGCAGTGCTTTGCTGCCTTGGAACATTTCCTCTGCTTGCAGCCTCAAAAGCAAAAATTCAGAAATCCGTTGTGGCAAAAGAATCGCTTTTCCAGCAGATTCTTTTAACCTGTCGCAATATGGAAAAGAAGGTTATGGCAAAGGCAGACTATTCACCAGAAATGAAGTCGTTGCGAGCATATCATCCTGCCGTGGAAAGACAAAAGTTTCAAACAGTCGCGGCAATGGTGCAGAAAAAGGAAAAGTTACAGGCGCAAGGAGCATCTTCAGAGATTCTTGAACGATTGGAGAAACAAAGAAAACAGATTGTGGAACGGTATAATGAGTTTTTCCGTCTGCAGGATCAAATGGAGCGTAATGTGAACACTCCGGTATTTTCGGAAAAGTTGCAGTCAATGATTGTCTTTTTAGATCCGGGAAACAGCCTCCCCAAACAGGGGACACCTCTTGCACGACGTTCATCCAAAGAAATCAAACAAAAAAAATAGACAAACAGAAGGAAATTTATTAAGGGATTTGTTTATGAGGGACAAAAGAGTATAGACTATAAAAAGATGGGAGATGAGGAAAATGAGGGAAAAACGGCATATAACATTCTTATCTGTGGCGGTATCGTCTTTGATGTTTGCCTTTACAGCTATTGCAGAAGATACGCCGATCACCAAAGGTGTGGGATATCTCACAAGTGTACAGGACTCCGACGGAGCTTGGAACACGGATGAGAGTAAGAAGATGATAGATACCGTAGAGAGTTTTGAGGCTCTCCACCGGGTGAATCAAGGAGAAGCCGCTCTCAATAAATCTTTGGCGTATATATCCCAGTTGCCGGAAACAACAGCCGCTATGGTCGCCAAGAAACTTTTTGTTCTTTCCTCAAGCACTGCAGATGTCACACCACTGGTTGATTTGCTTGCCAAATGGCAGAAAGAAGACGGTGGCTGGGGACTGACAGATTCCAAACGTGGCTCTCCGTCAACAACGGTATGGGCAATTTTCGGTCTCAATGCTTCAAAGAAATATACAGCCACCAATATGAGCGGAGCCCGCGATTTTCTGATCCACGCGCAACGGGCAGACGGAAGTTGGTCTTTTACGGATGAAACATCGCTTTCCGATATCGTGCATACTTCCATGGCGGTCATTGCTCTGAAACATGTACAGGATGCAGGATATTCTTCTACCGAACTTGAGAATGCGATGAGTAAAGCCCAGAAATTTCTGGACAACCAAAAGAAAGCCGACAATTCCTATGGTTCAAGTATTGTAGATGCCGCATGGGTTTATTTAGCATATTCAAGAATCAAACAACCCTCCGAACTTCAATCTCTTCTTTCTAAAATTACTTCTTCCCAGCAGTCCAACGGCTCCTGGAATAATAAAATATACGATACAGCAGTCTGCCTGCAAGCCTTGGGCGCTATTCAGCTTCCTCCTTCCGAACCGCTTCCCGATCTTGAAATTCAGGAAAAGAATATAACTTTTGAACCGACTGCGCCACATACCGGTGATCCGGTAAAGGTCAGAGCGCATATCTATAATCTCGGCGATGCCAATGCCGAAAATGTTACCGTTGAAGTATTCAATCGCGATCCAAGACTGGGTGGAATATCGCTGACACCTGTGGAAAACATTCAGGTAATACCGGCCGGGGGATCGGTTATTGTGGAAAAAGAATTTGCGACGACCGGCATGGTCGGTCCGGAGCAGATTGTTGTATTTATTGATCGGAATAACAGTATTCAGGAAATATCAAAAGCTAATAATGCCGCGGCAAAAATTTTGAGCGTGGGAGGAGCTCCGGATCTTTCGGTAAACGCTGAAGGCATTGTTTTCTCCAATGCCTCTCCAAAGGCTTTTGACGATGTGACTGTAACAATTACTGTAAAAAATACAGGAAACGAGGCGGCAGAAAATATTCCGATTCGCATTTTGGATGGTGAGACGGAACTTGCAACGCTGAATTTGAGCGGAGTTAATCCCGGAAGTTCGAATAAAGTTATTTTAACCACGAATTTTACAGCTGGTTCCCATACTCTTACCGTACAGATTGATCCGGATAAGTTTATTGATAAAGAAACCAATCGTACAAATAATACAGCCTCCAAAAATCTGGAGGTTGCGGCTCTCCCCGTAAGCGCCGCCGATCTTGTCCTTGAATCTATACAAGTATCTCCAGCCGCCATACTTGAAGGCGCAGAAGCCAAGGTTATTGTTACGGTAAGCAACCGTGGCGGCAGCGCAGTGGAAACTCCATTCGGACTCAAAATCTCCAATGGAGAAACGGAACTTCATACCTTTACAGTGAACGGTCTTGCCAGCGGTCAGAAGGCTATTCTTACACTGGATACAAATTTTGCAGCCGGGACTTATACGCTGACAGCTTTGGCTGATTCCGGAAATGTTATTGCGGAAGAAAGCAAAACAAACAACACAAAGAATATTTCTTTTACGGTCCGTTCCACTTCCGCTCCGGTAACGGAAGCGGATCTTGTGGCAGTCTCTCTGATTCCGGATAAAACGGTTGCCAGCATTGGAGATAAAATAGTTGTGACAGCCGTGATTAAAAATACCGGAATGACCGAAGCCAATAACATTACGGTCAGACTTTACGATGGAGAAACTGTCGTCGGAAGCATGTCGATCCCCTCTTTGACAGAAAATCAGTCAGCCAATCTGCAACTTGAAACAAATTTTTCCGAAGCCGGCCCGCATCTGATGAAACTTGTGGTTGATCCGGAAAATAAAATTGCCGAATCGAATAAAAACAATAATCAGGCAACGGCGACGATCACGATTTCCGAAACGCAGCGTCCGGATTTCGTTGTAACCAATCTGGTATTCTCCAAAGCGACTCCACTTCCGGGTGAGGACCTCACAATTACGGCAACAGTAAAGAACAATGGCAATGCGGCAGCTCCTGCCAGCAAACTCTTGCTTACAATCGGCAATCCGTTTGTGGATGGGGCTTTGCTGATTGCGGAAGTGGACGTTCCGATGCTTGAATCGGGAGCTTCGAGCGATGTTTCAACGACAACGAAATTCAATTCCGGCTCCTACAATATCTATGCCTATGCCGACAGTCAACAGATAATTGAAGAATTGTCGGAAGATAACAACAGCTTCAACAAAAGCCTCTCGACCAGTCCGCTTGCGGATCTGCTTGTGGATGCTTCCACGATTTCTTTCTCGACAACCGATCTTGATAACGGCAATATGATCAGTATTTCCTGCCGAGTAGACAATCTTGGCGGGGCTTCCGCTGAAAATTTCAAGGTTGATTTCGCAGAAAAAGTCAATGGCGAGTTTCTGCTGATTGACACGGTGACAATTGCATCACTTGCCTCTGGCACATCGACTGATGTGAAAGTGAACTGGCTGGCCAAAACCGGTGAACACGAAGTAGTTGTGATCATCGACAATGAAAACAAGGTGCAGGAGCAGAACAAGGAAAACAATACAGCGACCAAACAGGGAACCTTTACCCGTTCCGGAATCGCGCTGCGCCTTTTCAAACTGGAAAACGGGACTCAAACAGAAACGGATATTTTCCGGCCCTATGAACTGGTCAAGATCGTACCGGAGGTCCAGTTCCCCAATGCGGCCTTTGAAGTTTCCGTCACGCGGGCGGATGGAGTCTCTCAAAGCCGCTGGAATGAAAACGGAATCTTTTATCACAGTGTCGGACACAATCCCGCAGGGACCTACAATGTTGATCTGATCGTCTTTGACGAAAATACAGGCGTCTTCATTGATCAGGTCACACGTCCTTTCACGGTAGTGTCCCAATATAAAGTGGGAGATGTTTCCATTCGCGCCACTCCCTCATTACAGAGAGTGACGGAATTGCAGCCGGTTGAACTTACGATCATTATTGATAATCTTTCCAATATCGACGGGGTGGCTGCCGGAACGGTAAAAGTAACCAGCCCCAAAGGAGAAGTCGTTCTTGAGCAGAGCATTCCAGAGTTCACGATGACTGCCGGAGTGCAGAAAGTAATAACTCTAGTTCCGCTGGCAGATACATTTATTCTTGACGGACGTTATAAAATTGAAGCAACGATTACCCCAAAGGATAACGGGCAGAATCCTGTTGTCGGGCAGAGAAATTATGATATTTTGCCGGCCAATACGATAAAAGTCAACAAAACCTTGTCACCTCTGGTATTGGAGCCGCTTGGAGAAGGTAAAGTTCATGTCAAAATCGACATTGAGGGTATTGGGACGGTATCTGAGGCGGCCCCCATTGATTTGATGCTGGTATTGGATACTTCCGGCAGTATGATGGACGGTAACGCTTTCGATCTGGCCAGGGAAGCGGCAACCGAATTTACCAATATGCTTCCGAATAATGCTCGTGCCGGTCTGGTTCTCTTTTCCGATTGGGCTCGTTTGGCTTTCCCGTTGAGTTATGATCGCGAAGGACTGATTGATTCCATCTACGCAGACTGGGGAGGGACCAATATGGGCGAAGGAATGAAAATGACCCGGGAACATTTTGTGGAAGAATCTGCTCCTCCGCGCAAACGGATCGAAATCCTTTTAACAGATGGTGATACCTGGGATTACGGAACAGCTGTCAATGAAATTCAGCACGCAAAAGATGAAAATATCAAAATCTACACCATCGGTCTTGGGTATTATTTGAATGAATCATTGTTGAAGCAGATTGCTTCGGAAACTGGCGGAGAATACTATTTCAGTCCGACCCCGGAGGATTTGCAAAGCGTATTCAAAGAAGTCTTCGAAACAGCAGTTGCAACCGCTGCGAATGATGTGATCGTTACAGATACGATCAATACGGAGAAAATTCATATTGAGGAAAGCAGCGTCATCGGAGGAACGCCGACCTCAGTTGATCCGGGAACCGGAAAAATTGTCTGGACGGTGGAAAAGATGGCGGTGGGCGATAAATTCAGCTATGAATTTGACGTGGTTCTGAATGACCTTCTGCCCGGTGAAACCCGTGTGGTCAACAAAAATCTGAATATTGATTTTGCCAGTCCGGATGCTTCACAGCAGTTGAATATCGAAGTTGGAGAACAGTCCGTCACGGTTGGAGAGATGGGGAAAATTGCAATTACCGCCGACAAGGAGGAGTATGTGTCCCCGGAATCTGTTGATTTGACGACAACTTTGACTTTGGAAGGCAATAAAATCAAGAAATTTGTCTCAATGGAAGATCTCGCCACGGGAACCTTGCAGAATATCGACGTAACTTCGAAGCCGGGCACAATCAGGCTTGCCGCAGCAAATGTTACATCTCCAACGGAGCTGGTTCAGAACGGAGATTTTGAGAGCAATCTGGATAAATGGAGCCAGGAGGGATACTATATTTCCACCAATACTCTGGATGGTTCCAAGTGTCTGTATTTTTCATGTGATCCGTATGGTGGTATCGGAGCGAAAATATATCAGACCGTTTCCATTCCCAATAATGTCACCGAAGTAAAATTGTCCTTGAAGGATGCTTTCAACAGTTATTATTACGGGGGAGCTTTCTACCGTATTCTGATTTGCGATACAAACGGCAAAACTCTGAAGACCCTTTTCCGGTATTCCGGAGAAAATAACTGGGGAAGCACTCTCCGAGAGTTCGATCTTTTGGAATTTGCCGGTCAAACAGTTCAGATTGTTCTGAATCTGACAGGCGGAGGTGAAATGCGTATAGACAATGTTTCCCTCAAAATCGTTCAGACGACATATGAATCTGTCGGAACAGCGACGTATGTCATTGATGCCGGTCAAACGGCAGTTTGGGATAAACTTCGTTTCAATGCAGATACAACGGGAGGGGGAAGCGTGAAGTTTCGTGTCCGTCCGGTGGATAATGAAACCGGTAACAGCTCTTTCGCATGGTCTGCTGAAATGACTGCAACAAATTCGCAGATTGAGGTCGAACCTTCCCGTTTCCTGGCTCTTGAGGTGAAATTGGAAGCCCCGGATACCGCACGGACTCCGGAAATCAGTAACCTGCAGTTGACCTATATTTCATATTCGGATGAAGATAATCTCCGAGTGAAGGTCATGGTTAAGGATGCCGGTGGAAATTCAGTAAAGGAATATGTGGATATTATTCCGCAGCTTCAGCGCGGACGCATTCAGACTTTCCATCTTCCGTTTGAAACTGCCGGAGTTACGCCGGGAGATTATCAAGCGACGGCAGCATTGTATTTCCGAACACTCGTTGCCGCATCCGATAAGGACACCTTCAAGATTCTGGATGCGCAGCCGCAAGATATTCTGGATGGCAAAATCTTTGCCGATAAATTGGAATATACCGGAGGCGATACGGTTCGCCTGACCTCGCGGGTGATGAATAAGAGCACAAACAGTGATTTGAAGAATGTGACCGTGAAAGTAACGATAACCAATGCGGCCGGAGAAGAAATCAAAGTTTATGATTATTCAATCGCGAATCTGCTCCGGGACAATATGGACAATAGGAATCTGGTATTTGCCGTGGAAAATGATCTCGCCACGGGCACTTATACGGTGACGCAGAAAGTAAGCATCGGCGAAACGGATGCATTTACTCGGATAACAACGTTTGCCGTTGTTGCAAGTGCCGATCAGGGCAAAGGGCTTATCGGTTCTGTGATCCCACAGCCGCAGACGGTGAAACGGAGGATTGGCGATCTTGCATTCGCAGCTTCCGGCAGAAATACCGGGAATATTGATCTTACAGGCGTTGTATTTGAAGTCAAGCTGTATGATGTTACTGCTCAGAATGTGTTGAAAACATACCAAAGTTCAGCAACCGAACTTCCGAAAGACGGAAACGGTTATGCGGAAAACCATCAATATGGAACAAAAGTCGAGCTGATGCCGGGATATTATCCCATCACTCTGGTGGCAAAATTCACTTTCAACGGAGTTGCAAAAGAAATTCCGTTGGATACGAATGTCGTGATTGTTACCAATACTCCGCCTGTTGCAGATGCCGGGTCGGATCAGGTATTGGAAGCGACAGATATGGATACGAACCAGGTGGTTCTGAACGCAGGCGGATCAACTGACGAAAACTCAACGGATGCCGCAAAGCGCGACGATATTGTTAAATATGAATGGAAACTCGGAAACCGTGTAATTGCCACGGCAATGAACGCAACCGTTAATCTTCCTCTTGGCAGTCATTCGCTGACGCTGACTGTTACGGACAGTTGCGGTGCGACAAGCTCCGACACTGTTCAGATCGTGCTGCGGGATACGGTTCCACCGACGATTACGCAAATGATCCCGGTCAACGGAACTTTAACCAAAGAGTTGAACGGAATCAGCGCGATTGTTGCGGATGCCTGCTCAGGCGTCAATTACAATACCTTGACTCTGAAACTTGGAGAAACGGCGCTGGCGGTGAACTATGATACCGCGACAGGAAAAATCTCCAGCAGCTTACCCGCCGATTCTGCGGATGGCTGGTATAATCTGACGCTGACGGTTTCGGATTATGCCGGAAATCAGGCGACAAGTCCCGAATGGCGGTTCGGCCTTGACCGAACTCCGCCGGTGATCACGGAACTCGCTCCGGAAGCGGATATGTTTGGAAACAGTGCCACTCCGACGATTTCCGCAACCATTACGGATGCGATGAGCGGTGTCGATCCGGCAAGTCTGAAAGTGACGATTGGAGAGACGGTCTTGACTGCAAGTTATGATGAAACGACCCGAAAAGTAACAGCTGTTGCTCCAAGTAAACTTGCGGATGGCTGGTATGATGCAAAAATTGAGGTCGCAGATAAAGTCGGCAATACGGCAACCGCAACGTGGCGTGTGGGTATTGATGCAACTCCACCGACGATCAGCAACATGGTTCCGGTTGCGGATAGTGAAATCAACCAGGCATCGCAGGAAATCAGTGCAATGGTAACGGATGCTCTCAGCGGGGTGAAAGCCGACACCATCGTGCTGAAGCTGGACAATGTGATTGTTGCGCACAGCTATGATCCAGCAACCGGGAAAGTCGTCTTCAATGCGGAAAACCTGACCAGCGGTATTCACGCTGTGAACATCACGGTCAGCGACAATGCCGGCAATGAGTCGAATGCGACGTGGCAGTTTAACGTGCAGTTGAGAGTTCCGGGCTCGGAATACCTGCTGTTCCACAATTCGCAGAACGGACAGCTGGACATCAGCGGCGGCAATAAGACGATCAACGGTATGGCGCACAGCCACGCAAACATCAAGGTTCGCGGCAACAATACGACGATCATCGGTTCGACAACGGCCGTCGGAACAATCAGTGTGAACGGTTCCGGACACAACATTGCTCTGCAGCAGAGCAATGCGGAAGCGATTCCGATGCCGGTCTATCCGTATGAATACTATGTTGCCAATGCAACTTACACCTACAACGGCGGCAAAACCTTCGGCAAGGGCGAAACCATCCCCGATGGTATTCATCTGGTGAATGGAGATGTGACGGTTCAGGGTGACATCAACGCCAACATAACAATCGTTGCTACGGGCAGCATCAGCGTTAAGAGCAAGACGGTGAACCTGACCTATGCGGATACGAAGTACAAGGTAGCGCTCTACAGCAAGGACGGCAATATCAGCTTTACCTCGAACGGCGTAACCGTAAAGGGGGTAATTTATGCGCCGAGCGGCGAATGTAAGGTTGCCAGCAGTACAAGCAACTTCACGGGAGCTATTGTTGGAAACACTGTGGATATCTCCGGTCAGGATATGACCTTAAATCCACTGGACGACGGAACTGAAAATAACGGAGGTGCACAATGAATATCAAACTGAAATTTTACCTCCGGAAACTGTTTGGCAGAGCAAAAGGAACGGAAAATGACATAACGATGGGGAGAATCACAATGAAGGCGAATAAAGGGAAAAAAGCGCGCAGGGAAAGTTCCGGCAAGTATTATCCGCTTCCTCTTTGGAAGAAGTGCACGACCTACCTGATGTTGATTCTGACGTTCCAGTTCATTGTGCCTCCCCATGTCATTGCTCAGGAAATCGCGGAAGCGCAACAGCGCGCCATCATCGAGCAGAATCAGCGAAACTATCGGACGCGGGCACCGGAACATGTCGCGATTGCCCGCCAGACCGAGATCACCTCGCAACTTCTGATTAAGACCTGTCGCCGAATTGAAACCAATCTTGCTGCAGGCAAGTCTATTGAAAGCGACATCAAAGATATTGAGGCGTTTCGGAAAAATTATGAAGCCATCCGTGAGCGGACAGAGAAACAGATGACCGCCCACCGGGAATCTCTTGTCAAACGTAATGCATCCGAAAAAATGCTGAAACGGGTGGATGCCAGCCGCACGGAAATCATGAAGCGTTTTAACGCAATGTCCGTTCGTCTGAAAGAGATCGCTGACAATAAGAAAAATCCAGAAAAGCTGAAAGCGGCAGTCCGTAGTCTTGCCGGCTATCTGGAACAATATCAGCCCAAACCGAAAACAACTCCGAAAACCATTCCGGCAGAAAAGAAATCGGTCACATTCCCCCATCGAAGCGATGCGAACCGCTTTGCGGTAAATCCGGCTATGTCTATTCCCCACAACGGGATACAGCTTGCTGCGGCAAATGAAGTAATAGGAGATTGGCTGACCGGTCTTGACACGCAGGCCGTGGTCGGTCCCGGAACGGCGGCGGATCTTGCTCCGACTGCGGAAGTGGTGATTGATCAGGAAATCAAGGATTTGGCCGCCTCTCTCGACAACAACCCGGTAAAAATTTATGAATATCTGCGTAACAACTTTGTGTATGAGCCATATTGGGGGAGTGTCAAAGGTACGAAACGCACTCTGCTTGAAAAAGCTGGTAATGATGTTGATCTTTCCTCTCTGATGATCGCCTTGCTTCGCGCAAGTGGTCGCCATGCCCGTTATGTATGCGGAACGATTGAGCTGACCGCAGCAGAAGCGTCAAAATGGATTGGTGTCGATGATCCGGCTCAGGTTGCCAAAATCTTTATCGCTAACGGCATTCCGGTGGAAACGATCACAGCCGGGGGAAAAATCGCATCCGTCAGACTCAATCATACATGGGTTCGCGCCTATGTGGATTATTTTCCTTATGTTGGAGCAGTGAATGAGAATGCCAATACCTGGCTTGAAATTGACCCTTCGTTCAAACAAAATATCTTTACCGCCTCTCGTGAACTGGAAACAACCATCGGAATCAATCCTGATACTCTTTATACAAATTTGAAAGCGCAGAGCGAAGTCGCTTCGGATGCAACCTATTCTACAAAACTTCCCGAAGCATTCATCCTGAGCGAAATTTTCAGTTACGGCGAACCGATTCGATCCTATCTCGCCGCTAACAGTCTGACATCGGAGAATGTTTTCCGCCAGCGGAAAGTGGTCGAGGAAAAATATGGTTTGCTTCCGACAACCGATCAATATAAAGTTTCTGCCCGTGGATTGTATTTTGCCGCACTGCCGTCCAGTTTCGCGGCCAAAGCTGTCTTTACGGTGAAAAATCTTGATGGCAGTACGGCATTTACGCATGAAGCAAAACTGGCGGAACTGGCAGATAAAACCATTACAATCGCTTACAATCCTGCTTCGGAGGAAGACCGTGTTCAGATTGCGGCGAATGAATCTGCCGAAGAATTCCCCATTTTCCAGATCAATGTCACACCTGTCATGAAGATAGGAAATGTGGCTGTCGGAACTGGCAACGCCATTGGCATGGGATGGCCTCAAGAGCTTGATGTGACCATTGCAATCCCTGGAAGTGAACCGGAAACTGTAACAACCAAATTGACGGCGGGAAGCGTGAATGCGCTTGTCTTTGATTATCAGAATATGGTGGCGGCGGCAGTGAATCAGGAACAGAAAAAGCTCGCTGCACAGGCTAATGCCGCCACTCTGACCCGCGATGCCATCGGAGATGTCCTGCATGGCATGGGTGTCAGTTATTTTCACCAGCTGGACCGTTTCTCGCAGATTGCCGCAGGTTCTTTGAATGTCGCTGCCACTCGCAAACCGTCTTTGATGAAAGTCAGCTGGGATCTCAATGTCGCCGATCAGTTCGGGATGCCTTATACTGCGACGCTTGATCGCATAAAACTTGATATTCTTCGGGATATCCATGTCCCGGTTGCTGTCAAAGAAGGCAATACCGTTGCCGAAAATCAGTTTACATATATTTCCGCTCTCACCGGAGTGGTTCTTGAGCACAATGTTCTTTCGCAGCCATTCAATTCGGAAGCCGCGTCCGCAGCCAGAGTAATTCAGCAGGCCAATAATCTCGGCAAAAAGATATATACGATTTCAGCGCAGAATGTCAATGCCATTCTTCCGCTCCTGACTTTGCCGCAGACCGCGTTGAATGATATTCGCAATGTCGTAACTGCCAATATTGAAGTTACCGTTCCAGAGGAGCCCGTCCCCCTCAACGGAGTCAATTATTATGCTTATATGAAACGGGATATTGATACTTCTGCAGTTGAATTTGTTCTCGGAACACTTGGTGGCGGTGAGGTAATTAATAAATCCTTAAAGGCTACCGATCTGCTTCTCGACGGGGCTTCCGCATCTTATAAAGCGATCGCCAGGCAGATGGCTGACTGGCTTAATATTGCTGAAGACAGTACCACAAATGCAGGTCTTGCATATCTGCCGGCTATTACCGCAATCCGCAAATGGAATGCCAATCGTGCTTCCCTTGACCCGGTCACGATTCCCGCTTCGATTTTGGCCCTCTCCAGTCCGATCACGAAAGTTTACAATCAGCCGGCAATTCTCAATGTCGTTACCGGAGATAAGTTAATCTCTCCAAATGGTGACGGCGTTAAGGATGCCTTTACATTCAGTGCGGTTGTTACCCGGAACGCCACCTGGAAATGGCAGATCACCAATCCCGCCGGAACTGTTGTCCTTGAGGAAACCAATAATACACCGAATGTCAACTTCACATTTGACCAAAATGTACCTGATGGCACATACAGCTATCGTCTGACCGCCACTCTCAACGGAGTTAATGCCGATCCGATTTCCGGAACCTTTAAAGTAGACTGCACTAAGCCGACCGTGGCAATTTCACAGCCTGATCCGGCAGCTACTGTTACAGATAACAAATCTCTCGCATTGCGGGGAACCGCTGACGATATCAACTTTGAAAAAGTCACGATTACGGCTCAGGGCACCGGCATGGCTGAACCCGTCCAGATTTATGAATCCAGCAATATCATCGTCGAGAATCTGCTGACCACGGTCAGTTCGGCTCTTTATACCAACGGCCCCCTGATCATCACCCTGACCGCTACCGATAAGGCAGGAAATACCAATACCGTTTCCAAGACTTACACGCTCGCGAATCCGGTTCCGGATAATATTGCTCCCACCATCCAGATGGCAGTAACCAATCCGAAGGATAATTCCTCTGTTCAGAACGGGGCCACCGTCGATGCGGAAAATGGTTCGCTGAATGTCGCAATCACTGCAACTGACCGGGTGCCGGAGTCTGCAAATCCTGTTGCTCCTGCTAAAATCAATCTGTATCTGGATGGAGTACTTCTTGCGTCCGCAGCATCTGTTACCGAGCTCAATCATATCCTTAATACGATAACGCTCCGGGATGGTGCGCACTCCTTGTATTCGGAAGCTATCGACAAAGCCAATAACAAAACCCGTTCCGGTGAGTTGAATTTCACTTTGACCAGTCCCATTTCCAACTTCAGGGTTACTCCTGATTTGGCAAAGCCCGGAACTCCCAAAGTTGTGGTTACGGCTAATCTTCGCGATGCTCTTGCGGATGGACAGAAATGGGTTCTTACGTTCGATGGTCCGAGCCAGATTCCGCAGATTGAAGGTAATGCTGCTGCCGTTTACGGCGACCTTGATCCCTCACTCTATCAGGACGGCAAATACACGGTCACGCTGACGGTCAACGACAAAACTCCGTCACTGCCATTTGAAATCGACATGGTGAAGATGGCCCCGGTCGCCAAGATCGCCAACATTGCCGAGGGCGACATCATCCGTGAAGGTCTCTTCAACCTCGTCGGCACCGCCGACGACGCCGACACCTCCGACATCGTCTCTTATAAGATTGAGGTGTTGGATAATGAAGGGACGGTCGTTTCCAATGTTACTCCCAAGCCGTGGACCGGTAGCAATATGAAAGAAGGACGCGTGAACAATGCGTCACTGGGCGAACTTGATTTCACCATGCTCCGGAATAATGTTTACACTCTTCAGCTTACGGTTTCCGATGGAGAACAGTCCTCGGTGGATTCCGTCAAATTTGCTCTCAATAGCGAGCTTAAAATCGGACACATGAGCTTCAGTCAGCAGGATCTGGTTGTACCTGTCAACGGTCAGCCGATCAGTGTGATCCGCTCCTATAATTCTCTCAATACCAATGTTAAAGGTGAATTCGGGCCGGGATGGACCTATTCGATCCGAGACATTGAATTTGAGACAAATGAAACACGAGCCAACATCCGAGATTTTGATGGCGAAGTGTTCTCGTTGCGGACTGGTGGTGACCGTGACGTAACGATCACTATGCCCGACGGCAAACGTCTCTCTTTCATGTTTAAGTTAACGCAGTCAAGTCAGGCGACGCAACCTTGGGCTGTCGGCTCCTGGGTTCCGGCTCCTGGGGTTCATGCGACATTAGAGGCGACTTGTTCCACAAAGTATATCACACTTCCTGGAGGAATGCAGTATTGGGAAGCTGGTGTTTACGGCACACCGATGGAATACTTTGATTTCCCCGGATTCATCCTTACCATGATGGATGGAACGAAATACGAAATCGTCCGCGAGGATCTTGGTTTCCACATGCTGGAAGAATATGTTGCGACTCCTCCGCAAGTGAATGCCTATAAAGGCGGTCGCTTGAAATCCATTACCGATCCCAACGGAAACAGAACTGTTTTTGAAGACAACGAGATTATCGCCTACAATGCTTCCGGAGAACGGACAAAGAGCATTTATTTCGACAAAAATGGAGATGGTCTCATTACAGCCATTTATGCTCCGAGTTCCCTGAATGCGGATGGCACGAAGCCGGAGGGTGCTGTCCCGCAGTTCAAATATGAATACGACAGTCTTAAAAATCTCGTGAAGGTTCACAAACTGATCGACCGTACCAAACCGGTGGATCAGCAGTATGCGGTTACAGAATATATTTATGGAGAACCCTCGCGCCCGCATTATATCACCGCGATCAAGGATGCTCTCGGCAACCAACCGATGAAGTGTATCTATGATGAAAATGGGCGTCTTATCGCCACAGAAGATGCCAACGGCAACCGTATTGCCATGCAGCATGACTTGAGTGGGCGAACCGAGACGATCACTGACAGAATGGGCAATCCGACTGTCCATACCTACGATGATATGGGCAACGTCACCGCTACCATTGATGCCCAGGGTAATGCCACCAAGTACACATACGACAGTCTTGGAAATAAGCTCTCCGAAACAAATGCTCTTGGTTATACTACCAGCTATACTTATGATTCCATGGGCAACCAGACTTCTGTCACTGATGCCCTTGGAAATGTGACAAGATATGAGTATGACGGCAAGGGTAATAAAACCAAAACGATTGATACGCTAGGGAATATTACGACCAATGCATATGACTCCGCAGGAAATCTGCTCTCCACTACTGATGCATTTGGCAATACCATTCGCAATGAATATGATAATGCTGGAAATATGACTGCAACTTATGATGCTAATGGGAAATTGCAACAGACTGGAACTTATGATTCCAATGGGAACCAAACCAATATAACAGATGTCAATGGCGTAACTCATTATTATAGTTATGATATTAATGGGAACCAAACTGGTAGCCGTTTCGTCTGGATAAATGAAAACTCCTCGAAAGAGATTATAACTCAAACAGTTTACGATGACGCTGGACAAATCACAAGAACCATTGATTGCAATGGAAATGAATCTAATACAATTTATAATATCCTTGGAAAAGTATGGAAACAAATTGATTCTCTCAAAAATATAACAGAGACTCTCTATGACATTCAGGGAAATGTCATTGAGAGTCGCAATCCAGATGGCACTGTTAGTCGAACGGTTTATGATGCCAATGGGCGTGGATACATTACTCAAAATGCTCACATTGATGGCACTCCAGCGACGGGTAGCCGTTCTATTTATGACTCTACTGGAAGGGAAATCCGTACTGAACAGTTAGAAAACGTTGTAGTTTCCATTTCCAATGGAAACAGCATCTTTGTCAGCGGAGATGTCGTATCTTCAACCTCTACAGTCTATGATGCGGCAGGTCAAGCTATCAAAAAGATTGATGTTAACGGAAATGTCACACAATATGAATTCGATGCCAACGGGCGGAATATTGCCACAATTGATGCTCTCGGTAATCGAACTGAATTTACCTATGATGTTGCCGGACGACAACTTTCTATGAAGGATGCCAATGGCAACATCATATCGTATGAATATGATGCTCTCGGACGCAAAATTAAGACGATCTTCCCGGATGGAACGTATTCTACTGTCAAATATAATAATCTAGGACAGAAAATAGAAGAAACCGATGCAGCTGGACTCGCTACCAAGTTTGAATACAATGATGCGGGACAGCTTTCTGCCGTGATCAAGCCGGAAGTCAACGGAGAAATTCCGCGTTGGGAATATATCTACAATCAATATGGTCAGCGGACTTCAATAAAAGATCCGAAAGGTAATATTACTAGCTTCAGCTATGATTATGCCGGACGCCAGTTGAGCCGGACATTGCCGTTGGAACAGAAGGAAACGGCAGAATACAATAATTATGGTCAATTGATCAAACAAACCGATTTCAAAGGTCAAACAGTAGAAACAACTTATGATTCTTTGGGGCGCCAAGCGACTCAAAAATATTACGCTTCCAGCTCGACTACAGCTGCCGAGGAAACATTGTTTACCTATGATGGTTTGGGGAGAACGAAATCCATTCTCCAGAAGTGGCTTGAATTCACCGCAGACGGAAATTCTTCTGTAACTCAACGGGAAACCTCTTATACTTATAACAGCCGGGGAGAAATAACCCAGATTTTCACTCCGGAAGGCTCCGTGAATTATGAGTATGATGCTAAAACTGGAGCCAAAACGAGAGTTTCAACAGACAATAGCGATATTCGTTATTCTTATGATGCTTTGAATCGCCTGAAAACAGTGGCAGTTCACATGCGTAATGGTGTTGTTTTGTCCGCACCGGAAGTTACGACATACGATTATACCAAGGTTGGTTCTCGTGCCAGCGTATCATTACCGAACGGGATCACGACAAGTTATCAATACGATAATTTGAACCGCCTGACGAATGTTTCTCACAAAAAAGCGGACGCGATAATTGCAAGTTATACCTACGATCTGTTGCCTACTGGATGCCGTTCGGCAATAACGGAAGTTACGCCCGAAGGAACCTCGCAGGTTCAATATACCTATGATAATCTCTATCGTCTGACAAACGAACAGCGAACCGGTGTGAAGTCGTTTGCAGCAAGCTATACCTATGACATCAACAGCAACCGGACTCGTAAGGTTGAGACAGTCAATGGGATCACTGAAACAATAAATTACGAATATAATGCAAATGACCAGTTGCTTTCTGAGGTATCCAGTGCTAATGGTACAACCATTTACACTTATGATGTAAATGGCTCTTTGACAACTAAAATAAACGAAGGGAAGTTCAGTTATCAGTATGGCTATGATCTCCGGAATCGTCTTGTAACGGCCAATATTACGCGGAAAGAAGGAACCGCCGATGTAACCATTACGTCCAGCTATGCTTACAACACTAATGGTATTCGTACCAGAGCATTGCAGACGATCAATGGAATTACACAAAATCGGTATTTCTTACTGGATGATGGTCATACAGGTTATGCTCAAGTCTTTGAAGAAACCTCCACTCTTGGTGGAAACATCACTCGCTGTTATACGATCGGCGATGATGTTCTGAGTCAAACTGTAGCTGGAGTCACCAGTCACCTCCTGTATGATGGACATGGCAGCACTCGTCAATTAGTCAATAGCGATGGGGGCGTTACGGCTAATTATGCTTATGATGCCTATGGCAAGATGCTTGGCGGGAATCCAGGCGTAACTGACGGCAAACAGAGTGCAACTGATCTTTTGTATGCAGGAGAACAGTTCGATCCCGGACTGCAGATGGAATACCTCCGTGCCCGTTACTATGATCAGGACAATGGGCGATTCAATAGACTTGATCCATTTGAAGGGAACAGCGAAACCCCACTGAGCCTCCATAAGTATGCGTATACTCATTGCGATCCGGTTAATGGTATAGATCCTAGTGGGAATTTTACTATTCTTGAATTGCTTATTTCGATATCGGTTGTGGTTATTTTCACAACACTTGTTGTTACGAATTTTTCAAGTAATAAAAAACCACGTCCTTATGTAGGACCAATGACACCAGATACAATTCTTATCATATTGGGACATTCACATCGGGAAAACGGAAAAGTCGTTGCAAACAACAACCAAGCTGGTGAATCATTAAGACAAACATTAGCTATTCACAAACCGCTTGCCGTAGGACTTATGTCATGTTGGATAACCCAAACAACAAACGTTATGAGAAAAGATTTCAAGGACAGGAAAATGGCTCCCGTGAATTGGATAAACGATTTTCCCTTTAGACATAGAGATGGAAATGGAAATATAATTGAAGAACAATATTGTGGGTATTATCCGTTATTAACCATTAATATTTCTGGCGGAACAATTCAAGAGTCAATAGACGAATACGGTCAACGTGAGGCTCCTGCTGGATATCATCCGAAATCAAAGCAAGAAATTATTGCTAGTCAAGCTTTGGCTGCTAATTCGGTTAGGGTAAAATTTAATATGCGAAAGGTAACCCTTATAATCTGGGATACAAGAAAAGGGAAAATACACTCACAAACAACAATAGATAATACATCGGTTAGAAATTATGAGTAAGGCAATTCTGTTTTGTGACGGAGGTTGTTTAATAAGGGGCATTTTGCGCTTTATCTTAAATTTACACAAACCAAATATAAGGAAAACGCTAATACAAAGGAAAACTGACATGGATTCGTTATTTTATCAATCAAAAAATAGCTTTTCGTGGGGTGAACTTATACTAAAAACAGCCAATGTGTATGAACACAAGATATTCACCGAATAAGATGAATAATAGTATTATTGACAAATATAAAACTCACAAACTGGCAATTTTCTGTCTGCTAGTTATATGGTTTTTCATACCCCCATTATGTGGAGTTTATTTTTTTCCTCCATATAATGAACCTACACTATCTGGTGAACGAGGTATTGGGGTAATTGTTTTGAATAAACAAAAACCAATGATATTTGTTTTAGGACATCCTTTAAATACTTACACGCTTCATGGGCTTCAATATAAAGGAAATGATGAATTAGAAATATGTGATGCAAAGTTATCGCCATTCCGAATTCACAATTATTTCTTTTTTCTTACATATCATGAAGAATGGGATAATTCCCAAAGCCGTATATGTTGGACACTACCAATGTATTTACCTATACAATTTGTAGAATCCCTAATCCAATACTGCCATTGTCGCTATATATGTGATGGCTCTAATGAGCTTTTAGGTAATTATTCTTTGCATCGTCCCTTATTGCCTACTTGGCTTTTCATTACTTCAATCATTATTCAGATAGCATTGTTGATTTGGAGCGTTAGTAGAATATTATGCTATTGTATCTCACGTTGCATCTGTGCAAAAAAGATTTTTGGAAAGTAATCGCTCATTGAGCTACATCTGGATTTGAGGTGACGTACATGCTATGTTCTTCAGTAAAACCGAATAATAGGAGGGCGGCATGGAACGCGAAGGACGCGATTATTGTGAGACACAACTGTCAAAATATTGGGATAGCGGCTTGACGATTTAGGATTACAGCGAATTGAAATGGTTGATAAGTTGCCAAATAGGATTACTTGTGAATACAGAAAAGAACTTTTCAACGATTTGATTTTCTGCCAACTAATGATATACTGCAGAGATGATGGAGACCGCGAATGAATGAAAAGATCTTATTACCAATGTTTTTGGCCATGATGACGGCCACTGCAGCAGATGTTGCCCCGAAACCAACACCAGAAAAGGTCGTTGAACAACAGCTGGAGGAATCGTATTCTCTGAAACTTCTGAATACCGCAAAACGAGCTCGTTCAAAACTCCAGCTCAAACAGGATACCAGTGCAGAGCTAAAGACGATCATCTCTACAAAGAAAAACATCGAAACAATGCGCTTGAAAGCAGCCGCAGATTTTGCCGGACAACAGGCGACATTGACTTCCCGCAATGCTGATTCTGCAACATTGGCAGCATTTGAGTCGCAACGGAAAAAGATGAACCAGCGATTCAACGAATTGGTCCGCCTGATTGATCAGATAGACCGTAACCAAAAGACAGCATTACTGCCGGAAAAGCTAGATGCTCTGATCTTATTCCTTGACCCGGACACTACAGCCCCTGCTTCCTCCTCGGCGACCGCTAAACAGCCAGAAAAACTCTCCCGAGGAGCCGCACCTGTGAAGCAGAAGAAACAGACCATTAAATAAATGCGTGTTTTTACAGTAGAGTAAGTATAGTTTCAAAAATTAATTTGGGGGATTGCAAGCTCGTTTATTGCAGGTATATGCCCAGTGAGCCCCATCTAGAAATCCTCCCGAAGTGAGATTACCTTGCCTCCGTAACTTGAAACCGGGAGGCGCAAATGGAACGAGAAAGGCGTAGTCGTGACTACTGGCGGGAACAGTTGTCGGAATATTGGGATGGCGGTTTAACGATTCAGGAATATTGCGAGCTGAAAGATTTGCCATATGAGAATGTACGTCGCTGGATAGGGATCTTGAAGAAGGTAAGTGCCCAGCCAGCCCCATCTGGATTTGAGGCAGACAGCGTGGTATGTTCTGCCACAAACCGGAATAATGGGAGGACGGCATGGGACGCGAAGGACGAGATTATTGGGAGGCGCAACTGTCAGAATATTGGGACAGCGGCTTGACGATTCAAGAATACAGCGAACTGAAGGAACTTCCTTACGAAAGTACCCGCCGCTGGATCCGAGTGTTGCAAAAGGCACGCCAGGATGATGCGAGCGACCCTGAATCGCTGGAGCTGGTAGAGGTCAAACCATTGCAGACAGATGCAAGGAATGGTTCCGGGATTCGGTTGCTGGTTGACGGCATAGAAATCGCAATCGAGAAAGGTTTTGACGGCACTACGCTGTCCGAAGTGTTGAATCTGCTCAAGAGGCAGTCATGTTCGGCATCAGCGGTTCGGTAAAAATCTACTACTGTCCGACTCCGGTGAACATGCGAAAATCGTTCGACGGTCTCGCAGGGGCGGTGGAAGAGTATATCAAACAGGATCCGGAATCAGGACATGTGTTCGCTTTCTTCAGCCGTAATAAAAAACTGGTAAAGTTACTGCAATGGGAGGACGGCGGCTTTGTGATCTGGATGAAACGACTGGAACAAGGCGGCTTTCATATCCCGCAATCAGCCGATGGACGGATTGAATTGACCAGTCGAGAACTTGCGGCGATTTTATCTGGAATCAAACCGCAGCGTTATTACAAAAGATACTCGAAAAAGTCTTGACAAAGCTTGAATTTGAGGAAGTTTCCGGTATATTTTCATTATGGTATTACCGGAAGTTACAACGTTGGCAGAGGCGCAAGACGCCATCCGCGAGCTTGCTGAGGAAAATGAGAAACTCAGCAATGAGCTGGCGTGGTTCAGACGGCAGTTGTTCGGTTCCAAAACGGAACATTATATTCCCCGGGATGACACGCCCTCGCTTTTTCCCGAGGAGATGTCACCTGAATCCCCGAAAGAAGTCCCCACGGCTACGGTAGCCGAGCATGAGCGAAAAGTGCGCCAGGCGAATGCGCTTTCCGAGATTCCCGCCGACCTGCCGCGGGAAGAACGCGTGATCGATGTTCCAGAAGAAGAGCGTCTGGGAATGGTGCTGATCGGTTATGAAGAAAGCGAACGGATCGCTTATCGAACCGGGTTGTATGTGATTCATTTCAAACGCGCCAAATATGCCGATCCCTCGGACACGCTGCGCGGTGTTGTTACGGCTCCCGCCCCGGGGGATGTGTTTGATTCAGTCAGCGGCAGAACCCGTTATGACGCCTCTTTCATTGCCAAAGTTGTTGCGGATAAAGTGGAGAATGCCATCCCCCTGGAACGTCAGGCGCGGATGTTCGGCAACGAGAGACTTCCGGTGGCTCCGTCTACGCAGGAAGATCTCTACAAACGTACGGCAGATGCCTTGCTGCCTCTGTATGAGCGGATGGTCGACCGGATTATGCAATGCGATATTCTCCATGTGGATGAGACGTTCATCAAACAGTTGGTCAAGGGGGCAAAGAAGTGCAGGCAAGCGTATTTGTGGTGCCGATTGACGGGAGTCGGGCCGCCAATGATTGCCTATCACTTTTCGCCGTCCCGATCCCGGGATGTCGCAGAAAGTCTGCTCGGAGATTACTCCGGAACAATCATCAGAGACTCTTACGTGGCCTATGAAAAACTGGACTGCGAGGTTGCCTGTTGCTGGGCTCATGTCCGCAGACGTTTTCTGCAAGCTGTTGAAAGCGGATATACGAAAGCTGAGGCTCCGCTGAAACTGATACAAGCCCTGTACCGGATTGAGCGTGAGGCAAAGGCGCGGGCAGAAAAAAAGGGAACGGATACCGCTCTCTTTCATGCGCGCAAGGAGGCACGCCGGCAATCTCAGAAGCTTGTCCGGGAATTTTTTGAACAGTGCCGAGCTCTCAAAGAGTCGGAACGTCCGTCATCTCCGGTTGCGCAAGCCGTCTCTTATGCGTTGAACATTGAAGAAGAACTCAAGAAATTCCTGAAAGATGCCCGGTTAAACATCGACAACAATCCGGCCGAACGGCTCAACCGGGGAATTGCGATCATCCGAAAGAATTGCCTCTTTGCCGGCAGTGAAGCCGGAGGGCAGCGTCTCGCTATCCTATATTCGTTCGCCGCGACATGCAAAGCGAACGGCATCTGCTTTCGCAAGTGGCTCGAAGACATTCTGCCTCGTTTGAATTCCACTCCGGCAGGGCAGATTGATTCGCTGATCCCAGGGGCGAAACAAAGTAGTCAATGAGCTCGGGCTCATTATTATGAAGAGGGGAATGCCGTCGGGCGGTCATCATAGCCCGACGGCATTCATCTTTTTGGTAAATTCCCACTCAAAAAAATCCCTCTTCCTCCTCACCATGGGGCTCGCTGGGGTATATGCCCAGTGAGCCCCATGGTGAAGGGGGATATCGCGGTGGAGCTTTGGAAAAAATTAGAGCCAGGAGAAAAATGATGCCGTCTGGCGTTTGAGCGCCAGACGGCATTCCCCGCTTCATAATAATGAGCCTGAGCTTATTGACTATTTTGCTTCTCCCTTGGGGATCAGAGAATCAATCTGCTCTGCCGGAGTGGCATTCAAACGCGGCAGAACGTCTTCGAGCCACTTGCGAAAGCAGATGCCGTTCGCTTTGCATGTTGCGGCGAATGAATACAGAATTGCGAGCCGCTGCCCACCGGCTTCACTTCCGGCAAAGAGACAGTTCTTTCGTATGATCGCAATTCCTCGATTGAGGCGCTCTGCCGGATATTCTAACATTAGAATATCCGGCTTTATTCTCATCATTTGGATATTCTCAGGATTTGGCGATTCCTGCTTAATTTATCTGTTTTTCAGTATATGCCCAGTGAGCCCCATGGTGAGGGGGATATCGCGGTGGAGCTTTGGAA
>ERZ1034984.619-NODE-619-length-38929-cov-20.196275_pt1 | contig 38929 bp, 53 predicted proteins | sample MGYA00520589_ERZ1034984 | MGnify/ENA primary metagenome ERZ1034984 (study PRJEB33766, sample SAMN09781790) | gut metagenome | biome: gut microbiome | host: Homo sapiens | place: Madagascar | study: EMG produced TPA metagenomics assembly of the PRJNA485056 data... | reverse complement strand
ATAATATATAATAATTCGTCATTCTACCCAACTTTTATATCAATTTTTAGTTACAATATACCACTTGCCAGTATAAGGCGGCTGATGTATTATAATGGCGTAGCGGACAACAACTACACTTTTTGATAATTAAACAGGAGGGTTAAATAATGGCGACTTTTTTCTTTTTTATTATTCCATTCTTTATGACGCTGGGTATTCTGTATCCGTTGATCTGTGCGGCCTTGTATCTGGTATATAAGGCGATTGGAGGCAAGTTGAGCTTCTGCCGTTGGTGGGAAAAAATGGATTTTTGAGGAGGGTTTAAAAATGTTATATTATATCAATTATAATCCCGCAGAGGATAAGCGCTATGTTTTGGCATACGATGAAGAGAAACACGGAAAAGCGCAAGTTATAAATGACCATACTGTTTTCTTGTTTCACCGTTCAATCATCATTGGTGCCGTTTACAACACAGAAGTAGAAGCGATGAAGGCGTTGGGCGAGTGGAGTGTCAAGCCGGTTATAATGCCAGACGGCAGAAAAGAAATACCGGCGTATTTTTTCGGACATGGGAACATTTACGATTACAATGTTTTTATTCCATGGGCTTGCGTACAGAGCGAAAAGTGGCCGGGGGAGATGTAAAAAATGCTTCTGCGAAAAGATATTGAAACTATTATGTCCACGCCGGATCTATGGCGAGCGTTTCACGACTTAGAAAAAGCCTATACCGCACGGCTCAATAGTCCAGAAGAAAACACAAGATATAAAGCCGCTTTTCGTGTTTTCAAAGCACAAGTAGAAGGGCAGAAGGGGCAGTTCATCCCATTATAGCAAGATCACCAAAAAACTTTTTAATCTTGTGCAAAATGTCTATTGCAAAAACCTTTGAGATTTGATAATATACAATCACCGAAAGGAACAAAAAATAATTTTTGGAGGTAAATATTATGTCTGAATGTTATGATTATCTGGAGCAAGTTACAAGCGACGCAAAAGAAGCCATTCTCGAAAACATGGAATATTGGGACTTTACCGACCGGGATGAACTGGAGCGAGCCGCATATGATGAGTTTTGGACAGATGACAGCGTGACAGGGAACGCAAGCGGTTCATATTATTGTAATGCTTGGAAGGCAGAAGAAGCACTCTGTCATAACTGGGACTTACTGGCCGATGCTATCAAAGAATTTGATGGCGATACTGATATTTTGAGGCAAGGGGCGGAGGCTTGCGACGTTACTATCCGTTGCTATTTATTGGGGCAAGCTATTAGCAATGCACTTGACGAGCTGGAAGAAGAGGGCGAAATCAGTTACCCGGCAGACAAAAAAGAATAACCATAGAAAAAAGATCAGAGGCCTCCGGGCCTCTTTTCTTTTTGCCTATTCCCTATAAAAATCAATTAGAAACGGCTCTGCAAGCGCTTCTGTATTGTCTGCCGTATGTTTTCACGTCTGATGCTGGAAGGGTCGTAAACGGCCTTAAAATGCGATATAGATAAGATATCTTTTATAGTATTGTGATCTATAATCTATGATCTATGATATTTGAAAAACGCCTTTTCCGGCCCTGTCTGGTGGTGCTGCTGTCCGCGCGTTTACAAGCTGTCTAACGCCTATAAATTTCAAGCGTAAACGGCCCCAGAATCGTTTTTAAGCCGTCTGCCGTGAATTTATATGGGTAGATCCTAAAAACGCTCGTAGGGGTCTTAAAAGCCGTTATTTACAGTGTTACGAAAAATCGAACAAATGGCCTATTTTTTCGTTGTGCAATATATCTAAAAAATGCTATAAAAATTAGTCAATACTCACAATTGCTTTTTCCCTTATCTGGTGCTATCATAGCACCATAGGGACGGCCCGAGGGCCTTTTATATAAACGATATATTTTAGGAGGTAAAAAAATGTTTATTGTGTTTGATTGTAAAAACGCCCCGTATCTTAAAACATGGGATGAGGTCGAAGCGGATACCACAGCAGCCCAGATCGGCGGCTACTACGTCAAAAGCGGCGCATATCAAAATGGTGGCCGTTGTGGTAGTCTATACTTGTCCGAAGGGCAGAAAGGAAGTAAAAAATATGAAAGTAAAAGATTTTCCTAACTGGCGCAAGGTAGTATTCAATGATCGTGCCATTCTCAAAAATGACTTGCGCTATATGAGTTGGCAGCAGGTGCGGGCGCTGGATGAAACGGAGGTTGTTTTAGAAGAGGACAACGGCAAAACGCTGATTGTAGAAAACTGTTAACAGGTCAATAATTATCTACTATAATGCAAGGCGTGAGGGGGAATATTCCCCTTGCGCCTTTTTGTGTTTTTTTCAACATAGAGAGGAAGGTATCATACTTTAATGTGCTAAAGTCAAATTTCCTCCACTTTATTACGCTAAAGTCATTTTTCCTGCCGAAAATGCGCACACATTAAGCGGAATTTTCTCATTTTCCAGCAATATAGTATATATATGGATATATAGATATATGTATGTATGAGTCTATATGGATGAAGACATAAAAATTTGAGTGTATAGATAGACTGTATATAGACGAATGGATAAATTTAATAGACTGGATAGATAAATTCAAGGATGAATGGATAAGTGTATGGATTTAGTGTCATAAGTGTAGACAAATAATCAGCCCATAAACAAACAAATGTGCAAAACTCTGTGGATATGTGGATAAGTTAGGTGATGTTTGGATAGATGCGTATACACATAGACAGACGGCAAAAGTTGGTACATTAACTCATCAACCCATTATCAAATACACGCAAAATTGTTAAACTGTATGTGAATGTATGTGATTGTGTTGATGTAAGTGTAACTGTAAATGGCAATAGAAATATGGTTATGTGGATACAAATACAAAAATTTTTTATGAAAAGTACTTGACAAATTATAAGTTATGGTGTAATATTAAATCAAATTTGAATGAGCCAAAAAATCAAAAATGAAAATCGAATTTGGAAAATTGAAAATGAAATTTGAGGTGCAAAATCAAAAATGAAAATCGAATTTGGAAAATTGAAAATGAAAAAGGTCAACTGGTTTAACATTGGCATTGTAATTTTTGTAATTTTAATTGCAGTTTTGGTTTGGAAAATCGTATTTAATATTATAGGAACTGATTTTGAAAACCAGATTGAATATAAGAATTTCAAAATTGAAATTAAGAATGTACCAACAGAAGAAATGTGGGAAGATGAAGAAATTAAGAATATTATTTGCGGCGTAGTAAATGGCGAACAAAGTCCAGTATATGAATTATCTGATTATGATAGATGGTATATAGAATGTATTGTGGCGGGTGAATCTGGAAACGAACCAATTTTAGGAAAAATGGCAGTTGCTCAATGTATTCTAAATGCAATGATTAAAAACAACTATTCGCCAAAAGAAGTTAGAGTTCATTATAATTATTCTGGATGGGACGAAAATTTTGAATCTAAAAACAAAGAAATGTATGAAGAAGTAAAGAGAGCTGTTTGGCGTGTATTTGATAATGGGGAAGGTGTTACAGATAATCCAATTTTATTTTTCTACGCACCTAAATACGTTTATAGTAAATGGCATGAAAATCAAGAATTTGATTGCGAAATTGGAGGGCATCGTTTCTTTTATCTTAAAGAAGATTTAAATTCTGATTGGTATAATAATTTATTAAAAACAAATAATAATTAGGAGTTTATATGATGTCGAAAGAAATGGATGGAAAAATACTTTCCGATGAAATTTGTGATAATTTGAAAATTAAATGTGATAATTTAAAAGCGAATAAAATTTATCCGGAATTAACAATTTTATCAAATAATAAAAAATATCAAGCAGAAGAAGAAATTAAAAGATGTAAAGAAATTGGAATAGAAAATCATGTTTTACATATCGACTGTTTAGATACAATTCAATATGATACAATTATAACTAATTGTCGCAATCCTATTTTTATACATAATTCGATTTATGATAAAGTAAAATTTACTCATATTGCAAATACAATTCCAACAGTTTTCGATATGAATGGGCATAGTATTTGTAATATCGGAAGTTTATATGTAAATTCAACGCCGAAATTTTATTCTTGTATTGCAGCAGGAATTATGAATTTGTTATATAAATATAACGTTTCTTTATCTGGCAAAGATGTTGTTGTAATCAAAGATAACGATATTGATAGCAAACTAATTGCAACAATGCTTGATCATGCTGGCTGTACGGTTACGACTTTTAATGATAATATTCAAGAAAATAAATTATACGAACATATAAAAAATGCAGATATTATTATATCGTTCGTAAATAGAGACAATCCAATTACATACGACAGAGCTAATATTATTACAGATTATAAAATAAATTGGATTAACAAAGTTTTAATTGATAAGAGATATTTTTCTGATGAGTTAAGAAATTATTGTCAATTTTACGCTACACAAAAAGATATTGAAGCGATTGCGATTGCAATGCTTATGAAGAATGTAATTAAATTTTATGAAAATAATGTTGACAAAGCAAAATAATTATAGTAAAATAATAATGCAAGCGAGGTTTGCGGTTAGCCTGTAAAACCGCTTTATGGGAGGTTCATACAGCGGTCAGTATGCATGACTTATAATCGTGTCACAGGTGTCCGAATCACCTACCTCCTACCAGAAATAAAAAAATCTTAAAAACTTTTCAAAAACCCTTGACAAACTCAAAAAATTTGTGGTAAGATAACCACAGAAACAAAGAAAGGAAGAAAACAAATGAACGAAGCAAAGATTAAATCCCTTGAAAACAAGATGTTTAAGCTGCTAAAAAATAAGCCTTATAATGTAGTGCGTCGTGAATGTAACCGGATTGGCCGTCAGATTTATGAAATGAGCAGCAAGGTTAAGGTTGTTAAGGAAGATTAACCCAACTTGAATGGTTGGTGTAAGTATAAATCCCCAACTACCAGACCGCCTATTGAGGTTCTCGTGCGATATATAAATAACAAGTGGGGTAATAAAGGTTGTAGAAGATAGGGGATGCGAAGCGTCTTTCTAAATTCAAACCTCCCAACGGCTAAATCGGCTGACTCACAGTTGATGAAAGAGAACGAGGTCAAACGCCCGTGAAAGTAGGATAGCGGGCACACTAAACATGACCGAGGATGTGGATACGATGACGTGGAGGGTGCTTTTGGTCAAAGCGTGTAGGTCATGTTTGATTATGGAGAACGATAGCGCATGAGCTTGAGTTTTCCTTTTAATCCTTTCTAAAAAGTGAAACGCCCATTCTATAATCCTCATACTCACTACCTGTTGCCGTAGGTTGGATGAATAAAGGTGAGGCTATAAGTCCCCGTGCCGCAGTTAGTTGAGACGGACTGGTCCCAAAAACTAGTACATTAGAAACATCGTGGGCGCACATCCCACCGGGGAGACCAACAAATAAGGGGAGCGTTAGCCTAATTAACTAACGAGTAACATTGCTCCTTCAATGAGCCTTATTTGAATATAAATAATATCTAAGGAGAGATATTCATATGTATGAAAAACGTATTGTCGGTATTAAAGGTTACGAAGAATATCAATGCGATACCGAGGGTGTCGTATATGGAAAGAAAGGTGCGCCACTAAAACCAAATGTTAATAGTCGTGGATACAAATATGTTGTGTTTTGTGTTAATGGGCAGTGTAAAACCATGATGGTGCACAGAATAATAGCTTGTACTTTTATTCCAAATCCACGAAACGTTAATGTGATAAATCACAAAGATAGAGTTAAGACAAATAATAAAGTAGGAAATTTAGAATGGTGTACTTTTTCAGAAAACACAGCTCACGCAAGAGATATTTTGGGTTATTTTGTAGGTGACAAAAATCCATGTGCTAAGCCTATCATAGGCATAGATAAAAAGACAAAAGAAACTATTTATTCTTTTGATTGCTTAGCGGACGCTGCTAGATATTTTTCTCCAACTGATTCCAAACGAGCGAAAGGTATTTAAAACATTATTTCTCAAGTTGCAAATCATAAAAACGGTAGAAAATCTTATAGAAAATGTATTTGGCAATATATTTAACAGGCTTCTCAAGGGTTGAGCCTATCAGCCCTATCCCAAAGCCATGTTTTTCCATGGCATGGCCTACCTCCTGTTCTTCATAGTATACTTTCTTTCTGTCGCATGGCACGAATTTGTTTAGAAAAACTCTTGACAAGTTCGTGCCGTTGTGATATACTAAAGACAAATCAAAGGAGGTCAATAAAATGATTGAGAGTTTTGTTAATTATATGAAGGCCGAGAAAATGTCTGAAAACACTATGCGTGGTTATACCAATCACATCAATCAAATGCTCAAGGTCATTAACAAACCTGAACAGGATATTACTTACCTCGACTTGATTGACTGGAAGGCCGGTATCGCTAATCAGGCTAGTGCAACGGTGGCAAATAAAATCGCTGCTGTTCGATCTTATTTTAAATTTCTTGCCAATGCTGGTATTGTTAAGGATGACCCCAGCAAGAATCTCAAGCGTCCCAGTAACATCAAGAGCAAGGAAAAACCCCGTATGACCGAAGAAGATGCAAAACAGCTTATTGCTTATGCTCGTACCCCTCGTGACAAGGCTATGTTTAATTTTTTGCTTTCTACTGGTGTCCGGTTCTGCGAGATGGCTAACATCACTATTGGCCAATATAAAAAAGCAATGCAGAGCGACAGAGAAATTGAGTTGCCCGTAACCAAAGGTGATAGGGGCGGTAAGATTTATATTAACCAGTCCACTGAACAAGCGATTGAGAGGTATTTGCGCTTACGTGATGATGACTGTCCTTATCTATTCGCTTCTTTTCAAAATCATCGACTGAGTGATAACAGCGTGTCTCATACTATCAAATCTACAGCTCGTAGGGCTGGTTTAAAGTATTGGAATGAGATTAGTTGTCACGGATTGAGAGCTGGTTGCGCTACTATTATGTCTGATAAGGGCGTTCCAGTGGCTACCATTAGCAAAGTCTTGCGTCACAGTTCTTTGACTGTGACTACAAGATATATTAAGGCAAATCAAGATAACGTCAATAATGCTACTGCATTGATGGAATTTTAAGGAGGTTAATATGAGTAATTTGGCAAAGGATTGGTAGATTGTTTGTTATACTGTTTATGCGTATGACAATACTGCTATTGCAAGTAAGCAGGCTGGTAATATTGATGGATTGGAGAAGGTATAATGTACCCTAATATGTTAAGTGAAGTCGTTGAGGCTGTTGAAACTCATTTTTGTGATGACAAAGATATTATTGTTGATTGTATTCTTTATTTAATGAACGCTACAAGTCGAGAAGAAGACGTTGTACAATTAGAAAATTGGTTGATTGACCATAACAGATGTTATAAATGCGGAGGGGAATTGGCTTGTTCTGAATACCGGGAATATCATCCTGAATGTGGTTCTGGTGTTTATGAAACCATGCGAGAGATGTATTGTCCGGAATGTGAGGGTATGAATGAATAAGAGAGAACGTGAAAAAGCTGAACGTGAAAAGCTCAAACAAATGATGGATAATAATCCTAAACTATTAGCTTTTCTTGAAGCATCTGTTGATAAATCCAATAATCAAGATTTGAAGGCTTTGATTGAACCAGTACTTGCCGATATTTTTGAAAAAATCCGTATGCAAGGGATTCAGATTGGTTGGCATTCCCATGCGGCAAGGTGTGTGGCTAAGATTAAGGATTGTAAGACAGTTGATGAGGCTATTGACATCTTAAATGAAGATGCGAAAAAGGATTTGGGAGAGGGAAATGAATAATACACCTTTATCGGCAATTAAGGCGTTTTGCATTAGCTGTTTAGGAGACCAACTCAGACTGGTTAAGGGTTGCACTGCTAAATCTTGTCCTTTGTATCCGTATCGAACAGGCCATAACACCACTTCTAAACGGACAATGACCGATGAGCAGCGTAGAGCTGTAGCAGAACGACTAAAGAAGGCCAGAGAAGCTAAAAACACTACATAAAATTACTATGTTTTTGGGTCTATTTCCGATTTGTTTGGATAGGTAATATAAGTTAATAGGTTAATAACACAGTCCTTTTCTGTGTTAAAATTATAATAATTTTTATTGAGGTATAAAGAATGGATATTTTAAACAAAAGTAAGAATTTTTATCGTTGTGTGGGAAGTGTTTATGAGGTCGCTTTGAAGCGTGAGGACTGTGAAGTCAAAATTTTTGAAAACGGGTCTGCAACAGGCGAGAAGGTTAAGGCTGAGTGCATCAAGGGCAAGTTTGGTGTCCGCACTGATGGTGGCATTGTCACCTTTATGATTTACTTTGCATCCAAGGGTCTGGATGGCAAGGAATCCCGTCAGTGGAAGATGGCCACTGATATGATGGAACTAAATCCTGAAGTCAATGGCAATGGCAATGTCCCTTCTGTTGTTGTAGTTGAAGGTCGTCTTGAGAACAATATGTTTATGAGCCGTGATGGCAAGGAGGTTAAGGAAGTCCCCCAGTTCCGTGTGAGCAAGGTATCCACTACCGCTTACAAGGAAGGCATGGAATATGGTATCACCGTTAATATGAGTGGTTGCATGACTAAGAACGTGCCTGAGACTAAGATGGTTGATGGTGAAGCTGAGGAAACTGGCCGTGGTGTCATGACTGTGTATATGGCCAACGGTAAGGGCGAGGTGTTCCCTGTTACTGTTATTGTGCCTGATGACCTTGTAGACGATGTTAATGATGCTGTCGAGAATGGTTGTACCATTGATGCGACTCTGGATGTAAATACCATTACCTTTGGTGGCGTGGTTAAGAAACATGGTATTGGCCGTGCTGGTAAGATTGATACTTCTAATGTATCTACTCGCACCGAGTTTGTCCTTGCTGGTATGGACATTGTGGAGGAGCCTGACGAACTTTATATTGAGGGTGAAGATGGTAAGCAAACTCCCGTAAAGACTCTGTGGATGGATTCCGCTGTGGTCAAGAAGGCTATTAAGATGTATCAGGTTAAGAAGGAAGAGTTTGCCAAGAATGGTGGTAATAAGACTGCTAATAGCGCCACCTCTAACCTAAAGGATAAGAAGGCCGAGTACAAGTATAAGCGTGTGGGCAAGAAAGCCACCAATGACTTTGATGATTTTGGCGATGATGAGAATCCTTGGAGTGATGATGTTGACCCCAATGATGAATTTTAATGGTACGGGGCTATGTTAAGGGTGCCCAATGGCACGATGAAAATGGTTGGAACGAAGAAAAAATCACCAAGGCAATAAAGGAAAAGATGGATGAATTACACATCCATCATTTTCCTTCACAAGTGGAGTTAAGAAATAATGGCGGTAGTAACTTAGCAAGTGTTATTAATCGTACTGGTGGTTTTTTATATTGGAAGGACAAAATGGGACTCAGTGAGTCTCCGTGTCATAGTGAAGTCGGTTGGCATGGGGAATCTATTGTGGCTGAAAAATTGACTGAACTTGGTTTTAAGTTCCAAAAAGAGAGCGTAACTTGTCGTTTTGATTTTACTGTAGGTGATTTTGTACGGGTAGATTCTAAATACGCACACATTTATCACAGCAAGAACGGCGATTTTTATAGTTTTAATCTTAAAGGTGATTGGCGAGACTGTGATATTTTTATTGGCGTTTGCGAGGACGAAGAACAAAATCGCAAATTTTACGTTATTCCTCATGTCGTTGTGTTTAATCAAACTCAAATTTCCCTTGGGATTAAAAACACGAAATGGTCACGATTTGAAAACCGTTTTGATTTAATTGAAAAATACGATAAATTTTACAAAAAGATAAAAGAGGAGGAATAAAATAAAATGGCACTTGATATTACAAATCTTGAGGAAACTACAATTACCACTGGCCTTGAGGGCAAGATTCTAGCTTGGTATGGCACTAACAATGTTGGAAAGAGCCATGTGGCCTCCAAGCTGTTCCCCGGTAAGACGCTATGGTTAGCCACAGAAAAGGGCTATAACGCCATTTCTGGTATGCGTAAGGTAGATGTTGAGTCTTGGAATGATTTTCGGCAGGTTGTGTCTCAGCTTACTGTTAAGAACGAAAAGAAGCGTGAGAAGGTACGGGCTATGTACCAATGTGTTGTAGTAGATGTTGCTGACCGCCTACCTAACTTGGCTACTGCTTATATCATCTCTACTTACAACACTCAGAACGCCGAAAAGTCTGATTTTAGCCCCATTACCGAGTTGTCTGGTGTTCCTTACGGTGGCGGGTATGCCATGCTAAATAAGGAGATGGATAGCCAAATCAATAAGTTGGCACTATCTGGTTACTGTGTTGTTCTAATCTTCCATGATGAAATCCGTAAGGTTAAGGACGGTCGAGAAGAATATGAGTACATTGTGCCTAAGAACACATTTAACAAGGCCGGTAATGCCTTAAAGGATATTCCTGACTTTATGATTTATCTTGAGTCTCAGGGCGTGGACGAAGATGGTAAGGAACTGCTGTCTATTGGCCATTGTGTACAGCATAAGGAGTATTTCGCTCGTAGTCGGTTTACTGAGTGCCCTGATACAATCAATCCCTTTACTGCTGACATTCTAAAGAAAACTGTGCGTATTGCGTGTGAGCGTGAAGCCGAAAAGCAAGGTGTGTCTACTATCACCTACGCAGAGGAAGAAGCCCAGCGTGAAAAAGAAAAGACTGAAAAGAAAAAGTCTGCGGCTGAATTGATTGATGAGGTCAAGCCTATCTATGGTGCTTTGCGTAAGGCCAAACTAACCGCAGCGGTTAATAAGATTGTAGGTGATTTCCTTGGCTATGATGAAAATGATAAGCCCAATAAGATTAGTGAGGCTGATGATTCTCAGGTCGAGGCGCTACAATACATTTATGATAAGCTGGTAGACTTAGCAGAAGAAAAGGATATTAACTGGGAAGAATAAACCAAACTAAAGACGGCTGGCCAACGCTGGCCGTCTTTTTTAATAGGAGGGTATATGGCAACCTCTAAACTAACAGAACAGCAGAAAAAAGACCGTAAAAAAGTTACAGATTTAATGCGATCTATATGGGGAGAAAACGCCAACTGGAAACTGCTTACAGCTCAACTTAAAAATATTATGAAAGAATATAAACTTGAGTATATGGATATTTACTATGTACTTAAATATAGTATATATTATGAGCAAGTCGTAGTTGATAACAAGTTTGGTTTAGGTCAGTTTTTCCCCCGTTTTATTGAACCAACAGAAGAATTTAGGCAAAAATTATTTCAAGCAAAAGAAAAAGCTGATGAAATAGGTGCAATTCTACCTATTAAAATTAAGAAATATCAGCCTCAAAGAAAGATTAAAGATAACTTGACTTTTGATTGAGATGGTGGTATGATTAAGGCAAAGGAGGGATAACATGACAGTAGCAGAACTAAAACAGGCCTTGTCTAAATATCCAGACAATATGAAGATTAAAGTTAATATCGATCGAACGATTAGGAAACTGGATGACGTGTCATGGGGCGTTGATATGGATACTAATATCACCTATGTTTGGTTAGTTGGCAAGGAGAAGAAGTGATGAAGGTATTATATTATGCTGTATTCATCGAAGGTAGGTCATATTATTTTGGTCTCGAAGAGCTTGCTAAAGCATTTGATTTCTCTGACGGTTATTGGTTAATACAGATGGCTTACATTGATGCTGACCGACAGTTAAAGTATAGGTATTTCAATCGAGAAAAATGGGAGTTTGTTGAATAATGCTTTATTCTTCTAACTATAGTGCTTTATTGTTGGGTTGTCTAATGAACAACACCCAACTTCTATTCAATCCATCTTACCCTTTAACAAAGACCGACTTTGACCCTGAGCCAGTACATCGTATTATCTTTATCGCCACTTGCAAGTTGGCTGAAGCTGGGGCTGGTAATGTCAGCGAGGTTGAGATTGACAATTATGTCAAAGACTATCCGGCCCAATATGAAACGTTAAACGATAGTAATTTTCTTGACTTTGTGCCCACCGTAAAAGAGCTATGTTCGTTTGATAGCTTTGAGCTATATTATACCACCTTGCGTAAGTTCAGCCTATTGCGTGAGCTTAAAGAGGATGGGTATAATATTACTGATTATTATGATGAAATGCTCGATGAAACAGAGCAAATGGCCAAGTTGAACAAGTGGACTATTGGCGAGATTCTTACTGACATTGAGTTTAAGTCGGCAAAGCTAAGAACCAAGTATGATGTTAAGTATGTACGGAACGAAATCAAGGCTGGTGAGAATGTAGCTGAACGTCTTGAAGCGTTTAAGGAACAACCGTCATTTGGCGCTTTGTTTCAGAGTGGGTATTTGAGTACAATCTGGAATGGATGGTGCAGGGGGCATTTAGGTTTGCGTGGAGCGCCATCTGGGCAAGGAAAGAGTCGTTTAGGTGTGGCCGATTTAACCAAAGTTGGAGCAAAAGAAATCTGGGTGCCCGAAGCTAACGATTTTGTTGTGAATGACAATTACCAATCACCTACTCTGTTCATCGCCACAGAGCAAGACATTGAGACAGAGGTTGAGCCGATGTTCTGGTCTGCTGTGAGCGGAGTTGAATACAGGTCAATTAAAAACGGTCTTTGTACACCAGAAGAAGAAGCCAGAGTAATTCAGGCTGGCGAAATTATTAAAAATTCTAATCTCCATATTACGTCTATGCCCAATTTTACTGCCAAATCAATCAATCGTAAGATTAAAGAAATGGTTGAGTGTGAGGGTATTGGGTATTGTGTGTTTGACTATATGGAGCAACAGGGCAATATTAGCCAAGAATACCGTGAGGTCGTAGGCAATGCTGGCAGGCAAGACCAAGTGTTGCTTTATCTGTCTACCGAACTAAAAAAAATAGCTGAAGATATGGACGTTGGTATTTTAACAAGCCAACAGCTAAACGATAGTTGGAAAACATTAAGTTTTATTGATGAAACAGCTCTGGCGGGAGGTAAATCTGTTAAAAATAAATGTGATTTTGGCTCTATTTTTCTACCAACGTCTTATCTCCGCAAAGACCTAAAACAAATTGAACCCTATCTAAAACGTAAAGGCGTAGGTGATAACCGTCAGCCTATACCTAATATCTGCGAGTTTGTCTTTAAGTCACGCTATGGTATCTATGGCGATAAGCGTCTAAAGCTATGGTCATACTTTGACCGTGGTACATTCCAACGCCATGATTATTTTGTAACAGATGATGAAAATAATGTATTGGCTGATATTAGACCAACTGAATTGGAGAATTTTTAATGAAAGAAAAGAAAGAAAAAGAACATGACCTAACTTACTTATATGCTGCACTTGGGGCAGTCGCCTTTTTCGTGGCTGGTGTTCCTATTCTTGACGCTTTTGGGGGCTGGATGTCTAATTTATTTGGTTTGCAGTCTGTAAAGTTAAATAGCAAAGCGGGAAAGATTGCGACTACTGAATCGGAACAAGAAAGTACGCATGTTATTGGCTTTAATATTGGTACTGAAACAGAAGGAGAGGAGATTGAAGATGAGTAAACGAATCAAATCTTTGTTAGAAAGCCCTTGCTATAAATGTGGGAAAATTAAACAGTGTGAAGCCAAAATTAAAAGGAATCCTGTTTTAGGGGATATTGTTGATTGTGTCATGCCAAGGGCTGACTTTGATTATCATAATTGTTCAATTTACAAATCTTTGATTATGGGGGAAAGTAATGATTAACAAGCCATTAAAGCGAAGTTACATTTCCTTTAATTGCAATTCAAGCGAAGAAGTCACGGGTTCTGCTTATGTTGTTCACCACAAAGAATATCAGATTATGCTTGATTGTGGTATGATTCAAGGGCATGGCGATATTTATAGCAATTATCAAGCTAATAGGGAGCAATGTAAAAAGTTTAAACCAAAAACGATAGATGCTATTTTAATTTCACACAGTAATATTGACCATTTTGGTTTGCTGCCTTATTTATATGCACATGGGTGCGCAGCTACAACTTTTGTGCCAGAAGGAAACAAAGACATTTTAAAAATTTTGCTTGAAGATAGTCTTAAAATCATGATTTCTGATTGCCAAAAGATTGAACGAAAACACGGAAAGAAAGCACATCCGTTGTATACTCAAGCCGATATTGATAGAACATTAGATAATATAGTTGAAATTCCATTTAATTATACTATCAATATCAATTCCGATGTTTCTTTTGAATTCCTTTATGCTGGGCATATCCGTCATAGTGCAAGCATTTATTTAACTTTAAAACGTGGCTCGATTATTAAACGAGTGTATTATACGGGGGACATTGGCCAAAAAAAGCCACAACTTTATACCGAACCACGACAGTCCCCTAAACGTTTTAATGTGGGTATTGTTGAAAATACGTATAACATTCCTACAAGACCAAATAATATTAAAGATAGGCCAAAAGACCTTGAAAAAATCGTTTCTATTGTTAATGAATATCAAAGAACGATTATTCCAGCTTTTGCTAATAATCGTGGGCAAGTAATCTTAACAGAACTCTACCATTTATGGGAACAAGGTAAAATTCCTCATAATATTAAAGTTTATTATGATTCGCCACTTGGACAAAAAATTAGCGCCATATGGGAAGATGAAGAATGGGACAAGGTGTATGAATGGCCTAATCTTTGTAAGTTAAAAGACATTCAGGATAGTTACAATGCTCAAAAGCGAAATGATAAGTGCGTAGTAGTAGCAAGTGCTGGAATGTGCAATGCTGGCCGTGTTGTTTCTTGGTTAAAAAGTTCCATTGGGCGCACCGATGCTCATTTGCTGTTTATTGGTTATTGTCCCGGCGAGGGATTAGCTGCTGACATAAAAGCTAATAGAAAAGAAATTTCAATCGAGGGCGAAACAATTCAGAATAAATGTAATTATACCGAATTAAGGTCTTTTTCTTCTCATTGTGATTATTACGGATTGTTAGACTTTTATAGTAATTTAGATTGTGACTGCCTTTGTCTCGTGCATGGCGACATGGATGGCAAAGTTGAATTTGCAAAAGTTCTTAAAGACAAAATTGGTTCTCAAGGCAAGTCCAGTCGCGTTATCGCTGTAAACGCAGATAGTAAGATTTATATTTAATCTCTTGACAAACCGCCTCCTTTATGGTAAGATTAAAATATCTTAAAGGAGGCGGTTTATAATGGATAATTTGATTAAGACTATGGAATGTTTTATAAATGATTGTCAAGATATTACAAAGTGTGAAACTTGCCTCTATTATCAGAATGAGTATTATGTTGATATTAGTTTAGTAGACGAAGCTATTGCCAAAATTACAAGTTTGCAAAAGTCTAACCGAAACTGGCGCAGAAAAGCCCAACGTTTGCGGAAAGAAATCAAGGAATTGAAGGAGGATAAGTAATATGGTATTTTTAGATTATGCAAGCACAAATCCGTGGCCTAAGTATAGATGCTCTGATTATTATAGACCGCTGTTTAACGTAAACACTAATTATGCTTTTGCAGAAAAGCGAATGTTAGACGAAAGTGAAGAGCGTGTTAAGAAGGCTATTGGGGCTAAAAGCGGCAAGGTTGTTTTTGGTGGTACGAGTAGTCAGTTGATTGAGAATTTATTTACACATATTACTGAAGAAACAAACGAGTATCTAACTATTTGCTCAATTTATGAACATGACGCTATGTGGCGATTTGCTGACCAATGGGGTAATATTGATAGCCTAAAACACGTTATTCAAACGTATCATGGTGACAAGCGGTTAATTGTAAGTTTAATGGGTATTAACAATCTAACAGGGGAAATTTTTCCCGTTGAAGGAATTGGCAGGCTATGTAAGGATCATGGAGCGTTTTTCGTCTGTGATATGACGGCTATGATTGGACATACGGTTATCCCCGCTAATCTTAACGATTGGTGTTCATGTGTTGTGTATAGTGGCCACAAAATCGGTACAGAACTTGGTATTGGCGCTATGTGGATTTCTGACCGCTTAGACAAATGGCTCAATGGTTTTAAGCTACATGGTACGCCCAACCTTGCTGGTGCATTGGCTATGACTCAAGCGGTCGAGGATGCTTGCGATACTAAAACACTTGAAGATAGAAACAATCATTGGTTGGATTTGTTTTGGAAAATGGTTGATGGATTGCAAAAAGAACATATTCATGGAGAAGTCTATAATAGCACTCTAAACGAAGATAAAAGCAATGCAAATGAGCCAGCAGAAACTACCTGTGCAATCAACGCTATTCGTTTACCCGGATTTAATGCAAGAGCATTGCAATCTTATCTTGCGAGTAAAGAAATTTATATCGGGCTTGGGCAGTCGAGTTGTGCGAATGAAGCAGATAGACGAATTTTGTGCCAAGGCTATGGTTTAAGTGAGCAAGGGGCTGATGAGGTTGTTAGAATTAGCTTTGGTGAGGATAGTAACATTGAGGACGTGAAAGTACTAGTTGAAAATATTTGTGAATTTAAGAAAATTTATCTTGACAATTAACTAAAAATATGGTATAATAAAATAAAAGAGGTTAATAAGTAATGGCCATTGCTTATTATTTAAGGAAGGTGCTTATCTCACCTTCCTACTCTTAATATTATTCTGAGATAAGGAGAATGGATATGTGGAATTTCGTTGATATGAGTGGTTGGAGGATGTGGGAACACGGTATTCCAGATAGTAGGATAATTATTCTTAAACGTACAGAAGATAAAAGATATAAAAATGGGCGCAAAGTTGTTAGATGGGAGTGCCGATGTTCTTGTGGAAGCAACAAAGTAATATTATCTACCACAAGAGATTTGACAAACGGACACACGAAATCTTGTGGGTGTTTACATTCTGAAAAATCGAGAGAGGCGAGTATTACTCATGGAGAAACAAATAGTAGACTGTATCACATATGGTGTGGAATAAAAGCGAGATGTTTGAATCCAAACAATCCAAAATATAAAAATTATGGCGGTAGAGGAATCGCAGTCTGCGGAGATTGGGAACAATCATACGAATCTTTTAGAGACTGGTCACTAGATAACGGGTACGCTGAAAATTTAAGCATAGACCGTATTGAAGTGAATGGGAACTATGAGCCAAGCAACTGTAGATGGGTAGATAGTTTTATTCAAGCAAACAACAGAACTGATAATTTTGTAATTGAATACAACGGGGAAATACACACTGTCCACGAATGGGCTATCATTACTGGGATAAGCGCAATAAATATTCGGAATAGAATTAAAAATCTTGGATGGACAGCGGAAAAAGCATTGAATATGCAAGTACAGCATCAGAGAGGAGCAAGAGCATGAGACTAATCAAATCTAACAACATCGAATCTGAATACCCCAAGCGTCATACTTGTGATGAATGTGGTGCAGAACTTGAGTATGATAAGGAAGATGTCCACATTGGTTGGATGGGGTGTGAGTATGTGACTTGCCCAGCTTGTGGCAATGAGACTATGGTGGGCGAATGTAGGGTACAACCTTCCACTTGGAGCACAACTTTCTATCATACAAGTACCGAAACAGGTGCGGTTGATATTGAAGATGTTAAGATTAAAGAATATGTAGATAAGGCCGTTAAAAGCCTATGTTCTGATAAGTGGAAACCCGGTGAGTTTTATATTACGGGAACGGGCAATCTTCTTATCTTAGGGATTAAATGGGAAGATGGCGTAGAGGTTTATGTAACCAAGGATTATTGGGAAGATAGTATTGCCCCTGAAGATTATGGAATGGTAAAGTGAGGCTAAAGTAATGGGCAAGGTTGATGTTAAAAAATTAAAGAAAGCATTAACTTTGTCACATTACGATACCATTCTTCGTGAACTTGGTATCCCTATTTTTAGCAAAAGCAACACAGAATGGCGTTGTTATTCTGGGGATAGACATAAAAATCCTTATGACGGCAGTCCAAGTCTTATCTTTTACCCAGACACAAAAATACTCCAAGGATATTCAGCCGGGAGAGCTTATGACGCAATTTCCCTTGTCCAAACCCGCTTAAATCTCCTTGGCCAAACTTGCTCGTTTCTTGACGCTTGTAACTGGATTCTTGAGAAAACTGGACTTGACCCATCCAAGATAGCCAAACCCCTTACAAACAGTCATATTTATGATTGGTCTGATCTTGAGCGGTTTGTTAGGGTTAGAAAGTATGGCAATCAACTGCCTGAATATAACCGCAACATCATTGACACTCTACCCCCACTATACCCCCAAGCATGGATAGATGAGGGTATAAGCGAAGAAACAATGGCAAAATATCAGATGCGATATTATGAGCGTTGTAACCAGACTGTGATACCATGCTTTGATAGCGAAGCAAGGCTGATTGGGGTTAGAGTAAGAAACTGGGATAAAGATAAGGTTGAACAAGCTAAGTATATGCCGTTGATTACATTGGATGGACAATGTTATAAGTTTAATACTAATCAAGTGTTTTATGGGATTAATTATAACAAGCCTATGATTGAGCAGACTGGTGAGGTCTGGTTGGGTGAGTCAGAGAAGTTCACAATGAAACTCGACACATGGTTCGGTCCAAAATCTTGTGCTCTTGCTATGTATGGTCATCAACTTGGTATACAACGCAGAAACCAACTAATCAAGATGGGCGTTAAACGAGTTGTGTACTGTCCTGACATGGACTTCATCGGCCAAGACGATTCTTTCTTTGAGGATTGGTGTAAGTCTGTAAGACGACTATGTGATATGTTCAAAGGATATTGTCAGGTTGATATAGTGTGGGATGATAGTGGTGAGTTGTTAGGGCCGAAAGAAAACGCCACTGATAGAGACAAAGAAACATGGGATAAATTGTGGGAGAGTAGAGAAAAATATCTATAAAACCCTTGACAAAAGCCTTTTGGTGTGGTATTATCATTACATCAAAAGGCTTTGCCTATTATGAGGAGGAATTAATATAATGCAGTATAGATATGAAGTTCGCGGCTATTATTTTGAAAAAGAAAGTGGTACAGATATGGAAGTGGATTTTGTTTGTTTTACGCCTCCCTGCCTTAATTCTTATGCAGCCAAGTTATACGTCATGGGTAAGTTGAAAGAGCATCAAATTTTTGTCCAGAGCATAACAAGAGTGATTGATTAAGGAGGATTAAATATGTACGAACAGTATACCGATGAGCAGATTGTTGAGATGCTTGTGCCTAAAAGGTACAACCAGTGAAAATGACAGAGGGTGGCGCAATTGCAAGCGTCTTGAGGTACTATTATGCGAGTAAAGCCCTTATTATCTAAAATCAACCCCTCCACGTTTATTGAGGATTATCTACAAGCTTGCAAAGTAGAAGATATTGGTGAATACTTAAACCCAACAGGTTTGTACGTTGACGAACCAAACCTATATATAAACATGGATGAGGCTTGTAGTGTAGTTAAGCGTCATGTGGATGAGGGGGATAAAATTGCTATTTTAGTAGACACGGATAATGACGGTCTCTGTTCAGCAACCATTATTTACACTTTTTTAAAGCAACAAAACGCAAATGTTCAAACTTTTCAACATAACGAAGCCAAAGCCCATGGTCTAACCAAAGCAAGCAAGGATACTGTGCTTGATGATATTATCGCTTGGGAGCCAAGTTTACTAATCATCCCTGATGCAAGTGCAGACGAGTATTGTTGTAGAGAGTTGAAGCAACATGGTTGTGGAGTTGTAATTCTTGACCATCATAATTATGACTTTAACAACAATCCTTATGCCGTGATTGTAAATTGCCTGCAACAACCTAACACTAACCATTGTGCAAGTGGGTCTTTAGTAACAGCCAAGTTCTGCCAACGATATGTAGAGCTATATAGGGTTAAGTGTCCTGACTATACTGACCTCGTGGCCATGTCTTTGGTTAGTGATGTTATGGATTTGACAAGCATGGAAAATAGACAGTATATTAACGATTGGTTGAAGGAATGGGGGAGCAATTGAATAATTTTCTAACATATATGGTCAATAAACTTGGCCGTGGTGAACCACCTACTCCTACTAATATTGCTTGGAATATTAGCCCCAAAGTAAACGCCGTGTTTCGTAATGGTACTAAAAACGATAAGGTTACTTTGCTACAAGGTTTTGTTGGGGATGTTGAACCTGACCAAGCGTTAAAGGTGGCTACACGTTGCCACAGACGGCAGACCGAAGAAGTTAAAGAAATTTTTGCTGAATGCGATAAAAATTGTATTGAACATCAAAACAGTGTTGTGGCATTTATTGATAATCAACATAAAGAATATACTGGTTTGATTGCAGCTAAGTTTATGAGCAAGTATAATAAACCTGCTTTTATTTTAAGAAAGCCCGACCCTACAAGCATTTCTGGTAGTTTTAGGTCTCCCATTGACATTCTGGATTTAATCAATCATAGTCACTATGCTTCGGCAAGAGGGCATGAACAAGCTGCTGGCTTTATGTGCAAAGCATCTAATCTTGAGCGATTCTTTAATTGGTTTGATAATCAAGACATCAGTGAGCTTTCAGGCGGAATACCTGTCACAGCGGTTCTAACACCTAATCAAATCACAAATAAGTTGTGTAAAGCCTGTGAAGATTACAAGGATATTTGGGGGCATGGTGTTCCAGAACCCACCTTTTATATTAACGCCGAGATTGACGAGACCAATGTGCAAGTCTTTGAAAAGCGCACTACAACAGTAAAAATTACAGTAAATGGGATTGATTTTCTGTTGTTTATGGCCGCCCCTGATCAAGTAAATGAGTTGACACAAAAGGGTAAGAAAAGCCTGTCTTTGATTGTAACTTTGTCTACTAACGAATGGAATGGCGTGGTTAAGCCTCAAGGCAAGATTAATCAGTTTGAGGTCGGTAAGGTTGAGGATAGAGGAGAAAGTGAAGAAAGCTGGATAGATGATTTTTAACTCTTGACAACCATAATTAAATATGTTACAATTAAACCGTGGAGAAATCTGCGGTTTAATTGTTAGGAGGGGTTTAATTGGTTGACACTTATACTTCGCTTCATGTTCACTCCGAATATTCTTCTGCGTTGCTCGGTTTTACCGACTCTATCATTCATATCAAGGATGCTCTAAATTGGTGTTATGAGCACGGGTTGAGAGGTATGAGTTTAAGTGACCATGAGGGATGTTCTGGGTTTGTCGAGATGGAACAAGCCGTTAATAAAATGAGCCTTGAACGACCTTTTCAACATATTTTTGCAAATGAGATTTATTTGCTATCAGAACAAGAAAATGAATTAAAGAATGACCCAATTAAACGTCCACATTATTGGCACTTTTTGCTTAATTGTCTTGATGAAGAAGGTATTCATATGTTATATGAACTTTCTTCAAGGGCTTGGCTAAGGAGTTATGTTTATCGTGGTTTAAGACGTAGACCTACGTTTTATAGCGATATAGAAGAAGTCATTGGCAAAAATCAGGGGCATATTGTTGGCTCGTCTGCTTGTTTGGGTGGGTATTTGCCCCATCTTATTCTTGATAATAATAAGTCAAAGGCAAAAGAATTTATCAGTTGGGGTGTTAAGACTTTTGGCGAAGGTAATTTCTTTCTTGAGTGCCAACCTTGCCTTGGAAATAATGAAGAGCAATTAAAAGTAAACAAGGCATTATGGCAGTTGCATGAAGAACTTAATGTCCCTATTATCGTAACTACAGACGCTCATTACCTTGAAGCTAAAGACAGGTTAATCCACAAAGCTTACCTCGCAAGCAAAGATGGTGGTGACACGAGAGAAGCGGACTCTTTTTATATGACGGCGCATTTGTTTTCGCCTTCCGAGTTAAGAGACACGTTACACGTTTGTTTTGATAACAACCAGATTGATTTGCTATTTCAGACAACAAACGAAATTGCTGATAGAGTAAAACCAGTTAGCCTTAAAAAGACTACACAAGTTCCTGCTTTGCCGTCTTTGCCTGAATTTAAGATTGTTCATAAATACAAACATTATTACCCCAAGTATGAATTTATCAACTACTTTGCCAACTCGCTTGATCCTTATGAACAGTATTATTATTATCAAATTGAAAAGGGGCTAATTAAGCACGAAGCTACACACAACATTGACTTAGATAAATACCTCAACCAAATAAATACCGAAATGGAACAAGTTAAGGGGCTTGGTGATATTTTCGACCACCAACGCATGTGCGATTATTTTACAGTTGTTCAAAAGGTTATTGATTTAATCTGGTCTAATGGTGATAGTCTTGTAGGTATTGGTCGTGGTTCGGCTGGATGTTATGTGACTAATTTTTTGTTGGGCATCACAGGCATTGACCCGCAAAGAGAAGAATTGACTGAGTTTTATCCTTGGTGGCGTTTTTGTTCTACGGCACGGTCTGATAGTATTTTTGATATTGATATTGATATAGAGAGCTTCCAGAAAGAAAAAATTATTCAAGCCATTAAAGATTATTTTGGCGAGCGTCGTGTATGCCAAGTTGTAACATGGGGAAAATTATCAGCCAGAACAGCTATTGAGCGTGCTTGCCGTGGTATGGGTATTTCAATGGATGTGGCAGGGTATTTACGCTCTTTAGTTCCTGTTAAACGTGGCGCTATTTATTCTTTAAACGATTGTTTGTATGGCAACGAAAAGAAAGGCCGTTCCAAAGTTCCCGGTTTTGCCAATGAACTAAACAAGTACCCCGGTCTGCTTGACACCGCATTAGCTTTTGAAGGGCTGATTATTTCGTCTGGCGTTCACGCAGGAGCATTGAATGTACTAAAATCTGATTTTACTGATACAGGCGCTTTAATGGTATCGCCAAACGGCGCAATTATTAACCAGTATGACCTCCACCACGGAGAATATCACGGGCAGCTTAAATTTGACCTTTTGTCTATTGACGCTTTGTGCTGTATTCGTAGCTGTCTTAACTTACTATTGGAGAACAAAAAGATTGATTGGCAAGGTTCTTTAAGAAAAACTTATAACCATTACTTGCGTTATGATGTACTTGAACAAAACGATAAAAAAATGTGGGAATTATTGCCTACGATGGTTAATGCCTTCCAATATGATACCAGAGCGGGCAAAGAAGCTTTGAGAAAGATAGGCGCGCAAACCCTCACTGAGCTTACTCTTGCGAACGGGCTTATGCGGCTTGCCGTGTCTGAAGGCGAACAACCTATGGATAAGTATGTTCGCTATCGCAAGGATATCAATGAATGGTATAAAGATATGACGGCTTATGGTATTCCTGAAAATGAACAAAAGATACTAAAAGAGCTATTAAAGTCTTATAGCGGTTTGATGATTGCACAAGCTACCACAATGGCTGTTCTTATGGACAAACGTGTATGTAGGTTTACGTTGAAAGAAGCAGACAAAGCGAGAAAAGCTATAAGTAAGAAAAATGCCGAAGCATTAAAAGAAACGGAAAACCGTTTATATAAAAAAGGGGCTGAGTGCGGACGAAGCAAAGCTTTCCTTGACTATCTATGGAACGTCCAGATTGAAATGTCCAAATCTTACGCTTTTGACTTTTCTCATTCACACGAATACTCTACTGAATGCCTACAAGAACTTAACCTTTATTATAAATTCCCGAAAGTTTATTGGAATACTGCCGTGATTACCACTCAAGCGCAGATTGAAGATGAACGTGAAGGTAGCGCTGTGACTATTAATTATGGCAAAATAGCGCAGTCTATTTATAAAGCTAAAAGTAATGGCATTATAGTTAAGGCCCCTTCCATTAATAATTCTGGTTTGGCTTTTACGCCGAGAGAACAAGACGATTCTATTCTATTCGGTTTAGGTGCTATCTCAGGCATCAATAACGATGTTGTCACCCAAATCCTTTCCAACCGTCCCTACACTTCCTTTATCGACTTCTACAACAAAAATGCCTACAAAGGCTCACTTGTCACTAAATCCAAGTTCATTCAGCTAATCAAAGCCGGATGTTTTGATGAATTTGAACCTGACAGACAAGCCGTAATGAGACAGTATTTTATCCTATCTACCCCCAACGTCACATCTCTTGCTATGAACAATATCGCCCAAATTAAAGCCGCAAGAGTGCCTATCCCCAAATCTATCATCGCCCCATACAACTTTAGAAAGTATGTATGTAGTAGACAGTTCCGGTTTGGGCCTCACCCTAAATTTAAGAGCAAGACCCTATACTGGCTTGATAATAGGGCACAACGCTATTTTAACGCACGTTGTAAAGATAGTCTAACTGAAGGCGTAGATTATTGGTTTGATGGTGATGCTGAAAAATGGGTTGTTGTTGATAAAAGCCTTGAAAAGTTGCTTACACCGTCTATTGAAACACTGAAAGATTATATCAATACGCATGAGTTCTTGGACAAGTTTAACAAGGCCAGAGCTAAACAGAATATGATTGAGAGTGTAGATGGATTGGATATGAATAGGTGGGCGTTTTCTTCCATTAGTTTTTATCCAGATGAACATGAGTTGGCTCATATTGACAAAGAACGCTATAACATTAGCTTGTTTAATGAATTACCAGAAGAGCCTAAATTTATTACGAAGTCCTATGGCAAGAGAAAGTGGAAACAATTTGCTTTAGCTCAAATCGCTTGTACGGTAATCGACAAAAATGACAACCACCATATGTTAACCGTACTTGACATAGGTAATAATGTTGTTCAGTGCAAATTCAACGCCGAGGTTTATAGTTTTTACAAAGCCCAACTGTCTGAAACCGATGGTAGTGGTAATAAAATAGTCATGGATAAGCCTTGGTTTAGGCGTGGACAGACGCTAATCTTAGCGGGTGTAAGAATGGGTGTTGATGATTTTAGAGTTAAATCTTACAAAAATTCCATTTACAACCATAAGGTCTTGCGCATTGACTCTATCAACAATAAAACTGGTGAAGTAGAGATTACAAGCTATCGTTATGGTCAAAGTCCTGAAGAAAACTGAATAAAAAACTTGACAACCTCCTTGCAACATGGTATACTTAAATCATCAAGCAAGGAGGTTTGTTTTAATATGAGCCTTAAAATTAAACTAAAACCTGTTAAACAGATTTTCTTTAACCCATCTAACGGCTACAAAGTCATAAGTTGTGAGCCTATTGGTGATTATCCCAACCTAATGCTCAATCAATACAACAACTTTACTTTGGCCGGAACAAATCTTGGTATGGTCGATGTGGGCGATGAATATGAGCTTGAAATCAGAGAGAACCAAAAGGCCAAATATCCAGCAAGTTATGTTTTGGTTGGGTTTGCTAATATTGATGTCAGTGCTGAAGGTATTAAAATCACGCCAGAACAAGAACTAAAAATCTTGCGCTATATTTGTGATGGGAACCAACCTAAATATATCCATGAAGCCTACCCTGATTTTGTTCAGATGGTGCTTGATGGGCGAGAGGAAGAAATTGACCATAAGAAAATTTATAATGTTGGCCCTGTACGGTTTGAGGAATATGTAAATAAAATCAAGGGCTACTTCACAACTATCCGGTTTCTACCTATCGCTTCTGACTGGGGCGTTGAGGACGACAAAAACATTGAGAAACTGATTAAAGTCTTTGCCACGCCAGAAGAACTAAATCAAGCCTTTGAAAGTAGCCCTTATCACATTTTCTTTGATTTGCTCAATTTTTCTTTTGACAAGTCTGATAGATATGTGTTGGACAAACGCCCTGATTTGATTGATTCTAAAGAGCGTTGTGAATTTGCTTGTTTAGCTATCCTGCAAGAAAACGAGCTTGAAGGCGACACAAGAATCTACACAGACTTGCTTGAGGAATTGGCTGAAGAAAAAGTGCCTGAATGTGCAAAGTATGTAAAAGACACTGTAAGAAACAGTGAAAGAATTTACTACGATGCAGAGCAAGAATATTCCAGCATTAAGGCCACTTATGAGGCCGAAGTCAACATTGCTGAAAACATCCTTGACCGCCTCGCTTTAGAGAAAAAGCAAGACTGTAACTTAGGTATGAACGTTAATGACTTTACAAGCATTGATGGGTTTGAGTGTACAGATGAGCAAAAGCAAATCCTTACCTTGGCTAATGAGCACATGGTATGTATGATTAGGGGATACGGAGGCAGCGGCAAGAGTACAGTAATGAAATCATTGGTTCTTATGCTTGAGGCACATCATAAAGACTATATTCAACTTACTCCAACGGGTAAAGCCGCGAAGCGCCTAAGAGAAACAACTGGTAGACCAGCGAGCACTATTCATATGGCTTTAGCCTCTGGTAAGTATATTGATGAAGATTTTGTTGTTTGTGACGAATTTTCGATGGTTGGAGTTCATTTGCTATCGTTTTTATTCAATAACTGCGATAAAAACACACGATTTATCTTTGTGTGTGATGAAGCACAGCTTGCTTCTATCTCTTGTGGTAACGTTGTGCAAGACATCATTGATTCAAGTGTTGTGCCTACGGCCACACTAACCAAGATTTTTCGGTACGGTACATCCGGCCTTGCTACTGTAGCTACTGATACTCGCGAAGGCAAGTTTGGCCCAAGACAAAACGCTACGTACCCTGATTATCAATTTATTCCAATTTCTACTAATCCCATTAGTCAGATTCTTGACGCTTACCAGTCTCTACTTGACAAATACAATAAAGATGATATATTGGTATTGTCTCCATTCAATAAAGGCCCCTGTGGGACAGTAGCCATTAATAAGGCCATTCAATCCAGATATAATCCAAACCCCGATACCAACGCTAAACGTAAAACAAGCAATGGCGAAGAAATTATGTTTAAGGTTGGTGATAAAGTAATTAACACTCATAATGAATATCACTGTCCTTGCTTCAGAATTGATGATGATGGATCTTTGGTTGAGAGCACGAACGACATCATGGTTATGAATGGCGATATGGGCTATATTCGGCATATCAAAGAGACTGATACTGGCATTGTTATGGCTGTTGAGTTTGATACTGGTATGGCAAGAATTTATGGGCCTTATATGAACAACCTACTGCTTGGGTATGCTATCTCCATACACAAATCGCAGGGATCGGAGAGCAAAGCGGCAATTGTAATTACAAGCCCTATGCACAAAAGACTTTTATCATCCAATCTTCTCTATGTTGCCGATAGTCGTGCAAAAGAACAGTTGATTGAGATTGGCGATATTGAGACAATCAAAGAAGGGCTTAAACGACATGAGAACAAAGAAAGAGAAACTTTCTTAAAGGAGCTTTTGATGAAATGAAGGAGGATGAAAAATGGAACATTATATGGTTCGAAAGACTGTAACACGTTGCCACTTTATTGAGGTTAATGATGAAGTGCTTAATGACTATCAGAACAAATATGGGTTTGATTATATAGCTAATCCCAATTATTGTGGTACTTGTTCCGAAGAGCTTGAGATTATTGGTCGCGAGGATGATAGCCCTGACCTCGATTAAAGTTCATAGAATGTTTACATTTATTTAATATTAGTGTAACATTTTTATGATATAATTATCGTTTTAATTCAAAGAAGGGAGAATAATATGGTCACATTTTACTCAACTCATTGTCCAAAGTGCAATATTCTTGAAAAGAAACTCAAAGCAGCTAGCATTAATTATGTAGAAAATAATGACGTTGATGTTATGTTGTCTAAGGGCTTACTAACAGCACCAGCACTTGAGGTTGATGGTGAAATTTATACATTTGCTCAAGCGGTTGAATGGTTAAAAAATCAGGAGGGATAAGAGTTTGGATATTACACTTAAATTAAATAAGGATTTTGAACGTTGCCTTGAGGATTTAAAGAAAAAATATGGAGAAGATTTTGAGTATATCAATGGATTACACCCAAGTCAACTTGATTTCTCTGAATTCCTTGTTAAATTTGTTGCAGAAGATACTATGGCCGATGCAACTATCGACCCAAACGCCAATGCACGGCATAAGGACATTCGCTCCTTTATGACTGAAAAAGGCAAGTCTGAAGATAAGTTGTTTGGTCTGAATAAAATTTTTACTGAAATCAAGAAACAGTGGGGTCTAAGAACGGCAAAACAATGGCTTGAACAAGAGTTTAGTAAGGGTTTTTATCTAAACGATAGTGCAACGGCCAGTTATTTCCCATATTGTTGGGCAAATGATTTTACTCGCCTTGCTACCGATGGGCTGTTCTTTATCAATGAATACAATAATCAACCTCCTAAACATCTTACCACCTATCTTGACGATGTTATTGAATTTGTATCTTTTCTATCAAATCGGCAGTCGGGAGCCGTTGGCATGCCCAATGTTCTAATTTGGGCTTATTATTTCTGGAAACATGATGTTGAAAATGGGTACTATTTGAAAGACCCTGACACCTATTTACGTCAGTGTTTCCAGAAACTAATCTATCGTCTGAACCAGCCCTTCCTACGCATTGACCAAGCTAGCTTTACCAATGTAAGCATTTTTGACCGGCCTTATCTTGAAAGCCTATTTGGCGGTATGGAGTTCCCCGACGGTACTTTTGCCATTGACCAGATTGAAGAAATGCTTAAGTGTCAAAAAGTGTTTATGGAGGTTGTAAGCGATATTCGAAAAGAACAAATGTTCACTTATCCTGTGTTGACCTATTCTCTACTTTATAAAGACGGTAAGTTCGCAGATGAGGACTTTGCTCGGTGGTGTAGTAACCACAATATTAAGTGGTCTGATAGTAACTTCTTTGTAAGCGATAATGTGGGTGTTTTGTCTAATTGTTGTCGCTTGCTCAGTGATACTAATAAACTGGACGCTTTTATTAACTCTATTGGTGGCACAGCACTGTCTGTTGGCTCTTGCCGGGTAAGCACTGTCAACCTTGTTCGTATTGCTTATGAGAGTAAAATGAATAAGAAAAAGTATTTAGATATTCTACGAGATAGAGTGCTACTTGACTGCAAAGCACTAACCTCTATGCGTCGTATCCTAAAACGTAACATTGAAAAGGGTCTACTGCCTAACTATCAAGACGGTGCTGTTGAGCTTGACAAACAGTTCTGTACCATTGGCGGTATTGGTATGTATGAAGTCATGGATTTGTTTGGCCTTATCAATACAGATGAGTTTGGTAACAAGTCTTATAGTGATGAGGCCGTTGAATTTGCCACTCAAATCCTCGACACCATGAACGATGTTAAAGACCATTTTGAGTGCGACTTTACTTTTAATATTGAAATGATTCCCGCTGAGAATTGTGCTGGTGTTATTTGTACCGCTGACAATCTACTATATGAGCAGAACAAATATTTCATCTACTCTAATCAGTGGATTCCCCTCATGGAAAAGTGTACTATTCAAGAAAAGTGCCGTTTAGGCCATCTGTTTGATGCTAAGTGTGGCGGTGGCTGTATTGCCCATATTGATATTGAGAATCGATTCCCCAATGAAGAAGCTGCTTGGGATATGCTAAATTATGTGGCTAAACAAGGCGTGATTTACTTCGCTTTTACCACCAAGATTAACGTATGTGAGGATAAACACGCTTTTATTGGTACTAAAGAGTGCCCCCAATGTGGCAAGCCTGTGGCCGACCAATATGCTCGTGTGGTAGGGTTCTATACACCTGTTTCCGGTTATCAGCGCATCCGCAAGAGCGAGTTCAACCAGCGCAAATGGTATGATGTTCTAAACAAGGACGGGGTTATGTAATGGCAGATACCATAGCACTAAGAGATGTGGTAATTGAAGATTTTTGTAATTATAAACTCCCCTCAATGTTCCTTATCTCATCTTACTGCGATTGGAAATGCTGTCATGAGGCCAATATTGATGAGTCCGTGTGTCAAAATCACGGACTTGTCTCCGCCCCCATTAAGCAAATTTCCTATGAAAGCCTGTATCAAGCATATATTAACAACGATATAACCAAAGCAATCGTTATTGGTGGTCTTGAACCCATGCTTCAAATTGATGAAGTAGTCGGTCTCATACATTATTTTAGAGAAAAATCATGCCAAGACACGTTCGTAATCTATACAGGGTATTATCCCTCTGAGATACCTAAACCTCTTTCTGAGCTTAAAAAACTACATAATATTACTATCAAATACGGGCGTTATGACCCCAACCTCAAGGCTAGATATGACGATGTGCTTGGGGTTATGTTGGCAAGTGAAAATCAATATGGGGAGGTTTTAAGTTGACTAAAATTAAACTAACCGATGACATTGAACTACGACAAGAAATTATTGAAAAGCTAAAAGAAAATGATGGTTATTGCCCATGTGCCTTGACTAAAACGCAAGACACTGTATGTATGTGCAAAGACTTCCGTGAAAATATCCAATCTGGCCCATGTCACTGCGGACTATATGTAAAGGAGACAACATAATGATTAGTGAGATTACAGATATTGGTGTTTATCTTGGCCAATTTGGCAACGAAACACGACTATGCAACTTACCCTATGAATCTGATATTATCCCTCAAAAGGGTGATTTTATCTTTTATGACAGTGAAACCTACAAGGTCATATATTGTATGCTTGATGTAGACGATGGCGAATATAATGTTTTTGTTCGTATGGCGGTTGAGGAGGATTTTTGATGGTTGAGATTAGAAAATGGCCAACAGACGCAGATTGGGCTTGGTGCAAGGAATGTTGTCTTAATACAGTAGGTAAGACTTCTACAACCCTGCCCACAGAAGAATGGAAACGCAAGCTAATTGCAGCTGAACACAGCCCTTTAAGAGAGCTATGGTTTGGCGTTAAGATGACGATTCCATATTGGGTATCAGTGCATTAACATAAAAGTGCCTTTACATAGTAATATGTATCGAAAACTCCGTTAACTTGTAATTACAAGGTGTGAAGTTGACTTTTTAAGGTCGGTAAGGAAATGTGCCGTTTATAACTTTGCTAACAGGGGAAATCTAAGGTTGACACTATGATAATCCTGTGCTATAATTAAAGTGTCCAGAAAAAAGGAGGTGAGAATTTTGAAAAAAATTGATATTGTTGGCAATGTCTATTCATCTAATCACTATGGCGATTTTGTCGTGGAAAAAGAGTTAAATTCACAAGGAACAAACGCTTATTATCAAATTCGTTTTCTAAACACAGGGACAATATGTAAAGCTGAAAAGCATAACATTAAAAAAGGTAGTGTGGCTGATTGCTATGCTAAAACAATTTATGGCGTTGCTTGCAGAGGTCGAGCATCTTCCAGACATCCTGCCCTGAACAAAGTAGCTTTTAAGCGTTGGATGGCTATGGTATCTCGTTGTTATAATCAAAACGATATTGGGTATAAATCTTACGGTGGAAAAGGGTGCTCTGTGTCTGATGATTGGCTTTGTTTTGAAAATTATGTGCAAGACATCACCAATATTGAAGGTTTTAATGAAGAAGAGTATCTTAATGGTTCTATTCAATTAGACAAAGATATTAAAATTCCATGTAACAAAAAATATTCTGCCGATAACTGTATATTTCTAAATGCTTCTATTAATAAGAAAAATCAACCTTCAAAACAAAAAGATTTTTATGCTATTTCTCCAAAAGGGCAACAATTCACATATAACAATGCTAACGCTTGTGCGAAAGAGCACAACTTAACTGCAAGAACTATTTTAAAATGTCTAAAAGGACAATTCTCACAACACAAAGGCTGGACATTCAAATATGTAGTCTAACGACTATCTCGAAAGAGAGTAGGGCGATTATGAAATGAATCGTTCGAAAAGCGGAGAACCCATTTTTGTGGGTTGTGATATAGTCTACTCCCCTAATAAATATCGGGAAACCGAGGGTATTAAGGTTTATTCGTCATCACATTGGATGTAATCACTATGTTCAGTCCCAACGCAATGACCGACAAAATAAATATGACCGTAACAAAGCCCCACAAGACGAACTGGTAAGCCATATTATGTCCCTAAATGCTCAAGAGCTTGTGTTTATGGCGCATAAACGTCTATGCAAACAAGCATCTCCTGAAACTCGTGCCGTAATGCAAGAAATCATAGATAAAGTTATTGAAAAATGCCCTGAATTTAAAGAGTTTCTTGTCCCGCTATGCGAGTATAGGGACGGGGTTTGCACAGAGTTTTACCCCTGTGGATACAATAAAACAATCAAGGAGAAAAATAATGCTTAACATTGATATTGTTTATCATAACCCAAATATGCCAAAGATTGAAAAGATTGATAAAGGTGACTGGATTGATCTAAGAGCCAGCGTGGGCGGTGTATTCAAAAAGGGCGATTTCGCCCTAATTGACCTCGGCGTGTCCATGCGTCTACCCGAAGGCTATGAAGCACATATCGCGCCTCGTTCTTCTACATTCAAACACTGGGGGATCATCCAAACTAATAGTGTGGGCGTAGTGGACAACTCGTTCTCAGGCACTAATGATATATGGAAAATGCCTTGCTATTTCACTCGTAATACAGTAATTAAACCAAACGACCGCATCTGTCAATTCCGAATCGTTAAAAAGATGGAACCTATTGCTTTCATCGAAGTACGTGAACTTAATGATACTAATCGAGGCGGTTTTGGCTCTTCTGGTACAAACTAATGTATTATCCAATATTGAATTTTGTCTTTGACGAAAATAACTTATTATCTTCTTCTGTATTAATCAAAGACAGCTATAGTAATAAAGAGATATTTGAATTAACAATAATGGACAATACAATAAATACATCAATATTTTTTAATTGGTTCGATATTCTGTTAGACCAATATACCGATGGGTATGAACAGGGTATTATTGATGCAACAGATATAGATAAAGAATAAATAAAAAGTAAAAAAAATAGGGAACTTATATAGACGATAAATCTATTTAAGTTCCCTATAATTATATATTTGACCTTTTTAACCTTGAGGATTCTCAACTAATTCAACATTTAGTGTCTGGTCTTTATCATTGGTAATAGTCAAATGTTTGCCAGTATAGCCTTCTTTTTCAACATTAACGCCATATTGGTCACCAATGCCACTCAAAAGAAACACATTAGTCTTGCCAGCAACAGGCTCAACTTCAACAGAGTCAGCGTCTACAACCTTGATGCTTGCAGTATCAGGGGTTGCATTGACAGTCAGTAGAAAGCCATCCTGTAGACTCACAACACCCTTATTCAGTTTAAAGAAACGACCATCGAGACCAACACCACAATTTCCTTTGGCAATAACAGCCTCGCCAACACCATTGCCTTCACTGTTGTGTAGAGTTACAACCTTACTATCGCCAACCTTAACAACAGTAAACAAATCACCATCCCAAAGCTGACCACAAGTAGACACAGCCTTATCTACCTTAACAGTAGTAGCGCTAATGTCACAGATAACGCCGTTAATAGTCTTTAGAGTATTTTTATCTAAATGGATTCCTCCACAAAACTTGGCCATATTATATTACCTCCTATTATTTAGTAACCCAAGCCAAAGCGCCGTTAACTACGCCTAATACCTTACCGTTATCAGCTTCAGTAAATGCGGGTAGAATAGCATCTACATAGCCTTTAGTCACAGCTTCATTATTCTCAACAGGAGTACCAGTCAGCTTTAACTTGCCAACCATAGTCCCACCAGATTTAAGGATGGCACTGGCTTGAATAGCGCCTGTTTTGCCATCAACATAAGATTTAGTAGCGGCGTGATAAGTCTGCATAGGCTCACCAACGCTAACAGGCACATATTCATTTTGAGTGCTTGCTTTAACAAAAGCCGCAGAACCATCGCTTGAAGCAGTTAGTCTGGGTGAATTAGTTTCTACAGATTCAATTGTAGGCCCAATATACAAGGGCGCTGGCCCATTAGTAGAAATCTTGTGAACATTAACAATAGCGTGTTCATTCATGTCAAGTTCGCTATCAATCTTGCCATCAGCACCTAAAACAGACCGTTCATCAACATATTTCTTTGTTGCCGCATCTTGGTCGGCTACAGGGTCTAACAGACTAGAAATCTTGTGGTTATTGATATCTACATCAGATTCAATGGCGAGGCCAGTATCAGTGTTACTAATAGATTTAACGCCCAAAATAGCCTGTCCGCCCATTTGTAAGTTGCCTGTCATCTCAACACTGCCATCGGCCATAAAATCGCCGTTGCCTGCCCCACTTGCAGTCACATTAAGTACAGGACGGCCAAGAGCGTCTTTCGTATAAAGGAATTGATTACTGTTCAATAATTCACCACCATCAGCGGCTCTAATTACATGAGACATTCAATCACCTCTTAACCCATGATTACAACACGATAGCTACCGGAGGCCAAAGTACCAGCAGAAGCGGTATCGTTGATAACAATGGTCACGCCATAGTTAGTCTGATTGATGGCCACATCAGCAATAACCTGATTGCCGTTAGAGTCATACAGTTGCACAATCAAATCAGATGTGGTAAACTTATGAGTAGCGGCAGGGATAGACCAACTAAACGCTCCACCAGTCGCAGTCAAGTCAGCGTTAAAAGCTGAATACTTGTGGAACTTCTCAGGAGCGGTTTGCCATGTAGGTGCACCAGAGCCATTAGAAACAAGGATTTGGTCTTTATCACCAGCAGTAGTAGGAGCATAGAAACTAGGAGTCTTGGTTGCAGTACCATTGAGAGTAATGGTGTCAGCGGTGGCCCCAGTATCAATTCCATTCAGCTTAGTGACCATAGCACTGGTCATAGCACCATTAGTAGACGCAGAAGCCACGGTCATCTTAATACCGTCACTATCAACACTCAGGCCATTTTCAGCCACAACCTTGGCAGATACTACATTAGCATCACTAATATCAATACCATTTCCGGGAGTATAAACGTCAGCCAAATCCTCAACGTTTAGATAAATATGGCTTGTAGTACCGCTGCCAGAAGCACTATCGTAAGTGTTGATAGTAAAGTCAATGTACTTAGTGCCAGCGGGTAAACCAGAAGCGTCACCAGCGCCAGTAGAAGTCTTGACCTCGGCAGACTTAACCAGATAGTCCTTGGGGATATTGATGACATCACCAATACCTACATTATCCTTCTGTAGCTGATAAGAGGCCAGATAGCCAGCGGTGGCCGTAGACAGTTTGGTAATAGTGTACTCGGGCACAGTCACTTCAGGAATGGTGACCATCAGGCCATCAGCGGATAAACTTGCGGCGTTGCCAGTTGCAGTGCTTAGTTTAATACCAACAGTAGGCTCAGTAGCAGTACCAGCAATCTCAATACCCTTGTTTGCGGTAGCACCAACAGACTTAACCTTGGCCTTGGCTTCAGCCATAGCATTGTCAGCCGCAGTTTGAGCAGCACCAGCAGCAGTATTAGCTTCAGTGGCCAACGCACGAGCGCCATATACTGTTGCATTAGCGCTACTGTCAGACGCAGTACCCAACACCGCATCAGCAGCACCAGCTACATCAGCCCCAATAGTAGCCGGGGTAATGCTTGCTTCGGTTGCACCAGTAACGTGACCAGCCGCATCAACAGTGATAACAGCAGACTTGGCATTACTACCATAAGTGCCAGCAGTTGCACCGCTTATGCTATGTCCCAAAGTCACAGTCTTGCCGCTACCGTTCACATCTACCCACTTGTTACCAGTAGCAATAGTAAATGTATCGGTCTTAGCAGTTGCTTTTAGAGTAACATCAGTACCTTGGCCAGTAACTTCACCAGAAGCCACACTCTGCGCCTTAACAGTAATATTAGACCATGCGTTCTGGTTGACCTCACCGCCACCAGCCACAGCGTTCTGCACAGCTTCATCCAATGCGGCAATAGCCTGTTGCAGGGTCATCCCAGTGGTTACGTAACCACCAGAAACAGGGGAATAGCCAGTTAAGGTTAGACCAGTAACATTAGTTGTAGTAACCTTGCCAGTAGAATCAAGGCCGGTGATGACGGCACCAGTGGTAGAACCTTGATTATAAACAACACCAATAGGCCCCCAATTAGTACCGTCAAACCGATAGATGAATTTATCAGAACTATTATAGTAAATCTGGCCCTCTTTTGGATTTGCCGGGGCAGTCGCAAGAGGTTGGATTACTGCGTTCTGCAATTCATTCTTGGATAAATTTAAATTTGCTAAATATACCAAAATAACGCCCTCCTTTAATTAAAATATGCTTTACCGCTAAAAGGAGCGGCAAATGTAAGCCTCACATTATTTGTATCTATATAAACAACATCACCAACAACCACATTATCTCCACTATCCACCACTACAACAGAACAATATTTGTTAAGGCCATGATTAACCTCCCAAACTTGGCTTGCTACCGCTTGCGTATGCACATAATTCTTGTCATTGATGATATTAAGGTCTGTATTGGTCTTATTACCAATTAACTCTACCCCATTGATTTTGGGTTTATTTGCAAGGTCATTATAATTAGTAGATGTTGCATTTACAACACCCATATTACCAGTTATATTCTTTTGGTCACTACTAAACCCAGCATTAAACCCACCACTGGTATTCACATTAACACTAAACGTACCCCCACTACTAATAGAGGGGTTGAGGTTAAAGCTCGTATTTACCAAGGCTCATCACCCTCAGTGTTGCGCTGACAGGGATTGTCATAATAGAGCTTGCTGGCTTTTGGCCACTTGTCATGGATACTAAAATCTGTATATTAGCTTGATTACCCTTAAAAGATAGGGTATCTTGCTGAGTAAGAGAGCAAGACATATTCTCGCCATCTATTGTAATATCGTCCCCACTCTTATCTACCACAGTGGGGCCAGAGGTAAAAATAATATGAGTATTGGCCTTATCAACCAAACTCATATCCAGACACACGTTGAAGTTAAAGGTGGGTGTAGTCCCCTTATAAATCACGTCCAAATCTTTATCACAATTCATATTGCAAGTAAGTGGCATTGACTATCCACCTCCATTTTTTATTAAAAAATAAGAGGGCATAAAGCCCTCTTTTTATACGCTCAAAATATCCTTCAATTTGGTATAAGCATCTTTCACATACTTGATAGCCGCAGTTGTAAAAGCAGTGACAATTACAATGCTATCAAAGATTTGCATAGTCTCTTCACCAATATCAATACCAACATAAGTCATATAAAAAGGCAAGATACTTACAATAATAGACATAAGGCTAATACCAACGCCCAATACAATAAATTTAGCAAGACTATTTGCAATCTTGCTCCATTCAAATTCAAAACCTTCGATTTTTACACTACGCCAAGCACCAAGCAACATATTGGAAGAGTATGCACCAAGAAATAATAATGCTCCCAGTCCAACTTTTTCTAAATTAAAAATAATAAGTTCAATCATTTTATTTACCCCTTAATAAGATTTAATCTATCCAATACGACAGCAAGCATTTCACGTGTCATAGCATCTTTTGGATTCGTACCATCAAAAATTCCTGCATTGACCGCTTTATCCCAAGACTCTTTAGCCCAGTCATCTACTTCTGCAACAGAAGAATCGTTGGTAGGAGTTGTTGTAATAACATCCTTATTATCATATTTGATACCTAAATAGTCAAGAATACCCCTACATTGTGCAATCGCCAATTTATTTCTATGTTCACTACTCTTCAATAACGCAACATCATTTTTGTTTGTATGAAAGGCGTGTTCAATTAAAATAGCAGGGGCGTTTGTATTTCTTAAAACATATAATCTGTCATGTACTAATGCAACAGCACGTGTTGTAATTCCTGCCTCTTTAATTCGAGCAATTATTTTATTTGCAGCAATATTACGACCAGCATTCGCACCAGCAGAAGAAGTATATACACTCCATCCGCTTGCATCGCTCCAACCAGTTCCGCTCGCATTTGTATGTAAGCTTACAAATAAACTTAAATCTTTAATATTGTTAGCAACTTTACAACGATACGATAAATCATTTGTGTTGCCTTTCCCTGTTGGATTTGACTCTCCTGTTCTTGTTAATGTAACAGACACGCCATGTCGTTCAAGAATTGTTTTCATCCGGTTTGCCATATCCAGTGCAAATTCTGGTTCACTAAAAGACCCATCGGGACTTTTATTATTACTTTGTGTACCATGGCCTGCGTCAAGCACAACTTTCTTACTCATCTTATCGCCTCCTATTGCTTTTTTCAAATAAATAAGAATAAAATTATTAACAATACGAGAAGAGTAAATTGAGCCATTTGGAAAAATACATTGCGAACTTCCTCCGCCATCCAACATAAGGGCAGTATCCACTTTATAAGTTTTTTCCAATTCTGATTTCAAAGACTCTGGTGTACTGCCATATTTGCTGTCGTCAGAGGAACAATACAATAATAATGAACGGCCAGCAACTCCAATTGCTGACCGTCCACGTTTTCCACCCATGTCTTTTGGGTAATTTACACTTTTATCGCCATCATATCTTTTAATAGCAACGCATCCAAGATAATTATTTTTATTATTTGGGATGATTTCCATTTTAAAATCGTCAACATCATTCCAAGCATACCCAAATTCGCTCCATTTTGGATTATTTATTACCTTTCCATTGCTTTTCACATTGCATAGAGCTTTGCTGCCTGAAAAGATACCAGCATTAACAATATAGTCGCAATTTGTTTCCGACTTAATTTTTTTCATTGTTTTTCTGCTTTTGTTAATATATAATTCTATCTTTTCTATTTTATCAAAGGGAACAAGAGCAATTTGTTTGCTCATCTGATACACCTTCTTTCCATGAAAATAGCCCCGCTCTGTCAGTTGACAAAGCGGGGCAAGACCGGTATAATAACCATAGAAAGGGCGCTGCGACAAGCGGTTAGCCGAAGATAGGTATCATAGAGATAGCCGTTTCCTTGGCCGGGGCGGCTATCTCGCTTTTATGGTCAGTATGTAGATCAAAAAGACCAGACACACGACGAATCGCAGGAATTTCTTCCTTGGCTCGTCCCACATCAGCATCACCTCCCTTCCGGGAGAGTGACTAACCGCCTGCCGTTTGTGCAGCGCCATAGTTATTTTACACTACGCCGCCGCCGTTTGTCAATTTAAGTCACTTCCTGCCGCCTGTAATTCAGGCGGCTTTTCTTATGCCTTCAGCAGTCTATCAAATGCCTCGAAATCCTTCGCTGCATAGGCTTGTCCTAACTCGTGGTAATGGT
>ERZ1034984.617-NODE-617-length-39034-cov-718.613459_pt1 | contig 39034 bp, 44 predicted proteins | sample MGYA00520589_ERZ1034984 | MGnify/ENA primary metagenome ERZ1034984 (study PRJEB33766, sample SAMN09781790) | gut metagenome | biome: gut microbiome | host: Homo sapiens | place: Madagascar | study: EMG produced TPA metagenomics assembly of the PRJNA485056 data... | reverse complement strand
AAGGGATTCTCTCGCTGTCGCGCCATTGAGCGCATTTCTTCCATTCCTCAAGGCTACGCATGATTTTTCCAAAAAGTTCGGCGCCAGGATTGAGCTTCCCGAATGCTTTAACGGCATCCTGCTTGCCGACGTGGCGGGGATATGCTTTATAAAACTCGTCAAACTTGTCCGCGCAAGACGCTTTCTGCTGTGTCATGGACTTAACCTGCGATAGCGGCAGAACTCCGTGCAGCCTGTGTTCGGCAGTGCGCTGATATACTGCAGAGTCCATCCCGACAAGATGAGAGATCACGCCCATTGCCTTCAGCAAGAGCTGCTCGGGGTCAGCACCGGGAGCTATGGATTCCATCAGCTCATTGATCTCCTCCCTTGCCGCCGTGGCCGAATCTTGCAGTCTCTGATACTCAGCGACCGCCTTACCGTGAGTGAGATCCACCTGCTCATAATAGCGGCGCACATACAGCTTAGCCGCAGTGGCTTTTTGCGGCTGTATCTTACGCTCCTGCAGCTCGGTATAGATCCCCTTAAGTGCATAATAAGTAATGACATCCTCACCGCATAAGAGCTGCGGAGCAGGTCTCTTTTTCACGGCCGCATTATAAAGATCGTCAAAGCTCGTCATAGGTTTGTCCTCCTAAATCAGTCTTTGAAATTCCGATAGAGTGCAGAAAAGCTCTGCGCTCTATCGCAAACTCAAAGCGATTGTGCGGCGAGGTTTCCCCCGCCGCCGTGCGCTTTTACTCTGCGGTTTCGCAATTGCCATCGCAGGCAGTGAGTTCGGCAAGCTTTTTGCGGAGCTGCTTATTCTGCTCTTCGAGGGATACGCAGAGATCTGACAGCCTTGCGTTGCCGTAGTTCTTATGTACGATCGTCTCACCGAGCGCCTGGATCACCGCCGCGAGCACCTCGTTCTCCATCGTCACGTTACTTTCCATTGCTGTATTCTCCTTTCTTTTATTTGAAGCCTTTTGGCATTCATACGTTGTTGCGCCAGTCTCTGATGATATGCGGTTGAATAGGCTTGTCCGCACCGTATATATCGTCGTCGCTGTCAAGCCAATCTCGGAAAGCGGGAATACGCTTATATGCCCACCTCAACAGCCGCCGCGCCGTCCTTCGTTCCCACACCATGATCTTCTGCTCGTTAATGAGCAGCACTACTGCTATGACTATAAGCAGCGCGTATTTCGCCGACCACATCAGTATTTCTCTCAAATCACTTCATCCTTTCAAATTCGTCGGGGTGCTGCGTGTAATAGGCGCTCATTGCAGTGCTGAGCCTACTGCGCATATGCTCCTTGACAGTCTCAACTTCCTCATGCGACAAGTCGTCCCATGGTCTCACACTGCCGTCTCCCATCTCAACGGACAGGATTATCGTTATCTCCTTGCGCTTTGCCATTGCGAGCCCCCCTCCTCTCACTGATATTCCGTCTCGCTTGTCTGTTATTCGTAAAGGCTGTCGGTTGTCACGTTAAAGACCCTCGCTATGTTTCTCAGGGTTATCACAGAGGGAAACCTCGTTCCGGCTTCTATCTTACTGATTGCGTTCTGTCCGACGCCGACCGCCCTTGCAAGCTCGTCCTGCGACATTCCCGCCGCCTCGCGCAATTTCTTAATGTTTTCACCGATGCTCATTTTTTTACCTCATTTCTTGCTTTTTTATTTACACTGTGGTATTATGGTCTTGAGATATGACCTCGGTACTATAATATCCCAAAACTTTTGGATTGTCAATAATAATTCCCAAAGTTTTGTGATTTTGTCGTTTTAACTAAAAAGTGAGGGTATTTTTTGTGAATTATTCATCTTCAGATGTTGCGAATAGAATAAAAACTATAGCAAAAGAAAAAAACATATCGATACTGACCATGTTGGCCGACTGCGGTCTAAGTAAAAACACACTATCATCCATGCAGTCAGGCGGATCATGGCCTCGTCTTGATACAATACTCAAAATAGCCGACTATCTTGATATTTCTATGGACGAACTCTTAGGCAGAAAAAAACAAACCCCTACAGATTTTTCTGTAGAGGGAAAGAAAGAAATTATTCAAATGCTCATGTCGATGACCGAGAAGAATCGGAAGGAGTTTTTGCAGGCTGCTCGTTCAATCTTCGAGCAAGATCAAGAAGATATCTAAGTTTGTCTTCGGTAAAATAGTCTAACATTATTTTTAACTCCTCTAATTCTTTCATTAGTTTTCCCCCTATCTGACGAACATTTGTTCAGCAGATTAATAATATCATTGAAAAATTGATTTGTCAATAGTTTTTTATTGCATTTCATTTTTTTATATTCTCTCGAATGCAGCTGTTACAAATTAATTTTAATTTATTCTGATACAGAAAGCGTGTGTTGCTTTATGACCCGAAAATTGATTTCCATTTCATTGGTTTCCTTATTATTCATCTCATTTATGCTGCCGGCTTTCGCACATCCTGGACGCACTGATTCTAAAGGCGGACATTGGGACAGGGCAAACAGTGAATACCATTATCACAATGGTGAATATGCCGGGCGCACACAGTCCGCCTCAAAATCAAGCGGTAAAGGTCATAGCTACAAGGAATCAGACGATATTCGGTTCTTCATTCTCACTTGTCTCTTTTTTATTCTTTGTATCCCAATAAAGCTTGCTTTCAATTCTCTTTCTGAGTGGAGACAGCGTCGAAAAACCGAAAAGAAGAGTAAACAGGCAGAGAAATTAAAACGTAAGTAAATTTATCAATTATTTTCAAAAGGAGTGTATTAAATGTTAAAGGGGCTTCTTCTTGCCTCCGGATCTGTTCTTGCGTTTATAATCTATGGAAAAGATTATGGCGAAAAGCTCAGCTTCGGGAGACTCTGTGCATTGTCGGGTTCTTTTATTTGTTGGTTTATTTGCTTGATTTTGTCAATTGCTACCCTGACAAGCGACAAAAATTATAACATTGATTTTTACCTTTCGATTATTATAGTCTTTGCCTTTCCGGCTGTTATCGCCGCACTTGCAATATTCCAAAGAAAAAAAGACAGTCCAAATTGCAATAATAGTAAACCTGAAAGCAATGTCGAAAAAACGGTTAATAAAGATGAATTCAAAGCTGCCGAATTTGCGCTTGACGAACGGTCAAACAGCGAATTGAACTGCAAAGAATACAAAATTTCTCCTGATTATCCGGCAGGAACATATTATGTAATTTCAAACGGCGAGCGCCCTCATTTAATGGTCGTTGATATTAAGGGAAATACGGAAAAAAGAAAATATTATAAAGTGACGAACGTGTTCAAGGTGAGACTGAAGCCTAACTGCATTGTGAAATGTGTTGATTGTGAGTTAAGGAAATGATCATGAAAAGAATAATTACACTGTTAATTGCTCTCGTCATAGCCGCTTCTATTCCGGTTGTTTTGACCTACGCCGATTTTGAAGAAAACGGCAAGGAGCGAATCAAGCGTGCGCTTGAGGAAATGCAGGCGGAAGAACAGGAGAATAACTATCAAAATTCAGAACCGTCAGAATATGACACCTCACTGAGACAAGCACAGATTGAAGAAAGTATAGAGACCCTGAAGAAAAGCGGATATTTTGACAGCTTAACATATCAGTATATTCCGGTTTCGGACGACTTAACTTATGCTGAAATATATGCGAAGCAATATCGAACGGCTCTAAGCTATGGCTATAAGAAACGAGACTATTTGGCTTCATATCGGGAATATCACAAGCAAGCCTTTGAGCAGAGCTTTGAAGAATACAAACGCTCACATATACTTTTGAATTTGATTCAGAATGCAAAAGAATTTTTACGTCACGATCCGGAATCCGACAGTATGGTAGAAACAAGAATTGATCAAGATTTTAATAATGAAGTATACATTGACACCCTTTCGCTGAGCCCCGAAAATAGAGAAGATTATTATTTTATCAGCGACTTGGCATATAAAGACGCATGCAGAGAAGCGAGCGGTACGATTGAAAAAGCTAAAATAGATCCCGCCTCCTCCGAGGCTGGCCTGAGAGGCACAGACGCCGGCAAAGCGGAATTCAAAATCTGTTTAAGCAAATATAAAAGCAATCACAATGTTGTATATGCGCTCGTTATGCTTCCCAATGCCGCCTTAGCTGCAATTGGAATTTCGATTTTGGTGATAATAGCATTGATATTATTCCTTCAACTCCGAAAAAGAAATGTTTCCGGAACGACGGTAGATGCAGCCGCTCTCGATGATGATATCCGAAGCGCATTTGAAAAATAAAGAAGGTGACCCAATGAAAACCGCTGCGGCATATATCCGCGTTTCTACCGACGATCAGGTAGAATACTCCCCCGATTCTCAGATAAAGCTGATCCGTGATTACGCCAAACGTAACGATTATATTCTCCCCGATGAGTTCATCTTTCGCGACGACGGAATTTCCGGCAAGTCGGCAAAACACCGTCCCGAATTCACTAAGATGATCGCCCTCGCCAAATCGCCGGAACATCCCTTTGATGCTATCCTCGTGTGGAAATTTTCGCGTTTCGCCCGCAACCAGGAAGAGAGCATAGTGTTTAAGAATATCCTCCGCAAGATCGGGGTCGAGGTGCGCTCTGTCTCGGAGCCGATAAGTGAGGATCCCTTTGGCTCGCTTGTCGAACGTATCATCGAATGGACTGACGAATACTACATCATAAACCTTTCGGGTGAAGTTAAGCGAGGGATGCTCGAGAAAATATCAAGGGGGCAGCCTGTCGTGCCGCCCCCTGTTGGGTATAAGATGGAGAATGGGCAATATATTCCCGACGAGAACGCACACTTTATCAAAGAGATTTTTGAAGCCTATGCCGCAGGCGAAGGCGCCCGGCATATCGCCCAGCGCCTCGCCGCACAAGGCTGCATCACCAAGCGCGGAAACCCTATTGATAACCGTTTTGTCGATTATGTCCTACACAACCCTGTTTATATCGGGAAACTGCGCTGGTCTGTCAACAGCCATGCAGCTTCGTCAAGACATTACGACAGCGCTGACATCATCGTGTTCGACGGCACGCATGAGCCGCTGATAAGCTCTGAGCTTTGGGATTCCGTACAGAAACGCCTGCATGAGGTCAAAACATTGTACCCGAAGTACCAGAGACGTGAACAACCGGTTTCATTCATGCTCAAGGGGCTTGTGCGTTGTTCTTCCTGCGGCTCGACTCTCTGCTACTGCCGCACCTCTGAACCGTCATTGCAGTGCCACAGCTATGCCCGAGGATCCTGCCGCCAGTCGCACTCCATCAATATTGCTACCGCAAACGAGGCGGTTATAAAAGGCTTGCAGCTTGCTGTAGATAAGCTCGACTTTGCAATTGCTCCGGCCAAGCCTCACTATAGCGCCGATGCGCCAGGCACTAATAAACTCCTCGCTGCCGAATATAAAAAAATGGAGCGCATCAAGGCCGCTTATGCAAACGGCACAGACACACTCGAGGAATATGCAGCGAACAAGAAAAAGATAAGCGCTGAGATTGCAAGGCTTGAAGCTGAGCTTCAGCAGGAATCAAATGTTAAGCCGATTAATAAAAAAGCCTTTGCGAAGCGTGTCTCCGAAATAATCAAATACATCTCAGATCCGTACAACTCAGAAGCCGCCAAGAATCAGGCGCTCCGCACCGTCATTTCTTATATCATCTTTGACCGCGCAGCAACCACCTTCAATATAGTTTTCCATTTTTAAGGCGAGACAGCCGCTCCCGCAGCTCCGTTGTCTATAGCCTTAAAAAATTATATCTAAAAGCACTAAGCTCCGCCGTACTGCTTTTAGATATAATAAATCGCCGCTTTATGCTTTGCTTTTTAGTATAGCACAAGGCGGCGATTATTTCAAATGTTAAATTCTATCCAGGATGAACACGGCGAGATACAGCAGCACAAGTCTGATGAAGCGGCAGACTGCACCGGGAATTCCTTCAAAATGAAAGCGAGGAAATCCGTTCGAAGCGAAATAGTCAAGCACCTTTATTACATGTGTTACTATCGTTTGCATCCGACTAAATCCCCCCTTTTTATGCACCTGTTCTCCCACTTTTTATACGCATCAAAGTAAATCTCGCCCTTTGCGCCATTGTATGTAAGCTCGTAATACATGCCATCGGGCACCGTGGTCGAAAGCAATGCCTTGTTGTTGCCAAGCGTCTTACATGACCAAACAACATACACATCTTTTTCTGTTAATTCCATTCGATTTGTAGTATCAACAACGCCATTGAAATAATCGACAACGGCTTTAACCGCACACCTCAAGAATTCCTGACTATCCAAGATTTACGCCTCCTTAAGTTTGCCGAGTGTAAGCAGGGTCAGCATTTTTATGTTTTGCGCTGCAGTACCGACGTACCTTTTGATGCCGTTTGCTTTTGCGATAGCGCAGCGGTGACGATAGCTTGCGTCTATCTTGAGGCTTACAAGTGCATCGACGATACTGCAAGAGCTGCCGCTATACTTAGGATAGAATTTATCCTTTGTTCCGGACAGATCTCCGAGCAGTTCTGTGCAACGGGGTCTAAGTACGCCGAGGAAACCCTTATAGTCATGTCTTACCAGCTTGCAGGCTTTCCCGTCCCAATTCTGATCATACGAGTAAAAGTAATGTTTGTCTCCTTCTCCTGCGCAAAGGGCAACATGGCCGTGGCCGCCGCCTTTGGTGCCGTTCCACACGGCTATGTCACCCTTTGCCGGCACAAAATCAGGAGTATTCTCTATCCTGACAAACTTAGCCTTAAGCGCAGGATAGCTGGTGAATTTTTCAAAGTAGTTCCGCGCGGATCCTACCGAGAAGAAAGGAACATCATACACCTCTCTCAAATAAGCCTTCGCCAGATCGACACACTGCACTCCGGCCGCACCGTCAATGTCGGTTGCCTTGCCGAGATACTTTGAAATAAAAATGTCAAACGCTATTCCCACAGTGTCTTACCTCCTCACCTTTAACGATATCAGCTATATTCTTGTTCTCGAGCATGGCTTTCATTGCGACCAGTGCAGCGTCAACGAGCTTCGAGAAAAGCGCGAACGGAACTATCGCCTGAAGCTTAGGAAATTTGTTGGTGAAAAGCTCATAGACGTATGCCAACTTCAGTTTGCCCGTCTTCTCACCATATTCCGCTTCCGCCTGAGTAACCGCCCAAAGCAGCCAATGCCTGATTCTGTCGAGGCCAAACACTTTGTAGGCCGCGAGTATGAGCGCCGCTATGGCCACGATTGCCAGCCCTATGTATACCTTATCCATCTTCTTGATAACCTCCTATGTTCTCTTTTTTCTTTATTCTTGCGGCTTTGAGTTTGACAATATTCTCAAAGCCGGCTTTTAGCAGATATCCGCCTATACAGATCCGAAATGTTTCGTTAAATTCTGTGATCAGCGTTGACAGCGCCGTGCTGTCCGGGATCGACTCAATTTTTGCAAGGGCATATGTGGTCTGCAGGCAATACAGCAAAGCGAGCAGAGCCACTATTTTTTTGGAAAATTCGACTATCCACGCCAAAAAGCCCTGAGAACGCTTATAAGCATATCTACGCTTTAACCGTATCCAGCATGCTCTTAAAAATTCGGAAATCATTTATGCGCCCTCTGATTGATGTATTTATCGAGTTTGTCCTTAGCTATCGGCACGGAGTGATTCGCTCCGAGCTGCAGCAGTCCATCTAAGCAAGCGGACAGTGCGAATACAAGCAGGGTGTTTTCTTCTTTGAGTTGCGCTATATCGCCTTTTAGGGTGCTTTGCTTGAGATACCACTTGTAAGCTCCAAACACCAGCCCGAATATGACGCCGAGAGCTGTGATTACTTTGCCCGCTGTGATCACCGTATCAATCGTTATTGTCATTTTCGGTTTCCTCCAGCTCCTTAAGCTCTGCCTCAAGAGCTTCTATTTCTGCGTAAACAAGTGCTCGCGCCGCTTTTGTCTCTGCATATTCTTCGTCCGTAATAAGGCCGTCGGCATACTTGAGCGCTTTTATGCCGGTCTGGTTCAGTTTTTTCTTTGCTGCAGATATTTTAACGGACAAAAGATTTATTTGCCTGCGCTTTTGCAAGTCTATCATCTTGCTACCTCCTCATAGTATATCGTCACAGTGCCGTTTTGGACTATGGCATTGTCGAGATTTCCTGCCTCTCCGTCGTCTGTTACGATTCCGCAGATTTTCTGCAGTCCCTCATTGTTTATAGGTCTCGGGAAGGTGATAAGAGCTCGCTTCCTGGAACTCGGATCGGTATCGAGGACTGCCGCTATCTCCGAGCCGTGATAAACTCCGGCATGAGTGCCGGTCAACTCAAATTTCACATCGACGATTCGAGCGTTATTAGGCAGCATTTTCGCTGCGTTCTTGTTCGAGATCCATTCCACAGAGTCTGTGCGGGTATAAAACAAATCTGTCTGCGCGTTATATGTGACCGACTTATATGACCAGTTTTCCAGCAGACTATATACCGCCAGTGCGCTTGGATATTGTTGATGCGTGGAGTTCTGAGTGATTTCATTCACCTTGTTTGTCCTGGATTCCACTTGACCTATTGTCATTCCGGTGTTAAACGAAGCTGCATTTTGTTGGATTGTGCCCGACTTAAATGTACCGGACGTATAGTCGAGCAAGACTACTTTTTTGCAGACTGCGCCGTCCTCTTCGGCATCAGCAATCCAGAGCATTTCGGCGCTGTGAATCTTTGCTGTGTCAGCTGAATAATATTTGAAATATCCATCCAACAGATAAGCTCCATTGGGAAGTGAATAGATAACAGTTGGGTTCTGCTGCGTCGCCGCGATACGTCTTACGCACATTGCCCCAGCGATTGCCATGCCGCTCTGAGCATTGGTGCTCTCCGCGTCAAACACCTGATCGACGGTCGTGTTCGGAATAACCAGCTCCGCTACACCGCCGGCATCCTCAATTATCAGCTTCACCCCGGCTTTTGTGGGCTCGGCCTTGACCGTAGGCGTTACTGCCGCTCCTCGGCAAATTGATAGATTAATGTTTTTAGTCAATTTCAATTCTCCTCATAATAAAACGTGACCGAGCCGTACCCATCAATAACAGGGAATATTAATAAATCATCATTTCGTTCTGGATCCGTCACGAACAGTAATATTTTTTGCCCGTATTTGGGGACCACTTCAATCTTCGCTTCGTTAATCAAGACATAAGCCTTCTCGCCGGCAGCATCAGTTCTTGCTACTGCGGCCACTTCTGTGCCGTAATAGATTCCCTTCACGCTTTCCTCTTGGCATTCTTCGCTCAAGTCGAACACCACATCCTTAATCCTTACATTCTCGGGAAGGTAATCTTCTTCATACATGATAAAAAGCGTCATTCCGTCGTTGGAACTGTAATCATATAGGATTTGACCGGCGCTCAGTGTTACTGACTTGAGCGCTTTTTTCTTATTAAGCTTGATGCTCTTGGTATATTCATACACCGCCTTTGCACTTGGATAGGCGAAAACGTCCATAACATTTACATCTTCAACCTTGTCACGAATGCTTTCATAAGAGTTGTCGAGCCTTGTGCGGTAGGAACGTCTTTCATAAAGCGGCGATCCATGCCGGAGCACTAACTCCCCTTTGGCGGCGTCAAAAAGCACGGCATCGGAGCCCATGCCCACCTCGCTGTAAATCAATGCCATTTCGCCAAAATACTGAGTTGCCTCCACGCCGTAGTCGTCTCTCATCTGCGCGATCTTAAACCATCCGTCAAGCAGATAAGCTCCGCTCGGCATCTCATAAAAGCAGCCGGGATTTGTGCGCGGAGCGGTAATCCTTTTTGCCGCAATAGCGGCGGACAAAGCAGAGCCGCTCTGGGCGTTCTCGCTGGCCTGGTCATATGTGCTGTCAACTTTCATGATCGGGACTGTAGCCGACGCTTCACCGTTCCTGTTTTTTACCGTTATCGTAACGGCGTCTTCATCCTGCGTCGCAGTCACCTTCGGCAGCAGCGCCGCTCCTTTGCACACAGTCAACTTGACCTTGCAATTCATCCGTCGCACTCCCCTACTATCAAACTGCTGTCTCTGCTGCGGCAAAGGCACCATTTGCGCCCCGCTGCGTCGACAAGATCCACACCAAAGCGGTATATTCCAGGGCATATGTCAGGCAGGTTCGAAAGAAAGTGCAGCTCATTGTTGGCGTCATATGCACCCTCTATTTTGACTTGCTTTCTGCCTTTAGCGGTACGGACATTCATATGCATGATGACTTTTTCGCCCGGCTCAAGATAAAGCGGATCTCCGCTCTCATCAACTATATCTATTCGGATATCAAGATAATCTCCCTGCGCTATTCTGAGTATCATTAAATTCACTCCTCTTTCAAATTATAACAAAGAGGGGTGAGCTCTTGTCACCCCCCTGCGTTGCTTATGATATGGTTTTTGACTTCGATTTTTCCTTTTCTTCTTTCTCCTCGTCCCAACCTGCTACTCGCTTCGAATTTGCGTCAGGCTTATCATTCTTACCGGGCCAATCTTTCAGACGTGCCAGGGCGGTAACTCTGTCGATCTCTCCGTCGAGATATTCTTTTTTGATAACCTCACGTACACTGCTGTTTATTGTCGACGTATCTTTACCGTCACGGAGCAAATTACCATATATTTTTTGATAATGAGCAACGTCGCCGTTAACCTTCGCTTTATAGATTTGCTTATACACAGAATCTTCCTTCCTAAACTCCTCCTTTATCGCTTCCTTTATTCCTGTGGCTGTGGTTGGTTGCTTCTCGATCTCACCCATCAGGCATTTTTTGATCTTATTGCAGGTTTCCAGAAGTGCCTGAAAATCTCGGCCAATATTGTATGCAGGCACTCCTGTGAACTGCCCCACCGCCTTTAAAACCTTGAGAATCTTGTCCGGCATTGAGCGATCTTCATTTATCACTGCTTTGGTGGCATCCACGAGGCTGGAAAATGCGGCCATGTCAAGACGAGATACGTCATAGCCTTGCACTATGCTTATCACATCCTTTATGTATGGCAGTATTCCAAAGCCGTCGGTAATCACTCCGCTCGCTGCATTCCCAAGATACTTTTCCCAAAAGCTTTTGTCATCGTCGTCATCACGTATCGCATAGACAACAGACTTGACGGCCGAGTTAACCACGAGGCTCGTTACGTAGCAGGCAAAGGCTCTGGCGCATTTCTTCTTCGCGTCTTCTGATTTTGGAGCATTTGTCACTGCCTCATACATCATGTTGAGTGTCGTGACCGGCTCTGACATAAACTGCATAGTCATCAATGCAAAGCCCGTCTTTTTCCGGAGCAAATCGCACTTAGTAAAAACGCTGTCATAAACCTGAGTCTTACCAATGACGTCCTGAAACAACTCCGCAGCTCTTGCATTCAGTTGATCGCCGCTGAGCCCTTTGCTTTGAGCTGCCGTTTGCTTCTTGCAGGCGTTCCAAATCGCGCCCCATGTTATTTCGTCAGCCTTACCTGCGGCCCATCCGGTCACCTGATCCACCTTCGGCATTGCCTTTTCGGCAGCAATCTCAACTTTTTCCTTAATGTTTCTCTCGGCTTTTATTCTCTTATCCGCTGAATACTCATTGATGTAGTCAATTGCATTTCTGCCCATGTTGACATCAAAATATCCAATCTCTTTGATAAGCGCACAGCCGTTCCACTTTTTCATTTCTGCTATATCAGCCTTGCTGGCGACCGTAGCAAAATACTTCGGCTCGATATAAAGCATGGCTCTAAAAACCGCCGTAGGCTGCTGCACAACAACAGAAAGGTTGCCCATAACTGCAGCCTTTTTAGCTTTGGTCATCATCTCTGCCGGAAAGGTAAAATCATTAGAGACTTGCCCACTGTCCACATCCTGCAGAAATTGTTCAATCTGATGAACGGCATTTATGCCTTTTTTTCTCGTAAGATCATTCTTGACCGACCATTCGCTGCCGGGTACCATTCCTGTGCCGTTGAGCTCATCCACCGCTTTTTCTCGGTAATTATATACTCGCTTTATATCCGCAAGCGGAAGCACATATGCACAGTAAAGAGAGCTGTCATATATATGATGGCTTACTTTGTTGGTAAACCCTGATATAACCACAGGATTATTAGCGTGTTTCACTGTCCTCTTACTGCTGCTTTGGTTTTTGATTGTCGGTTCAACCTTTTTTTGCCCAATTGGTGTATCGATGTAGTTTTCATCGGTCGTAATAGGGAAATAATATTTTTCAAGGTATCGCTTAATGCCATATAGCTTTAACGACACCTCATTGCGGCGGGCACCGATATCGTTCGTGATATACGCTACCATGTCGTCGGCATAATTGCGCTGATCTAAAGTTAAAGCTTCACTGATCGTTTTAAAACCGGTTTCAGAATCCAGGCGGTAATGTCCTCTTGCAATTTGACCACCTAATGCCTTTCTAATCAAATTGCCGATTCGCTTTGAGTTACTTGATTCGCCGACACTTTTGACCTTTTCTTTCCGGACGATATTAAATCCGCCGTTAAATATATGGTCTCTGCCTTGTTCCCTCTTGACAGTAGCGTAAAGTGACATCGCCTGCTCTATGGTCATTGTCAGCTTTGACCGAAAACTCTCTCCGCTTTCTTCAACTTTTATCGCATCAATAGTAACCGTTCTTTTTTTCCATTGCTCATCATAGTGATTCTTTTGCTTTATTTCCTGCACCTTTTCTCTTGCCTCAGCCACTATACTTGCCTGTATATTTTCACCGTTGCGGAGATTTTTATAAAGCTGTGCAAAGGCACCGTTTTGTCCGCTTATTGACTCAAAAAGATACTGAGGCATCATAAGCTCATACCTAAACTTATCGGGTAACTGCGCGACTTTATCGAGCCTGCCGTGATCCTCCGGGAGCTCTTGAATAGACGAATCCTTCTCATTTTTAAGACTGTTATGCGCCTGCTGAGCCACAGATGAAACTGTTGCTTTTATGTTATCTGCGAACATCTGATTACCAGATTTAACGAGATGTTGCACATGCTCTCCGATATTCTTAACAATTTCCAAATCCATATCGGTAAGATCTCTGTATCTCGCATTTGCGCCGTCTTCACTCAAATTGCGCTCGCGGAATCCGTTAAGTTGCGCTAATATTTCACTGCTTAGCATTCCCTCATATTTTGATTTATCCTTTGCATTAGAATCTCCGAGAAGTTCGGAATATCTTGTGATAACTTCCAAAATTCCAGTTCTGCTGAACTGGTTTTGGCGTGATGCGGGCAGCATTTCCTGATATGCCTTGACGAGCGGCTTCAGCTCCTCGGGCACATGAGCACTGTCGCTCTCATTAACGATTCGGCGATTCAGATACTTATATGTGCGCTCGATGTCGTTCATCATCACCCTGCGCCGCTCGCTTCTCTCCTTTGCTTCGCGGAATTCCGCAACACGATTCGCATATTCGCGGCGGTAATCTTCACGGTTCTTGACGTTCTTTCGGTTAAATTCACGCCGCAATTCTGAGCGAAGCTCCTGCGTGCCCTGCATATTTTTATAAACAAGGCCACGGTATTTATCCTTGTCGCTCTTGAGCGTACCGACATTGAAATACTCGCTGAAAAGCTGCGAAGCGAGCAGCGCTGCCTCTTCGTCCATGCTCACTGTTGTCTGCTCATAAGGATTAACGCTGCGTTTTTTCACAGCATCAAAGAAAGCCGCCAGTTGCATCGGCATGTCTTTGTCTGATATATCTGTCGGGAAATATTCGGGCGCAAGCTCGTGCAGCTGACCCCAGGCCTCATCGAGCGCTATAGCGCCGTCGGCCTTAGTGGTAAGCCTTGTTTTGCCAAAGAGCAGGTTCCGATAAGAGCGATAATCGCCGTATGTGCCCTCTATCTCTGCCTTAAGCTCCGGGGATATATATATCGGTGTCTTCTTGAGCCATTCTCTTGTATCGGCATACTGCTCCCACAGCTCGCTGTCAACGCTTGTGCTTTGGTCAAGGATTCTGTGGGCTATTCCGACAAACTGCTCGAGCGTCCAATCTTCATTAAAATTGTTCGTCTTTTTGGCACTCGACATATAGTCATAGACAGCGTTAAGCTCCTTTGAGAGCTGCGTGCTCGAATACTTGCTGCTTGTCTGTTTGAGTATTTTGCGGCTCACTCGGTCAATGTCCTTGTTGTCAAGATGGATATCCTCGCGCACTCCGCTGTAGAGATCGCCGAGAGAGGCATAGATCTGCCTGAATATCCTGTTCTCAGCGATAACCTCCCCGTAATATGACAAGGTCGGGTCATCGTCCTTCTTGCTGAACAGCACGCTGTCGTCTTCGTTGAGCTTTTCGAGGCGGCTCTGCTCATCTCCGGCGACATATTCCGAGATAGCCACTCCCGCTTTTTCAAGTGCAGTTCTCAGCTCGTCGCTTATATTGTCAGGCACCACGGCTCGCACAACTTCTTCAAAGCCGACCGCCCGCTGCGGCTTGGCTTCGAAATAGCGTGCCGGCATCTCGGAGATCTCCTTGACGAGATCAACAATACTGTCGACCGTTTCCGCAGTTGCCTTCGGTGCATATTCCTTAAAATATGCCAGCATTTCCTCCTTGGATTCACAGCTTCGCACGGCATCCACAATGTTTTCATAGGCATTGTCAAGAGCTATAAATTGATTTTCCATTCGCGGATCAGCAATAGCTTGCGCAATCTTTTTGAGTCTTTCACCGAAGCCTTGTTTAATTCTTGCGTTTTCCTCGTCGGATATTCGTACAAGCCTGTCCGAATCTGCCTTGATGTCTCCGATACTGCCATATTCTTTGGTTGACACGCCCCATATTCCGATTCCCGAGAAGAGCGACACCCCGCCCTTCTGAGTTTCTTCTTTCATAGCTTGCACCACATTTTCAAGGTTTTCTTCCCAGTGCAGCTCCTCAAAGCTCCGTCGATTTCCCATCCTGTCAATTAGATCTTTATTATTGCGTATTCCCTTCTTCTCTTCTATGCCTCCGAAAAGATTTTGCAGCCACGAGTTATATGCAGATTTATTAACAGCTTTTTCGCGCGCCTTTTTAGTGGCATTGACGTCGAGCTCCTCGGTAATTTTAATCGGCCCCTCTTTCAAATATGCGGCAGCTTTGCGGACTTTAAGCAACATATCAAACGACTTAGTATCATGTGGGAAAAGGCTTTCCAGGGCTTCCTTATGCTTTGAAAAATATTCCTTTCGGTGTAACATAGGACTTTCTCCGGCCGTCGGTATAATTTCATTTACGGTCTCGGCGCCGAGAGTCTCAATAATTCTATCGTATTCAGCCTGTTGCTCCTTCGGAATCTCTGTCTTCTTTTCTGTATATATGGGTTTAAATTCTTTGCCCGTGGTATCCAGCAAAAACAGCTCCATCATTCGCTTGTCATTGACAAGCTCCTCCATCAACCCGGCTTCTCCCCCGCTGTTTTGCAGTTTTCTTTCGGCTTCATTCGCATAGCCGTAGAGCGGTTCTGCACTTTTGTTGCCATATTTGCGATAGAGTTCATAGTATTTATCACGTATGTGATTTACCACCTTTTCATTAGGCTTATACTCGATAAAGGGATATGTCGGTGTCCATGCGTCGCCGCTGTAGACCTTATTTGCCGATGTTGCTTGCGGGTCAATGGTACTCTTGTCAAAGATCAGCGAAATGTCACCGTATTGCGAATGCCCCTCCTTTGCTTTCAGCACAGCAATTGACGGCATGGGCAAGCCACCGAGACTCAGGGATTTGAGCAGTTTTTCCTCCGACAGATTATGCACGGCGATAAGCTCCCCTTTTTCCTCGACGCTGGCTTTGAGTGAAAAATTGTTGTTGACATTACTGTCCGACTGTGCTATACTGTCTTTTGCAAGGCTGATGATTCTTGTCCCCTCGGAAAATTGGATTCCGACTTTGGACATCATATTATTGGCCTTGCTTTTATTTGTCGCAATAAGCGTTCCGTTCTCCGCAGCATGTGTCAATTTGTTTACCAAGTCAGCAAGTGGATAAACGCTTTTCACTATATTGACTGTCTCTCCGTCCATATTACCATCTTTGGCTATACCGGCGACATAAAAAGTCGGCTTCCCTTTTTCGTCGAGAGCGGGCTTATTGGTTATAACCGTTACCTCTTTGTCTCCTCGCTGTATAAACATCACGGCGTCACTGATTAATGACGGCAGCTGCCTCATCACCTTTGTCGGGACCTCATGTGCGGATATGCTGCTCCCCTCTTTTTTTCTTCTCGTTGCCTTTCTATAGTCAGACTGATTCATCACAAAATAATTTGCACTATCGATTCCGGATTTGCTGTCGACATTCAGTTTTCCCAAGCACAACGCGTCATGTCTATTCAGTCTATTTTCTACGATACTGTCAATCTGCTTTGTGTATTCAATATCCCGAGTGTACTTAATACTGTAATCTTCGCTGTTCTCCGCCGTTTCGGCGGTTTTTTTATTTTCAGCCTGCTGCCTTGCTTCAAAATTCTCGCCGGCCTTTTTGGCGCCCTCGATGAGCATTTCCCTGATCTTACCGAGCTTCTCAACGTCGCCGCTGAGTGCGGATATCTCTTCGTGCTTACCGTTGAAAGCCAGCACCTTCAGCGTGTTCCTCATATTACTGACGATTTCGCCGAGCCTGCTTATGATTTTACCTGCAAGGCTGTTGTATTTGTTCGTGAATTTACGGATGAATTTCTCATCCATAAATACGTCAAACATACTGTCGCCGACAAGCTCGCTCACCCGCTTGTCCTGTGCGTAGCTCTTGCCGTATTTCTCAAGAGCCTTGTCTACATCTACGCCCTTTTCTTTAAGTGCGGACATGACATAGTCAGACAGCTGCTGCGCCTGGTCGCTCGCGTAATTCTCGACATGGTGATACAGCTCATGGCCTGCCGTCCTCAGCAGCAGATTGCCGTCGGCGTTTCTTGCAATAACTATACGGTTTTTATCCCGCATATAAAGGCCGTTTGCCGCCTCGCCCTTGGAATTGGTATAGCTGTCAACAATGATTATCTCCGTGTTAAACGCCTTGCAAATGCCGTCGAGCACTTTTTTCTCAGCCTTAAACTGATAATTCCCGCTTTTGTCAACGAGACTCAGATCCGTGACACCTTGACGAAATTCGCGGTTGACTGCACCCGCTCTCACTATCTGCTCCTGTGCCTCCGGCGTGAAGAAATTGCCCCACACATTGTCAAGCTTGCGTGCCTGCTCCACGTCGGCACCGGCTCTACCCATATTACGGAACCAGTCAAAAGCCTGCTTATAAGATTTGACGTCCACATCGTCACCGTAGTTGTTGACAAAGAGCCGGGCTTCATCCGTGCTGTATTCCTTGGCGGCGTCATACAGCTTTGCTGCGCGTTTGTCCGTCACATTGGCGTCGGATAAAGACACCGATTCGCCCGAGGTCGTCTTGACTGTTATCTCGCCGGTGTCACGGTTGACCTTTTCAATTTTATCGACCGTCTTTTTTTCGCCCTTGATCTCGATTTCGGGGTTAGTCATTTCGACCTTGGTGCGCTCGTCAAGACGCTTCTGCGCAAAGTCGTCTGCAGCTGCTTTCATCTGCTTAGCTGTTTCGCGGGTATCAAGCTGATCCTTTGCACTCAAAAAATCTTTATCGAGCGCCCGAAGATCTCTCTTACTCTGCGTGTTTTTTCTCGCTGCGGCATATAACTCTCTCAGTCCGTCGATATTTTCGGCATCCTTAAATCTGCCGTCGATTTGAGCGGCAGCCTGCATATAAATGTCAGCGTTTTCGAGCGCACTCTTACCTACGGCATAATCACCAAACTTGCCTCCGTGCTTGGCAGCACGTTCTTCTGCCTTGACCGCAGCTTTATAGGCTGCGCTGTCACTCGGAGCCGCCTTGCCCTCTGCTATGGTGCTCTTGGCATTACCGCTGTCTTTAATAGCGCGTCCTACATGCCGGGTCTCATTCGCCATTCTCGCCTGACTGTAAGCCGTACCGCCTGCGCCGAAGGCTGCGCCCATGAGTGCGCCGCCGGCACCCGCTTCAACGGCCTGCAAGCCGAGCCGCTTAAATACCTCCTTCTTGGCGTCCTCTTCGTTTATGTTGTTTGCGGTAAGCTTCCTCATCATTATTTCGACATTTGAGAGATTCCCGTTTGCCACATAGTCATAGACTATGTTTGCGACCTCCGTGTTAAACTCCTCTGAGGCATTTGCAAAGGTGGTTTTTGCTATATTTTTAGCCATCTCGCGTGCTGTTTTGGCACTTGTTTCTTTAAAGGTTTTCAGCTTTCCGAGCGAAACTTTTTCAAAAAGAGTTTCGAACGTGCCTGCGGCCACAGCACCCGCTATTGCCTTGTCGCTGCTTAAGCCCCTGTCGGTAAGATCTATGGCGGCGTCCGTCGCCGCACCTGCGCCGAGGGCAATTGCGCTTCCCCATCCACCACCTAACGTACCGGATAGCAGCGAATCTGCACCGCTCATACCGGTGTCATAAATAAAATCAAAGGCATCGAAGTCGCCGACCATCCAGTTTGTGTTCTGTTTGACCTCGTCTCTTATGTTTCCCGAGTAATTCCGAAATGAGTTGTACTTGTTGTTATTGTCGAGCCCTATATCGCCCATGCCGAGTGCCTTGGCCTTCTGTGCGTCAAGATAACTGTCTGCCATACCGATAACACCGAGCGGTCCACCGAGAACAGAAGCCGGCACACTTACTGCGGAAGCCACTTTTCCATGCTCATCGGCAAATTGCCTTGCACTTTTAGCATTGCGTTCCTCTGCCTCCGCAGATTTCATACGTTTATGTATCAGCGACATAGCTTCAATTTCATCGTCGCTCATACCATACTTCTGTTTCAGCGTGTCACGGGCAGTCTGGGCATTAATCTGTGCAGATGAGAGATGCATAGCGTTTGCTCCCCCATTCTGATTTGTAAGAGCTGCAACGAGATTTGACCACATCTGCTGTTCCTTAACTTCTTCGCCGCCGGCAATATAATCCAGCTGCTTCAAAGCGTCGGGTGACATTTCATAATACTTGTTTTCGTTTTCAATCAAGCGGCCGATGCTCCGTATTTCCGCTTCCTCCTGCTTGATTGCCTTGACGCTCTGCCTTCTCCGTTTCTTTTCTTCCTCGGCTTCGTTCTTTGTTATCTTAACCCCCTGTATGTTGTCATTGTTCGAAGCGCCGGAGGATGAACCCTTAATTCCATGTATGCTGTCTGAATTACCGTTTGAATTCTTCTTTGCAGGCGCAGGCGTCCCGTCACCATGCTCTCTGACCTCCTTCTGCCACTCCATTCGTTCACGGCTGCTCACCTTTTGGGCGGCATTATAGCGTCTGCGAGCCTCTGAGCTGACAATACTGCGGCGCTGTTCTGCTTCAGCATTTTTGGGCGCATTCGTCACGCTGTTATTTACAGTTATACCGTATGTGGTTTTTATGGCAGAGTATCCTTCATCCTGGCGTTCGGTTTCTATTTCCGCTAACGCTTGCTTTATCCGAGCTTTATTAGAATTCGAGGTTGCAGAATCTTCTTGTGAAAAGCGGCTTTGTTCGTTGGCTCTCTGCTCCGAATCAATTTCCGCTAACGCTTGCTGAATTCTGCGTCTTCCCTGTTCATTCATTCAATGATCCCTCCTCAAAAATCGGATGTCTGATAGTTATATCGCTTAAGCAGCTCTTTAAGCTGCTTGTCACTTAGCTCCCCAGCTTGCGCTTCTAAAAGGTCTCTACGAGCCTCGCCGTGCCTTTGGTCGAGCTGCCCTATGAGCTCATTGTATCCTCTCTGAGATAGCCCGTCATTTTTGTTGCTTGTACCTGTACTGTTCTTACCCTCCAGCGCCGCATACTTATACTTGAGATCACTGTCATACTGTCTCTGATCCTGAGCAAGGGCAGCGTATTTGTATGCATCACTTGCATTAAACTGCCGCTGATCCTGGGCAAGTGCGGCATATTTATATCCGAGATCGCTGTCGTACTGCTTCTGATCCTGCGCAAGGGCATCATATTTATATTTCATGCCGCTGTCATACTGTCGCTGATCCTGAGCTAAAGCAGCATATCTGTAGGCGTCGTCGGCGTCAAACTGTTTTTGTGATTGCTTGAGCTTGGCGGCTCCGAGAGCTGCATCGACACCTATGCCCGCAAGACTTACCCCCGCACTCATGCCGGCGGTGGTGAGGTCGACGGCAGCGCCTACGCCCATGTTGACATAGTTATAAAGCATTTGCTGATTAAACTGCCGTCTGTTCTCGTCAAGCTGCTGCTGGAACTGCAGATTGGCGGTCGCCTGCTGTTTCTGAGCGGCATAATAGCTGCGATCCTGCTGCCAGGTCTGAAGCTCGGTGAGATACTTGTTAAATTCATCCTCACTCATTGCCTGCACTTTGTTAAAGATATAGCTGCGGTCTTGATTGTACTGCTGCAGCTCGCTTTCAAATTTTGAGAAATCAAGGCTCTCCTGATTCTGCAGCGCCGCCAGGTTCGAGCGCAGCTCACTGCCGTTTGCCTGCCAGCGGTTAAGGGCGCTGTCGGCAAGCTGAGGGATGATATCCGTCATTTCAGAGATATTCTGCTGGTACATCTGCTGCCCTGCAGCCTGCGAATAACTGCTGCCGTAGCCGCCGGTCAGATTTGCCGCCTCGCCCATGGCGCTCTTCATACCGAGCATGGCGTTGCGCTGATACTGATCCTTGAGACTGTTCCACATCGGGTCGGTGTTAAAATCGTATTTGAATTCGCCCCTCTGCTCAAGCTGAGAGAGGACGGCATCTATGCGGTCACCGTATTTGCTGGTGTATTCAGGCTTGGTTTTTTCCTGCTGCTCAAGCTCCTCATACATCTTAAGCAGTCTGTCGCTCTCCTGATATTTGCCGGGCTTTTCGGCATCAAGGGCTTTGAGACGGGCATCGTTCTCGGCAATGTCGTCGTTATACTGCTTTTTATTATAGTAGCTGTTTATAGCGGCGCCTATATTGGTGTTTCCGAGCAAGGGCGCAGCCTTTTTAATTGCTCCGGCAGCGGAATCCACCGCCGAGGCGATCCCGCCGCTTGCATTAGCTATGCTGTCCTTTATCTTAGGTATATATGAGCCGACGGGTTCGTCATTGCTCTTCCTTTTCTTTTCGGTAAGCCCTTTGTAGTTTTTCACAGTACCACTCCTTAACTTTCGCCTCTGTCTTCGAGGATTCGTGTTATCACTTCTATCAGTGCTAATATCGTTGCTCTCATTGCTGGTGCAGCAAGCGCAAGCATAACCCCAAGACTTGCCAGCGCTATTTTTAACGCCGCTGTCGTCCAGTATATGAATTCATCTTCCTGCGCCTTAAAGATAGTCGGTGTGCGCCACCGACAAAGCGTTGATTATAGCCTTAAATATCGGATCGTATAGCCATGATCGCGAGTATGGGTGTGTATGATCTGCGTAACACAATCCGGCATTGCCCGGGCTTCCGGCTGCTTTATTGATTTTATTGACTGATAGTTTTTCATTGCTAAGCGGATTGTAGGTTATTTCCTCTTTCTCATCCAACTCCGTGAAGCCCAAGTTTTCTTGCATTGGGTGCCCTTCAACAAGCCCCATCGCAAGGAAGTCAGAAACAAGCTTTGGCGTTGAGGACAAGTAGCCGGTTTCGTCCGTCACTATGGCCTGTTTGATCGCCACTACACCGTCGTCATCCAGCATCTTTCCGTCGCTCTGCAAATCGCCATGCGTATGATTGCCGAGCGCCGCCTTATTTTCGCCGCTGCCGAAGCCGTCAACGGCCGTTTCGCCGAGCTTTAACGAATTACCGACAAACTGCTCACCCGAAATGTCACCGTCGCATTCGATAGGCCATGCGCTGCCGAGCACATTATCTTTCGTTGCATAGCCGCCGAATTTTGCTCCGTTCCCGCCATGGCGCAGGTGGAAAGCGGTTGACATAGTACGCAGCGAGCGCGTAACCGTATAGGCTCCTGCAGCGTCCTGCAGCTCAACGCTTATAAGATACGTCTGATACAGCCGCAAGCCGCCTCCGAGTTCCTCTGCAGTTTTGCTGATATCAATATCGACGTTCTCGGCGCCGCTTTCGGGCAGTGTCTGCGAGGTCAGCTCTATGACTGCATCTGTGCTCCCCGGGCGTGACAGCCTTACTATAACCGTACCCTTTAGCTTGTTTCCGAAATCCTTGACCGCTCCCGGCAGAAGCCTTGCTTTGAACCTCAGACCATATAATGCGTTTTTGTCGGCATTGCGCCCTATCTCTGCTCCCGTGGCATCCGTCCTATAGCAGAGTACCGCACTTTCGCCTTGCGCTGCCGCGAGCCTCGGCGGCTCGTATTCGGCGACCGTCACCCTCTGCGTTTCCGTCACAGTGTATCCGAGGCTTGTAGTCACCGTAGCTATGAGATCTATCGTGCCTGACACGGCGAGGATATCGCTCTCCTTACTGTATTCCGTCTGCCCTGCCACTCCCGCTACCGTGCCGCCTATGAGGCCGCCCGAAAACTTGACATTTTTGATGCTCTGGCCGTGTTTAAGCTCCGTTATGTTGACCTTTGGCGTCAGTTTGGAGTAACCCTTGACCGGCACCGTGCCGAACTCCGCCGAACTTGCCGCAGCCGTAAAAGTAAATTTCGGCATGAGATCGGCATAAAGATTGATATATGTGATGTATTCGACTGCTTTTGCGGAGCCTTTCCATCCGACCGCCTTGATATAACAGAGACGTCCCTTATCATACGGCCATGCAAAGCGGGCATAGTTGTCGTTCGGAGCGAATTTAACTCCGCTCTTTATGTTGTCCGCCGACAGCTCGCTCCTGATCTGTATTTCGTCGGCGTTACCGTTGTTGTCCGTTACGCCGTGTGCGCCGAAGAGCAGCTCATATTTGAGTGAGCGAAAAAGCGAGCCTCTGTCAACGCTGCCCGACACCGTGATCTCGCTGCCGATGCCGTAATTGACTCTGTCTGTTGCTATGTATCCCATGTCGTTATCAGTCTCCTTCCCAGTTAAATGCTATGCCGTCCGTGACTTCAATACGATATCCGCCGAAATAGATATAGTCGACTATCTTCGCCTGCCTGATATACAGCTCCTTACCGCTGATATAAGCTATCTCGTAGCCGTTCTCGACAAAGCTGATTCTGTCCTTGACCAGCCGTAGTTTCAAGCCGCTGTCACCCTCGACCTCACCGATCTCAACACCGTATATGGCCTTGCCGCTTTCGTCCGTGTCGAGCTCACCAGTCTTGATATATCCCTGAGATGTGACCACATAGCCGCTTATATCCTCAACCTTCTGAAACAGGGTTATCTCACCAAGCACATTCTCGACGCGCTCTTTCATGTATTCAGCCGAGTATGTGCCGAACTGATTGCTTATCGCCTGTATCGAGCCCGTCAGGCTCTCTCGGGTCTCGGCCAGATCGGTGTTAAGCTCCTCGGCCGTGAGGATTATCTTCTGCTTGAGCGCATCTATACGCTTTTTCAAATCAGTCTGCGCCTTTTCCTTTGCCGCCGCCCCTACTTGCAGCTCGCTCCTGGTCTCAACGGTGAAATTGTCAACCTCAAGGTTGGAGAGTATAAAACGCAGCTGATCGTCAAGGTCATAGAGATATTTCTCTATTTTCTTCAGCCGTGTGGATTCATCGGCACCGGCAAAATTCGGCACATTGCAGTTAATTACCATTTCGATAGCTCCCCTTTTCGTAATACTTGGATATGGAGTATATCTTCGCTGCACCTTCGCCGGATATCCTTATCTTCATGTGGTCGACCTTTGGCGTGGTTATCGGTATCGTATAAGCTCCTTTCGGCTGATTTTCAATTGCGGCGACCTGCACCCACTGTCCGTCACTGTTGTACTCCAATGATATATAGACCTTTGTTTCGGCTTCGATTTTCAGCCTTATCTGTATCTCGCTGTACCATTTGCCGTCAGGCTCGGCGATACCGATATCTCCGCTCTCGCCGTACCATTCAAACGCTTCTTCCTTTTTCTTGATTGGGATAGCGCCGTCATACTGCTCGCAGTCCATTACGCACAGCTTATTCTCGGCGTCGATATAATACAGATTACCCTTGTCTTCGGCAAAAAATTGTACTTCAAGGTTGTCCTCCCGGAACCACATATTCAGCGCCTCGTCGTATACGAACAAATGAGACCTGCCTTGCACGTCCTTCATGCTGATATAGTATCTATCTCCGCAGGCGCCGCCTACGCCGTCTTTATATCTCACCTTGCCGAATGGCGCATATATGCCGCTCGGAGTGCCGCCGGCATACTGGCACACGCCGTTCTTGCTGAGATAATAGAGCGTCTCGTTGGCTATGCAGGCACTCTTGCTGCTGTTTCTCAGGATTCCTCTGCAGGTGACGTTGGTGATCTGATAATTGCTCGGCTTACTGCCGTAGATTTTGTGGATTACATTTTCCTTAAAAAACAGCACGTAGCCGTTATGCACGGCAGCGCCGGTAAATCGGCCGTCAGAGCCTACCGACAGGGTATAACTGTCCTGCGTTGTCCCAATAAATTGATGCCAGTTTTTAGGGTCTCCCTGGGCACAGGCATATATCTCATTGATCTCTCCGTCCCATATGCAGCCCCACAGCCTATTCTCACTCTCAACGACATAGTCAAGCTCCGGCACGGTACGCTCGAATGTTATACCCGCTGAGCCGTCGGGGATAGTCAAGCTCCCCGATTTTTTTATAAGCTCCGTGATTATGATATAATCCTGACCTATGCCCCATATCGGGTAATACCCGTCTATATGGCTCACCGAGGCAGCATACTCTTCCTCTGTTCGTTCCGAGGCCGTCGCAAGCCCTCCGATCTGCACCACGTCATAAAGGCTGAGTCCGTTGTTAATGCCTGCCGCCTTGACTTTTATGTAGGTTGTTGCAACGCTCGACCACTCCTGCGTATAGCTGCTGTATACCTTGAGCACATCTTCGTCGCCGCTGCTGTCTATCCAAAAGTCCCCGTTCTCCGGGCCTTCAGGCTCCGATGCCGATTCCGTCGGGGTAATGGTATCGCCCGCAAGGTTGCAGAGCGTAAAATCCACGTGCTGTGTTTCAAACTTCCTCTCAAGCCACTCGAAATCTCCCGTGGCGGTGTTATAGCTCGCCTTGTCGGGAAAGATAATGATCTTTGCACCCATCGAAACAAGCTGGCGCTCCTTATCGAGCTGCTTGAGGTCATGTACGAATACACCGCCGTAATACAGCTTGCTGTCGTCAACCCACGCAAGCTGTTCTTTCGCAAGCAAGCCCTGCGGCTTTATAAGCTGCGCGTCGAGCTGTGCCCTCCTGCTGCGAGGGCTCATAAGCGGTACAAAGTCGCCGGTAAGGTTCCCCATGTCAAAGAACTCGTAATCGCCGTTGACAAGATTATGATTGTACCCATAGAAGCGGGTCTGAATGTCTCTTGACTTGCTCATCTGCTCCCTCCGTCCAGCGGACTATAAGCAACATCACGCCGCTTGCCATCGCCGAACACATCAATTGTCTCCATGACCGGCTTATGCTCTCTGATATATGAGCCCGCAAACGCCTGATACAGATTATTAAACAGCGTAAGACTGCTGCCGTATCTCTCATAGTCCTGATTGTATTTGTCGATTTGAGCGTGCAGATAAAGCACATACATCTCATCATACGGCGGCGGAGCAAGCAGCTCGGTGTCGGGGTCTGTCGCTGCGCCGTATCCGGCAAACACAAAATCCTTGCCGGCCTTGCTCTTCCTTATAATGTTCTCGGCTATAAGCCGGTCAAGGTTACTGAGCCATTCGATTTTTATATCTTCATCGTAATTGTTGTTGGGCTTCGTCTTGTCACACTGCGCTGTAGCCTCTCTTATCTTCATTTCGCGCCTCCTTAATAAAAAAAGCCCGGAGCGGCAATTACCGCCCCGGGCAAATGCCCTCGTCAGAATTTCGTCGGGTCGTATCTGTGAGATTCGACATGCCTGGAAGCGGCATGCTTCTGCATCTGTGCCAGAAGCACCGCTTCGGCTACATCAGGCGGCACATCAACTGTCTTGCCTGTCTGCACGAGGCAATTGCGCTGATCCGTGCTTACATACCTTTCGGTATCGTCCCTGCTGTTTTTCTCGATAAAGACCGATTCCTTCTGCTCTTCCTTTTTTGTCTTAGCTGCCATGGTCTGCCTCCTTAATTGGCGTCCGCTGCATTGGAGAAGCTCGAGCCGCTCTCATTGCGGATCATATATTCGTCGTGCAGGATCTCCGCGCCCTTGAAGCTCTTCCACCCGATGGTGCAGCGCTGATTGAGAGGATCGTTGCCTGCGCCGAGAGGCTTGGCTATGATCTCCGTGCCCTTGCCGCCGAGATCGACTACACCGTATGTACCGCCGCCGCCCATATAGAGGGTGCTGAATACCGCGCAGTTATCCTTGCCGCCCTCGCCGGGGTATATCTTGGTTGCTGCACTGATCTCGGTTTCGATCTGACTTGTGAGCACGATGGTGCTTGCGGTGTTGCTGGCGATCTGGTATCTCTTGCCGGTGCCCGCAGGGGTTATCCAGCGACCGACAAGCTCGGGATCGCTTGCCTTGAGAGTGTCGCTGACAGTGATCGTCGTCACGCCGCCGGTGCTTGTGGATGCGCTTGCGCTGAGAGACTCAACACGGTTGCCGTCGCCGAGCGGGAACTTATCGCCCTTGAAGATCTTCGCCTCCGAAGATTCGCAGAATCTCACGCCGCCGAGCTGGCCGATCTCGCCCTTGAGCATATTCTCGGGCTTGGCGTAGCTCATAACGCCCCTCCAGAGGTCTCCTGCCGCCATCATTATGTCGTAGGCTACATACGGGTGTATGATAGCGACATAGTTGCCGTCTGCCGTCTTCGGCGCGTTGTTAGCCTTGAGCTTGGCTGCGTTGCGGAAAACATCCTTGACCGTGTGCAGATGCTCCTCGGTAAGCTCCACTCTCTTGGTAGCCCTGGTGCCGTCCTTAGCTGCGAAAGCTACGGAATAGCCCGAGTTGATGATCTCGCGCACAACAGTATCAAGCGTCAGCGCCGCCTGCTCTGCACAAGCTGCGGTCGCTTCGGAGATAACGGGGTCAATAGCTACGAGGCTGATCTTGTCGGTGTATTCCTGGTAAGAGCCGTACTGCTCAACCTCGGCATAAATGGGATAAATGGTCATGTTCTCGCTCTTCGGGGTGACGCCCTCCACTATGGGGGTAAGAGCCTTGCCCATGGTCTTTCTGACCCTGAATTCTGCTCTGTCGCCGCGTCTTGCGGGAATAGGTGCCGGCATACCGAACTGCTCATGCACCAGGCGCGGGCCTGCCTTCCTCAGGAGTTTCTCATTGTAGTAGGTTTTCATTTCAACGGAAAGGCCGTTGAAATCTGCAAGCTGCGACGGGGTCATGTTCTGACCCTCGGTCACACTGCTGTATGCAGTTACCGAGCCGGTCGCAGGGTCAACGATGCCCTCGGTGCCCTGGGCGAAAAGCTGCAGCGTAAACAGCGCAGCTATCATGTTTTTGATCTTCTTTATCATACTTTCTCCTTCCTTTATTGTCGCAGGGTAATTACCTCTCCCGCTGCGGCTCGACGCTCGAGCTCATCCATCTGAGCGTCTGTAAGTCCTCTGATGTTAATAGGAGACGGTGCGGCGGTCTGGCCGCCCTTGGCAGCGCTCTCTCTCGGACGCTGTCCGTTGGCAACGATATCATTCTGTATCTGCCGAGCTGCCTCCTGCTTGGCTCTCTGTGCGGCCGTGCCTACGGCTCTGTCAAAGTTGAGGACTTTATATGCCGTCTCGACGGGGACGCCCGCATTGATCATCGTGCGAAAGCCCTCATCACCCGCATATGCGGCCTGAAAGTCAAAGGATTGGTCGTATTTCCGCTGTACTTCTTCCGCCTGCCTATGCAGGTCGGCAACGATAGTACGCATACGCTCCTGCTGCTGCTGCTCCTCAAGCTCCTGACGCGCCCTCTGGCCGTCCAGCAAAGCCTTGTACTGCTCAACGCTCACGCCCTGCTCATATGCCGCATCGGCATAATATGATTCATCGTCCTCGACCGCCTTGACCAGCGCAGCTGTGTCGTGCGGGTCAACGCCGTATTTAGCGCCGAGCGCCTCACTGATGGGAGCAAGGCTCTTAAGCTGCTCCTCCATCTGTTTGGTCTCCCTAAAGCGCTTGTTGATGATCTTCTGCACTGCGTTGTCATGCTGAGCCTTAAACTTACCCTTGATAAGCTCGTTATACTCCTCATCAAGTGACGGTTCCTGCGGCGATGCCTCAGGCTCCGCTGTCTGCTGAGCGGCGACCTCAGCCTGCTGATTCTGTTCGCCCGCTGCCGGTGCTTGTCCCTCGCCTGCTGCGGCCGATCCCTCCGCAAAAAGCTGCAAGCTCCATTTGTTTCCTTGCATTAATCCATCGTTCCTTTCCGAAGTGTCAGTGATATAATTCACGCTTTTATGATATCAAACTTTTTTCGATTTCGTCACCCCCCCGCAGCAGGGACGTTGACACAAATATATTCGGGGTATTTTGTCGCCATTATTTCAAACGCCTCGACAAGCGCCGCGCAGAAGAAGCGGATATTCTCGCTGTTTGGAAGCGTGATTTTGCTGTATCCGCTGCACATCTTTTCGATCTTGCCTTCGCTCAACATGGCGGCGTTGGCGCACATGAGCGTCAGTGCTGATACTCCGGCGCATACTATATCCTCTCCCTGCGGCGCATAATTGCTGTGGCCGCTGACCTCAACGATAAGCTCCTCGGCGTTCCGACTGATTGTGACAGTTATCATCACTTTACCTCCGTCGACTTCGAGCTGCTTTTCTTGGCCTTATCTACGGTGCTGTAACCGCTGTCCTCATGCAATTCTCCGAGCTGGTTCACGGCTCCGCCGCTTACCTCCTGCCCGGAACCCATATACAGCTGATTACCAGCCTCGCCGAGCAGCCCGAGCTGAGCTATACGCTGCAGATATCCGTTGCCCGTGAGCCTGTCAAGCTCGGAAGCAAGCTCATATAAGAGCGGCTGCATTTGCTGCACCATATCATAGAGCGTCTTGTTCTGCTTGAGCTTCTCTATGAGACGATCCTTACCTTCCATTTCAAGCATCTCAAGGCAGGCTATGCTTTGATCGGCATTCTGCGGCAGGAAAAAGCCCATCGAATAAAAGTTGATCATATCCTGATTTTGCGCCGCGCGGGAAAACGGGTTTTGTTTATGCGCCTTTATCTTGATATCAAATATCGGCAGGCGGTCGCCCATCGGTGAGCCGGTGAGCGAATCCTTTTGAGGCTGCGGGGCTATTTGAGCGTTTGAGAAACGCACGAATTCGGGCTTGCCGTCCTTGCCCACTATCCTGAAGCAGCGCTCGGCATTGTAAAACTGTCGGATAAGCTCTATAACAAGAGCTGTTATCTCCTCGACAGCGTCATAGCTGCCGCTTATCATGTCTCTGCTTGTCTTATTGCCCGCCTCCTGCAGCGCCGCTATTGCCGCGCCCGAGGTCACGCCGCTGCTCGTTGCGCCGTTAGAAAAGTCTCTGTTTGAGCCCGTCTCCTTTAGTTCGTCGATCTTACGGTCAATCGTCGTTATGACCGTACCGCTGAGCGGTGTACTTGTTATCTCACGCGCCGACGCCTCGCTTAACTGACCGCCCGTTACATGGACTATAGGGTTAGTCCAATCGGCAAATTCCTGCGTGTTGAATTTGGCATCATTGCTAACTGCCCAGCGCCTTGTAGCGCTCTGCTTGGCATTAATGAGAATAGCGTTGTTAAGTACGTCTATCTGCTCCTGAGCGTCCTTGAGCTGGTCTATCCATCCGGCACCGCACGGCGAATCCTCCATCGGGAACAGCACGTCAAAAACGAACGGATACTTACCGTGATCATAAAGTCCCGTCACGGCTTTGGACTGCTCAACGATATTCCCGTTTCCGTCCGACTGTATCTGCGTCTCGTTCTCGGTGGCATAAAGTACGGTGTCGCCGACGAACTTACAATAGTGCAGCACGGGTTTGCCGTTTTGTAGCCGCTTATAATACCATTCGTACACCGTCGTCTTTTTGCTGTTGTCGGTGGTGTCCTCAGTGCGCTGCTCCTCCATGTCGATTATTGCCGGTGCTGGATCAACGTCAGGGTACTGCTGTTTGAGCTGATCTATATCGACTTTCGAGGTCACGAAGAGATTGGCACTGTCCTGTATGTTCTCGATGCCCGGCTCCCAAAAGACATTAAGAATGTTGACCTTTCTGATCGAGATATCGCCGAGGCCGTTGAGCTTGGTACCGTCCCATACCACACCGTAGACCGCTGTGCCGAAGTTGATTTTGTTCCAGCAGTTTTTACTATAGGTACGCTTGAAATGATTATTTTCAAACACGCACGGTACGATGCTCGTGAGCATCGTGGCCGCATACTCATCGTCGGCCTCACGTGCGAACACCGACGGCTCGGGATAATTATCCATATAATCAGCGTGCTTGTTGTTGAGAGCGTTAAACATCCAGCGGGAACGATATGTTCGCTCCACGCCCTTCTGTGCGGGTGCTGGCGCTATGCGGTTGTTGTACCAGTCGTTATTTTCAGTTATCCGCAGGTCATGAAATTTCTTGCCGTCTTTATATTGGCGGAACAGGCACATTGCCTCCTGAAGCTGCTCCTTGCCGATTTTCGGCGGCATTGAGGCGGCCTGCTCGTTCATATCGGCTATCTCGCTTTCCTGCTCCGTCTGCTGCGCCTGCGCCATCACCGCATCAACGGCCTGCATTCTGCCGTCAGCCTGCTCAGCGTTGACTGGATTTTGTGCCGCATCCATAACTTCGGCAACCTTGGCAAAGCGCTCTTCCTGCTTGTCTTTGTTGTTATTCAAAATTAAAACCTCCCATATCGTTTGTTCATACTCTCGGCTATAAGATTCAATGGGTCATTATATGGCAGCTCCACTGCCTTCTGCGCTCGCTGCGGCTTCAGCGGGCGAGACATACAAAAGTATCTAAAGCTGTCGGCGAAATGATCCTCCAGCTTGGTATCAAGATCCTCTATCCTTATCTCACTATACATCTGCATGGGCAGCGTGCGTATAGCGTGCTTGCAGGTGTTAAAAAAATAGACCATCGGCTTCTGTTCCTCGTCAAAAGCCAGCCGATAGTGACACTGCATCCACCCGTTGAGCCTGCTGTTATCCGCCTTTTCAAAATGAATCCTGTATTTTTCGGCGACCTCTGCTATGCTCTCGCCCGTCTCGGCGTCCCATATGGCAGGGTCAGCTACGCCCTGTATGTTCTTACCGGCGAGCCAGCGGTGCGACCGCTCTATGTTGCTTATCTCTTTAAAGACGTCATACGGCTGCATTTTAAGTCCCTCGTTCGGCGTTCCCGTGCAGCCGTAATACTGCAGGATGAGATAAGCTCGGCCGTCATAGTCGACCGCCCACCAATCGCAGGAAAAGGGCTTTGAAAAACCCCAGTCAAAGCTGCGATAGATATTCCATCCGTGCGGCACCTCAAAGGGATCGATCACATGAGTGCCGCGGCGGTCTTTATAATGCTCCGGCACATCACGAAACTCCTCAAAAAATTGACCCTCGAACACATCCCACTCGCCGTACAGCCACGCCTTTTTCTTCTTTGGCGGCAGCGCCTCAAGCGTTTTTATATAATCGGGATTTTTTTGAAGCAGCGCGTAATTATCCGTTACGCGACTCTGGATGAATACATAATCATTAGGATCCTCGTCAGGCTTGTATATGCGGTCTATAAAAATGCGCTTTATATATGCGTGCCCCTGCCCGCCGGGGTTGCAGGTGTAATAGATCCGTTTGGGATAATCGTTGACCTCACGGTTGGTCGCTGCGATCATCGTCATTTGATCCTCACTCAGCAGCGTTGCTTCGTCGAAAAAGATAATATCCCACTGCGTGCCCTGAAAGCGATCCACATCTTTGTCATTCGCGCAGTATCTGCAGGTTATCGTCGAGCCGTTGCCAAATGTGAAGCGCTTCTCCTTGTCGTTATACTTTGCCGCACCGCCGAGCAGCTTTCTCAGCGGTATGATATGATTCTCGATAAGCTCCGGGTATGTCTTTCTTATAATAAGGCAGCGTATGCCGGGATATGTCAGGCACAACAGCGCCGCCTTGACCTGCACGCTCCAGCTCTTGCCCCCTGCTCGTGCGCCGCCGAAGCCGATGTGCCGAGCTGTCGCATTAAGAAAAAGCTCTTGTTTAGGATTAGGCTTACCAAATTTAAGCTCCATTTATCTGCCCCACTTCGGGTCAATACCCGCATCAAATCTGACGACTATCTCCTTTTCAAGATTGTCGCCGGGCGAAGCCGCCACGATGACGTCCTTAATATCGCGAAGCGTCGCGGAGATCCGCTTGAGATCGCTTGTTTTAATGATTGACTGCTCTGTGTGATACTTCTCGGACGACTCCACCACTACTGCCTTCTGACCGTCAATTGTTTCGTCCCTGGTCACGACTCTTTTGACCGACCTCAGATGCTGGTCAAGCTCATCAATAGCCTGCCCGAGCTTGTCGAGCAGGTCCGAGGCCATGTCTCCGCAGCGGCTCAGATTATTCACGTTCTTCTCGGCCTCACGGGTCGCTGCTTTCTCCAGCGTTTTTGTTTCAACCCTTTTTCGGTGTTTTTTCCGCTTTTCCTGCCACTTCTCGGCGGCCGCCCTTTTGGTAAGCGCGCTCATCGAGCAGCCGTATTTATCACAAAGCTGCTTGTAAGTGATTGGTTTAGTAACATATTCTGAGCGGATTCTCGTCCACTCAAAGTCTTTATTCTGCTCCTTCTTTTCAGCGTTCATTTTTTGTACCCCCGATTTTCAATATAATTCTATCGGGTTTTCGGCTTTTTCGTCACCCCCGCCGTACAGTGACGATTTGTCACAAGTGGCATAAAAAAGAACGGCCGAAGCCGTCCCAATTCACACATCAAATTCCTACCTTCGCCGCTGATATTATAATTTGCCTTTCGCTTCCGCCGTTTTTGCTTGTGCGGATCTCTTGTTGCAAAGCGCCCTCTATCCACAGCATAGCACCTTTTGCAAAATTAGCACACAAATATTCCGCCGTTTGTCCGTAACAAACAGCGTCAATAAAATCTGTGTCCTTTGAGTTCCGCCTTTGCACCGCAACCGTAAACCGGCAGAGCTCCTGCCCGCGTGTGTTCATTTTAAGCTCCGGAGCTGCGGCAAGTCTGCCCATCACTATGCAATGATTCAGCATTTCTTTCGTTTTCCCTTCTCACTTACCTTGATCATGGTGTACTTTTGGTACGGGTAGCCGAAGGCATCAACATCAACTATGATTTTATCAGCGGGGATATAATAGCCGCTCACGGGCGAAGGGACTCTGCGCCAGCTGTCGGCGGGCACTATCTCTTTCTTTATTTCGGGCTTTTTGAGATTTCGTGAAGAATTCCAACGCTTGGCGCTGACGACTGAGCCTCGGAAGGTCTTGCCGGTCTCCTTAACGAGATATTCAGCCAGCTTTGACAGCTCGTCCGAGTAAATAGCACGAAAGTGTACCCCACCATGCTTCCAAAGCGAGGATAAAATTCGAGAGTCTATATACGGCAGCACGATATGATGATGAATTCTCTTGTTCTCATACTCGGTGACTTCCACATATTTAAGCTCCGAGCCGTGTTCTCTGTATGCAGCACGCAGCTTTCGGAGAAACTTCCGCATATTTTCCTTTGCTTGCTCCGGCTCAGGCTTGCTGCTTTCGGCATATGTAAGAGTTACATGATAATCACCGGCGCCGAAGTTCGCATTGAGCAGCCATGTCAGCTTTTCAACGGCGTTTCTCTCGTTGATCTCCTTCTGCTTTTCAGAGCTGACCTCCTGTCGTTCGGCTCTGATCCCGTTATTCTTCTTGCCGTACCTGGCAGAATAGTATTTTTTTATTTCTAGCATATTGCCTGCGTGAACTGTGCGCTTTATGTACGGCATATTTTTCTCCTTTGTGCGTCCTTAAGTTAATAGCTTTACCGAGCCGGAGCAGCGCCCGAACGGACGCTTCTTTGCCGGCTTGCTATTTACTTCTCAAACTGCTGCATATTAATGTTATAAAGTAAAGGGATATATGGGAATAATTTAAAAGAAAATCTTGTATTTCTCTTGAATTGCCCTGCGTTTCTCTTCGGACAAACTCCTGAGCCTCGCCTGCGTCTGCTCCGCTTCTTGCTTAACCTGCTCGGTCGATTTATAAAACGGGCAAGCCCTGCCCATGCACACGCCGGTCGTGATTACGGCGCACTTCCAGACGCCGCCGCGCTCGATCCTTGCAAAGCACTTATCGTTATCAGCCATTTCTCCACTCCTCCTTATCGTTCTTTCGCCTAATACGGCAATCACTTTCGACCTTTCTGCAATGCTTTTCTTTGTATTCAAGCATCAATTTCTTTGTCAGGAAGGAGCAGGAATATCGATTTAGACAAAAGATCTCTAAGCCCTTAGTAAATCTGTAGTAAGGGCATTTGATCTTCCAATCGTCATACTGACCGTTCCTGCTCATTCTCTTCTCCGTTATAAATTTTTGATTTCCGCGAGGATCTTCTCTGCCGTTTCAAGACAAAGGCCGCACATGTCTTCAAGTGATTCTCCTCCGGCTATGATCGCCGTGCCGTAGATGTTATCTTCGGCCGACGGCAACACCGCAAAATACGTCGCTCGATCGTTAACCTCAAGCGTTTTCTTCTTAACTGCACCCGTAGACAGCACAATTGCGCTCACATTAAAGCTGTCGCAGGCGTCGGCCTTGACCACTATACCGATCTTGCTGTTGACCAATTCAAACGCCTTTTCTTTGCTGCTGAATCCCTTTAAGTACGGTTCCTTGTGAGTGGGGATAACAATAAAATATCTCTTTGACACGACTTACACCTCTCTGCTGTCGGCTACCGCCTTTTTTGACACCGTCTTTTTGCGCTCAATCGCAATACCGCCCTTGGAGTTGATTGACATTTTTGCTGTCCCCACTCGGGGTATAACCATCGTCAAGCTCTTGAGAAGCCCATCCGCGATAAGATCCACAGCTTCAAACATCATTTCGAGCACCCCGTCATCAGGCTCATTGCCCATTGCATCGTCGGAAAAGATCTCCCTGACCTTGCTTTTGGCTTCAGCCTTCTGCTGTTCCTTCTTCCTGTGTGCTCTCGCTCCGGCGCAGTCGCACTCACATGTCGCTTTTGCGTCTGCTTCTTCCTGGTCAGTAGCAAGCCCGCCGCTTATCGCCTGGCCGCAGTAGGCGCAGAAACCCTGCTTAAGTTCTACATTACTCATTAACTTCAACCCTTTCTTTTCTTTTTGGCCGCCTTGCCGCGCTCCCACACCCTCATACAGGTGTAGGAGCAGACGGGCTTGCACGCACTGGGCGGCCCGATGACATATACGTGCTGCGGCGCAGGCCTAAAGATCTCGCCGCATATCGGGCAGCGCGTCGGCTTGCCCTTTTGACTGTCTACTATGTATTCAACCATCACTTTGCTCCTTATTATTCGCTTTTACCGTCCCGTTAAGCTCTTTAATGGCCGCTTTAATCAAAGCGCAGCCGTGGATGCTGCATCCGTGCTCGTGCCCGCAACCGAAGCAAGCGACCGAAATATGTATTGCCCTGTCAAGCTCCTGCTGATTGCTCTTTGGATTTATTATTCGGCATTTCATCAAAATCACCCCCGTCCATTCTCAGTCCACAGTTCGGACAATAAGGTGTGATATTTTCAGGATATGTCTCAACACCACATTCGGAGCAGTGCGATACACATTCACCGTGAACCCATTCGCCATGTTTAACTTCTGCCACATCGGCGGCGGGGGCTTGCTTTATACAAAGTTCCGCTACAATATCAATTGCTTCACGGCGAATAAGGCTTTCGTAGTTTTCGTTGCACCCGTTATACCACGGCGATTTTTTAAGGTCTTCTATCCCCGCTAAAATTAAATCACGGTCAATGTAACTACTCATTCTTTTTCACCCTTTCCAACTCTTTCTCCGCTGCTCGGCAAATGCACCCATTCGGAACTGTTGGTAAAATCTTCGCATTTCTCAGCGAACATTGTGTTAAATTCATCTGCGTTATTTGCTGCCGCCATTTCATAACACGCCTTAAAATGCAGACAATCTCGACAATTCATTCTGTCTCACCCCTTTCTTTGTTCCCAAATTCAACACACTCGCCGTTATCTGTTCGTTTGCCCTCGCACTTTTTGCCTCGAGAGCAAAAATCGTCCTTATCCACATAACCACCAAATTCGTCGCAAATACACCGAGTGGTATTTACGGGTATAAAATTTTTGCAGTCCTTACATAATATGACTTCTTTCATGCCTGCTCACGCTCCTTTATTAGCTCGGGGTTATCAATCTTATTTCCGATGACTTCGCAATCCACAACCGTAAACACATTTTCCAAGGTATCAGCATATTCTCCGTAATTCGTGTGGCGAAAACCCGAACTGCCATAGAAAATATACCTTGTCTTTCCTTTGATTTTTACGATGTCACCCTCGAAAATCTTCTTGCCGTTTCGGTCGTTCAAGCCTGTGTACTGTCCTACGGTATTTTCATCAACATACAAGCAATTTGCACCACGGCAATTATATTCTTCACACTCGAATATGTTTTCCACCATAACCATTTCGCCGTGCCTATCTTTCTTAGGCACACCGTACGCCCACTCGCCGTTATCTGTTCGTTTGCCCCTAAAAAGTATCTCACGCATTGTTGTTACTCTCCTTTAACGCCTCTTCCGGCAAATTAGCTCTAACCAGAGCCGCCGGGACGGGCGGGGTGACTGCGTTGCCGCAGCGCGCGACTTGCTTTGACTTAACATACGGATGACCGTCGGCATCGTGATCGATGATGTAGTCGGGCGGAAAACCTTGCGCGTTGAAAAGCTCTCTCGGCTGCAGCATCCTCATCTTAATGTCCGTGATTATGTGTTCTTCACCGTGAATCGTCACCAGCGCAAAGCGATCCTTTGTCGTCACTGTATCAAGCGGCTCGTCAACCAATTTGGCCGTGCCGTTAGAAAAGTATTTAACGAGAAACGCTTGAACCTCAGCATGGTGCGCTCCGCTGCAGGAGATGGTTGTCAGCGGCTCATCGATAGGCTGACCGTCCATGTTGTTCCGCATCGTCATGATATGGGCGGTAACGAGAGAGTTGTGGTCTTTGGCCGTGACCGTGTCAAGCGGGGCGTCTGCTGCGCTTCCAGCGCCGTTATATCCTCCGCCGTAGTTCTTCATGATGTGTGCCACCGAGAGCGCGTATCTATTTGAGGTGTCCTGCGTCATGAGCGGTTCGGTCAGCTCTTGTCCGCGCACTTCTGCTTTGGCTGTCTCGCTATGGTACTGGATCAGTGTCGGCGCGACCAAATAATGCTTGCCGCTCGATACGATTGTCCCGAGAGGCTCATCGACAGTGTTAACTCTCGGCGCTTGACCTTCACGCTCGCCATACCCGATGGGGACGATGGAGGGCGCCACAAGGTAGTTGCGATTCCCCGTCGTGACAGTAGGGAGAGGTGTCTCAACGCTCGCGCCGACGTTATTTGTGTTGTTACACATGATTGTCGGCATGACTACTCCGTATCCGTTTTTTGCAGTAATGGTTCCGAGCGGCTCATCTGTACTCTGCCCCCGAAAGCCTTCGCCGGAATGGTTAACTGTCACAATAAACGGTTCGGGGTTGTCAATCACAAATTTCTGAATGCCCCGTGCGATGCGTCGCAGCGTGTTTTCAGCGAGGGGCTTTTTGCGCTCAAAAATGCTTTGTGCAGGTATCGACCAGTCAATGCACTCGGCCGCCGTGTGATATGGTAGCTTGCGCCCCTGCTTGACATCGTCGCTGTCTTTAGGGGCGTGTGTAGGCTCAGGCCAAACGATTGGGCGACCGTCGCAGCGGGCGATCATGTAAAACCGTGTGCGGGTCGTCGGAGCTCCATAGTCGCAGGATTTGAGTGTCCTGTATTGCACCTCATAGCCCAGGCCGTTTTGAAGTGTCTGTGCCATTTCCGATGTCGGCTCGATTGAGAGCGCATCGCACATCTCTTGATAAGCAGGATGAACTATCGATATGCCCGAAGTCAGAGCGGAGATAAAACCGTCAAAGGTCTCTCCGGCACGCTCCTTGATGGGCTTGCCGTCCTCGCCAAGAGGCCCCCATGTCTGTATCTCGGGGACGTTCTCAAGCATGATTACCTTTGGCTTGACAAGTGCCGCCCACTTAATAGCGACCCACGCAAGTCCCCTGATGTTTTTATCGACAGGCTTACCGCCTTTTGCGCGAGAAAAGTGCTTGCAATCAGGACTAAACCATGCCAGAGCGACGGGGTTGCCGTCACAAGCCTCAACGGGGTCTACCTGCCAAACGTCCTCGCAGTAGTGCTTGGTATGCGGGTGATTCGCCTTGTGCATGGCTATAGCGTCGGGGTCGTGATTAATAGCGATATCAACGCTCCTGCCTATTGCCATTTCGATACCAGTGCTCGCGCCTCCGCCACCGGCGAAATTGTCAACGATTAAATGTTTCATTTTTTCCTTCTTCCACCGCCCCGTATGCTTATCATCTGTATCATTTGATTTATCGTGTTGAAATTAATATTCTATTTCTCCCCCGGGACTTTCGGCAGCGGCATCCAATATGTAATGATCGGATCCTCCCATTTCTCATAGCCGTCAACTATCCAGCCGAACGACGGGGCATATTCGGCAATGACGACTGCGTCCATAAAAGTGATGTTGCTAAACCTGCCCGACGCTACCGCAAGGACTCATTCTTCGTTTTTTGGTAGCCTCTCTTTTGCGTTGATCCATTCTTGCATTTTTTGATCTCCTTTCCACCGCCCCGAGCTGTATGTCTGATAATCATTTGGGCTTTTATTAAATTGTGACAGCTCGGCACGGTGATATATTAAGCACGTTTTTTGTATTTCAGCTTTCCGTGCAAACTTTGCTGTTCAAAAGCCGAGAGGTCATAGCTCGGTGCTTCCTTGCTTTGCCCTGAGGTGCGCTCGTTAGGCTCATCCTCAAAACGCCTGCCGTTAAGCCATGTGGCGGGGTAAGGGATTCTCTCGCTGTCGCGCCATTGAGCGCATTTCTTCCATTCCTCAAGGCT
>ERZ1034984.615-NODE-615-length-39052-cov-19.803600_pt1 | contig 39052 bp, 57 predicted proteins | sample MGYA00520589_ERZ1034984 | MGnify/ENA primary metagenome ERZ1034984 (study PRJEB33766, sample SAMN09781790) | gut metagenome | biome: gut microbiome | host: Homo sapiens | place: Madagascar | study: EMG produced TPA metagenomics assembly of the PRJNA485056 data... | reverse complement strand
GCACCATAGCCTACGCCGCAGACCCCGTAACTCTGGATATAACCGCGCTGGACTACCAGACCGGCAAGGCGGTATCCAAAACCTACGTCAATAACGAGCTGTTTTTGCTCAAAGTGGACATAGGCATACCCCGGTTTTACGACCTGACCGATATGGAGCTTATAATCGAGCTGGACGGCGTAAAGCTGGACGCAAACGACCTGAGATTGGAGGCCGGAACATATTACCTGAGCGGCATAGTTACCGACCAGCCCGCCGCCCTCCGTATAACCGTCAAAGACATGGCATACGAAAACGCCACCACCGCCGAAGAACTCTACAACGCCATGCAGCAAAACAGGACTGTAAGCAAGACTTATTATTTCAACGCCGCGCAGCCCGCCGAACAGCCCATTGCAAAAAATCCCGTGGTGATACCCAAGACCGGCGACGCCTCCGTCCTCGCGTATGCGGTATCCATAGCCCTGATAGGCTTTGGCCTCGCGGTGGCAGGTAAACGCAGATGAGCAGAGTAACAGGCTTCATAGAATACCTCGAAAGTCATGTCGGGGATATGTACGTCTGGGGGGCGCAGGGGCAGCAGGTTGACAGCATGAGCGACCCCTACGCATGGATAGAACGGCGCGAAACCAGCGACACGAATTACAACCGCGCCGTGAAATTCATGGAGAAGGCCGAAAAACGGCCTCTCTACGCATTCGACTGTTCTGGCCTCATCGTACACTACATCAGCGACATAAGGCACTGGATGAAGGGCGACACCAACGCCCAGGGGCTTTACCGTATGTGCGGCGAAAACAGGGGCTACGCCGGGAAAACCCCCATGTTGGCGGGCGACCTCGTATTTAAGTACAGCGAAAGCAGCAAGAAAATGGTACATGTCGGCGTATACGTCGGCGGCGGCTACACTATAGAGGCGAAAGGCCGCGACGATGGCGTATGCAAGCGCAAGCTGTCCGATGGCAGCTGGACGCACTGGGGGCGGCTTGCCCTGCTCCAGCAGGAGGAAGAAAAGGAGGAGGTAAAGGCGCGGAAGATCATAACCCTGACGAGCCCCATGATGAGGGGCGACGATATCAAGGCATTGCAGACCGCCCTTAACGCTCTGGGCTATGACGCGGGGGACGCGGACGGCATAGCGGGCAAAAACACCATTGCGGCCATACAGCGGTTTGCGGGCGACTATGCAAACGCCGGGGAAACGGAACTGCCGGAGGTGTTACAGGCTACCGTATCCGTGGACGGCAAAATCTATGTAGGCACACTAAAAAAATAAGGAGGAGCACCCATGACCAAAGAATGGATATGGGCAATAGTCACAGGCTTGAGCGGCATTTTGCTGGGCTGGCTGGCTCACATAAAGACCGCAAGAAAGGACGCGGTTGACGCGGCGACACGCGACACCGCCGTTGACACCGCGCTTAAATCGGACGTGGACTATATCAAGCGCGGCGTGGACGATATCAAACTCGATATGCGGGCGCAGGCCACCAAAATTGAGGACATAGACCTCCGCGTGGCTCGTGTGGAAGAAAGCACGAAAAGCGCCCACCACCGGCTGGACAGGCTTGAAGCACACAACAACTAAAGGAGGAAAAACATGAAACTCTCGAACAAGGTATACGACATTCTCAAGGCAATCGCCCTGATCTGGCTCCCCGCCATAGGCACCCTCTATTTCGCCCTCGCGGGTATTTGGAACCTTCCCTATCCTGAGGAGACAGTCGGCACCATCACCGCCGTTGACACGTTCCTGGGCACGGTGCTGGGCATATCCTCGGCAAACTACAACAAACAGTAGCCCCCGGACGGGATTCCCTTTCAATAGCCCCCCTTAATTGGGGGGCGTACTTTTATAAAGGAGGTATAGGCTTTTGGAGAAGCGGGCCCCTTTGAAATGGATAAAGCATTGCTTAATTCCCGTTCCCGCACGGAATGGGAAGCACTCATACACGAATGGATACATAACGAAAAAGACCGCTGGCTGATAACCCGCAGATTGTTAGATGGGATACCATACGATGCTTTGACGGGCGAGTACCAGCTTAAATTTGAAATACCCCTTGAATATGACCAGATACGCAGGCGGTGCAAGGCCGCCGAAAAACAACTGAAAACGCACTGTAAATAGCCGATAAATAGCCGATGGGAGCAATTCTGTCGGCTCTTTTTTTATGCCAAAATTCAGGTAGAAGGGAGCGTGAAACAGTGTATCCATACCAACCTTATTTTAACCAGCAAACCCAATATCAGCGAACCGAAGTAGTCAAAGTGAACGGCGAGGGCGGCGCAAAGGCGTATCAAATGCCCCCTAATAGCTCCGTTCTTCTGTTGGACGAAACGGCCCCCATAGTGTGGCTTAAAACAACGGACGGGGCGGGGTTCCCCTCTCTCTCGCCTTACAGCATAACCCCGTATAAACCCGCTCCGCCTGTCGATGTGAACGGCCTTGAACAGAGAATAGCCAGATTGGAGGAAATGATAAATGCCAAACCCGATACTACAAATGCTAAGCGGAGGAAGTCCGAGGAAGCTCAACCCACAAATGATAGCGCAGGCTAAACAGATGATGTCCGTTCCCGGACAAATGCAGAAGATAAAGCAGATGATAGGCAACGGCGACCCTAAACAGATGTTTTATGCGGCCTGCAAGCAATACGGGATAGACCCCGAGGATATTCTTTCCGAATTAAGATAGACCATTACCCGAAGCGCGCACGGGATTGGAATATAAATCGAAAGGAACTTTAGAACTATGGATAATATGCCCTCTCTCGCGGATATAGCCGCGGTAACTGATGGCAAGACTGACGGCTTCAACGGAGGCTTCTGGATATTCGCCCTTATCATACTTTTTGCTATGATGGGCGGCGGCTTTGGCGGCTGGAACCGCCAGGGCGAATTTGGACAGTATGCCACCGCTGCGTCTCAGCAGGAAATTCTCTTCGGTCAGCACTTCGGCCAGATCAATGACCGCTTGACTAACATCGGCAACGGTATATGTGATTCCACCTTCGCGCTGAACAACGCTATCACCACCGAAGGCCGAAACCTGTCCAGCCAGCTCGCAAACTGCTGCTGTGAACAGAGGCTCGGTATAGCCAACCTCTCAGCACAGATGAACCAGAACACCTGCGACATAACCACCGCTATCCATGCCGAGGCCGAGGCCACCCGCTCCCTGATACAGGCGAACGAAATGCAGGCTCTCAGGGACAAAGTGTCCAGCCTTGAGATGGATAACCGCATGTACGGAGTAGTCCGCTATCCCAACGGTTACACCTACAACGCGGGGAACTCTCCCTTCTGTGGTAATAATTGCGGCTGCTGCTGCTAATTCCGGCTATGCCGTGATATATCGGGGCGGCGTATGCTGCCCCTTGATTTTCGAAAGGAGCATAATAAAAATGGCTTGTAAAAATGTATGCAAACTCTGCCCCAACCTTATAATCTCCCAGGCCGTTACCTTCACGGCGGGAACCGGGCTGATAATCAACCTCCCGGCAGGCAACTATAACGATAATCAGAAATACTGCATCGTGGTAGCTCAGTCTATCCCGGCGGCTACCACTATAACCGCGCCCGTGTTTGTCACCATAGGCGCCGGCACGGAGCAGTATCCGCTGATAAATAACTGCTGCGCCCAGGTCACGGCCTGCGCCATACGCACCCGCACCAAATATGCTACCATCGTTAAGACCAACGCCACGGGCGGCAGTTTTAAAATGCTTGGCAAAACCGCTTGCACTCAGGGGCTTGCCAGCATTGACGGAGGCGCAGAGTAATGAGCTTTAAGGAGATCATACGCCTGATATCCGAAAGGCACACCGATATGACGGAAGTGACCGATGCGCTTTCTGATATGATGCACACGGTAAAGGACCGTCTGCCGGAGGTATACAGAGAAACAATGTATTGCCTCGAAGAGATAGCATATCGGATAACTCCCGAAGAGGCGCGGCAGATAGTCAAGGGTATGCGCCCATACGGTCAAAAATGGGACTATGATACCATCAAGGCGTTTCTGGCGACGAAGGGCATAACGGCGGTATGCAAATACTATCTGTGCATGAATATGTACTACAACGACAGTCACGATACCGCCGAAATGGTAGGCAGGGGAGAAGACCCGGAGTTTTATTTCAGCCTTGCAAAAGATTTCATTAACGACATAGACGGTAAGGATTTCAAGGTTGAAAAATATTTTACTGCGTAACTGGCAACCTTCCGGCAACTTTCTGGCAACCTTTTATTTCAAACCCTAAAACGAGCGTAAACGAAAAATATAGATAAACAGCCGCTTTTTACGGACGAGAAACTGCAAGGAACTGAATAAAAAACGGGTAGCCGCCGGATACCAAACATCAAAAACGCCTGTGTTACACGGGCGTTTTTCTTAGGTATTCAGGGCTTTTTTGATTGCTTGTGCTCATTTTGTGCTTTCGCTCTGGCAACTTTCCGGCAACCTTTTTTTGAAAGCGTCCATAACCGCGCCCGCACTCGCGTCCTCTTTTTCCTTTGAAAGGTGTGAATAAATTTCAAGCGTCACCTTTACGTTGGCATGGCCGAGGAATTTCTGCGCGGAAAGCACGTCAACGCCGGCATTATAGAGTATGGAGGCGTAATTATGCCGGAAGTAGTGCGGCGTGAGGACGGAGGCGCCGTCCTCTCTCGTTTCTATGTCGGGCCCCAACTCTGCCATGCGTTCCATCAGCGAACGCCAAAGCCTATTTGAAGAGGAATTGCGGTAGTATGTTCCATCGGGGGCGGGGAATACAAACGCCTGAGGGAATCCCCGCACGAGCATTTCCGCCAGCTCGTCCGGCAGGGGTATATCCCGTATGCTCTCCTTCGTCTTGGGCGGGGTTATCATGCCCTTCCTTAAATTGACCTGCTGCCGGACGTGTATGACCTTCTTCTTGAAATCTACACATTCCCATTGCAGGCCGAGGGCTTCGCCAAGCCTCATTCCGGTATAGTATAGTAATGCCACCAGTAGGCCGTTTTCCTCCTGCATCAGCTTCTTTGCCGCCGCTTCCTCCGCTTCCGTCAGCGCACGGCGGCTTGACTTTTCTTTCGTGGGCTTGACCAGCCCCACGGTCACGTCCCGCTGGATTATCCCCTCGGAGTATGCCCGCTTAAAGACGGATTCTAACACATGGTGTACATTTTCGATTATGGTTACGCACGTATCGCCCTTGGAGTTAAGCAGCTCCTGCAAATCCATAGTGGATATTGCGGTGAGCCGCTTGTCCCCCAGAACAGGCAATATGTGCTTGTTGAGCGCCGTCTTATATCCGCTCTGCGCCGATTCCTTTATATTCGGCTTTTTGTAGACGTTATACCACTGTATGGCGTATGGGCCGAAAAGCGCGTCCTTCTGCGCGGTGCGCCCGGTGATGAACTCTTGCTTGACCGCCTCCTTCGCGGCTTCCAGCTCCTTCCTTGTGCGCCCGGATACATATTTTATCACGCTGCCGCCGTTCATATCCTTGCCGACGGTTACTTTAGCCCTATACCTCCCGTCGCTTTGCCTTGCCATTTACAAAAACCTCCCGTTATGCTAAAATTGGAGGCGGAGAAGCACCCACCTCTGATCCCCCTTGCGCTGCGCCAACAGCCGGGGGATTTTTTATAACTCGAAATCGTTCTCATATTCTTCGGCTTCCCAGCCATCATCGTATCCGTGATGATAACCTTTTACATAACCCTCGTCGTAAAAGCTGCGCTTGGCTTCCTCATATCCTTCCTCATAGCCTATATCATAACCTTCGTTGTAACCTTCGCTGTGTCCTTCGCTGCGCCCCTTTTGCTCGATACTGTAACCCCACTCATTCTTTGCTGCTTCATATCCCTCCTGATACGCCGCGTTATACAATGCGGCTTCTTCTTCAGTTGTAATATCCGAACAACCTACCAATAAAAGAGCAAACGCCACCAATAATACTACACGCTTCATAATTTCACTCCCCCTACACTATTTAATCAGTCCCGTTATCCACCCTTTATCGAGGTGCATCATATCATATACCAGCATTCCTATGACCGCCGCCATAACAATAAAAGTAAATACTGCTATTATCATTATCGTGCGTTCCAGCTTCTTTATCTTCCGTTCCCTGTACTCTAACCCTCTCTCGTATAACTGCGTCAATCCTTCCGTCTCGCCCACTTTGTCCTCGTCCAGATCGTTCAGGCTCCCGCCCATGGCCTTTACTATCTTGTAGACCGTATCGAACCCCGGATTTTCCGTCAAGCCCTGAAGCACACGGTTTACCGTTGCAACGGGTACTCCGCTTTTGTCCGCTATCTGCTGCGCTGTCATATTGCCCTTTATGGCCCGTAAACTCTCGTACAACATCAATGGGTATCACCTTCTTCATTTATGTGTGGCGAAAAAACAAGAATGTTAGCGAATACTATATTTATGAGTATTGATTAGAGCGGTATAAATGCTATGCTTTATTCAGGACGGTCCACAAGATGCTTCTCCACCGTCTTAGGCGGAGGTGAGCGGCTCCCGCTCCCTCTGCCGGTTAAAGGCGAATCCGAGGCACGATTTGTGCAACATTGTTGAGCGCAGTCCCCCTTATGGTACTCTCATACAAATTCCCCCTTTCTTTTTGAATCTAACGTGTTATTATCAAAACAGAACAAGTGTTTGGAGGTAAGAACAAATGACAACGCAGATAATGGATATTCTTAATGGATTAAATGAGGAAGAAACGGCTATCCTTTACTATTATGCTTTGATTTTAAAAACTCTGCGTACCGAGCAACATCGGCGCGATCTTCTTCGCTCAAAGTATCAAATAAAGTTATAAAATCTTCCCTCGCGCTATCTATACACTCCTCACTGTCGCTTATATTGTCGAGCGAACAATTCAATGCACGAGCAATAGCTTTTACCGTTTCGAGATTAGGATTTGTGGTTATTCCAGCGCAAATCTTCTTAACTGTGCTTACTGAAACACCAGAAGATTCGGCAAGCGCTTCTATGGTAAGTCCACGCATTTTCCGAAGTTCATTTATCTTATCCAGCCTTGGTGCCATTCCATATTACCTCCTTCCGCGCCCTCATTATATAACACTTCTTTTATCAGTGCAATAAAAAAGTTCCATAAAAGGTACAAAATAATAGCAAATCCCATTGACAGGTTCAAATAATGGTACTATAATACACGTATAAGTTCCAACGATGGTACTTGAAAGGAGGAACGTGCTTATGGCGTATAGCTTTTTGCGGGGAAAGATTGCGGAACGCGGCATTAAAAAGTCTGCGATTGCATCTGAACTTGGAATAACACAAACTGCTTTGAATCACAAAATAGAAGGGAAATCGCCTTTTAAGTGGACAGAGGCTTGTCTGATTCAGAGCAAATTTTTCCCCGACATGGATAAAGATACACTATTTACAGCCGATGAACGGACGGCGTAGACGGTGAGCGGCACCATTGCAAACTAACGCCTTTTGCGCTTGTTGGCGTCTTTGATGAATGCAGAACATATAGGCGCAATCACCATGAATAAAATGGCGGCAGCCTCTACACCTTCCTTGAAGGTTTTCCATGCTTTCTTTAACCAGGGCTCTTCTGCGGCAGGCTCTGTTATATCGCTCGTGTCGTAATAAGAGTAATAAGGTGTCGGTGCCGGCGTTATTTTAACGGTTGGTTTTGGAGTAGGCTGAACGGTTACGGACGGCATCGAACGTGAGGACGACGAGCTGCTTTCCGATGGAGCATCATCATAAGGGCAAATCCCATCAGGATGATAATGCGCTCTATGGCCGTGGTGATAGTGGTAATCACCGTTTGAACGATCATAATGACCGCCGTTTGCGTCTGTACGACCTGAATGTGAAAAAGCAGGGGAGAAGGAAATAAGAAGAAGGAACACCAATAAAAAAGCGGAGAAACGTTTCAACAAAATCACTCCCTTTGACAGTGAACTAACGACAGCATAGCACAGACAATGCGGAGATGCAATAAAAGAACGAGACATAGGAGGACAGCGGCACCATGGATAACTTTGACAAGCTGCTGCGGGATATGATAACCGCCGCCGTGGACGAGCGTATAAACAGTGTCGAGGCGCTGGAGGAGCGCATGGTGAAGATGCACGGCGAGTATGTCACCACCAAGCGGGCATCCGAGATCATCAACGTAGACCCCGGCACTATACGCGCCATGTGCAGGGATGGGCGCCTCATGGCGACCGCCGCCGACGGCCACGCCCCCCTCATACTGGTGCGGAGCATGGCCTCCATGGTAGAGGACAAGACAGCGGATCAGCCCAGGGTAAAGGCTGCCCGCCGCCATAAGTACGACGATTGTAAATACAAAGTGCAGTAGCTCCCCGTGCAAAAGGGGAGAGCAGAGGGCGGCATCTTGGGCCGGTGTCCGATGGGCAGAGTTTATAATCTCCTTTTTGATATACACAGACCACCTGATATGTCCGACAAAACGCTGCTTCTGCTCACCGCCCTCTGCTGTCTCCTTTCGCCGGAGGTGATGCGAATGACCTAACAAACCCACAACAGCACGTTAGCAACTCGACCGGGCGAGTATAAACAGGATTCAGGCCCGGTGCGTCTCCCGCGGACGGGCTTGCCGATAGCCCGCGCCGCCGGAGGGTATCAGATCATCAAGGAGGACACAAAAAATGAAATTAGGAGAACTGACATTTGGGACAAACATCAAAATTCCCGAGCGACAAGAAGATGACAGCTATAAGCTGGCGGACTACACCCTGGGCTTTTTTGGCGCGGGTGTAGCTGCGTTTATCCGCAAAGACATACACAGCCTGTGCCGATTCGGTGATAGCACGGAGTACGCCGGATCAGACCTAGACAAACGCATGACAGAAATATACAACAGCTACCCCGACGAGTTTAAAGAACTGATTATCTCCAGCACGATCCCGTTATATAACGGCGGCGACGCCGAGGATATAACCCGAAAAGTTTTTGCCCCCACGTTGACCATGGTGGGCTGCGGCGACAACCACGGAGTAGAAGAAGGCTTAACATGGCCTATATTCACGAGAAGGAATAGACGCAAAAAAACCTTTAACGGCTCGGCGGCCAGCTGGTGGCTTTCCTCGCAGTTCTCCTCTGACTTCGCTCGGCATGTCGACTCGGTCGGCTCCGCCTACATCCTCGGCCCGTCGTTCGCGAACGGGGGTGTCCCCGCTTTCATAATCCCCCAATCGGTACAGATTGACGATACACCAGACAATGACGGCATCTACAGATTGACGGCGCTGCAAAGCTATTGCTCATAAAAAGACCATGAAAAGCAAACGCACAAAAGCGTGTGAGATACCCCAGAAGGTCAAGCGTTGGGTATGGGAAAGGGACCATCATTGCTGCGTCCTGTGCGGCAGGCCGGGCAACCCGGACGCGCATTTTATTCCGCGTTCCCATAACGGCAAGGGAGTGGAGGAAAATGTTGTTACCCTGTGCCCTGAATGCCACAGGGATTACGACAATTCAGAACGCAGGCCGGAGATCAGAAAGGCCCTCCGGGCGTACCTCATGGCCAAATACCCGGATTGGGACGAAGAGAAACTGAAATACCGTAAGTGGAGAAGTGATTACATATGCAAGTAAAGGATATCCTCCCCATGCTGGCACTGCTCAAGAGCCAGCGGGTAAAACTCTACCATGCCCCAGGCGGGGAACTGCTGGGCAGCTATAACAGGATAGACATACAGCCCGGAGCGTGCGACGAAACCATCGGCGAACTCATGGACGCAACATTGATATGCGTTGACGCCAACAATCAAAACATCAACTTACACATTGCGACAGGGAGGGATTGATATGTGGGGAGCATTTTTTAGCTGGGGAGTGCCTATGTTCGTGATCGGTATAATGACAGGCCTTGCCTTCGCGCCCCGCAAAAGGAGATAGATATGGAAGCGTGCATAACCGGACAAACCCTGTGCTGGCGTTGCCGGAGGGCGACCAACGCGCCGGGTATGGGCTGCAGCTGGTCTCGCCGCGCCGATCCTGAACCCGTTGAGGGCTGGGAGGCAAGGGAGACAACGCTGAAGGGCAGCGACTATTACCACGGCAAAAACTACACGACAATTATACAGTCCTACGTCATCCGCGCCTGCCCGCTGTTTTTACCGGACGAGAAAAACGAGCCGCCGCGCATATACAGGAAGTGGATCGTCGAAGTGGACGGCGAGTGGCTGACAACGCAGGAGACGAGGGAGCGGCTGGGCATCGACAGACACGAAATATACAAACTGATCGAGCGCGGCAAACTCAACGCCAGACAAGTGGAACAAACGAGTTAAAAAACATATCAAAGGAGGACAAAAAAGTGGAAACAACTGAAAGGACATTCGGCGTTTGCCGCTACTGCGGGCAACTGCTCAATATCAAGAGCTATCTGGCCCTGCACCCAAACATCGACGACCCAGACGAGGACGGGATAGCTACCCTCATATGTGACTGCAAGGAGGCCAGACGCGACCGCGACGCTCATGAGGCTGCCCTTCGGGGAGAAAGTGACCGCATTGAGGCCCTGCAAAAGGCAGAGGATGTCATCGAGGAGCTGTTTGCCGGCAACCCGCACCAGAAGCGCATAGCCGTGGACGAGCAGACGCGGGAGATATTGCAGCAGCTTGCCGAGCGGGTGTACGGCGGATTTGTGGATAAGGCGGTCATAACCACCACGGACGGAGTTAAGGCCACCGTAAAGAGCACCGGCTCCGCCGCTATCGGCATAGCCATAGAGCGCAGCGAGACCAAAAAGGAGAAAAAGGAGATATAACCCATGGAAAGCCGGGAGATATATGACATGCTCCTGCGCAGCATAGGGGAGCACATGGACACAAAAGGCCGGGCCGCTGTCAGCATCAACGGCAGGCCCGCCCTGATAGTAACGATAGACCGGGAGACCGGAGAGGTTACCGCCCGCAATGCGATCACTGACACGACCGCCGCCGACGCGGTAATAGACTACCTCAACACTGTTGCCGGGACTAAATACCAAAAAACGCCGAAAAACCGCGGCTATATCAACGCCCGCATTGCGGAGGGGCACACGCCGGAGGACTGCCGCCGGGTAATAGATAACCGCTGGGCGACGTGGAAGGGCACGGCCATGCAGGAGTATATGCGCCCCTGCACCCTATTTAACTCGGAAAAATTTGAGGGCTACCTCGCGGCGGCGAAAACCAACGTCAAAAAAATCGCTGGGAGTTATTTTATGAACCACATTCAGCACCAATACTCCGCCGACGAGCTGGCGAAAATAGGCGTTGACCTAATCGGGGATCTGGGGGAGGACTGAAAAATGCCAAAAAAGAAAAAGGAAGCGCTACCCACCTACACCGTCCTGATCCGCACGCCCGCCGGGACGCAGACCGTTATTGAGACCAACGACTTTGCAAAAGCCAGACGGACATATGCCCAGTACAAGGGCTCATGCCGCCTGTGCATCGACGGGCGGGAGCTGAGGATACTTGAGGCGGACGAGCTGATGAACGACCACAGCGACAAAGTAATGGAGCAGATATTTATACCGCGCCGCGTCAAAGAAAAAGAGGACATACACAAATTAAAGCCTGCCAGGTAACACGGGCAGGACTTGACCTTTTGCCGGGTGCGGCAATCACCCGGTCCTCCATTGATAGGGTGGCGGCAGGTGCGGCCAACGGGAAAACGCCCGCGCTGCAAACCACCGCCCCCGGCAAAGGGCCAAGACCTGATTATTAAAAAAAGGAGGCCGCCATGCAGCGGGTTCGGCGTGATATATATTCCGGCGTGGTGCTGGAGCGGATCATATACTCCGTGGGCGACAGGACACAAAAGCCCTACTGCCCGCGAAAACCGAGGTTTAAGACGGACGAGGAAAGGGCGCGGTTTAACTCTGAGGTAGCCCGCCGGGCCCATACCCGGCTGGTCAACGAAAATTTTACCCCGGCCTCACTATACAGCACACTCACCCAGGACGACGAGCACGAGGTACACGATTTTAAGGATTTCCGCCGCCTCTGCGTCAATTTCCGCCGCCGGCTGCTCTATGCCTACCCGGAGGCAAAAATCGTTATCTACATGGGCCGAGGCAAAAACACCCACCGCATACATGCCCACATGCTGACGGAAGGAGTGCCTGAGGAGGCCATACGCAAACAATGGACGCTGGGCAGCGTCAATCGCTGCGAGCACCTTCGGGCCCACGTCCACTATGACGGCATAGACCACGGCCCCGATTATACGGGATTAGCCAATTACCTTTTTAACCACTGGACACCGGAGCAGGGCGGGCACCATTACATGGCGACCCGCAACCTTGCCCCCTGCGGTAGGGAGCAGACAAAACCGATAAAACGCAACTACACGCCGGCCAAACCGCCGCATACACCGAGGGACTATATCCTCGTCGAGAGCGGCGCGACAGAGTTCGGCTTTACCTATTTCAAATATGTCAAAATCCCGCCCAAACGGCGGTGTTAAGCGGCGCAAAGCGCAAGGCTTTTACCGGGGCCTTGTAAATGCGTCGGATTTTACGACGATTGGAAGGATAGATGACAATGGACGATATGAGCAACAAACTAAACGGTATCCAGTTAGAGATGACTGGCGAGTATGCGGAGTTCGTCGAAAAATTTAAGCCGAAAAAAACGACTGACGACTGCTATACGCCGCCAAATATTTATGAGACCGTGAAGACGTGGGCGGTCAAACGGTATGGGCTGGAAAATACAAAGATTATACGCCCTTTCTACCCGGGCGGCGATTATACCCGTGAGGACTATCCCGATGATTGCGCCGTTATCGACAATCCACCATTTTCCATAATTACAAACATACAACGCTTTTACAATGATCGAGGTATCCGTTATTTCTTGTTTGCGCCGGCATTGACGTTATTTAGCGGGGCAACAAACAACAACTACGTCATTACAGGTGTAACTATCACATACGCCAACGGAGCAAAAGTCAATACCTCGTTCGTTACTAATCTCGGCGAATTTAAAATACTGGTTGCCCCGGACCTGCACCAGGCAATAAAACAAGCTGACGGCGAAAATACGCGCAATATGCATAAACAACTCCCTAAATATGAGTATCCGACGCACGTTACAAGTGCGGCAAGATTAAATTATCTGGCAGTTCATGGCATCTCGTTGGCGATTAAAGTCGGAAGCGTTGCATTTGTGCGAAAACTCGATGCACAAGGGAACAAAACGATATTCGGCGGCGGGTTTTTACTATCAGAAAAAGCGGCAGCAGAAAAAGCGGCAGCAGAAAAAGCGGCAGCAGAAAAAGCGGCAGCAGAAAAAGCGGCAGCAATAAGGTATGAACTAACGGAACGCGAAAAAACAATTATAAAAATACTCACAGAAAGGGACGACACATGCTGAAAGACTACACCATGACCCCCAACCGGGCGGGCATACCCGTATGGCGGCCTGCCCAGCCAGTAATAGGCAGAGAGGACGAACACCAGACCGCCCTGACCAACTGGGCGCGGATGATGCGGACACAGTACCCCACCCTGCGGCTCTACCACCACATACCCAACGGAGGCCTGCGGGACAAACGCACTGCTGCCCGACTGATAGGCCAGGGGGTACACTCTGGCGTACCCGATGTATTTATCCCCGCCGCCCGGGGCGACTACCATGGCATATACGTCGAGCTCAAAACTGGCGCCAATAGTCCAACCCCAAATCAAAACGAGTTTATGAGCGGCGCTATGGACGAGGGCTACTATTGCGCGGTCTGCTACGGCTGGCCCTGCGCCGCCGCGGTGATCGAGGATTACCTGCGCATGCCGGCCTCCGGCTGGCGGGACGCAAACAAAGAACTGCCAAAAGAAAGAACACCGGAACCGCCGAAAGAAAGAGTGAGGTAGAGCAATGAAAAAGTACACGCAAGCGGATTTTGACAACTTTAAAGTAGATGAGTATGGCCACAAGATATGCCCTGCTGGGGATTATACCGCGATAAAAGGCTTTGACGCGCAGTGCAGCTTTGGTGAGCAGTGCAACTTTGGCGCGCTGTGCAGCTTTGGCGAGGGGTGCATCTTTGGTGAGCGGTGCTTCTTTGGCGCGCTGTGCATCTTTGGCGCGCAGTGCAGCTTTGGCACGTGGTGCTTCTTTGGCGAGCAGTGCTTCTTTGGCGAACGGTGCGACTTTGGCAAGTGGTGCGACTTTGGCAAGGGGTGCAGCTTTGACGCACAGTGCCGCTTTGACGAACGGTGCATCTTTGGTGAGCGGTGCATCTTTTGCACGCGGTGCATCTTTTGCGCGCAGTGCAGCTTTGGTGAGCGGTGCATCTTTGACGAGTGGTGCATCTTTGACGAGTGGTGCCGCTTTGGCGAGTGGTGCCGCTTTGGCGAGCGGTGCATCTTTGGCGCGCAGTGCAGCTTTGGTGAACAGTGCATCTTTGACGAGCGGTGCTGCTTTGGCGGGCGGTGTAGCTACGAAAACGGCGCAGTGAAAAATGGCCGCTATGCCGCTGTGGATAGGATAGGCAGTAAAAACCGAAAAGCCTATTTTTACATAGACGATAACGGCAATATGTTTGTCCGCGCCGGGTGTTGGTTTTCGGATATAGCGGCATTTAAGGAGCGGGTTAAAAAAGTACACGCCGGAACAACCCACGAGAAGACATATCTGGCGGCTTGCGACTTGGCAGAACTGATGTTGAAAGGCAGTAACGAGGAATGACATACGTGGGAAGAATTAAGCGAAAAAGGCGCTATTGTAGCCGCCCTTGAATAGGCGGTAAAAATAGCCGAAAATGAAAATCTTAAAATGAGGGCGAGCATACGCAGAAAGTGAGGAGGAAATAAAATGAACATAACAGAATGGGCAAAAAGAGAAATTGAAATCGCTTGCGCACAGGAACGTGGCGATAAAAACGCCGATGAGTGGGACTATGGGTGTGCTTGCTATGAGAGTGCATATAAGGCACTTCAAAGCCTCGCTGAGGATGGGCATAGTGGAATGAGTATCGGATTCACGAAGAATATTCTAAATCGCCTGATTGACGGAAAGCCGCTGACACCTATTGAAGATACGCCCGATGTGTGGGGAAGGGAATCAAGTTACGATGGCAAAACCAGTTACCAATGCGAACGAATGAGCTCTTTTTTCAAAGATGTATACCCAGATGGAAAAGTAAAGTATATAGATGTAGACCGAGTTATTTGTGTAAACAAAAACGACCCTCATAATACATGGAGAAATGGTTTCATTTCCAACCTTATTCACAAGAAATACCCCATAACTATGCCGTATTATCCACCGGCGAAACCCTTCGTGGCTTACTGCACCGAGTGGCTAAGTGATCCTAAGAATGGTGATTTTGACACTATTGGAGTTTGGTATGTAGTGAAACCTGACGGCGAAAAGGACACTATCGAACGCTTTTTCAAGGAAACTCCCGACAGTTGGGAAGAAATTAACAAAGAAGAATACCTTGAAAGGAGACGGAAACATGACTAACCACGAATACCTAAAACAGCAATCCGCCGAATGGCTGGCGGACAAACTCGCCGAGATAATGGACTGCGACTGCTGCCCGGCGGCGGTTTATTGCGCCAAATGGATCGGAACGCTCTGCGAACTGGGCATATCGGAATGTCAGAAAACGCTGAAAAACTGGCTGAACGCAGAAAGGACGGAGGACAACAATGGCCAAAAGCGATAACGATTATTATAACTACTTACTCTCATGCGGATTTGATGAACAAGAAGCTCAACAAAAAATGAAGGAAAGGGAGATTATGATTGATTTATATCAAGGCAAAAAAGAGCAGAGAGAAATTACAAGTCAAACATACCAATCGAGCCAAAAACGGTTAACCAAAGAAGTTCAAGATTTTTTATGGGGTGGGAGGTATTGACAATGAGCAAAGAGTATATAGAACGAGAAGCGGCTAAGGCACGGCTTAGAATACGAATCACAGATTGCGTATTAGACGGGGACAATGAGGCGGCAGACTGTTTTAGGGACTGCATAGACCTCCTTGACAGCATTCCCGCCGCCGATGTTGCCCCTGTGGTGCATGGGCGGTGGGAACGAATACGATCCAATTGGTATTGTACGAGATGCAAAACCGGATATCGGATAACGTGTGGTGCTGCAAGTGCCAAAACGTTTACTTTCTGCCCCAACTGCGGGGCGAAAATGGACAAGGAGGAAGCCGATGGCACTGAACGAACTAACTAAAGAAATCCACGACAACGCTGTATCCCACGGCTGGTGGGACGAGCCTCGCAACCTGCTGGAGATCGTCGCGCTATGCCATAGCGAGCTTTCGGAGGCGGTAGAGGAGTACCGCGCCGGCCGCGACATGATTTACCCCGGCGTGGGCGGCAAGCCCGAGGGGATAGCCGTCGAAATGGCCGATTGCCTTATTAGGATACTGGACTGGTTCGGGCATGAGGGGCTGGACGTGGACGGCATCGTGAAGGAAAAAATGCTCTACAACAAGAGCAGACCGTACAAACACGGGAAGAAGTGTTAAGATGAATGATAAGGAAAAACGCTGGAGAGTACGGGGGCAACTCCGCCGGTGGGGGAACACGGCGAACCTATGCCAGAGGAAACAGACCGAAATTGCGAAATATATCGAGCTGATCGATGCTGCTGTTGACACACTGGGCGCACAGATCATCAGCGGAGAGCCACGCGGGACGGATACAAGCGACCCCACAGCGTGGGCGGCACAAAGGGCGGAGGCGCTGCGGGAGGCCTATCGTGGGCGGATAACCGAATTGCAAATTGATATATGCACTGCCCTGGATTTGGCGCGGCACATGGACGAGATCGTGACCGAGCTGCCCCCCGACCAACAGGAGGTTATCGACAAACGGTATAAGCGCCGCTGGGGGTGGGGCAGGATAGGCGCGAAATTATACATCAGCGATAGGCAAGCACAACGCGTGGAGGCGGAGGCGGTCACGAGGCTTGCGGAATATATGGATTTTGAGCGGATGGAATAAAAAAAGGGGCTGCGTTGTATCCTCGGACAACTTGAAATCATATCGGCTGGAAGTCCCCGATCGTCTCCCGAACGGCCCCAAGCCGGAAATCATATATCCCCACGCCGTCGCACTCTCGGCGGTAGATACGGGCGGCGGCGCGAGCCTGGGCAAGGGTGCTAAACTCCCGCCGCTCGTTGTGCCCCTCACCCCTCGTCCATGTAATAACCTGATAACGCATCATGCTATGCCCTGCACGAAGTTGCGGCTATATTTGCCGCTGACGATAAACTGAGTAAATGCCCTGCTTTGCGCCTCGGTGAAGAAATATGTCCGGCGGTTCCCCTCTCTTGCGCTTCCGGCTTTGACATAATCAGAAAACCCATTAGACCAGACCTGCGAGGAGAATCTTTCGCCGTCTGAGCAGTAAGCCTTATATATGCCGGTCATTGGGTCGAGTGTGAAGCGATAAATTTTCATATTGTACCTCCTTAAAATCATACGGCGGCTTTACGCCGCCACAACCGTTATATTGCGGTAAAAATTTGTGTCGAAATAATCGACCATGCTGTTACTGTCATTGTAGTGGTATGTATTCAGCACTGCGTTAATCCGGCTCAGTTTAGTGCGGAACGCCTCAGTATAGATTTTATTGTTCTCAATTTTGTAATGGTTAATGTCGTGACTGCCAGAGATATAAAAATCATACTCGCGGGCGGCGTGGCTCCTGATTATGCGCCGCTGTTCCTCTCCGGAATATTTAGAGCTAAATAAATCGCTGAACGAGACACATTTGCCGTCCTCGGTAGTGAACCAGTTGGGAAACCCGATTTTTCCGGCGGCACACATTTCTATATACTCATCCCGGCCGGTAAAATCATCGACGGCGGCCATGACCTTAATTCTCACTTCTTGCCCACCGGTGAACGTTTTGCAGCTTACGGAAACGCCCTTGATGCCCTGGGCCTTCAGCTCCTCCCGGATCGCCTTTGACAGTTCCGCGCCGTGCAGGTATTTGCCGGACTTATTGCCGTCCCAGCGGGTAGCCCCTAAATAGCCCTCGGAGATCGTGCCGCCCAGCTCGTTATCATGCTCACCGATAGCCGCTAATATGTCATTCTGAGCGGCGAACCCGTACCAGCAACCCTTCTTCGGGTTCCACCGCATTTTCAGACCGCGCAGAGCGGTTAAGACCTCGGCGGCGGGCTTGCTCTCAAAATAGACTTCATTGCTGCTATATTGTGCGTTCTTCTCGATCCTGTAGCTTGCCATTTTGTAACCTCCATTGTTCGGGGTGGTTCCCTTTCGTTGTCTCTATTATATACTCACAGGAGTATATAGTCAACTGAAATATTAAGGGAAAAGCCTTAAAAGATTAGGAAGATATACTTGCGGCAGTATACCAGAAATGATATAATGTTTGCGGAGGTGATAGCATGGGCACATCAGCAACGAGGGCAAAAAGAAAATATAACTCAAAAATGTATGAACGACTTGACATCACAGTAAAAGCAGGAGAAAAAGAAAAAATAAAACAAAGAGCGGAAGAATTAGGGAAAAGCGTCAACGCCTATATAACCGATCTGATCTACGAGGACATGAAAAAAGAGGGCTGATATAGCCCTCTTATATCATTATCCCAAACTTTGCCGCCAGCAGTTCCCGCCGCGCTTGCGGTATCGGCTTAACTCCGGCGCACCAGGAATGTACGGCGGCCTTGCTTACCTCGCAGGCCTCGGCGGCCTGCTCCAACGTCAGGCCACGGGCCTTGAGCTGATCCCGCAAATACTCGCCGTCACTGAGTACGGGAGCGCACCGGCCCTGCATATATGCAAGCTCCCACATGCCTTGCTGGTTGAGCGGCAGCGCGTGGCCGTCCTCGGTTATATCCTCTGCGCCTTGTAGCGCGTCCCGTATGGCTCTATCGACATCGGGTGTGAGTTTGCGGTTAATGATCATATACCGCATACCCTCACCCAGCCCACGGATGGGCCACATGTTAGCTGTCTGCACCCGGCAGCGCGCCCCGATGATGTCGGGGAGCTGCGCCGCCATTATACCATACGCCCGGCCCAGGGCCTTAACTGTGTTGTCTGTCATGTGCTCACCTCCGTTAATCCTGCGATTATATTAGTCTTGGCCGCATCAAAGCGGCTAATTTTTGCGCGGGTTTGTAGCCTCTGTCCTTTACCGCCTGATAGAGCGCCCGGACTTCCTCGGGCCTGCCGGCCGTAAATGTAACCGCCCCCCGTGGGGTGATGTCCACAAACCGCACAGCGGGGCAAAAACCGAGGTCATAACAAATCTCATCATATGTCATCTCAATTTTTTCACCGTTTTTTACTACCTGCATTTTCATATCCTCCTTACTCAATGTTGTCTATGGCTCTCCACTCGTTGTATAGTTTGACCCCCCACTGGCCACACAACGACCACTCCCGATTATCTATCCAATATTTTGCATCGGTATGAGTTTGCATAATCCATGTTATGTAGCGCAGCCCCGTGTCGGTGGGTTCGCGGGCCATCAACTCATCTATTTTGGTTTTTCGGATTGTAGTTGCCCACGCCACTTGTTTCGGCGACCCGCTCAATTCAGACCAGCCCACTGCTCTACTCTCCTGCGCCGCCTTCTCGTTGGCCGTCTCCCGCTCTGCCTGTTGACGGGCTTTGTAACATTCGGAGCACTCATCATAATGCTCGGTCGCCCACTGCTCCCAGCTGTCAGCATCTGCGCGATTCCGGCAAATTTTAGTTGCTGTGTAGACTTTTCCGCAAGTTTTGCAGGTGCATTGTGCCGTTGCCTTTGCCATTTATCTATCCTCCTTTTGCCGCCGGGCTTGTGACCGGCCTGCCACATTACCGCCCTTGCGGGCGTCACTCTGCGTTATTTGTATATCTTGACCGTCTCCCAACCGTCTATCGCGGCGGTAGTATTTAAGTCATTTACAGGCAAGCGCTTAATTACGGCTATGCCCTGATTGATGATGCACTCATACTCATAACGATAGGTTTTGGTATCTACTGTCAATTCCTTCCTTGCACGGTTCTCAAATGCTTTAGTCATTGCTTTTATCTCCTCTCTTGTTATGTCTGCATTATACATCTTTGTTTTTACCAAACCGCCACGATCTCGTCATAATAGGGATTACTGCGCTCTACGTCGTAATAATCGCCGTCATAATAGCGGGCCTCCAGCAAATCAATACCAGTTAGCCCCTCGGGGTCATCGGTAATCTTGTACTCAACGGGCAAATCCAACTCCCGAGCCGCGCTGAGGGTGTGGTGCTTGTCAGTTTGTATAGCATACTCTACACCGTCGATTATGCCAACATAGGAGCACGGGACGATGATGCTTTTAGCACCGGCGGCGGTGAGCTGCTCTATTTTTTCGGCTACTATTTCGGGGTTGATGTAGTGCTGGCTGCTGATGATTGTCATTGTCGTGTGCTCCTCTCTTGTTATGCCTATATTATATATCTATCAGATTAAAAAGTCAACCAAAAAGATAAACAAACTAAAATAATAAGGCAAAAACTTTTGATGCGGGAACCTAAAACCTGTCGCGAAATGTCGTGATCCATGCGCTATGATCGTAGCATAGAGATGGGCCGCACGAGATGAGCGGCCCGTTGGCTTTATGGGGGTGCCAAAAGAACGATGTACAAATGCAAAAGCTGCGGCGAGGTATTCGCCGCGCCGGTTGAAACGGAGGATTACCAGTTATACGCAGAGCCGTTTGACGCCTGCCCGAAGTGCCGGAGCGAATGGATCACAGAATATGATCCCTGCCCGGTGTGCGGCAAGAATGAGCGCATGGACAGCCTGCCGGTGTGCCGGGAGTGCGCCATAAAGGAGCTGGAGGCCATGGAGCGCGAGGGTAAACTCTTCGGCGGGATATGCCGCGGGGCGCTGCTGCAACTGCTCAGGGGGCAGATATGAGCGTATACGAGCGCATAGCGGCGGTAATGGCCGATGTTACCTATCTCACGCGGGATTGCGACATGGGCGATTTTTGGACGTTGAGCGACGAGAGGGTAACGAGCGCGGTGAGGGCCAGCCTGATAAAAAATGGCCTGGTGATTATCCCCACGGCCTCCGAGGTGCAGACCAAGGACACACTTACCGCGACGGTGACATACAGGATACAGGGCATCAATGACGACGGTATAAATGTCTGCATGAGCGGCAGCGGCGAGACGCTGGGGGCCGCACTGACTAATGCCCACAAATATATGCTCTTGCAGGTTTTTAACATCCCTAACGGCATGGAGCAGATGGGCACGGGCGAGCGGCCTAAAACTGGCAGGGGGCGGGCGCTGCTCAACGCGCTAAAAAAGATGTGCCCGGACGAGCAAACGCTAAACGCCATGAGCGGCAACCTGTACGGCAAACCCGTGGCAGAGCTGACCGAGGACGAGCTGCAAAAAATGGCAAACGAGATTGACAGGTTGAGAGGTGATAGAGCGTGAGGGATAACGAGTATTTTGACGAGATCAAAACCGGCGGCAGGCCGAAAATGGTCATAAACAAGCGCGGCCTGAAATTGGTCACCGACCTGTCCAAAATAATGTGCAGCAATGAGGAGATAGCAACCTCCCTCGGCGTGTGCGTCAATATGCTGACCAACGCCAATAACGCCAAATTGTTTAACCAGGCCAAGGCCGCCGGACAAACCGACGCTAAAAAAAGCCTGCGCCGCAAACAGTTTGCCCTCGCGTCAAAAAACGCGAACATGGCAATATTTCTCGGCAAAAACTACCTCGACCAGCGCGACAAACAGGAGATCGAGAGCACCATCAGCGGCGGCGTATCCCTGGGATTTGATGATGATCTGATGGGGTAAATATATCGCTGGGGCTGCCGCCTAACCCTAAACAGATGGAGTTTTTCCGCGCTCGTGGGCGGCACGTTGCGTATGGCGGCGCAAGGGGCGGCGGCAAGAGCTGGGCCATGCGAACCAAATTGATCATGCTGGCGGTCAAATATCCGGGCATACAGATGCTTCTCCTCCGCCGCACTATGCCACAGCTCCGCGAAAACCATATCGTCCCCATGCTGTCCACCCTAAAGGGGATCGCCCAATATAAGAGCCAGGAAAAGGTTTTTGAATTTTATAACGGCTCCCGTATCGTGTGCGGCTACTGCGCCAACGAGATCGACGCGCTCAACTATCAGGGCCAGTCATACGACGTTATAGGCATGGAGGAGGCCACACAGTTTACGGAGCAACAGATGGACTGGATCGCAACCTCTAACCGCCCAACCGGCCCCGGCTACCCGACGCGCATGTATTACACCTGCAATCCCGGAGGAGTAGGACACGCATGGGTAAAACGATTATTTATCGACCGGGATTACCGCAACAGTGAGCGGCCCGAAGATTACGATTTTATCCCGGCAAAGGTATACGACAATTACGTCCTCATGGGACGCGACCCGGAATATGTTCGCATACTGGAAAATCTGCCTGAAGATATGCGCCGGGCACACCTGGACGGCGATTGGGATTTGTTTGTCGGGCAGTATTTCACGGAGTTCCGGCGCGATATACACGTTGTCGCACCGTTTGCAATACCCGATTACTGGCAGCGATACAGGGCATTTGACTACGGCTTGGATATGCTGGCCTGTTATTGGGCGGCATTTGACGAGCTGGGCAACTGCTATGTATATAACGAGTATTGCGCCCCTAACCTCATCATCTCAGAGGCGGCGCACCGAATATTGGAGCGCACGCCGGAGGAAAGCAAAATAGAGTGTACATTTGCGCCGCGTGATATGTGGGCTACCAACAGAGCAACGGGTAAATATCAGGCTGAGATATTTGAGGAAAACGGCCTACGGCTAACACCCGTGAGCAACGGGAGAGTGGCAGGATGGCAAAATATAGCGGAGTGGCTGCACCCTGTCCCCAATGGCGTGGGCGGCACACAGCCACGCCTAAAAATATTTAGCAACTGTACGGAGCTGATAAAGGATTTGCCGCTGCTCCAGCATGACGACAAAAACCCGAGCGACTGCGCGACAGAGCCCCACGACATAACCCATGCCCCGGACGGATTGCGTTATCTGCTGGACGGCAGACCACGCCCGGCGGAAATACTCGCCCCGAAGGACGAGGACGAGCCGCTGGAATTTGACGACCAGATAGAGAATTTTATGGATTACGGAGGATAGAATGGAATACCTCATAGGCGCTGTGATAGGCGCTATTTTGTTTTTTGGCGGGTATTTGACCGCCTACAAATTGGCGCCGCGAAAAAAATACGAGCCTGACGATGACCTACAAGTGCAGTACGACGATACCCGCCGCACACGGGCCGACAAAATGAATATGCAGATGTATAACATGCTGAATTATACAGGGAGAGCACAGAATGACGATTACGAAGACTGACCCCCAAAGCGTATGGGAGGAGTACCAGCAGGGCAGGCGATACAAAGAGGCCATAAACCTGTACGAGGACGTGCGGCTTAACGAAAATTTCTACCTTGGGCGGCAATGGGAGGGGCTGAACGCTCCCGACCTGCCTAAGCCCGTGCTCAATTTTCTCAAGCGCGTCGTTACCTACGTTATCGCCACCATATCCTCAAACGATATAGCCGTATCCCTATCGCCCCACGAGAGCGACCGGGACAAGGAAATGACTGCCAAAGCCGTAAGCAGGCAGCTTGAGAAGGTCATTGAAAACACGAAATTTAAAAGCGCGCTGCGCCAACGGATACGGGATAGTGCAGTAGACGGCGACGCATGTATGTATTTTAGATTTGACCCCGAAATAGCGACAGGACAGGCCGCACAGGGCGATATAGCGTGTGAGGCTATAGACAACATCAATGTGATATTTGGCAACGCATACAACCGCGATGTGCAGTCACAGCCCTATATCATCATTTGCCAGCGCAAAAAGGTAAGGGAACTGAAACGCGAGGGCAAGGCCGCCGGCATGAGCGACGCAGAAATACAGCTGATACAGGCCGACACGGATGCATATCAGCGCGAAAAAGGCGACGATGCAAACCTCTGTACCAAACTGATAAAACTCTGGAAGGAAGAAAACGGCGAAATCTGGTACACGGCCACAACGGAAAAGGCGACGATAAACAAGCCCATCAACACGGGACTAAAGCTCTACCCCGTAGCATGGATGAGCTGGGACGAGGTAAAGAGCAGCTACCACGGGCAGGCGCTCCTCACCGGCCTCGTTCCGAACCAGATAGAAGTCAACAGATTGTTTGCCTGCTATGTGCGGTCCGTCAGTATGAACGCATTCCCGAAGATCGTTTACGATTCGGACAAAATCAAGAAGTGGACGAACAAGGCCGGAGAGGCCATAGCGACGAAGGGGATCGGCGTTGGACGGGTAAACGATTATGTGACGGCCATACGCGGCGGCGATGTATCCTATCAGGTCATGGAGGTCATACAGCAGATCATAACCATGACCCGCGATTTTATGGGTGCCTCTGACGCCGCGCTCGGCAACGTCAAACCCGATAACACCTCCGCCATTATCGCCGTGCAGCAGGCCTCGTCAATGCCGCTGGAAATCCAGCGGATGAACCTATACCAATTTACCGAGGATTGCGTGCGGATAATGATGGATATAATGCGGGCGTATTACGGCGTGCGCATTGTCACATTGGATGAGGCAGTCCCCGCCATAGAGGACGGCGCCACGCTTGACACCATAAGCAACCCGACAGAGGAGAGCATCAACAAAATACAGCTCGATTTTTCAAATTTTGACACCATCAACTACGACACAAACGTTGACGTGGGCGCGTCCTCATACTGGTCTGAGCTGATGCAGGTACAGACCATGGATAACCTGTTTACAAAAGGGATAATGACCGACGCGGTACTGTACCTCGAGAGCATACCGAGCAAATACCTGAAAAACAAGGACAAAATCATAGCCGCCGTTAAGGAGCAGCAGGCCATGATGGCACAGCAGGCCGCCATGCCTACGGAGACCCCGCCCGCAGAAATGCCGATAACAGAACCAGCGGCGCAGGAGCTTGTGAACCAGGTCGCCGAAGCACGGCGGGAAATAATGAACCAATCGCGACAATAGGCCTAAAAGGCCTTTTGTTATATCAGCGCCGACCATAGCGCAACCGGCCGACCATAGCCGGAGAAAGGATCAACATGGATAACAACATTTTTGACGGCTCTGATCTGTTTGTGGACGAGGAGATTGCCCCGGAGACACCCGAGGAAACCACCGAACCGGAAACAACGGAACCAACTGAACCCGAACAGCCCGAAAGCACCGAGAAGGCCGACCAAGCCGCAGAGCCGGAAGCAGACAAGCCCGGCGCTATCCGCGTGAAATATAAGGGCGAAGAGCGGGAGCTGTCGGTGGAGGACGCTGTCGTATACGCCCAGAAGGGCATGAACTACGACGTGATCTATAACGAGCTTCAGACCGCAAAAGCAGAAGCCCAGGAGATCGCCCCCTTTTTACAGGAGGTTGACTATTGGGCTAAAGAGAGCGGGATGAACCGCTCCGAATACCTGAGCTTCCTCCGCGAAAACCGCCAGGCTCAAATGCTCCAGAATGAGATGAGCGGCATCAAGGCCCAGTATCCCGACCTGCCTGACGAGGTAGTAAAGGAGATGGCCGAACTGAGATGCAAGGGCAAGGAGGCGGAAAATGTCAGGCTGGAAGAGCAGCAAGCGCAGGCACAAAAGGACGCCGAGCTTGCGCCGTGGCAGAAATTTATCGAGGTTTACGGCATAACCGACCCGGAAAAAATACCGCCCGATGTGATGGCGGACGTGGGAAACGGGCTATCCCCCGTTGAGGCTATGCAAAAGCACGAGATAAACGAGCTTAAAAAACAGCTTGAGGCAGCTAATACCAAAAAACAGATAGAGGAAAAACACGAGGAAAACAAAAAACGCGCAATGCCAAGCGCGGCAACACAGGCCCAGCCGGAAAAGGAGGACAGCTTCCTTGCAGGCATGGGCTTTTAATTTACTGAAAGGAAAAAGTGAATAATGGCTATCAATCTACACGAAAAATACTCCGACAAAATCAAACAGGTCTATACCCACAACTCTTTTGTCGAGGGAAAAACCAACCAGGAATACTCTTTTGTCGGCGTCAAAACCGTCAAAATTCCCAATCTCATTACCCAGGACCTTAACGACTACCAGCGCACCGGCACCAACCGTTACGGCACTCCCAATGAGCTGCAGGACGCTATGCAGGAACTCAGCGTTACTCAGGACAAGTCCTTTGCCATCACCATCGACAAGGGCAATAACGTTGAGCAGCAGATGATGAAGCAGGCAGGCCGCGTCATGGAGGCGGAGATGCGCGAAAAGGTAACGCCCACCTCCGATAAGTACGCCCTCGCTCAGTACGCCGCCAATGCAGGCCATACCATAGCCTATGACGCTGCCGTGGCCAAGAGCAACATAATCTCTAAACTGCTCGATATAGAGGTCTACTTCGAGGATAACTTTGTCCCCACCGACCGCCGCTATGTGTTTGTGAAAAACACGCACATTGCCATGATAAAACTGTCCAGCGAGTTCCAGTACGCTGATTCCGCTATAGACAAGCTGCTCATGAAGGGCATCGTGGGCAAGATAGGCACTCTTAACATCGTCGGCGTGCCTGCCGCATATATGCCTGCCAACGTAGAGCATATCGCGTTCCAGTCCAATTCCGTTATGCTGCCCTTCAAGATCAAGGACAGCCGCATACATCAGGACCCGCCCGGCCTGTCCGGCCACCTGCTGGAGGGCCGCTTCATGTACGACGCATTTGTCATAGGCGCTATCTGCGACGGCGTTGTAGTTGTTGTGGCCAAGGATAAGAAGTGCGCTGCGCCCACCGTGACCAAGGGCACCACGACCGCCATAGCTACTACCACCTCCGACGCAGAGGTCTACTATACCACCGATGGCTCTGATCCCCGCTGGTCTACTACCCGAACCAAGTATAGCGCCGCCATTGCCAATCCCACCGCAGGGACCATCATTAAGGCATACGCGACCTATATTAGCGGCGGTATGTATCCCTCCGATGTAGTCACCCACAAGTGCGTTTAACAAAATCATAGTGGGGCGGGCAACCGCCCCACCTTACCAAGGAGGAACCCATGACCGGACAACAGATATACGAGCTGGCCTCATCATTCCTGTACGAGATAGACGGCGAAGATGAGGATTCAAAAAGATTTGCCGTCGGTTTTATAAATATCCTGCTGCAGGAGTGCCTTAACTGCGAAAACAGCATGCGGCTTTTCCGGGGGAAAGAAACGCTGGACGAAGCGCCGTACATCAAATCGCTTGCCGAGGAGATACCGTATCAGCCGGAACTTACCCGCGTTGCCTTCCCGTATGGCGTGGCCTCGTGGTTTTTCCAGGAAGCGCTCGACAATTTCCAAGCCGAGAATTACCGCAGCAAATACCTGTCCGCTGTTAACGAGGCAAGCAAACTCAACAGCGGCATAGCGGAGGATTATTACTCATGCCTGAGTCTGTAACCCCGAAAAAAATAGCGGCGACGAAAACCTACCAGCGCACATACGACAAATTCAGAGGCGTCGATTTCTCTACCGACCCCACACAGGTAGCGGATTTCCGTTCCCCGTATGCCGAAAACCTGATATCCGACCTCGCGGGATTCCCGGAAAAACGCCCCGGCTGGCGGACGTTGCTGACCGTGGCAAACGAAAGGATCAACGGCATATATTACTGCGTATTCAAAAGCGGCGCCACCGCAAGGCTCGTCCACGCCAAAAACAAACTCTACAAATGGAACGACGACGATACCGTTACCCTTGTGTTTACCGGCATGAACGACCAACGCAGCGCGGCGTTTGCCCATGGCGGCAAACTGTATATGCTCGACGGGCTGAAATACCGCGTGATAACGGAGAACAACGGCGCATACACGGTGCAGAACGTAGAGGACACGGCGGCCTTTATCCCGACTACCACCATAGGCGCAGACCCCACGGGCGGCGGCACACACCTGGAAGCGGTCAATATGCTGTCCACCGGGAGGATAAACTCTTTCCATTCCAACGGTAACGATAAGACCTACTATCTCGACACGCAAAATATCACCGCTGTAACAAAGGTGCTCGTGGGCGGCACGCTGAAAACACCTACGACGGACTACACCGTAGACCTTGCCGCCGGAACAGTGACGTTTACCGAAGCCCCGGCAGACAGCAAGGGCGTTGATAATGTGGTTATCCATTTTACCGTCACGGTAGAGGGGTATGCTGACCGCGTGAACAAATGCACCCTGTTTGCTTATTACGGCTACAACAACGATAACCGCGTGTTCATTTCCGGCAACCCGGAATATAAAAATTGGGACTGGCAATCCGGGCTTGACGATCCTACATATTTCCCGGATACGGGATATACGCAGATAGGCTCCGACACGTCCTCCATAATGGGCTACATCAAACAATATGATTCGCTCATGGTGGTCAAGGATGATAACCAGCAGGACGCAGAAGTGTTCCTCCGCACTGCCGAGATGCAGACGGACGGAACGGTGATATTCCCCATCAAACAGGGAATAAAGGGTGTAGGAGCCATATCCAAGTACGCCTTCGATACTCTCAGAGATGACCCACTCTTCTTGGCAAGGGAGGGAGTTTTTGGCATATCCTCGACATCTGTACAGTTGGAGCGCAACATACAGGACAGAAGCTATTTTGTCAACACGGAACTGACTAAGGAAAGCGGCCTTGATGAAGCCGTATCCGTAGTATGGAACGGCTATTATATCCTGTGCGTCAACGGAAAGTGCTTCGTGGCTGACAGCCGGCACAGGAGCGCAAAGACGGACGGCGGCGCAAGCTATTCCGAAAGCGGCTCGTATGTGCAGTATGGGTATGAATGGTACTACTGGACGAACATCCCCGCAAGGGTATTTTTTGAGCAGGACGGCAGCCTGTTTTTCGGCACGGCTGACGGCAAGATATGCCGGTTTAACACCGACCGGGGAAAAATGAACAAATATAACGACGACGGGCAGCCTATTACTGCTATCTGGTCTACGCAGATGGACAATTACGGCACCATCACCCGCAGGAAGTCCCTGACGAAAAAGGGGTGCGGCGTGATGATAAAGCCGTATACAAGATCGTCGGTCAAAATACTCGTGGCTACTGACCGCATACATGATACTCAGATACGCTCCAAGGCAATGGATATACTGGATTTCAGCGATATCGACTTTGAACGCATAACCTTTAACACGCTGGACACGCCACAGGTTATCGCGTTCAATAAAAAGGTCAAGAAATTCATCGTCCTACAGATCATCTTCAAAAACGACACGCTCGATGAGGGCTTTGGTATATACGGCGTACAAGTACAGTACGTCGTGGGCGGCTATGTCAAATAAGGAGGAAATATGCTCGAAACAAACATAAAGAAAGTGGCTACACAGGTTCCTACACCCGTCACGCCCACCACGCCGCAAAGCCCGATAAGCGGCGGCACATACACCGTGGGCGGCAACCATACCGTTGACAACTCCGCGTATGCCGCCGGCACCGATGCAAACGCCATAGCCCTGCAAACCTATGACAAACAGCTTGCTGCATATAAGGCGGCGCTCCAGGCGGGGTATGACGCACAGGCGAATTCGATAGCCGCACAGGCGGCAAAACTGAAGGATCAGTATAACGCCTCCCGGAACGACATATACACCAACTCCCGCCTGTCGGCCATAGGCAATAATGAACGGCTTGCGGCGCGGGGACTGGCCGGCAACCTCTACGACTACGCCCGCAGCGGGACTTCCGAGACCAGCAGGATAGCGCAGGACGTCGCCATGCGAAAGGCCCTTGCCCAGCAGAACAACGCGGAGATAAGCGCGAACAACGACCTCAGCCTTAAACTGCTCGAAGCGCAGAGGGAAGCTGACGCGAAGTACGCCGAATACGCCGCCAAGAATGAGGAAAGCAAAATACCTTACCTTATGGCCCTCGCGAACGCTGCCAACATGAGCAGCGGCGGAGGAGGCGGAGGAGGCGGCGGCTATTATAGAAGCGCTAAGAAGTCCAGCAAGAAATCAGGAAGGAAGAGCGGAAGCGGAAGCAATAAAACGTCTGCGACCACTAAAGGCAATAATATACCGGGCGATCAGAGCACCAGCCGCATTCTGGTAAACCCGAAAACCGGAAAGGAAACCAAAAACAGAATTTCTGGCATGGTCAAATAGGGGTAAAATCGCATGGCAAAGACTCAAGCAGAAGTAAGGGCGGCAAAGGACACTAAATTAGGCATAAACAGAAATATCCAAACGACAAAAAACACAACGAAATATGATTCCGCCCCAAGCAATATCGAAGAACAGCGCGACCGTAAAGACGAGGCACTTGGCATTACCCGGCGCGAGGGCAGCACCTGGAATACCGGCAAAACTTATACAAAACCTACGGCACAATCCCTGCTCGACCAGTATAACGCCAATGCAAAGAAGCGTATTGAAGAGGCACGTGCCTTAACAAAAAATGCGGAAAAAGCCTATAATGAGGGCCGCATATATCAAAAAAACTACGGCAAGCCCGGAAAAATAAACGAACTGAAAGAAACTCTCAACCAAGCCCGATTAAACGAACGGGACATACAAAACGAAATAGACATAGGCCGTTTTGTACAAACCGCTGCGGAGTATAAAGACGATAAAAGCAAGAAATCAAAGATCGACGCTGCCCGCGCTAAGCCCCTCCCGGTAAAGAAAAATAAAAGTATACGGGAAACCGGGATACAGATACCTGGCGGCGGCAACGAAGCGGGCATACGCGCAAAGAACGGCGGCCTTGCGTGGCAGTCTGATACCTATAAGGCCATGACGGACGACGAGGCAGAGGTATACAACCGTCTCGCCAAGAACGGCAAGGAAAAGGAAGCAGAAGCCTTTCTGAAAGCGATAACCCCTACTCTGAACGCAAGGGTAACGCAGGACCGCCTTAAATCGGCGCAGAAAACGGCGCAGGACGGCGTAATGGGCGGTGTGGGTGCTTCTATCGCATCGTCCCTGCTAAAGCCTGTGACGGCCTTACAGGGCGGGATAAAGACTGTATGGGATTTTGCCACAGGCAAACCCATAGACACCAATGCCCCCGAATATTATGCCTCCAACCTCGCCAATACCTTGCGCAGTTCCGTAGCCGAAAAGATCGAGAAAGGTGTGTACGAATCCACGAAGGGCGACTACACATACGACAGAACCGGTACCCGGCGCATGACTACCGAGGGCGAGGCAAAGAACAACGGCAAGATTGCTTCATTTCTCTACCAGACCGGCATGAGCATGGCGGATATGCTGACCATGACTCCCTTCGGGCCTGTCGGCATGCAGGTAATGATGTCCTCCAACGCCGGCGTAGACACCATGATAGACGCGAAGAACAACGGCGCGACAGATGATCAGGCCATGGCGCTTGGCATTGTATCCGGCGCAGCGGAGGCACTCTTTGAAAAGTTCTCCATAGAAAACCTGTTCCACGGCGGCGTATCTAAAAGTACTATCCTCGCGGCTCTCAAACAGGGCGGCATAGAAGCGTCCGAGGAAATGGCTACCGAACTGACCAATATTCTCGCCAATGAGGCCATTATGGGCAGCCAGTCTGACTTCAACAAGGCCGTGGCTGAGTATAAAGAAATGGGCCTCGACGATAAGGACGCTAAGGCAAAGGCGCTTGAGGAAAAGCTGCTCCAGGTGCTTGAAGCGGGCGCAGGCGGATTCCTGAGCGGCTTTGGCATGGGCGCGGCGGCGGATATAATGAACACACGGGCCGCGGGACATAGCGTCATAGACCAGGCTACGGAAACCTATATCAATCAGGGACAAACCCCGGAGCAGGCTCGGCAGAGCGCTATAGACTACCTCAAGGGCGAATTACGAGCCGTAGGAGCACTTGCGGATGAAAACTCCGTCGCGTATAAGTTGTCGCAGAAGAAAGGCGATATGTCAACCGGCGATGTCGGCAGGGCCTATATTGCGAATACGGAACAGGCTGAGAATATCGTAACGAACAGGCTTGCAAACACAACGGACACGGGGTACAATATAAACAGAGGTGAGATAAATGGAGCAGAAAACGGAAGCCAAGCTCAAGCCGGAGGAAATGCCGGAGTATCAGGGGAAACTGTCACAGTATCTGATTCAGGGATGGCGCAAGGACTTCCCGGAATGGACGGACGAACAGATTATCGAGGCATTGGAGAGCATCTAAAACAACAACTGACAAATAATGGTTCAACACCGATTGAATTAAGGACGGAGCATGATCCGTCCTCTTTTTATGCCAAAATCGGCGAAGCGAAAGAGAGCAATCCTTACGGCGCATTCGTCACGCAGCATGAGATCGAGGATTACGCAAAAATGCGGACATTCCTTAACGACGATGGTACCGTAGGCGTCGCGGTAAAGGACGACGGCGATATTGTTTCGGTTTTCAAAAACAAGAAAAACGAAAGCAAGGATGCCGTGTCTTCGATTCTTCTTACTGCTCTTGAAAACGGCGGCGCAAAACTGGACAACTATAACGGCAAGTTGTCGCGTATGTATTTAGCCCACGGCTTTATCCCCGTGGCACGAACCGCATTTGTAGATGAATACGCTCCATCCGACTGGAATTATGAGAGGGACGGGCGACCAGATATCATCTTCTGGGCGCATAACGGAGACAACGCCGACCTTACCGCCCGGAACATAGGCACGCAGGAAATGCCCGACCTTACCGCACTCCCCCTTATGGAGTATGACGAGGCAGCGAAATACCGCGATAGCCTCATTCCATCCAAACGCCTTGAGCGGCTCGAACAGCGGCTTAGTGAGCAGCCCATGGTCCTTTCCCGTGAAGGCATAGACATTCAGAACCAGATAAACGAGATCAAAGCGCAGCAACAGACTGTCGCCGATATTGCAAGCGATACGTCGAGGACACGGCAACAGGCCGACCTATCCGAGAAGGAACTTGACTTTGCGAAGAAGCTGAGCCAGGCGGCGCAAAACCTCGGCGTGGTCAATTCCGAAACAAAGGCGCTGGGCAAGGAGTTCTTCTCACATTCTGAGGAGATGCCCTCGCTACAGTCTATCCAGAACAAAAACGTTGAGGATTTGACCAGCGAGGATTATGTAACCATCGTAAAGAATCTTGCCGGCGGCGGTAAACAGCGGCTTTATACCAAGGAGACTTCCAGAGTATTTGACACCGTTGCGGGCGGAAATAAGGAACTGCGCAATACCCTGTACAACATATTCGAAAAGCCCTTCAACGAGGCAGGCGGGCATTACGGCAAGTCCCTCACCTCCTCCGTGGAATCCTATAAGGAGATCATGCGCAAGTACGGCATCAAGCCCAAAAGCAAGGAGGACGTGGCGGCACAGTGGTACGGCGAAGGGCAGCGGCAGGGGCCGGACGGCGTAATGTCCGAGTATACCCAGGCAGACCTTCAGCGGGATTTCCCCGATACGTGGGAGAAAATCAAGGGCTTTGCCGAAGCCAACAGGCAGATATACGAGAAGTACCTTGACCGTATCAACTCCATGATGGAGACGATATATCCCAACGTTTTGGAGAACGCCCAGGAAGAATACCAGAACCTGGTATCGAAGCTCGATGTAGCCAAGAGCAAGACCGACGCCATGGCCCGCGCCATAGCCGAAAAGGAACGGGTAACGCAGCAGCTTCAGGATATGCGCGACAGCAAGCAGAGGCGCGACACTAAAGCGTTCGCGAATATCGAGGGCAGGATAGTAGCGGAGCAAGCCAAGATTGACAGCATGAAGAAAGAGCTTGCCGAGCTTGAGAAAAGGCAGCGCATACATGAAATGGACGCGCAAGCGCAAAAGACGGCAATAGACACCGGGGCGATATACGAGGGCAAACGGATACTCCCCCGCAAGGATTATTTCCACCACGCCCAGGAGATGCTCAGCGACTATACTGTGCTCGACTTCCTCAAGCCCAAGAACGTAAATGAGGATATCTCCCCCGCCCTCGCCGGCATATCCGACCAGACAAAGCCAAAATCCCGCTGGTGGGGCGCTATGTTCCACAGAGGGAACGGTACATACTTTGCGAGCGCTTCCAACGCCATGGCAAGCTATATAGGCATGGCTGAATACAAACTGGCGTATGACCCCCTTACGAATTATTTCCGCAAGATGGAAGGCGCTATGCGCACAAGCGCTGATACCGTAAACGCGAAGAATGCCTCTGGCTTTATCGAGTGGACTAAGGACTGGACGGACGGCATAGCCGGAAAGAGCGACCATGTTATAGACCGCGGCGTACAAAAGGCGATAGGCCGCCAGATGCTCAACAGCATAAACAATGTAAACAAGCGTGTCCGCGCCAACAAGGTCATGGGTAATATCCGCACAATGGTTGTGCAGGGATCAAACCTCGCCAACGCTACGGGATACATACCCAGCGCCAAGGCATGGCAGCAGGGCTTGCAGGCCTTTGTGGACTATCATTTCAACCCCGACAGCAATATGCGGCAGCTCCTGTCGCAATCTGAGTTCATGTCCCAAAGGTACGGCGCAAATGGCATGAACATACTGGAAGGCGACGGCAAAGGCGTAAAGTGGTTGGCCGCACAGGGCCTTGAGCTTTTGCAACACTGGGGCGACGATCTGACATGGTTTTCCGCGTATTCACAGTTTAACAACAATCCGGATGCCGCCATGTCCGGCATGAAGCGCAGATATGAAAACGCCATAGATTACGCCGACGATATAACCCGCCGCAGCGTTGCCGGACGCGGCGTAGGAGAAGGCGCGCTTCTGAACAATTCAAAAGTAATTAACACGCTTGTGCCATTCCAGACCGAAGTGCTGAATCAGTGGAACGCCTTTTTTGAACACGCCAAGGATCTGAAAGCAAGCCCCGAAGCAAGAAAACGGGCGGCAAAGGGCCTTGCATCTCTCGAAGTATCAACGTACCTTTTCAACCTTATCACTGAAACGTTAATCGGTGATAAGATACTCGGCTTTGACTTCATCAACGCAATCGTAGAAGCGATACAGAATTACCGGGACGACGATGACGAGGACAAAAACGCCCTCGACCTTGCAAAAGGCGTAGCGCAGTCCTCCCTCGGAACCATGGTAGACGCTGCGCCCTATGCCAATATCATTGCAAATCTGCTCGATAAAGAGACTAATGAAAAGATATTTGGCAAAGAGCATTCCCCGACCAGATACGGCGGTGGCAACATCGGCCTCCAGGCGGCGGCGGACGGTATCCTATGGGGGCTGGATACCGTCGAAAAGATCATTGACGGCATAAGCGACAAAACCCCCGCCGAAGATGTGATAAAGAGCCTCGATTGGGAGGGCGGCCTTGAAACCGCCGGCAATTTCGTAACGCCGTGGGGCGGCACACAGCTCGCGAGGACTGTCAAGGGCCTTGAAACCTTCTTCCGGGGCGGCAAGTACGACAAAAAGGGCAACCTGCAATACGCCGTGGCGAAAACGCCCGTCAACTTCCTTCGCGCCGCCACGCTCGGGCGCAGCGTGCTGCCGGAGCATCGGGAGTGGGTAGCCAAGGGATTCCCCACGCTTACTCCGGAGCAGACCAAGGCGTATGGCGAATTTAAAAAGGCGGGCGGCGACATAACCGCGTTTACGGACTTCAAGGCCAAATATGACGAGCTCGTAAACACCATCGGAGCGGATAATAATGAGATAAGCAAACTCGCCGACGAGATAGAAGCGGCCAACCCCATGCTGTCAGAGGCTCAGGCTAAAGAGCGGGCGCAGAACCAGCTGGGCAAGAAATACCGCAACGCCGAAAACGAATACCTTACCCTTGTTGCCGATAGCGATATGACGGACGAGCAGAAGCTTGCCGCCATGATGGCAATAGGAATGTCCGATGATGACATAAACAAGGTCAAGGGGCTTGTGAAAAACGGCGTTACCGTTGGCGAATACTTGAAGTACCAGAACCTTTACAGTTCTCGCGGGTCTACAAAGACCGAGGACAAAAACGCGCTCGTATCCGCGCTCATGGCCGATAAGACGCTTTCGGAGAAGGATAAGACCATGCTTGCCAACAGGATAATTGATGGCGATTGGGTGGTGGACTTCAGCAGCCAGGCGGCAAACGACATACTTACCCAGCACGGCAAGAGCAGTTATAACAAGTATCAGAAGGCCAAGACGGAAGCCGGGATATCCGCTGAAACGTATCTCAGCTACGCAAATAAGAGCGATAACTTCATAAGCGACTACGACCAGTACGGCACGAGCATAAGCTACAGCAAAAAGGCTAAAGTAGTCGATTACCTCGAAAAAATCGATGCAAGCGAGGAACAGAAAGAATATATGTTCCATGAACTGTTCGGCTATACTTCGAGCTATCAGGCCCGCTTTAAGAAGCTTAAAGAAATCGACGGCGTCTGGTGCTACGAGCACAACGGCGAATGGATAAGGCCTACTTACTAAAGGAGGGACGCATGGCACTAATCGACAACAAAATAACCACGTGGACAAACCCCATCGTCAACGAAGCGGACCGCCCCCAGCGGTCCGCTGCTGACATGAAGGCGATATTCGACAGCAACAGTAACCAGCTCAAGAAAGCACTGAACGGCCTCATAGACGCGCTCGGTCAATCCGGCGGCGGCGACATAGGGGCAAGCGTTGAGGGCATGGCCGGAAACAACGTACAGGCCCTTATCGCGGAGCTGAAGGGCTTGATAGACGCGATAGAGGAATACACGGACAGCCTTAAAACGCCCAACGGCGCCGCCAACGTGGGCGCAGAGGTGAGCGGCATAACCGGCGACAACATAGCCGCCGTCCTCACCGTGCTGAAAACCCTCTGCGACAGGGTAGATACCACCGGCGACGGAGACCTGTTTTTAAAGAACGACGGCACTTATGGCCTGCCCACCGTGGGCAGCGCCGCAAACGGCCTTCCCATAGGCGGCAAGGCGGGGCAGTTCCTGAAAAAGGCCAGCTCCGTCAATTTTGCGGGATACTGGGGCGGCATTGTAGACGAGGCCCTTTCCGGCCTGCTGAAAGCCTCCAATGGGGAGTTGACGGCGGCGGAGGCAGGCGTTGACTACCAGACCCCTCTCGCTTCCGGGACGGATTATCAGCCCCCCATAGCTTCCGGGACTTACGCCACCCCGGACGATGTTTCCGAGGCCGTGTCGGGGCATAACAGCGCAGGCAACGCACATTCCGCGCTGTTCAACAAAAAGCAGACCGCGCCCGCCCTCGCTTCCTCCCTCCCCGCCAGTGGCGCGGCGCTGACGGCAAACACCATATATAACATATCCTCTCCTGTGGGTACATACGTGTTTACCCCGCCCGCATCCGGCTGGGCGCACGGCACATTCAGCACGGCGGCCTCGGTTGCGGTGTCGTTTGTGAGCGGGGCGAACTATTTAGGCGAGGCCCCGGCAATAGAGGCAAGCAAGACTTATGAATTTGACGTATACAATGGCGTGTGGGCAGTACAGGAGGTTGTAAGCGCATGATAGGTATGCTACGAAGGAGGCTGATGAGCAACATGGCAAAGGCGAAAAATATAGTAACAGGAAATGTTGGTGTATCTGGGTCAACTGTTACTATAAATAATGTGGGCTTTAAAGCGAATCATTTGGTGATGTTTCCAATAACTGATATACAGGCATGGTCAAGTACCATGATTTATGAAGAATCTGCTGGTGTGTATGTACATCTTGAAATGGATGGCAATTATAATTTAACATCAGTCGCTACTACAGTTAATTTCCAAGACAACAGTATAACTGTAACGAATACGGGTGACGCATATCCATGGATGAACGGCACTTACCGCTATGTAGCATGGCAAGAATAAAAAGGAGCACACTATGTGTAAAATAATTCTATCGGGGGGGGGGCAGCCTCCGTAAAATAAAAAGCGCCTGTGCGCTATGATACCATTGCAGTTTGCCTTACGGCGCAGAATGATGCTAAACAAAAGAAAATTAGTTGTTACAGTAAGGTTGACTGGCGTAACGATGTATCCTCAAGGTGACATTACATATAATGGTGTGTCTTATATAGACAGTCAACAGTTTGAGGTTAATAAAGGAGACACGGTTGTTATCACGGTATATAAAAGATGGGGTATGCAAGATGCCACCATATATCTTAATAACGAGCTTGTAACATATACGAGTGATTATTCGACTCCTGCTACTTATAGATTGGCAGTTACTAAAGACTGTACAATAAGATTGGATACTGATGGAACGACTGGTAATATTGGTAGTAGTCACGCGTATATAACAATGTAACCCAAAAGGAGAATACAATGCTAAACACAAACTATGCCAAGCTGGCGGGTGAGTATCCCGAATATTTACGTCTACCGGTTGAGTTGCAATCGCCGCTTATAATCAACGGTGTGACGCACCCCGCAGGGGCGCACCTCTCCACCAATGACGATGCGGCAATAAAGGAGCTGGGCTATAAGCCCGTGACCCGTTCCCCCATGCCCTCAAAGGAGGGCTTTTATTATACCGAGAGCTGGGAGGACAACGGCGAAGCGATAGTCCAGAGCTGGACGGAGCATGAGGCGCAGGCCACCACACAGGACTATATAGACGCGCTTGCGGAGCTGGGGGTGAATGTGAATGACGCGCAGTGAACTTATGGCGCTTGTCGCCGTGCGTAAAGCGGAAATCGAGGAGCACGAGACCGACCTTGTAGAGGTGCTGACGGCGGCGCGGGCGGGGCTTACCCCCACCCCTACACAAGGCGCACCGTGGGACGCTGAGACCCGCTATATAGCCGGGGATACTGTTGAGGGTGGGTATATCGCCCTCAAATACAGCCGCAACAAGCCCCCTGCCGCAAACCTCGGCACATATTGGGCGGTGCAGACCGTGACCTATCCCGCGTGGGGCGACATCGAGGATGGCACGGTGATTGAGGTAAACACCATAGTGACCTACAACGGCAAAACGTGGCAATGCACCGAGCAGCACATAAAGAGCACCGTCTACAAGCCCAAGGCCGGAAGCTCCAAATGGAACGAATACACGGAATAAGGAGCCGCACGGCTCTTTTTTCATAATCAAAAAAACAAAAACAAA
>ERZ1034984.612-NODE-612-length-39185-cov-5.980603_pt1 | contig 39185 bp, 50 predicted proteins | sample MGYA00520589_ERZ1034984 | MGnify/ENA primary metagenome ERZ1034984 (study PRJEB33766, sample SAMN09781790) | gut metagenome | biome: gut microbiome | host: Homo sapiens | place: Madagascar | study: EMG produced TPA metagenomics assembly of the PRJNA485056 data set... | reverse complement strand
CTTATAACACCTATCTCACGTCACTGCTTACGGGCGTGCGCGTGAGCGCGCGAGGAGCGAAGGGGCAAAAGCCCGATCCGCTGAAGGCCGAAAATCACCGCCCGGCACTGCCGGAGCCGAAAGGAGAAAATCACATGACCGCCAGAAAACCCGCCGCCGCTGCCGACCGCATCGAGGCCGCGCAGTTTGCAGCCCTTGCCGCAAAAACCGACCGCAGACTTGCAGCCGCCCGCCTCCCAGAGGCAGAGCTTGCCACAAAAACAGCCGCCCGCCGCACCCGTGCCGCTGTCCGGGCCCATCGCCGGGAGGAGCGCCGCATGGCGCTGACGACCGCAGCCGTTGCCTGTGTTGGCTTCGCCGTCCTGCTGCTCAAGGCCGCCCCGTGGGGCACCGTCGCCCTGTCCGCCATCGCCGCCGTGCTGCTGGCACGCGTCCCGCAGGGGAGGCGTGAACAGTGAGCCAAGGATCGCGTTTCCTGCTCGTCTCTCTGCTGGCTGGCCTGTGGGCCGAGACCGGCAACGCAGCCGCGTTTGACGACGAGCTCGCCGCGCTGTGCCGCGAGGCGAAAGGCATAGCCACCAACGCGGGACGCACCCCGGAAGAGCTGCGCTGGTGCGAAGGCCGCCGCGTCCTGGATGCGCGCAAAGCCCTCCGCCTGACGCAGCAAGAGGCCGCCGCCCGGATCGGCACGACCGGGGCGACCATCTCATGCTGGGAAACCGGGACGAACTACTGCGACGCCGACGTTGTCATTGCCGCGCTGCGAGACCCCGAGCATAACAAGCTCCCCCGCCGCTTTGTAGCGCCGAAGCCCCGGAAGGAGGACAGGCCATGACGTACCGCAGCATCCTGCCGCCGCTGGCCGTGCCTGATCTGCCGCTCGACCCGCCGGACGAACCGGCTCCGATCGGCTGCTGCGCTTACTGCGGCGGAGACATCTACCCCGGAGACGTCGTATGGGCCTACGACGGAAAAAAAATCCACGCCGAATGCGCGGACGGATACCTGATCGACGAGGTCGGCGCTACAACGGCGCTGACAGCCCTAGGATTTGCGCGAGAGGAGCCAGAAACATGACTGCGGAAAAAAAGAAGGCGGCCATTTGGAAAGCCGCGCAGAGAGCCGTACATGGCGTCACGAAGTGCGAGCGCTGCGGCGCGGTCAGCAAGGTTTTGCAACGCCACCACCCGGACTACAGCAAGCCCGCGGAGGTCATCGTCCTTTGCCCGCGCTGCCACGCCGCCGTCCACAAAAAGCCCCCGTATCAGTCCACCTGCGTCGTCTGCGGAAAGCCGTTCGTGGCAGCCTCGCACCGCCATCGAGCAAAGCTGTGCAGCCCGGAATGTCAGTCCGAGCATTTCCGCCGTCTGGCAAAGGCACGGCGGGAGGCGCGCAGCCGGGAGGACGACCATGCCGATCTGTGATAAAAATTGCTTTGCCTGCCCATACAACGATTGCATCAACGACACCATGGACGCCGACGATTACGCAGAGGCGCGCGGCCGGGACAAGCTGCTGAAATGCCCCACCGGGCAGGGCCGCCGCCCGGATCGCAGTGTGGAAGCGCAGCGGCGCGAGCAGCTGGACCGCAAGAACGCCTGCAACCGAGCATGGTACGCCAAAAACCGAGAGACTATCCTCGCAAAGGCAAAGGCCCGCCGGGAATCCGACCCCGAATATGCCGCCCGCCAGAAGGCGTACCGGCTCGCGCACTATCAGGCCAACCGGGACGCGATCCTCGCCCGCCAGAAGGCCTATTATCAAGAGCATCGCGAAGAACTCCGTGCCAGATATCAGGCGTATTACGCTGCAAACCGCGACAAGGTCGTCGCCGCAAACCGGGCCTATAACGCGTCGCACCGCACCGAGCGGCTGACTGCGAATCAGGCCTACCGGGAAGCTCACCGCGAGGAGATCAACGCCAAAGCGCGCGAACGCTACCGCGCCCACGCCGCCGAGATCAACGCCAAAGCGCGCGAACGCTACCGTGCGAAACAGGAGGCCAGCCGTGATATGTAACAAAGATTGCTTTGCCTGCGCATTCCCCGACTGCATCAACGACGAAATGGATGCAGCGGACCGCCGCGAAAGCCGGGAGCGGGACAAGCTGCTCGGCGTCCCCCGCCGCGAGAAATGCAGCGAGAGCGCCGCGGCCGAGGAACACCGCCGGAGGGCGCTGGCCTACTACCGCGCCCACGCTGCCGAGATCAACGCCAAACGGCGCGGGAACCCACGCATCAAGGAGCAGCACCGGGCCTATTACCTGCGGCACCGTGAGGAAATTTTGGCCCGCCAGAAGGAATATAACCGCCGCCGCGCGGCCGAAAAACGCGCGGCAAGAGAACGAAAGGAGAACGAAACATGACAGTATACATTGCCGGAGGGATCACCGGCGTCGAAAACTATAAGGCGCGCTTTGCGGCCGCGAAGCGGATGCTGCTGCGGGAGGGAGAGGACCGACTGGACAGCATGGAGCGCTACTATGGTACGCCAAGGGCAGACAAGGTCCTGAACCCTGCGGAGCTGCCGGAGGACTGGCCGGGAAAGGTATACATGGACGTGTGCCTTGCGATGATCCGCGCAGCCGATCTCGTGGTGTTTTTGCCAGGCTGGGAGCAGAGCCGCGGGGCAAGCCTCGAGATGCAGTACTGCCGGTACCAGGTCAAGCCGGTGTACAAGGTCGAGCAGGAGGAACTCGTGGGGTGGATGGAGGACTGAAGTGAAGAGCTTTTCGACGGAAACGAGGAAGAAAATGTCCGAGGCGGCAAAGAGAAGGTGCACACCAGAATGGAGAAAGCTGAAGAGTGCCGCGTACTCAACAAAACTCGACGTAGGGCAAGTACGAAGCATGTATGAAACTGGGCATACGCAAGCGGAAATTGCGGTGTACATGGGGACAACGCAAAAAGTCATCTGGAGATTTATGCGGAATAACGGAATAAAAGCGAGAAAAGCAGCCAAAAGGGATCAGCGCGGGGAGAAAAAATCGTCGTGGAAGGGAGAAAAAGCGCTATACGGCTCTTACCACCAAAGGGTAAAGAGTAACAGAGGGCGTGCAAGTGATTATGGCTGCTGTGTCTGTGGGGCGAAAGGCCAAGGCCGGTTTTTCGACTGGGCGAACCTAACCGGAAATTACAACGATATCATGGATTATGCCCCAATGTGTAGGCCATGCCATCGGGAATACGACAAAGGGGGGATGCGAGATGCCGGAACGCACACACCTTAGTTTGTTTTCCGGGATTTAGTCGGCGGCCTTGATCTTGCGGCCGAGTGGGCCGGTTTTACGACCGTCGGGCAATGCGAAATGGCGGATTATCCGACGGCGGTGCTCGAAAAGCACTGGCCGGACGTCCCGCGCTGGCGGGATATCCGTACCCTGACAAAGGAGGGATTTTATGAGCGGACCGGAGGTCTGCGAACAGTTGACGTTATATCCGGAGGATTCCCCTGCCAGCCGTTTTCCGTGGCCGGAAAGCAGCGTGGGAAGGAAGACGAGCGGTTCCTGTGGCCTGAAATGCTCCGCGTTATCCGGGAGCTTAGGCCGCATTGCGTCGTCGGTGAGAACGTACCTGGAATCATCGGCATTGCCGCCCGGCAGGTGGTCGAGGATTTGGAGCGTGCAGGCTATCACGTCGTCGTGTTTAATTTTGAAGCTGCGGCTGTCGGAGCTTGGCACCGGAGGGCAAGATGCTTTTTTGTGGGGCTCGGCGCTCTATCCGACGCTGAAAGCCTCGGACAGCAAGGGGACCGGACCGATGGGGAGCCGGAGCGCGGAGCACGATCTGCAACGGAAAAACCTGAAGGGCTGCGTGCTGTATGCGACACCCTGCCGGGGAGACGCGACTGGGACGGACGTCAATGGGCAGTTGAACCCGGAGTGGGCAGAGTGGCTGATGGGCTTCCCTGCCGGGTGGAGCGAATTAGAGCCCTCGGCAATGTGGTCGTACCGCAGCAGGCATACCCGATCTTCCGCGCGCTCGCGGAAGAACTGAACAGGAGGACTGTCAATGGAAAAGTACATCGATGAATCGGCAGTGCTTCAGACGGCGCTGGACACCTATGGCTCTACTTTGCAGATCGTGGTAACGATGGAGGAAATGAGTGAGCTACAGAAGGAGCTGTGCAAGTACATGCGCGGCAAATACTCGCCTGCAAGCATCGCCGAGGAGATCGCCGATGTGGAGATCATGCTAGAGCAAATGAAGATGCTGTTTTGCTGCGCGGATGATGTGAGTTCCGTGCGCAGGCGCAAAGTGGAGCGGCTGAAAGAGAGGTTAGACAATGGGTGATTACATAAGCCGAGACATGGCGATAGCACGCCTGACCAAGGTGGAAGTGACCAACAGGCTGGCCACAATGACGGATGCAAAGCGGGAAATCGCGGAGATGCCAGCCGCCGATGTTGCCCCGGTGGTGCATGGGCGGGAAACTCGTGAAGGAGGATCGACAATGAACATTAGCGAGGCTGTCGATAGGGCGGTAAAAGCGAAGTGGAGGGCCGATCTGGTCAACATGCTGACTGATGCCGGACGTACACTGGAGCACGCAAATCTAAGGGCCAATGGGAGCGTATATCAAGATATCAATGTCGGGCTGCTGTTGCTGGAAGCAGCCCGCAGCCTGCAGGAATGCCAGGACGAGCCAGAGCCGGAAAAGCCGGACGACGTGGGGGCAAAAATCACGTTGCCGGACCGCTGGGCCATGACGGAAGCCTGGCAGCGGAGCGCCATGGCGGCCGCGCCGAAGCCCATGACCAACGGCGACCGCATCCGAGCGATGACGGACGAGGAGCTGGCGGAGTCGGATGAGCTTTTGAGTGGGCTGTGCAACGTGCTGCACGGACAGGGCTATCCCTGTGAGGCAAACACATGCCGCGAGTGCCTGATCAAATGGCTGGGAAGCCCAGAAAAGGCGGCTGCGCCGAAGCCCATGACCAACGGCGACCGCTTCCGGGCGATGACGGACGAGGAGCTGGCGGACTCGGAATTTTGCGAAGTGATATGCGACGATATCCCCAGATGCCTCCTCGGGGGCGTTGACACATGCAGGGAGTGCCGCATCAAGTGGCTAGGATCGCCCGCCGAACAGGAGGATACATAACATGGAAACGAATGAATTGATCACCGTGCAGCAGCTCCCCGTGATTGCGGAGCAGCTGGCAGCACTCCGCGCCGACGTGCTGGCGCAGACATCCGCAGCCGTGGCCATGGAGGCGACGGAGGAGACCCGCAAGGATATCAAGGCCATGCGCGCCGCCCTGAACAAGCAGTACAAGGAGCTGGAAGACCGGCGCGTCGCCGTCAAGAAAGAAATCCTGAAGCCCTACGAGGCGTTCGAACAGATTTACCGCCAGCAGATCGGTTCCCTGTTTACGGACGCCGACGCGCAGCTCGCCGCGAAAATCCGCCGCGTCGAAAACGGTATGAAGCACAAACTGGAGCAGGATGCCCGCGCGTACTTTGCGGAGTACGCAGCCTTCCGGAACGTCGGGCCGGATGCTCTGACGTGGGAGACCTGCGGCGTTCAGATCGGGCTGAATGATACCCCGACGAAGCTTCGCCGGGCCGTGCAGCAGAAGGTCGATACCGTCCGAGGCGAGCTGGATTGCATCGCCGCCATGGAGGATGCCGACGCCGTCCGCGCCGAGTGGAATCTGACGCATTCCCTGCCTGCTGCCGTCGCCACGGTAAAGGCTCGCAAGGCGGCCATCGAGGCGGAGCGCATCCGCCGGGAGGCCGAGGAACGCGCAGCCCTGCAGGCACAGCAGGAGGCAGAGGCCCGCGCCGCGGCGCTTGCCGAAGAGGCCGTGCAGAAGCCCGCTGCTGTCGTCGTGCAGCCCGTACAGCCCGCGCAGACCCCGGACGTATCCGGAATGTTCGAAGAAGAGGAACCGGCCCCGGAGGAGGGCACGCCGTGGCTCGTGGAACACTTTGTGTCCCTGTGCGGCACGCCGGAGGCCATCGCAGCGCTGCATGACGAGGCGGCCAGTTTAGATATCGATTGGGAGGAGTTACAGTGAGTGAGACAACTACACAGCCCGCCGCCATCTACGCTGCCATTATCGGCGTGATGGACGATGTCGGGGCCGTTGCAAAGGACCGCAAAAATATACAACAGGGCTTCATGTACCGCGGGGTCGATGATGTCATGAACGCCATCCAGCCCGCCATGGTCAAGCACGGCGTGTTCGTCGTGCCGGAAGTCCTGTCGCAGGAGCGGCAGGATCGTCAGACCCGCAACGGTGGCAATATGACGCTGACGCTGCTGCGCATGCGCTACACGTTCTATGCAAAGGACGGATCCAGCGTCTCCGCCGAGGTCGTCGGCGAGGCCATGGACAACGCCGACAAGAGCAGCAACAAGGCCATGTCTGTTGCCTACAAATACGCCTGTTTTCAGGTCTTCTCCATCCCGACGGAGGAGCAGGACGACCCGGACACAGATAGCCCCGTGGATACCACGCCTGTCAGGCCGCAGGAGCCGCGCAGAGCCGCGCATCCCTCTGCCGCGCAGAGTAAAGCGCAGACCGCTAAGCCCAAAGCAGCGGCCACCCCGTCGGCTCAGGAGCAGGCTGCGGCCGCCGATGCCGGAATGCTCTGCATGCAGTGCGGCCGCCCCATCGGCGACCACGGCAGATTCAAAGCCGCCGAGATCGCCCGCAACGCCCGCAACAGCTTCGGCGTCCCGCTCTGCTGGGACTGCGCAACGGGCGAGCTGAAGAAGCAGAAGGAGGAGGCCGCCGCCAATGCCGGACGCTGAGATCATCGCGACCGGCTCCAAAGGCAACGCCGTTCTGCTGAGCGGCTGCGTGCTGATCGACTGCGGCGTGCCGCTGAAAAAACTGGAGCCGTATCTGCAGAGCCTGCGGTGCGTGATGATCACGCACCGGCACGGCGATCATTTGAAGACGCCAACTCTGAAAGCAATCACGGAGCGCCGCCCCGGCCTGACCGTCATTTGCCCGGAGGATTGCGCGGGCCTGATCCGGGAGTCCTGCCCCATGGCACAGGTGCTCCCGGCCATTCCCGGCCACTCGATCTGCCTGCTCGGGCAGTCCGGCCCGGCTGTCCCGCATGAGCCGGATATCTTTATCCGCGCGTTCCCGGTCCCGCACGACGTCCCATGCCTCGCCTACTGGCTGCGGGTCGGAAGCGACGCAGCATTTTACGCCACGGACTGCAAAGATCTGTACGGCGTCGAGCCGCCGTGCGCCGATCTGTACCTGATCGAGGCCAATTACGCCGAAGATGACCTGCAGGCCCGTACCTCGGCCGCGCTGGATCGCGGCAGCGCTTCCCATGAGCGCCGCGTCCGGGACACTCATATGTCCCGCGAGGACGCCATGCAATGGCTGATGGAGCATGCCCCCGCCGACGCGCAGGTCATCCTGCTCCATCAGCACCACGAAGAGGAGACGCCCGAATGAGAGATCAATTTACATTTTCCCGCACGTTCTGGGAGGCGATCTCGCCCCTGCCGAAGACCGTGCAGGTAGAGACCGTTATGGCGATGTGCGCCTATGCTTTGGATGACGTAGAACCGGACGGCCTTTCGCCGATGGCGGCCGCCCTGTTCATGTTGGTCAGGCCGTCGCTGGATGCCTCGGCAAAGATGTCCGCCGGGTCAAAAAAGCGCGCACAGAAGCGGAAGAGCCAGGCTCCGGAAGCGCCTGCGACGGAAGAACCCACGCCGCAGGAAGCCCCCAAACAGGAGCCAGCCACGGAAGAACCGGCTCCTGCAGAAGAACCTCCCGCTCCCCCGAAAAAGCCCCCTGCGCCGCCGAAGAAGGCCCGCGCACCCTATGGCTGGGTCAAGCTGACCGACGCCGAGTACGAACGCCTTTGCCGCGATCTCGGCGAGGCAGAAGCGACATACTGGATCCGCCTCGTCGACGAAATGGCGCAGTCGACGTACAACAAAAACGGGTGGAAGGACTGGAACCTGACCGTCCGGCGCGCCGCCCGTGAAAAGTGGGGGTTGCGTCGTACCGCAGACAAGGCCTCCGCCCGGAATGCGCAGTACCAGACTCACGACAGCACGTCCGTATCCCCAATTGCGCAGGCGGCCATTGAGGCCATGCTTCAGGAGGATACGGCATGCTGATCCAGTGCCCGCGATTCCGTTATCTGTCTCCCCGCCGCATCAACTGCGACGGCGGGACGGTACAGTTAAAGTCAGACCCGCAGCGTGACGCGCACTACGAGGCTGTTTGCTGCGGGAGCTGGCCGCGCTGTGAAATCTATCGCCGCGCGCAGAAGGCCGGGACACCCGGCAGAAAAGGAGGTAAACCATGATGAGGATGGCTTTCGAGGACGTCGTGAAGTGCAAACTGCGGCGGCTCGGAAAAACGCAGGCCGACCTTGCGGAAGCTCTGAACTACTCGCGCAGCTACGTCAATTCCATTATTCTTGGACGGCGAAATCCGGACGTCGAGCGTAAAATTCTGCTCATCCTCGAGCAGTGGGACGAGCAGCGGAAGGCGGCCCGCCGATGAGAGGGCGCCCGCCGGGAACGCCGGATATCGGGGTAAATCACTGCCCCGTCTGCGGGAAGACGATCTACACCACAGCCCAATGGGGATACCAGCGCCGGGAGAAGCACGGCGCGCGGATCTATTTTTGTTCGTGGAGCCACCTGCGACGGTGGGATGCCGCGCAGGAGCCTGCAGCAGAAGAATTCAAGCGCACATAGCGCAGGAGGAAGCACATGCTCAATTTAATTTGTATCACCGGCCGCCTCGTCGCCGACCCGAACCTGATCGAGTGCGCCAGCGGCACGAAGGTTTGTAGGTTCACCATCGCCTGCGACCGCGACGTGAAGGATGCCAACGGCGAGAGAGCCACCGATTTCGTCGATTGCATCGCGTGGGGCAAGGCTGGCGAAGCCATCGCCGCCTTTTGGTCGAAGGGCCGCCTGATCTGCCTGTGCGGCCGCCTGCAGATCAGGCACTATACCGCAAAGGACGGAAGCCAGCGCCGGTCTGCAGAGATCAACGTCCGGCAGACGTGGTTCTGCGACAAGAAGTCCGACTTCCCGGAGCAGGGCGCGGGCTACGAGTCCGGCCACTTCGTCGACGCGTTCTCGGACAAGCCGCAGGGCCAGCTTGACTTGCTGACCGGAGACGACGGCGACTTCCCGTTCTGATGAAGCGTTTCGTAATACCTGGCGCGCCGGAAGGCAAGGCGCGCCCGCGCTTTACCCGCACCGGCCACGCATTTACGCCGCAGCGGACCCGCGACTATGAGGAGTGCGTCCGCACCGCATGGACGCAGAGCGGATACACCATGCTGGACGGCCCAATTGCCGTCCGCATCTACGCTTACCACCCCTGCAACAAGAGCGATTCCCGCCCGACCGTCCTGCGAAAGCTGGCCGGGAAGCTCCTGCCGACGAAGAAACCGGACTGGGACAACATCGGCAAGATCATCTGCGACGCGCTCAACGGTCTCGCCTATGCCGACGATGCGCAGGTCACGGACGGCCGCGTTGTCAAGCGCTATTCCGCTGAGCCGCGCGTCGTCGTGGAGCTGGAGTCCGACTCCGGGAACATCGGATAACAAAAGCCCGCCGGGTTCCGGCGGGCTTTTTGCAGGGCATCAGGCTGCGGCCAGCAGGCCGCGGATGAAATGGTAGATCATGGCGAGCTGTTCGGTCGTGGCTTTTCTCAAGAGCTTCTGAATCGCGGGAATGTATTGCATACCGTCCTCCGTTTCCCCCTGCCCCCTGATTATGCCACGTCAACACCACCCGCGTCAACGATTTGAACGAAAATGTCCCGATATCGGGACATTTTTTGTGTGTCTCTTGGACTCCCGGTAAAGTTGTGATATGCTGCAGTCAAGGGCGTCCGCGATCAGGTCCAGCTGATTCAGCGTCGGACTCACCGCCTCCGTCTCGATGCGCTGCAGCGCCGTCTTGGATACCCCGCTGCGCCGCTCGAGCTCCCGCAGCGACAGCCCCCGCGCGCTGCGGGCCTGCCAGATCAAAACCTTAACCACAAAAACACCCCGGCCTTAGTATGCCCGAAATGCGCAGAAAAAGCAAAAATCTTGACGTGCGAGGGCGTATGCGGTATATTGAGCGCGTGGGAGCAGGAAAGGAGTCCAAAATGGCCAAAAGAGAAAACGGCAGCGGTTCCATCGTCCGCCGCCGCTATGCCCATCATACCGCCTACGTCGCCTATGCTCCGGCGACCTACGAATTAAACAAGTCCGGCAAGCCCCGACGGATCTATAACAACCTCGGGAGCTACGCCACCCGCGCCGAAGCCCGCGAGGCCCTGCACCGCTGGGCAAAGAACCCCGCCACCGCCGTCCCGGTCACCGTGCAGCAGGTCTATGAGCAATGGCATAAAACAATGGAGATCACAACGAAGCCGCAGACCGCGCGCATATACGCCACCGCATGGAAGCGCGTCCAAAAAGTGCAGAACGGCAGTTTTGTGCAGCGCATGATCCGCGATGTGTCCGCAGGGGAGCTGCGCGAGGTCGTCGCCGATCTGTACGCGCAGTACGCAAAGCATACGGCAACCCTGTCGCGCTTCGTTCTCGCTTCAACGTTTAAGTGCGCCTACGAAAACGACTACGTTGAGCGGGATAACATGCGGTTCATCAGCGTCCGGGCAGAGGACAGCCAGCCAAAAAACCGGGCATTCACGAACGACGAGTTCCGGCGGCTGAAAGAACGCTGGGGCGAAGTACCCGGCGGGGATGCCATGCTCGCGCTCTGCTATCTCGGCTTCCGTGTGTCAGCCTTCTGCGCGCTCGACGTCTCCGATTATGACCCGGTGCAGCACATCATTCGCGGCGGCATCAAGACGGCCGCAGGCAAGGGCCGCATCGTCCCGGTGCATCCGGATATCATCCCGATCGTCGACCGCTGGGCCACCGCCGGGCCGGGCCCTCTGTACCGGGATAAAAACGGAAAGCGTTACAGCGCCGAGCGCTTCAGGCTGCAGGTGTGGGCCACAGCGCGGGCCGCGCTTGGCCTCCCGGACGATCTCACGCCCCACTGCGCCCGGCACACCTTCGCAACCAGACTCGCCGCCGCCGGTGCGCGCCCCGAAGATATCACGCGGATGATCGGACACACGAATTACAAAACGACCAGCGACATTTATGTGGATCAAGACCTCGAAACGCTTCGCGCCGCAATGAATCTCGTGGACTGACCCGTAGCAACCCCGTAGCAACCGCGTAGCAACCGCGTAGCAACCGCGTAGCAACGCACCCAATGCGCTAAAATAGAGCCAACATTTAGCGAGCTGTTTTGCGGAAAATTTGCGTAAAATCCCCGAATTTCGCGATTTTTACGATTGTGACGAGTCGAATATGAAAATTCACAAATTTCATAAAGCCCCTAAAAAACGCCGTATACGCACGTTTTTCGGGGTTTTTACGCAGTCACGTAGCAACCGCGTAGCAACCCCGAAACGGTGTCAAGGCTTATCCATGTTGTAAATCGCTCGGATTTTGGATTTTACCTCTGCGCTGTAGCTCGTGCTCGCAAGCCACTGCGCAAAGCGTTTGTCCGACCACTGGCCGCTCGGGCAGTACTCGTCCTTGCCGCGCAGGAACTCCGCGTAGACCTTCGGCGCAAGTCCGGCCTGCCGGAACTCCTCGCACCGCCAGTCCGTGGTGTAAAGCTCCATCAGGGCGTATTTGTCCTTGTCGCTCACGCCGGACTGTTTTGCAATCAGCTCAATGCGCTGCACCGTGCGGACGGCGCTGTAAGTCTTGCTTGCCGTGTCGTCCTTTGCCCGGTCGTACTCGTACTTCGCGTCGGTTTTCTGCTCCGGCTGAAGCGCGCGGATCGCGTCGCTGACCTTCATTGCCTTGTCCGTGCCGACGATCTTCGCGGCGGCCTCGTACTTCTCGGTGTTCGCAGGAGTCTGCGTGAAGAACGTCCCGTAGGCATCAAGCACGGCGTCCTTCTGCTTCTGGCCCCAGCTGCTCTGGCCGGAGACCCATGCGGAGAACCGCTCCTGCCGCGTCGTGGCGTCGAGAATGGGATCCCGGTTGAGCTGATCGCGGTACAGGCGGGCCGCGTAAGCCTCGGAAACAGGGATGCCGGAATCCACGAGGTCGAACAGCGCCTTGTCGGAGTCGCCGTCCTTTACCGTGTACCCAACTCCCGCAGAGATTTTGCCGTATTTATCGGCGAGCTGGCCGATTTTTTCGAATGCTCCCACACGTTCCTCGTCGGTCATCTCGTCGTACTGCTTACTGGCAAGCAGCGCGCCCATCATCTCTGCGGCCTGCGTACCATACTCCCGGCTATAGCGGTCGTACTGATCCTTCGTCAGGCGTTTGCGCTCCTTGTTTACGGTAATGATGTACCCGCGCCGCGTCGGCGCGGCGTTCGTGCCGGTCGATTCTTCCAGCCGCTCCAGCTCCGCATCAAGGTTGGTCTCCATCACGTCGGAGACGTATGCCGGATTCAGGAAGGAATTGAAGAATCGTTCAACGACGTTGCCCTTGTCCTGCGTCCGGCCGTACTCATCCACAAATTCCGCCTGCCGGTCGTCGAAAACGAGCGACAGCGGCGTTTTGCGGAGCATCTTCCACGCGCTTTTCGTGAGCTTCTTCAGGAAGCCGGTCGGGATGTCTCCGGTATAGGTGTAGGTGCTCTCGTCGCTGATCGTCTGCGTTGTCTGGCTGAGCAGCGTCGGGATGCCCTGCGACAGGTAATTCATGAACGGCTCCGCGAATACGCCCCACGCGATACCCGTGACGTCGTTGCTGCTGTCGGCATACCGGAAGGAATCCAACAGGTCGGAAACGCCGGACAGCATCGACATCTCAAACATAGGCTGCAGCATCGTTCCGGCGGACGTGACAAGCGCATCAAAAGTATACGCGCCGTCGGCCGACATATCGCTTGCCATTGCCCCCATCATGAGCGGGACGATAGACGGGGATAGCCAGTCCAGTGTGATATTTTTGTCCCCAATCGTGATGGAATACGACTGGATGCCCTTGCGCTCATCGTCGTCATCTGCCGCTCCGTGGATGATACCGGCATTGGCAAGTACAAAGCCAGCCCCGAACAGCGCCGTGCCGACGATACCCTGTGAGAAAGACTCAATGATCTGCAACTTGGAGTAGCTCAGCGGCCGATCCGCCCGCTTATCCAGTGCGTATCGGACGAGCTGCTGAATACCCTGCGCAATGCCGAGCGGACTGTATTCCACGGAGCGCACGGCCACGTTGGCGGGCGTAGAGCGGAACGGCAGGATGCCCTGCATCAGAACACCCCAGAAATTATCCTTGTTCGGCAGCTTCTTCATGAGCTTCGAGAAAGCATTGAGATCGCGGAACGTCACCTTCTGCGCCTGATTCACGGCGTAGCTCTGCAGCTCGTCCACGACCTCCTGCGGGACGCCGCCCTTGCGGGCGAAATCCTCCGCAGTGTAGCCTCTGGCAAGCGCGGCCTGCACGAACGAATTGACGTAATGATGCCGCAGAAACCCGGCGTCACCGAATGGGGCATCATTCATCGCCCATTCCGTGACCGCCTGCCAATGCTTGAACACTGGTGCGGTAAACGTGCCGTTCTGTTCACGGATCGTCTGGCGAAGGGAATTCTCCAGATTTTGCGAGTATTTCCCCTCGCCGCGAAGCGCATCCTGAACCTCGTCCGTGTAGTAGTTCTTCGAAATAAACTCCGCCAGCGCGCGGCCCTTCTTCGTGTTCCGCGCCCACAGCGTCGCCTTTGTGCGCTCCTCCTTGGGCACGAACATTTTCTCAAGCCCCGCCCCAACGGTATCGCGCAGGCGCTTCACGCCGGTCATGCCGAGGTTGCCCGCAACGTTGCGGATGATGGTCTTGGGATTGCCGAGCATGCACAGGTAGCGCCACGCATTCCATCGGTCGGCGAGCGTTTTCGGAACCTGAGCGGCGATGTCGCGTTTCAGATTTTCCTCTGCGAGCCGGATTGCCTGCTCGTCGCCGAACTTGAGCGCCTGATAGTACGCCTCCACGAGGTCGGGGTTCAGCTCGACCTGCACGCCATTCGGCAGCGTGGCGTTCAGGCTATTGACGCCGCGCTGGATCAGTTCAACTCTGTCAGCCGGATTCAGTCTTTTGACAAGCCGCATCAGTGCGAGCACTTCGCCCGCCGCCGTCGCGGAGTTGTTCAGCGCGGTCATGACCTCGAGGGACATATCGTGATACATCTGCCGTTCGGAGGAACCCTTCTCAGCCGCCGCCCAGAGCTTCTGCAGGTCGGCGTAGAGCAGCACGCCGCGGGCGAAGTTCTGCGCGGTCTGCTTCTTGGCGTTCTCCGACGTCCATTCTACGACGGCCTGCGACGGCGTGCGCTCGTTGAGCCATTCCGTCGCCTGCTGGCGCATCTCATCGAAATTCCAGCCCCTGCGATTAAACATGCCCTGCACGATCGCGTCCTCGATCATGTCGACGTCCTGCGTCGCGGCGGCCTCGATAAACGTCCGCGTGCCCTGCTGCACCTTGGTCTTGCCGTCCATGCTCTTGGGGATATCGACGACGCGATTGTTCCCCTGCGGGTTTTCACCCGGCGGGATCGCGCCGTACTCATTGGCGGCGTGGCTCAGGGGGTCAAAACCGGACGGAGCTGCGCCGACGGACGTCGTGTCACCGCGCCGCTGCGCAAGCAGACTGTCGCGGTAGGCCATTGCTTCGTCGTATCCATCTTTCCCGTAGATCGGCAGAGCGTGGAGCTGATCCGTTGCCATATGCTCGTACTGCCCAATGTTTGCGGCGACCGTTTCGGCGGAATCGCCGTTGTGCACCATGAAGTAGATATCCGGCGTCCCCTTGCTGGAATCCCAGCCGGGGTTGGCATACTCCTCGTTGAACTCCACTCGGGCGACGGGGACAAACCCGTAGTTTTCGTATACGCGGACAAGCCCTTCGCCGTAGCAATCCAGTTTATCCCCGCCCAGTTCAATCGCGCGGGGCATGATTGCTTCCATCGAGCCTTTGACCCCCGTTTTCGCATTGCGGAACACAGCCTGAATGTCCCCGTCGGCTGCGATCGCCGCACCTGCGGAACCGTTTGCCGCCAGAACCATTTCGTGGCCGCCCAGCTCCTCCGCCGTTTTCGGGGTAACGGCCCATCCATTGCGAGAGTCCGCAGCTCTCGCCGCATCGAGTGCAGAAGAAAAAACAGCGCTGTCCTGCGAAGATAGAATCTCCGTAGTGACAACGCCGCCGCTGCTTACTGTTACGCTCCTACGCTCTCGAAGGCCGCGTAAATCTCCTCGTCCGAGAGTCCGTCCTTCCGACATGCGTCGATCGTTTTCCGCAGTCGTTCCCCGTACTCCTTTTCCAGAAGCTCCGTGTAATTGATCGCTTCTCTCGCCATAGGCCGTACCTCCATCCATTCTGCTTCCAGTATAACCGGGATTTGCGGCGTTGTCAATATTCAATTGTGCTGCGCGCTGCTCCGTAGCGCTGACAGTCTGCGCATTCTCCCCACGCCCGGCCTGCAGCTCCTTCAGGCCCTTGATGACCTGCTCGACGCGCGCCTGCCACACACCTTCTACAGGCCGTTCAAGCATCATCTCAAACGCCGCCAGCGCCTGCTCATTCCCCAGGATCGCCACGGCGCTTTCCTGCGTCGCCGGGAGCGTCGCGACGTCGAGCTGTACGCTGCCCCATTCCTGCGCCGCGCGGCCCTGCTGGTAGAACAGCTCTGCCTTGCGGAACGCCTGCGGGGAGTCGATCTCAATGCCGAGGATCGCGCTGAGCGCTTCGCGGCCTCGCTGCGTCTTCAGGCGGAGCGCGCCGACCTCTGCGTTTGTGAGCATCTCCCCTGCTTCCATCTTGGCCGTCACGGCCGCTGCCGCTTTCGCTGCGTCCTCTTTGAAGCCGTAAGCCATGTAGACGGGAGCGGCATTTCCTGCCGCTGTGCGCGAACGTGCGGCCTCCTGTGCTATCTCTGCGGCGTCTGCCGAGACTGCCGTGCTTCCCCGCGGCGTGGCCGCGGTAAATTTGCTGCGCTGCGCCTCCGTCATTGCCTGCTGGACTTCTTCAAGCGCGACCTTGCCGCTGCGGATCTTGGCCATTGCTGACTCGGAAAGCCCCAGCTCCCGCAGCTCCGCCTTGAATTCCTGCACGGGGATAGCTTCCTCGCGATTCAGACGTTCGTTTAGGGCCTGCGCAACGAGCCGCGCGGAAGAACCATCCGGGAAAACTTCAAGCGCAGAGTCGACCCACTGGCGCTGCATCTCGGGGATCGTGGTCTGCAGGTTGGTGTTGATGCCGGAAACCGTCCCCGGCCCCTCCATCAGCCCGACGGTAATCAGCACGGAGAGCGTTGTCTCGACAAACTCATCCCAGCCGGGCATTTCGCCCTCTTCGCCAGTCGCGGCGTTCAGAAAGATCGGCTCCAGATAGTTCTGGATATTCTCTTCGAGGATTTCACCGGCCGCGCTGCCGAGCAGTTTGCCGGTCGGCCCGAGGATCGCTTTCGCATAGCCGGTCCCGAGGTCTGACACCCACTTTTCGGCCGCTTTGCCGACGGGGTTCGCGCCGAGCTTTGAGATACCGCCGAGGAGGTATTCGAGTCCTGCCTCAGACGCGCCGACGAGCGTCGAATACGTCCCGGCTTCCGCCTTGGTCATGCCCTGCCGCAGTGCCTCCGTGTAGGCGTTGCCCTTGGCCCCTGCAAACATGCTGGCCGTGGACGCCGCTTTGCCTGCGGTCTCCGCCACCTTAGCACTCGCGCCGAGCGCTCCGGCCGCGCCGGACGTGGCCGCGGACAGAATGACGGACGGGAGCATATTGCCGAGGCTGTTTGCCGCACTGTACAGGATGCGCCCGCCGCGCCCGGCCTCCGAATTCATGATACTCTGGGCGTAATCGACCGATGTCGCCGGTAGTGCCTCGTCCGTAAACAGCTGCCCGACACCGCGCACCCAGCGGTTGATGCCAGCCCCGAGATTGTAGACCGCGCGGGCGGCCGTGCTGTCCCAATCCTTCGCTGTCTGTGCGCCGCGGCGCATCTCAAGCGTATCAGAAAGCGCGTTATAGTATTCGAGCGCGTCGTCTTTCCGGCCGGTGTTGTACAGATAGTTAAACGTCGCGCGCTCGTCATCGGTCATAAATGCGTCTTCCTGATGCAGCGTGCCCGCACTGGCGGGAGACTGCCCATTGTGATTGACGCGATACTGCACAATGTCGATTTCCGGCATGTTCGTCTCGTAGGTCTCGCTGAGAGACTGGTCGACTTCGTAATCTCCGGGACGTTTTGTTTCGCCGGGGTTCTGCTCCACCGGTTTCGATTTCTCCGCGAAGTCCGGATTTTCTGCGAGGCTTGCATATTTATCCGTCAGGTAGAATGTTTTTGCATAGCCGAGCTCCGTTGCAAGAGCTTTTGCCTTTTCTTCAGCCTCGGCCGCCATATCGTCCCACTGCTTCGCGGAATTTCTGGCGCTGTTCTGCTGGCGGGTTGTGTTCTGATACTGCGTCGGCGCGCCGTTCTGCTGGTACCCTGCGGACTGGCTGCGCGCATTCTTGGCGTAGGCTCGGGCATTTGCAGCGTCGGCCCTCGCCTTTTCATACTCTGCCTGCACCGTTTCCACGCTGCGGCCGCTGTCGTAACCGTCGCGGTACCGCTGCCATTCCTCGGCCTGCTCACGGCGCCGCTGCTGCCCCTTCGGCCCCTCAATCCGGAGCGCCGCACCCTGCGCGATTGCCGGAACAGCAATGTCGACATACTGCTTTGCAGCGTCCGCAAACTGCGCGGCACGCTCCTGCTTTTCGGCCTTGCGTGCCTCGGCGTGCGTCTGCTTCGTCGCGCCGTCCGTGAGACGTTGCCCCTGACGGCTTGTGCGGCCCTGCGCGAACCGTTCGCGCATGACCGTATCTGCGTCGTCCTTGGAGCTTACACCGCCGCTGCGCGCCGCAGGCTGCCTCCGGAGTCCGTTCCTGACGGCATCGACCGCCTCGCGGGCGGTCTGTGCGCTGCGCTCTGCCAGCTGGAGCGCTGCGCGCTGGCGCTGCTGCTCCTCCTGCTGCTTCAGGGCGCGGGCAGGCGCTCCCGCCTGCCACTGTGCCTTGACGCTCTCCCAGCCGCCGCTGTTGGAGCCGCCGCCATACTGCCGCTTGATATCATCCCAGCTCATCGCGTTACCTCATCGTGTTCGCGCGGTCTCTGCCCTGCATCAGGTTATGGCCGCCGCCCGCGCTGGCGGAGCCGCTGCCGCTCGTCCGGCGGCCGCTCGAGCCGTCATAGCGCGAGGTGCCGAACTGAGAAATGTAGTCAGAAATCCAATCCATATCGTAGCCGTTGCCCTCATACCAGCTGAGCTGCGGCATGATGGCGTCCCAGCCGCCGGAATTATAGGAATCCACAAGCCCGGCAAGCGTGTCGTAGTCCGGCTTCTTGCCGCCGCTCGCTTTGCCGCCGCCGCTGTAGCTGCCGCCGCCACCGCCGGAACTGTAGCTTCCGGCCGAGGCCGCGCGGCCGGAAAGATAGCTGGCCACCTGTTCGGCCGTCGTCTGCTCCTGCTCGCGGAACGCCTGATCCAGACGCACAGCCTCCTCGTAAAGAGCTGTCGCGCGGTTGTAGTCGTTACTGGCAATGGCCTCGCGAAGCGCCGCCTCGTATTCCTGTGCAGCCGTCGAGCGCTGCCGCTCGATCTCCGCGTCTGCGGCCTGCTGCGCCGTCCGGATGGCCGTCAAATCGGACTGCAGCTGATTGGAGCGGGCAAGCGCTGCCTGCCCCTGCGCGCCGCTGCTAAGCCCGTAGGCCGCACTCTGCTCGTTCCACGCCTGCGCTGCACGCTGTGCGTCGATGGCGGACTGTGTTTCCTTGCGGCGGGCGTTCTCCTCGGCCTGCTGCTTCTCGGCATCGAAGCGCTCCTGCATCCCGGCGTAATTCCCGGCAAGCTGTGCTTTATTGGCCTCCAGATTTTTGTCATACATCTGGTTGATCAGGTCACTAAGGTCCGTCGGGTCGCTCTGGCGCGTGATGACCTGCTCGTAGGTCTTATAGATGCTGTTGGGGTCGTCCCAGTTAACGCCGCCCAGTATACCGGCATAGTCCGACGTCGTAGGGCTTGCCGCGCTTTTCTGCGTCTCTGCCGTATAAGGCGCGCCGCCCCACTGCGCAGCCGCCGCCGTCGCGGTCGTCCTGCCGACCTTCTTCAGGCCGTTTTCGCTGTCGGCTCCGAGCGTGTCTTTGATCGTATTCGCCATACTATGCCTCCTTAAATCCCGTATGCAAGCGGGATGCTCTCAAACTGTGCCGGGGACGACTTCCCGAGCGCGGCAAGCGCCTCAGAAAACAGCTGCTCAAAGAAATCCGCAAGCGCGTCGTTCTCCCCCAGAAGCAGCCGGGATGCCAGCCCATAGGGAAGCGCGCCCTGCGCAACGGCGTCATCCAGATCGAGCGCGTCGTCAAGCGTGGAAATGGCCTGACAAATGCCGCGCTTGCCGTTCTCGCCGCCGTGGAACGTGTCGGAGTACGGGAAGCACCGATGCCGCAGCACGTTCAGAAGATTCACGGAGCGAAGCTCATATTCCTTGGTGTCGGTCGTGAGCGTTGCGCCCGTCGACTCGTTCTGCTCGTCCATGAGATGAATAGCCATATCGAACACCATTCTTCCGGTCGTCATATCTCAGCCCCCCTTATTTCGCGTCGCCCGTATACCGGACGCGCTGGTCGATGTTCAGGACGGTCACGCGGCCGCCCTTCTCGCGGTCGTCAGTCGGAAGCTCCGTGACCGTCGTCGCCGTTTCGTCAAGGTTCGCGTGCATCAGTAGCTTATAGTACACGAATTTCTTGACCTTCAGTTTGATGCGCCGCACTTTCGGCGCGTTATATGTCTCGAACGAAAATGCGCGGAAATCGACGTAGCCGAACCCCCCGAACAGGTTCGCGGCCACCAGCTTCTCGGCATATGTCGCGCGGCGGTCCGTGCGGGCCGAAATGTACATATCCGCGCCGAGGCTCGGCTTGAGCGTGACCCACAGAACGGAGGAATACTTCCGCGTGCACTCAGAGCCGAACGCCATGTGCCCGCTTTCCCATTTGGATTTGATGGGGCGGCGCTCGTAGGTCTTCGCGGTCTGGTCGGCCGCACCGGCTGCGGGTCCGGTCTGGACATAATCGTAGCTGTAGCGGTCACTCAGCTCGAGCACGTTCGTGCTGCTGCCGAACAACAGCCGCCCGGCCGCCGTGCGCATCATCGCGTGCACGTCAAAGAAGCCGGTGTATTTGTACCAGACGCCCAGCTCGTAGGCGTTCAAAAGCACCGTGCCTGCCTCATCGTTCAGGAAGCAGTAGAAGGTATGCTCCTTGTCGTCGTCGAACAGGAAGATTTTGTCCGGGTCTGCGTCTTGAAGCGTGAACTGCACCGCCTCCGAGCAAACGCGGGCATAGCGCTCGTCCTGATAATAGCTGCTCGTCTGCTTCCAGTCGTACAAGGAACCTGCGCAGAACGTCCGCGCGAAATTCTGTACTGTGACGACCTGCCCCATTGCCTCGGATCCCAGCTCGCGGTGCATGGGCGCGATATAAAATCCGGCCGTTGTGCTGCCGTCTGCCAGCGTGAGCGTATCATAACGGATGGCAAAGGCCCCGTCCGGCTTAAAGACCATCAAGCGGGAATAATGCCGAACCATGCCCGTGATGGGAGTGTTGCTGTCGGCTACGGCGATCTCATTCATCGCCGGGAAATACAGTGCGCTCGGCTTGCCCGCCTCCGTCACGCCGGAATAGTAGCAGACATTCGTCCCGTCACCATATAAAAATACGCGAGAGTCCGTTGCGCCGTTGTACATTTCCGCGTAACGGCATTTTGCAAGCTCCGCGACCTCGTTCGTGCCATAGGCATATTCGATCTCGACGTTATTCGTTCCGGCCGCCGGGGCCGTATCAAACGTGACCTTGCCTGCCTCGCTTGTGGTCCCGCCTGCGAGCTGCTGCCCGTTGACCCTGACGCGCGTCGCCGTTCCGGCTTCCGGCAGAACGTAGACCTTCGTCGTACCGTCTGCGCTGTACTGTGCGCGCCGACGATTGGTCAGGCGGTTGATGCGCTCCAGCGTCGTTCCGCCGCCGCTCGGCGCGGCTCCGGTCACCACGAGGGGGATATAGGCCGTCTGGTCTCCGACGACGCCGACGGAAAGCGCCTCGTTATTGACCGTAATAAAATAGTATTTGCTTCCGGTCAGGAGGTACACCATGTCGCCGAAGTCAAACAGACAGACGGGGGCTGTCCCGGCCTCTACGTCAGCCGTGGACTTCTGCACACCATCGGAGTTGAAGAGATAGAGCACGCTCCCGGCCACGACCATCTCCCAGATTACGCCCTTGATATAGCCCGTCCACATACCGCGCACCTTCGAGCGCGTATGAAGGCGCGTCGCCATGCCCGGACGCGTCCGGATATGGTAATTCTCCGTCACGCGGAAATTTTCCATCAGCGCGGCTGCGCCCTCTTTGAGCTGCGTATCGCCGTCCTCGGCCTCGTAAAGCCCCAGGAATTTGCTGATGTTGGCCGTCGTCTGACGGCTCTGTTGCCGCATCCTTGCCATGCCGCCCTCCTATCGATAGTTGATATAGCTGTCCGTCGGCAGCCCGCCGCACATTGCAGCGTCATATGCCGTCACGTGCTGCTCCGGCAGATCGTCGTCCGGCAGTTCTGCGCGCAGCACCTTTGCAGGCAGCGTGCGCATGACCGCAAAGTATCGCAGTGCGTCCGGGATATGCGTAATGTCGTGCGGCTGCTTCGCGACGTCCGACGGGTTTGTCTCGTCGTGCTGGAGCAGAGGCAGGAATTCCCGCAGCCCCTTGCAGTTTTCAAAAATGACCAGGCCCGGCTTGCCGTCCGGCCGCAGCTTCAGCATTTCCTTCAGCGCCATCCAGCCCTGCACGCGGCTGTTGGACGCCCGGACAAGCCCGATCCCGGCCTGCATGTAAAGCTCCGCCATGCTCTTGCCCGTGTCCTTCTGACGGTTCCACATGTCCGGCGGTGCTATGGTGTACTCGATTTTCTCGCTCATAGGCGTACATGCCTGCATCGCCTCTGCGGCAGCCGACACCACAAGATCAGGCTCCGCAAATTCTCGGTAAACATAGCACCGGCCCGTCTCATCCACGGCCACCCACAGGCACGCGAACATGTCTAGGCCGTAGTCAAATGCGCGGTACTTCGGCCACGCGGCCGGAATTTCAAACGGCGCGCAGACGTGCAGCGCCTCTCGGAACTCGGAGAAGTACGTTCCGGCCAGCGCGTCCCAGTCGCCGTAGCGGTGGGCGCGGCGGATGTCTTCCGGCAGCAGCTCCAGAGCCGCCAGATAGTCCGGCTGCGTCTCCATCAGGTCGACGTTGTCTTCGACCGTGGCCTTGATGAATTTATAATCACGGGGATTTTCCCCGTCCTTGAAGCGCCGCTCGATGAACAGGCGCTTAACCCACGCGTGTCCGATGCCGCCGGGGTTACAGGTCAGGTAAAAGCGCTTCGGGATCTTATTCACGCCGCGGAGGCAGGCCGCAATGCCGCGGAATTCGGACTCCGTGAATTGGGTCGCCTCATCCATGAAAATCCAATCGTATTCCTGCCCCTGATATTTACCGGCAACGGCCGCCCCGTAGCCCGGCATATTGCCGAACTTGATCTGTGACCCGTTGGCAAAGAACATCTGGTGCTGCGTCTCGTTGTACGTCGCCAGCTCCTGCGGCACCATCTGCCGGATCGGCTCGATGATCGTCGGCTTGGAATCCTCGTAGGCGCGGCGGATCACAAGAATTTTGATGCCCGGATAGGCCAGCGCGCCGCCGACTACTTTAGCGCGAACACACCACGTCTTACCGCCGCCTCGCGCGCCTCCGTAGCAGGTGTACTTGGCGCGCGAGGCGAAGAACTCGCGCTGCGGCTTGGAATTCGGCCGCCCGAGGTCGACCGAAACCGCGTGGGGTTGGGCGCGAAACTTGATGCTCGCGCCCACGATATCAGCCCTTCACGCGCGCGATCAGCTCAGACACGGCCGAACTGCCGCCCATCAGGACCAGCGCCGTCAGCACCATGCCGAGCCATTCAGGGCCGGTCTCCACGCCGAGCGCAGCAATAATATTAAGATGGTATCCGGCAGCCAGCATCCCCGCAAACACAGCGGAGACCACCATCGTGATGTACTTACCGTTCTTCAGGCTTTCCCACATGGGCTTCGCACGGTCGATGATGTACCACATGACCATGGAAAGCAGAACGATCATTTCCAGCATTTTCATTCTCTGTTCCTCCTATTTGGTATGTTCCTTGACGAGGCGTTCGTAATAGTGCTTCACGTCGCCGTTCCCGCCTTTTTTGATGTACTTCGCCCCGGCGATCAGGCGTTCAGAGAGCGGCATCTCGGGGGACATAATGGTAAGCCGCAGGATTCCGAGATACTGCTCGTCGTTGTGCTCCTTCTGCTGCTCCATTTGCTCCTGCAGGGCCGTCAGCGCCTTTTGGGACTCTTTGCTTGCTTTTTTTACCGTGGCCCACGCGGTAACGCAAGTGCCCGCGAAGCCGAGCACCGGCACGGCAAGCGCTACGATTGTTGCAGCATCCACGCGGTCACGCCCTCTCCAGATACTCGAGCTTAGCGTACCCCGTCACGCCCGCTGCGTCAATAACGTACAGCCACTCCCCGGTGTGATACCCGTAGCAGCTGCACTTGCTTCCGTCCGGCATCACGCGGAGGCTCGCGTACTGCGTGCCCGGCCCTTTTCTCAGGTTGAGCCCGCCGTTTGCCCTGACGGTGTAGCCGCGCCGGTATCCGGCCGTGTACTGCTTCGGCGGCTGCACCTTGTTGTCCGGCACGACCGTCGTGCCGCCGGAATACACCGCCTTGCCGCCGGGTCCGTACACGCTGTAGCCCGTCGGGCAGGCAGCGATCGCGTTGCCGAGATCGCTGTACGCCCCGATCTGGCTGGCTGCGTCGCCCCAGCTCTTGCGGATGCGGTAAATTTCCTTTGCGCTCGGCTCCGGCGCGGGCTGCGGCTTGCCCGCCAGCAGCTCCGCCACGCGCCGCCGCAGCATCCCCATCGTGTAGCCGTGCCGCGGCCACCAGTTATCCGGATCATTGTGGTCGGATCCGTAGCCCCGCTTCCCGGCCTCGTTGTGGCTGACAATCTCCGTGATCGTGGGATAGGCCCGCATCAGGTGCGCGCACAGCTCGGCCGCTAACTCAAACGTGTCACGGCAGTAGGCCGCGTCGCTGTGGTCGTCCTCGCAGATCTCAAACTGGATCGAGCAGTCGTTATAGCTGCCCTTGCGCCCGGAGCCGACGCCCCAGCACCGCATTTTCCACGGCAGCGTCTGACATACTGCGAGGCTGCCGTCTGCCAGCTTGCCGAGAAAGGCGTGCACGCAGACGTACAAGCCCTCCCTGTTCCAATCATTTCCGTAACGGTTTGTGCCGAGGATCTCGCGCATCTGCGCGGCCGTCAGGCGCCGCTCCGACGGCTGATACTGCATCAGCCCGGCCGTCTGCCCCGGCGCGGGCTGCACGTACCGGCTGATGCTCGTGTTGTTGGCCGCCGTGCTGTGCACCACGATCTTGGTCGGCGTCATCATCCTCCCGCGCTGGTAGCACTCGTTTGCCACCAGCAGGCACTGATACTGCTGCATCTTGTCCTCCTCCCGGCGCTAAAGCGCCTCAAAATAGTACTCGTCCGTCAGGCTCAACGCCTGCCCGGACCGGATCGCGATATACCGCCGTATCCCGTCGGTGTACCGCATCCCCTCCTCAATCTCCATACCGGGTACAAAGTAGATCATGCCGTGACCACCTCCACATAAATCCCGACCAGCTCCGCCAGCGTGTTATACACCGGGTTGCCAGTGTCGCGCGTGCAGTGGTACAGCGCTCCGCCCTGCGTGTAATACTTTCCGGCGTAGAGCTCCATGTTACCCTCGTAGGGGATCGGGTCGTACTTTGTCCCGTCGTGCTCCTCGTCGATACGGGCGTACAGGCTTTCCGTTCCCGCTGCGCCCGGCACCCACGTTGACTGCGACGTGTGCGCCTGCAGCACCTTGTAGAGCTTGCCACCGGACACCAGCTTATCTCCCGCTGCATAGGCCTTGCCGCTCTCCCATGCAGGATAAAACGCGATCATCCGCAGCGCCGTCTGATCATCCACCGCAAGCGTGTTGATCTGCTGGCGGACCAGCATCTCGGCCACCTCGCCGATCGTCAGCGGCCGGTGTCTTTCTGTGGCCTCATACCGGAGCTTTGCTTCTTCAAGTTCTGCAATTTCTTCGGCAGTCATTTCGCGGATTACGCCGTTTTCGCAAATTTTCAATTCTCGTCACCCTCCTGTGTATACTTTGATCTTACAGCCCGCTACTAGCAGCGCGCCCGTCTGTACACCGATACTTGTCATTACCGTTATGTTTTGGGGCATTACTGTAGCGCCACCCAATACTACTGTAGCTGCACCGTTCACATCTGGATTCGATGCGCACGCACCCCGCATTACGATAATCTTTACAGGAGCGTTTACATCTAATTCGACAAAAAGTCCCGTGATATTACTATCGATTTTGCCGTTTGTAACTGGTACAGTTATGCCATTTACTGCTATACTCTTCCAGCCTGCTGCAACCTCCGCGCCTGGGAATACCTCGATCGAAGCCCGCTTGCACCCGCTCGGCAAATCCAATGTCCAGTTATCCACCGCCTCAGTCAGCGTTACCTCATGATACAGCGTCCATCTGTCCGTCGCCTCAGCCGCACCACCAGCGCCGACTACCTGGTACACGCCGGTGTAGGCCGACGCGCTCATGCCATAGATGGCAATTCCGCCCGATACCTGAGTGACCTGATTGAGCTGGATAACGCCGTTTGAGGATATGCTCACCATGTTGTTGCTGCTCAGCGCTCCGCCCTGCATCGTGATCGTGCCAGAGTAGTACTCCTGATTTGTCGCCCCGTCGGCGATGCACATCCACACCACGCCGTTTTCCGGCAGCTCCGCCGCCGGAATGCCGATGTACCCGCCCACGGCGCTCATCGCCTTGAGTGCTCCGCCGGAGCCGGAAGCCCCGCCCGCCGGAATGTCCACCGTCAGCGGCGCAGAGCCATCGTAAGTCCCCGTCACCGCGCCTGCAAACGTCAGCGCAGCCGGGTTTTTCAGCGCAGTCGGCAGTTTGCTGCCCCACGCCGCCGCGCCGTCCGCTCCGACCTGCAGCAGCTTCCCGGCATCTGCTGCCGCGCTATCGGGCAGCAGTTTGAGCAGTGCCTTTTGCGCTGCCATATACGCCGCCACCCACGCCGTATCCGGGATATACCCGCTCAGTGGCGTAGCTTCGTTGTATTCTGTGATGAGCTTTTCGATTGTCCACGCCTCATCCCCGGCGTAAACAGGGATCGTACCCGCAGCGGCATCCCCTATCTGTGCGGCAAGATTCCCGAGCACGGCCGGGACGTCTTCGCCACCAGTGGGGATATTGATGGTCTTCTCGGCGCTGCCGTCGTATTCGCCGGTTGCAGCGCCCGTGAATTTCAGCTTCTGCGGATTTGGGAGCTTCGTTGGGATCTTCCCGTCCGCATACTCCTTCGCGTTCTGCAGAGTGGCGGCGTCCTGCTGGTTTGCATAGTTCTTTGCGGCGGCTTCCGCGTTCAGCAGCGTGACGGCGTCCTGCTGGTTTGCATAGTTCTTTGCCGAGAGCAGCGCCGCGTTTGCCTTGGATGTGGCATCGGCAGCCGCTGCGTTCACTGCCGCGCTGGCCGCAGCGGCAGCCTCGTCGTCCGCGTACTGCTTCGCGGCCGCGAGATTGGCCGCGTCTTTCGTGTCTGCATATTCTTTCGCGCGGGATTCGGCCGCAACGATCGCCTTCTGCAGGTTCTCGACGGTCGTGTCAAGCTCCAGCGCGTCAATGGCGGCCTGAATGGCTTCGTCGCGCGCGGTTCCTTCAGCCACGCCCATCTGCTCAATGGCCGGGATGAGCGTTTCGTTCAGGAATGTCTGAATGTCGCCGCCCGCCTTGTCGAAGCGGGCTTTCAGCTCCGCCGCGCTCAGGCCGCCGACGGCATTCGGCAGGTCATCCAATAGGGAAATGTTGTTGACCTGCGTTGTCATTTTCGGAAGACTCATCTATTTACCCCTTCCTGCGTCACGGCCCGCTGAAGCGCGCCATATCCGCCGCCGCCCTGAATTGGCAGCTCGTCTACTTTGTTGCCCTCTCCGGATACGGGAGCGCCGCCACCGCCGACCGGCGAAGCGGCCGCCGCATCCAGCAGGTCGATCAGCTCCTGTTTCTTTGAAATGAATCCGGCCGGGACGCGCTCCAGATACTCGCGCAGGCCGATCTTGTTCTGCATCAGCAGATTGTCAAGCGTCTGCATGGACGCGATCTCCGACCAATAGGACGACGCACCGACGTCCAACTTTACCGACACAGGAATGTCGCCCAGCGTCGAAAAGTCGAATTCCTGCAGGAACTCCGCCTGCGAGAAGTCGATTCCGAGCGGCTTGTTATCGGCTACGTCGAGCGGCTTGCTCTCGACGACGCGCACACCGAAGAAAACGCGCATCTGGTCGATGTAGATCTTGCACAGGTCCTCTACGGACTGATACAGATTCTGCTTGGTCAGCTCTAACGGCGTGTTGGCGGCCCGCTGCAGGGCCAGAATGGCGCTGGTGTTATCCGGGCGGCTGTCGCCCATCGCAACGTCAGATGCGCCCAGAAAGCTCTGCGTGTAGTCCACGGCAAGCTGGATAAACTGCCCGACCTGCGGGGAAATCTGCGCCGGGTCCATGATCTTGGCGATATTATTGACGTCACCGCCATTGACGGCAATTGCCGCGCCGACGCGGGAGTCCCAGCCGCCCGGCAGGCGGGTCTTATCATAGATGATCTTCGGGAAGGCCAGCGTCATCAGGCTCAGGAAGACCATGGCGAACATGCGGTTAATGAAAATCTGATTCGGCCGCAGCTGCGTGATGGAAGCCTGCCCGTGATAGGAATCGTGGATGTAGTCCCAGCAAAGCCATGTAATGGGGTACAGCTTCGTGCCCGTGTCGATCGGTTCGCAGATGCAGGCGTTCTGCGTGCTCTCATAGCGCCAGATCGTGCCGGTCTCGCGGTCACGCCAGAAATACAGCAGCACGGTCACGCGGCCGTCTGTGATGGAATCCATTTTGCTATAGTATCCCTGCTCGTCCGGCCGGATCGAATCGATCTGGTCTTCCGGGATGCCGTTATCGCGTGCGCGCCACTGCGCATCTTCCAGCAGCATGCGCCGTGCAAGAATAATCCACGGCTGAGACTGCACGCTGCGGCTGTTGGGATTGCCAAAGTGCACGCGCGTGTTTTCGATGATCTCGGTCACAAGCTCGCCCTTGACGTCCTGACCATTTTCGATGGTCGGGTCGAAATAGGTGTACATGCAGGCGTCGCCGTCCACGGCGGCGTTGCGGCCGTACTCGCGCAGCATCGTCGGGATGCGGTTCCGCTCAAACGCGGACGCCAGCTGCTCATTGATGATCTCGGCCACTTTTTCGACGTCCTTTTTGGCATAGCCTCGCGTGGCCTGCAGAGCTGACGCTCTTACGGCAATGTTATCCGATGTGATGGTTGCCACTTGGAACATCGTCACGCGCTTCAGCAGGTTGAACACCGGGGTCGGGAGGCCGTTTGCCTGCACGCCCTCCCACTGCTTGCCGATGTACATATTTTCATTGTCCTCTACCGTCTGGTACAGGCCGATTTGCTGATTGAACTGCACGCCCCGCTGGTAGCGGCTCCAGACGGTCCGGATATCAGGTTTTGTCTGTTTCACGAGTTATTCCCCTGCTGGTCGTGCGTTGGGCCGTTGTAGGTCAAAATATTGTGGATCCCAGCGTTGAATTTGTCGATTTCCTGCTTTGCTCGTCGGGCAAGGGAATCATCCGGCAGGACGGCGTCGCTCATGGCTTCCACGCGGCCCTTAAGCTCCCGGTATCCCTCGTTCAAATTGGCAACATTGTCCACCAGCCGCTTGACCACGATCTGCTCGTCGTGAATTCTCTGCTCCACCCACGCAGCCTGTCTGCGGGTCTCGCGGCTCAGGCGGGCGTACGCCAGAGAGAGCGCTGCAAGCGCAACGGCCATAGCCGCCAGAATGATATGTACTGCCATGATTACCTCCTGTGATGTGGTACGAATGTGTTATATGACAAACGGCGGTGAGTTGCCCCACCGCCGTGTCCTGTTGGTATGTGTCAGCTATTGACCTTCGTGGCGACGCCGGACTGATACGAGCCAGTCAGCGTCGCAGCGGCCTTGACCGTTGCACCGTCCTCGATGGTCGGCTTGCTGGAGCCGTCGTAGGTCAGCGCGCTCTTGGAATAGCGCGGATCGCTGCCGTCCGTCGTGTACACGAACGTCGCGCCGGTGTCGCCGGTGAGCGTCATGACGTTGCTGGCAAAGGCAATCGTCGGCGTCGCGGCGACCTTGCCGGTTGCCGTGGCAATGTAGATGCCGTTGGCCTTCGTGCCCAGCACAAAGGCATCGTACATCAGGCGCATTTCGACGAGATCGCCGGAAATGCCCTGCGGCTCCGTGTTGATCTTGTAGTCCTGCAGCTTGACGGGAGAGACCGCGGAGCCCTTGAACACGAGCATGAAGTACACGTCCGTCGGCATGTAGCTGGTCGGGACCTTCTTGACCGGGATGCCGAACAGCTCGCCGACCGTGCCCTTACCGAGGGCCTTGACCATCAGCGTATCCGCCTTGGAGAACTCGTCGGAAAGCAGGATATGCTTGTAGTAGGACGTCGGTACGAAGAACATGCGGCCGGATTCCGGGACACCGGCATCATCCAGAGCGGCCGCGGCGTCCAGCATGGCGCTGACGATGGTGCTCTTGGTCGGCGCGGCGGTCAGAGCCTTGGCGATACCCGCGCCGTCAGCCCACTTCTGCATGCGGTACTTGTCGATCATCGGAGTGTACTTCTCTCTTAGCTGGCGCTGCAGCGTCTCGCCCGCCTGCTTGACGTTGAACTGCTCCTTCTGGTTGCCCTTGTCGATGCTCCACGTGGACGACTTGTCCTGCGTCATCTGGAGCTCCTGCACGGAGTCAGACAGCTCGTCCACGGAGCCGTAACGGCTCCTGCCGCTGCGCTGGGAGGCGTTGACCCGCGCGGGGGCGATGTCGTAGATCCTTACGGTCTTGACGCCGACGAATTCGGAATCACGGCTCTTATCGAAAGCCGCGTCCGTGATAGATTCATGGTAAAAACGCTCAATCGCCTTTTCGGCGTACTTGAGTGCAAGATTGATAACGGCCATATGCCCCTCCATTGATGTCTGGTGGGGCCGAACTCGTTATACCTCCGAAAACAGTGCACTCAGGAACGGATCGTCCTGCGCTTCGCCGCCGCTCGACTTCTGACTGCCTGCGCTGCGCTGCCGGTTTGAGGCATTCTGCGCTGCAGCGGCTGCAGCCTTCTTCGAGGCTTCCAACTCCGCGACAAGCCTGCGATTCTCAGCGCGCATATACGCGCTGGCAAGATTGCCCGTCGCCGCCAGATCGTCCTTCAGGCGGCCCAGAAGCGCCGCGTCGACCGCAACATCCGGATACGCCCGTTTGAAAGCGGCGATATCATCCGCAGCTTTTTGACGCCGGTCCGCAGCCTGAGACTGAGACGCCTTGCCAGCCATCAACTGGCGCTCTGCACGCTGGCGCGCCACGCGTTCCCGCGCGACGTCCTCCGACAGGCCCTGCTTCTGCATCTGGCTCACGCGCAGCTCATCGAGCACCTGCCCGATATCATTGCTGCCCGTCTCTTTCAGATATGCCGTGACTTCATCAACAGCTCCCTGATTGGCCTGCCGCCAGCCCTGCAGCTCGTCTCTCGCAGCCTTTAGTCCATTCCATTGTTCCTGTAATCGGTCATGGTTCAGCCCCTTCTGTGCGAGCTGCACCACTTCCGCCCGGTTTACCGTGCGCTTTTCTCCCAGATAGGTCAGCTCAAACGTTTCCGGCGTCCCGGCTCCATTTTCACCGCCATCGCCCGCGTGGCCGTCATCGCCACCGGTCTCCGCGCCCGCTTCCCCCGGTTCCTGCTGGCTCTCGCTGCCAGCAGAGCCGACATCTTCGGCCCCCGTCTCGTCTGCGGAGGGTTCCCCCGACAGCACGTCGCTCAGGTCTACGCCAAAGGTATCGTCGTACATGGTATCTGTCATTTCATTACTCCTCTCCCCGCTGGTCTGCGGATCGAAATGCCGCCCGATTGGTCTACCGGGCAATGTTGTCTATTTACGCGGCAATGGTGTTGCCGAGTCTTTCTGATTTTTTCAGGGCCGAATTCCCAACAGGGGACGCCCCCTTTTTCTGCCGGGGTACTTGTATCCCGCCCCGCGGCGGCGGCAACGCGTATTTATTCCGCCCGCGTCAGGCGTTATGTCAAGGGAGGTTCCGGACTTGTGGCGTGTTACGCGCACCGCCGATTTCGTGGGAATTGCGGGGGTGCGGTATATCTACTACGCCTCGCGCTCAAGGGCGCGCCCCTTTTTCCGGTACCCCTCCCTTGCTCATCGCAGCGCGGACCGATGTCCGGCCCGGGCCTCTCTACAGCAGCCCGGCGCGCAGCCGGATTGCCCCGCGCAGGCCTACGCACGCGGCCCGGCGTGCCTGATTGCTCATGCAAGCTATAGGCCGCGCTCTTGCATGCTCTCGTGCCCGAACGCAACAAAATAAATATTTTGTTGACGTTGGTCGGGTCTGAAGTCCCATTTATTGGACACCTACACCCGATCTGGTGCAGGATTCCCTGCATTCCACGGCACGCGGACACCGTGCCGCATTACGCGCATTTAATGCGCGCGCGTGCGCGTGCGCGCGGTCATTTGAACGGGTCTTTGACGCCGCCGAAGTCCCCGACGATCCGCACGGTGATCTCCCCGCCGCCTGCCTTGCGGTCCGCTTCGGTGCTTGCCGCCTGCCCGTCCCAATTCTGACGCATATTAAACATTGCCTTCTGTGACATTGCGCCATTCCACGCGTTAGAGGTCGAGTACTCGCCCCTGATGAACGTGCTAAGGACCTTGAGCGCATGGACCACGCGCTGTCTATCGCCCTCCGCCGCCCATGCCTTGCCGTCTATCTGCTCGCTCGTCTCGCCCGAGATAGCCCTCTGCATATCCTCCAGGCACTCGCCGCAGAGGCCGCAAAAGTGCGCCCAGTCGGCGCGCTTGATCTTGCCGTCCTGCACCTTGGCCTTGTAGGCCGTTGCCATCGTGCAGATCTCGTCCGGGGTGTGCATCATCGCCACGGCTGCCGCCTCCTTTGGTGTGCTTGCTGCTTCCGGTTTTGCATGATTTCCCATCGGGTAAGCTAGCTTACCCGTAGGGAAATCTATGCAAAACTGACTCTTTGCGTGCCATTTTATCGGGTTCCGTGACGGTGTCAAGGGCCGCGCCGGGAATAAGTGCACATTTTGTTGCCGCGAATGGGCCGTAAAGCGTTGCGGTGCAAGGGTTTGCGGCGCTTAAAAGAGTGGCAAAATATTGTATTTTGCCACTGCGTAGCGTGGCATTTTGGGCGCAAAAAAGGCCGCCCCATGCAGGGACGGCCGAAAAAATGTGAAAATAGGGGCTTGACATACTGCGGTAACTATGCTATCATAGAGCCACGCCGACGGGAACGGAGGTGAACGCAATGCCGAGCTCACAAGAGATTGAAATCGTCCGAAAGGCGACGGTCTACGATCTACAGGAAGTCCTGTGTGAACAGGCCGAAGAGGGCACAACCTACACGCCCGAGGACATCCGGCGGCTGCTGCGGGCCTATATCAAAGGCACGGAGCAATGACAACAGCGCGGGCGGGAAACCGCCCGCCACGAAAAGGAAGTGGGAGCAATAAAAAGCATAGAAAGCACTGCAAAGCCGAAGCGCAAGACGCATACCAGCTGGCAAGTGAAAGCCCGATACAATGCGAAGGCTTACCGCTCGTTCTCGACGCGGATCAAGCCGGAGCTTTCCGGACGCATTGAAGAGTATCTGGAGCGCGAAGGCCTGAGCAAGCCCGAGTTCCTGCAACTGGCAATCGAGCACCTAGACAAATAAAAAAAGCCTCCCGTGCCGCTGAATCTTGGCCGATCTCAGCACGGGAAGCCCACCAACCACAACCGAAATCATGGAGGTATAACTATTATGGCAAACTATTTTGAAAATGTCAAGACCTTGAACGATCTAAAAGCAGAATATCGCCGCCTCGTCCTGAAGCATCATCCCGACGTCGGCGGAGACGTCGAGACCATGAAGGCAATCAACATCGAGTACGAAGACCGCTTCGCCGTCCTGAAGGACGAGCACAACGCCACGAACGACGAAGAGCACCAGACCACCGAGACCCCCGACGAGTACCGCGATATCATCATCGCCCTGCTGCGCATGGGCGGCCTGATCGTCGAGCTGTGCGGCTCGTGGCTCTGGATCACCGGCGAGACCCGCGCCCACAAAGACGAGCTGAAGGCCCTCGGCTGCCGCTGGAGCTCCTCCAAATGCGCGTGGTCCTGGCATCACGCCGAGCCGGGCGCAAAGTGGTACCGCGGCAAGCGGACCATGAACGAGATCCGCAGGAAGTACGGCACGATCGGCTTCGCGAACACCGATTCCGCCGTTGCAGTGGTTTGACCCACTGCAACGGAAAGGAGGATAACGCTATGATCACGAACGGAACTGTCCTGAACGTCCAGATGCGCCGAATCGATCTGCTTGATGCAATCCTCGCGATTGATTCCGTCATTGTCGATTTCAAGCGCGAAATCAAAAACCCCGAAACCACCACCACGCGCCGCGAGATTTGCCAATCATCCGTTGATCGCCGCTGGGAGCCGCTGCGGCAGCTTCTCCGCCAGCAGCTCGACGCCGCCGATGCGGAGAGCGAAGCCGATGTTTGAGCACCGCCGCGAACAGGAGCTGCGCGTCTGGGCCTATCTGCTGGCCCCGCGCGCGGTCAATTCCCTGCAGGATTGCAGCTTGTGGGGCGCTCGCGCCGCCGACGCCATCCGGCAGGCCGAGTCCCTGATCTCCACGCTGCAGGCCTACCAAATGGATCTGTACAACCGGGCGCAGGAAATCGCCTGCGCGCCCTGGCATCTCGAGCTCGAGTTCCGGCGGGAATATTCCAGCGTCCGCAACTGCGTTACTTACATTGCCGAGATCGTCCGCGTCTACGACGTCCCCGGCATCGACCGGCAGACCGTCCAGCGCCAGACGTGGCCCGGCAAAGAGCGGCACGCCGCCCTGAAGGCCTTTGACGAGATCGTCCGCCAGCACCCCGGCGCGCCCATAACTCGCAAGCTGGAGCGCTCGCCGTGGGAGCGCCGGTAAACAGCAAAACGCCGGGTGCACTTAGCACCCGGCGCCCCGCCGAAAAGAAAGAAAAGAAAGGAGATCCCGCAAACCCGGCAAGCCGTGGCCCAAACGACTTGTTGATCACAGTATACAGGCTCCCGTGACGGAGTCAACCCCCACCGAAAATAATTTTGCGGGCCACGCCCGCCACGAATTGAAAGGAGATCATCATGGCAAAGCTTGAAAAGTATGGTTTAGGCCTCAAGGGCCTAAGGGCCGCCTGCACGCGAACAAAGAACTGCCGCCCCTACTTCGGCGGCTACGGGGTCTATTACGATCGCCGCAAGGACGAGGTGCTCACGACTTACTACCGAAACGAGGATACCTACCGTTGCAATAAGTATTCCGACAAGGACATCATCAATATTTGCTACACCACGGAACCCATGACTATGCAGAGGATCGCGAACGCGATCCATTCCTGCACGGAGCTTACCCTCACCCTCACGCAGCAGCCCCGCGTCCCGGATCGCTGCAGCATGCGTGGCCGGGTCTGGTTCGAGGCCGACGCTGTCGACGCTGACGGCCGCCATTACATTGTCTTTTGGAATGTTATCGACTCGTCCTGCATGCACGGCCGGGATGACATTGCCGGAGCTTACCTCGACTGGCGTCACCCCAACGCCGTTTCCGACCCCGACGGGGATTTTATCGATAGTGTTTTATTGGTCCACGGCGCGGACGGTGAGACTTACTACCCCTACTACCCCATTGATCACTTTTGGCCTAAGCCTTGGGATTACCAGCTGGAGGAGCTCTACCCGCGCCTGAACGCCGAAATCGAAAAATATATCTATGGGAGGTAAACCTCATAAATTCACCCCGGCGCACTCTTGCGCCGGGGTTTTGCTATGCCTCTGTTGGCCTATGGGCTGCCCTCTGCGGGCCGATCTCCACCGGGCTAATCGCACGCGTGCGTTACCGGATCGCACGCGTGCGTTGCACGTGTTATCTGTTGTCGCCGATAATGACGCGCCCGGCACACTCGCGGCCGCGCAGCTCCCGGCGGATCATGCCACGGATAGACGGATTGGTCCCGATCGCCTTGATCTCGCAGCGCGGATTATGCTCCAGCAGTACGCGAAACACGGAATCGGTAAATCCCGGCCCCAGATACGGCACGCCGCTGAAATCAAACGTCAGCCGGTCATAGTCCTGCAGCACGCGCCGCACGCGCTCCCCCGTCGGTCTGGCCGTCAGCTGGCAGAGCTGCGCCATCTCCGCAAAACGCACAATCGCCTCGTTGTCACCGTCCGGCACGACTTCCGGAATCGGCAGAGAATAAGTGTCATCCATCGCATAGCCCCTCCTATATGGATTAAGCCCCGTGGCACTCCCGCGGGGCCTTTTGCCCTATTTTATCGGATTCCGTGCCGCTTGCAAGCCTTCATGCAGTTTCCCCCACAAGTCAGGCTTGCTTATCGCGCACGCTAACCGTGGAGGCGTTCCCAGCGCCTTTCACGTATCGCCTTCTCGTCTTCTCCAGACCATACAGATTCCATTGTTGGCTCATAGTAGTTCTGCCACCCACTCAGCTGCTCGAGGATATCCCGTTCGGTTCCTTCCGTCACTTTCTTCGGTATCTGCTTGCCGAAGTGAGTATATTCATTCGGCTTGTGCGACCGGTCTTCTGCGATTTCCCGGACATACATGTCGAGTGCGTCCGACCCATATGACGGCGCCGTTGTCATCAGAAACCACCTTTCCTCCAAAAGGTCCTTTGCCTTTTCGATGCTGATTTTTTCTTCGGCAGCAAACAAAATTTCCGTGCACGTCTGTATATCGACCGTGGATTGTAGATATTTCTCGCGCCCGAGTGCCCCGGAATACGGCCTGCTAATGGCCAGCGTCCGAAGCCACCCCATTGCCAGCGTGCAGGCCCTTGCGCCAACCGTTGTGGTAAGGTCCTTTACTTGCCCATGCATTGGAGCATCGGCCAAAACTGAGCGCATCAGGATTACCGCTGTCTCTCTCGCCTCGCGAACAGCTTCCGGGACATGCAGTTGCAGGATTGCCCGATATTTGTCTTCGTGTGTCTCCCCGAACGGTTTGAATGGTTCTCCTCCGTCAGGAACAGCAGCTGCCTCCAAAGCTTTCTTCTGCCGCCTCTCCCTGATTCGGTCCCATTCCACCCATACGAAGTGGTCTATCATGGGTAGCACTAACATGGCCGTGAATATTACAGCCAATACAATCTCCACCGCTGACATGCTATTTCCCCTCTCTTTCTTTAATATACTTAAATCATATAATTCGCCCTATCTCCGGTCAAGCCTTTCTTTCCGTCACTTCCCCATTTTGTATCCCTGCACAATTTTTCGGCATGATTCGCAGCACTTTATACAAAAAGCAGCACCCTTTTCGGTGCTGCTTTTCTTATTCCCCGAGCAATTCCCGCGCCCGCTGCTCGATCAGCTCCCAATCCTCCGGCCGCAAATTAAACAGCATCCGGGCCGCCCTCTGCTGTATCTCCGTCGGCTGATTGCCTAAAAACCGCCCGGCCATCTCCGTCAGCTCCTGCAGGGCGTCCCGCGGCGGGAACATATCGCCCTCCCCCGTCCGCAGCCACGTTTCCGATACGCCGAACTCGCGGCACATCGACAGGATCGCCGCGTCTGACGGCGTCCGCAGCCCGGATTCGTACCCTGCAATTGTGTTTGGTTTTGCCCCAATCCTCTTGCCAAATTCCGCCTGTGTCAACCTGATTGTCTTGCGCAGCTCTTTAATTCTTGAATTCATCGTTTCACCTCCTTGCATCTTGCCATTATGATAGCATCAAAACTTCGCGTTGTCAATGTTCTAACCGGAATTCGTTGTTGACAATGTTCGCAACGCGTAGTATAATGTTCGCGTAGGGAATAAGACACATCGCGTTTCGAACCTGAAAGGAGGACAACCCATGGAAACAAAACCCACCCCCGCAGCCTGCAGGCAGGCGGCCGGGCGCCCGCCCGGCCGCTCACTCGGAACCGATGCAGCCCTTCATGAAATCCCGCAGTGCGGGCCAGAACTCCGGCGGTAAATCGGCGAGCGCGAGCAGAAACTCCCTGCGAAAATCGCCCGGCGGCGCGTCCAGCAGCTCCCGGCCGAGGTCAAGAACCTCCTGCCGCATCGTCCGCGGGACGTACATTTCTCCCGTCCCGTCGCGCAGCCACGCCTCGGAGATGCCGAACACCCGGCAGATATCCGCGATGGTTCGATCTGACGGTTGTTTCCCGCCGGAACAGATAGCGGAGACATATGGCTGACTGAGCCGGATGCTCTTTGCGAACTGCGTGCGGCTGATCCCGAGAGCGGCGATCAGCGCCGCGATACGCTCATTGATTGTTCCATCCATGGTATCACCACCTTTGCCACTAGGATACCACAGCTGGGGCGAGTTGTCAACCGAAAATATTTCTGAGAAATGAATTTTCCTCTTGACATCAGAACTGAGAAATGATAATGTATAGCCAAGAAATAAATTCCAATAACCAAGCGACGCGAAAGAGGGTGAAAAGCCGCATGACCAACGAGACCAAGAGGCTGGAAAAGGAGCTGCTGGAGCTGGCGGCGCAGCTGCCGGAGCACGCACAGGCCGCCGTCAACGGCTGCCTGTATGGCATGATTGCCGTGGCGAAGCAGGTCAAATCCACCACGTAACCGCACCGTAAGAGGGGAGGACACATGATCAACTCCAATCGCACCAGCTACACGCCGAAAGAGGTCTTCCGCAATCTCTTCCCGGAGCATTTGGAGTCCTTCGAAGTGCTGGCGCAGCGGCTCACAAAGTGGCGCCAGGTGCTCTACACCGTCCCGTACGGCGCTGCGGAGTCCGTCGCATTTCTGGAGGTCCTGTGCGCCTTTGACAACGCACTGCACAGCATGGAGCAGCTGCGGAACGCCGTCCGGGCGAAGTACCCGGAGGAAAGGCCCTGAAGCATGCCGACATCCCGAAAAACCCACTGAAAAAAGGAGAGGAGGAATAACAATGACAACCGAAAAAATGGTGCAGCGCGCCCTCAAGCGCATGCAGGAGGCGCAGGAAGCCCGCAGGGTGGCCGTGAAAGCGTGGGTCGTGGAAACGGCCGTGACCGCGTCCCCGGCCGCTGAGCGCGAGGCATGGCGCTCCGTGCTGCAGGCCCGCGCCGCAGAGCGCTCCGCAATGGAAGCCTACCGCCACGCGGCGGCCGCGCGGAAGCGCGAACATGAGCGGGGAGGTGAAATAGAATGACGCTTAACGACGCACAGCGCAGAGATGCGCAGAAATTGCTTGCTCTGGCCGCGGAGCTGCCTGCAGAGCAGCTCGCACGGCTGCTCATCTACGGTGAGGCGCTGCACGATGCGATCGAGCTCGCCAAAGCCGGAAGACTTTGAAATTAGGAGGGATACCATGGCACGGAAAGTACTTACGGAGGCCGCCCTTCGGGGCCTCCCCCGCATCCGCCCCGAGGACGCGGCAAAATACCTCCAGAGCGGCGTGACCGCTCTGGAGATCAGGATGAAGGCGCAGGAGGGGAAATGCCCCTTCTGCCGCGCCGAAAAGACCCCTGGCGCGAAGACGTGGCACTATCGGGTCAGCCTGTCTCTGCTGATCCGGGCTAAAAACGGGGAGTTCGGAGTCTGGTAAACGGCCCCGAACCTTATAGGATCCTTTGCCGAACCTTTCCTGATAATTTATATAAGGTTCCGCGAAGGTTCCGGGAAGGTTACGGGAAGGTTCCGGAAAGGTTGACGAAAGGTTCCGGAAAGGTTGGCGAAAGGTTGAGGCAAGGTTCGGGGAAGGTTCCCGAAAGGTTCGGTCAACACCTTCCTGAAACTTTTCAAAATGTCCTTTCCTCTTCTTTCCCCCCTTCTTCCCCCTCTTTCTTCTTCCCCCCGG